>Ga0209006_10005570_pt1 | contig 11437 bp, 9 predicted proteins | sample JacPin_JW_Ref_O2_FD_188567 | JGI IMG/M metagenome (GOLD analysis project Ga0209006, IMG submission 188567) | Forest soil microbial communities from Algoma, Ontario, Canada - Jack Pine, Ontario site 1_JW_Ref_O2 (SPAdes) (version 2) | ecosystem: Environmental > Terrestrial > Soil > Boreal... | reverse complement strand
GATTGAGACCTTCGTCTTTCTGAGGCTCGTTGAGGAGACGCAGCTTGATGGGATCGATGTTGAGCTTGATGGCCAGCTCATCCATGGCCGACTCCAGCGCGAAGAGGCCAGGAACCGCACCGGGGCCACGCATGGAGGTCGGAGTGCCAACATTGCGGCGAACCAGACCGGAGGTGGCGCGTAGATTCGGAGTGCTGTAACTATAGGCCGTGGCTTCGCTGCAACCCTCGGAGTAGTCGTCGAGGATGGAAGTGTGGTTGAGCGAGTCGTGCATAAGGGAAACAAGTTTGCCGTCTGGCGAGGCTCCCAGGCGGATACGCTGCTGGGTGCGCGGACGATGGCCCACACTCTGGAACATCATGTCGCGCGTTAACACTAGCTTGACGGGACGGTTGAGGTTGCGCGCTGCGGAAGCAGCGATGGCACAGTGTGTCCACGGCCAAAGTTTGCCGCCAAAGCCGGAGCCGAGAAAGCGGGAGATCACGCGGACATTCTCCTGTGGAACTCCGAGCCATTGCGAGAGGACATCGCGGCTGTTCATCACTGCCTGCGAGGTTTCATAGAGGGTGAAGTTCTGTCCGTCCCAGACGGCGACACTGGCATGCAGCTCGATCGGGTTGTGGGTCTCGGTAGGGGTGACATAGGTCTCGTCCACCTTGACCGAAGCGGACTGGAAAGCAGGCTCCGGGTCCCCGCGCTTGCTGTCTTCTTTTGGCTTCTCGTCGGTTTCCAGGTGGTCGCGGACATCGGGTTTCTGGCTGCTATACGTCACCTTGACGGCATTGGCGGCGGCCACGGCCTGTTCAAAGGTAAGTGCCACCACAGCGGCGACGTATTGTCCGTAGTAACGGACGGTATCGTCCTCAAAAGGCGGTCGGCGCTCGTCAACGATCCCGGAAAAGCCCTGCGCAGGCGCGGTGCGAAAGAGCCTGCCCAGGTTCTGACGCGTGTAGACGGCCTTGACTCCGGGCATGGACTCGGCGCGGCCGGTATCGATCGCGGTGATCTTGCCGCTGGCAATCGTGGCGCACACCGGAACCGCGTAAAGCATGCCGGGAAAATTGTGGTCCGACGTATACATAGCCACGCCGCTGACTTTGAGCGGGCCATCGACCCGAGGCAGTCCGGCATTGGTCTTGGGAGGGAGATTGAGTATCGCTGCCATGGACCTTTCTCCTGTTACGCGGTTGCGAGGGTAAGAGCGTGCGTGATGCAGCGCTTAGCCAGGGGAATCTTGAAGGCGTTCTGGCTCTGCGGTTGCGCGCCGTGCAGGGCTGCCTCGGCAGCCTGGCGGAACAGCTTTTCATCTGCCGCCTTGCCGTGCAGAACCCTCTCTGCCTCGAGCGAGCGCCAGGGCCTGGTGCCAACGCCACCCAGGGCGACTCGAACGTAATCGAATTTGCCGCCGTTGACCACGGCTACGACCGCCGCGGAGGAGAGGGCAAATTCGTAGGAGGCACGGTCGCGCAGTTTGAGATAGATCTGTTTACTGCCGGCTTTGGGCGCCGGGAGCGTCACCGCGGTGATCAGTTCGCCTGGCTCCAAAACCGTTTCGTGCTGCGGTGTGTTGCCGGGAACGAGAAAGAAATTAGCGATCGACACCTCGCGTTCGCCTTTTGCGCCCTGGATATGGATGGTGGCCTCAAGGGCAGTCAGGGCAACGTTCATGTCGGAGGGATTGGTGGCGATGCAGTCTTTACTGGTGCCCAGGATGGCAAGCGTACGATTCTCCCCTTCAATGGCAGAACATCCTGAACCAGGCGAGCGCTTGTTGCAGGCCATGGCCTCGTTGCGGAAATACATGCAGCGGGTGCGTTGCAGCAAATTGCCGCCGGTAGTGGCCATGTTGCGCAATTGCGCAGATGCGCCCTGAAGCAATGCCTGGGAAAGCACAGAGTATTCGCTCTCAACGGTAGGGTGATGAGCCAGGTCTGAGTTGCGGACCAGCGCGCCGATTTTCAGCCGGCCGTCGGGAAGCTTTTCTACCTGGTCAAGCGGAAGCCGGTTGATGTCAATGAGCCGGCTCGGGCGCTCGACATTCAGCTTCATCAGGTCGAGCAGGGTGGTTCCGCCGGCCATGAATTTAGCTTGCGCCTGGGTACCGCCCTCGATGGCCTGCGGCACGCCGGCTGCCTTGGTATAGGTGAACATTTCCATGGTGCGTCTCCTATGCTTGCTGGCGAACGTCCTGTATGGCAGCAACGATGTTGGGGTAGGCTCCGCAGCGGCAAATGTTACCGCTCATGAGCTCTTTCACGTCGGCGTCAGAAGGTCCGCATTTCTCTTTGAGGAGGGCGGCGGCAGACATAATCTGGCCCGAGGTGCAGTAGCCGCATTGGTAGCCGTCGTGTTTGACAAAGGATGCCTGGACGGGATGCAGGTTTCCCGGCTGCCCAAGGCCTTCGATGGTGGTGATCTCATCCTCCTCATGCATGACGGCCAGGGTCAGGCAGGAGTTGATACGGCGGCCGTTCACATGCACAGTACACGCCCCGCACTGGCCGTGATCGCAGCCTTTCTTGGTGCCGGTCAGGCTCATTGTTTCGCGCAGGCAATCCAGAAGGGTCGTGCGCGGGTCGACCTGAAGGTCCAGTTGCTTGCCGTTGACTCGGAGGCTGACAGGGATTGCGCCCTGGATCGTCTCAGAGGTAGAGTTGGCTGCCATGGGCGCGACCGGTGTCGCTGTCTGTGCCGTCGCCAAAACGGGTCCGGCAGTTGCCACTACGCCGGCAGCGCCGAGCGAAGAAAGGAACGAGCGGCGACTAAGGTGAACCGGTGGGGACTTTTTCTGGCTAGCCATGCTGACCTCCTATCGACATCGTGATCATCCTAAGGTTCACGAACGACGTATATATGATGCGGCCTAAGGTCGATAGTGTCGACGGGTGGCTGGAGTTGACCGCCCGCTTTTCCAGGCTGCGAGCTGTTGCCGGATGATACGTTGAATACACGAAAAAACTGTATCGCCAGGATTCAACTCATCCTGCACAAAAGCATGAAGGATGGGGCACGCGTGGATCCATTTTGGGAGGGCAACCAGCTTTGATACTCAAACAAATAGTCAGGCACAGCCTGGTTTTGGCAGCGGCATTGCTGCTCGCGGCATCCGGCTCCAACGCCGCGGACAAAAAGCCGCAGGTTGGCTGGGACGATTCGCAAATGCAGCAGCCAGGCACCGAGGCAATTGACCTGAACGCTTACAATGCGATTCGCGAAGAAGGCCTCGAGCATTCCCACGTGATGGATTACGCCGGAGGCCTGATGGACGGAATCGGGCCTCGCCTGACGGGTTCGCCAAATATGGCCAAGGCCAACGCGTGGACGAGCGACCAACTGAGCAAGATGGGCTGCGTCAACGCGCACCTGGAAGATTGGGGCGAATTTGGTATGGGCTGGCAGCAGCTCAATACCTGGGTCCGGATGACCGAACCGGATACCTCTATATTTCTGGCCCAAGCCAGTCCCTGGTCCCCATCGACCAATGGACCGTTAAAGGCCCAGGCGATTTCTGTAGTGATCGACGAGGCAAATGACATCGCTAAATACAAAGGCAAACTTTCGGGCAAGATTGTGCTACTGGGGCCGATGCGCGATGTACCGGTGCCCGACAAGCCCTTCTTTGAGCGCTATACCGACAAGGATCTTAAGGATCTGGAGACCCTCCCGGTAACGGCGAGTAAGCCGAATGCGGAGTCACCCCTCGACCGATATTTGAAACGCGTCAAGCTTAGAAACACGATCTATTCGTTCCTGGCCGAGGAAAAGATCGCGGGGCTCATCCTTCCCAGCCGCGATGGCGAGCATGGCGGGGGCACCGGGATCATTTTCGACGATACAAGCGCCACTCCTTACCGCAAAGACACGGCACTCGCATTTCCTGCTGTGATCACGCAGATTGAGAATTATGGCCGGGTCTATCGATTGCTCGAGAACCACGTTCCGGTGTCCATCGAGATGAACGTCGAAACCAAATTCACTGGAGATCACGAACATGGCTTCGATACGGTTGCTGAGATTCCCGGAACCGATCCACGGCTTAAAGACGAAGTAGTGATGGTGGGAGGCCACCTGGATAGCTGGATTGCGGGCACGGGCGCTACGGATAACGGGGCTGGATCGGTGGTTGCGCTCGAGGTGATGCGCATTCTCAACGCGCTCCCGATCAAACCCCGCCGGACGATTCGTATTGCCCTGTGGTCCGGCGAGGAAGAAGGGCTGTTCGGCAGCATGCGATACGTGGGCGAACATTTTGGCAGCTTTCCGCGCTCCACTTCCCCCGACGAAATGGTTGGAATGGAGTTCATGCGCAAGCCGGTTGGCCCGCTCACTTTGAAACCTGAGCAGAAACTGATTTCAGCCTATTTCAACGTTGATAACGGGACAGGCAGGATTCGCGGCGTTTACACCCAGGGAAATGCCGCGGTCGATCACATTTTTGAGCAATGGATGGCGCCGCTGAAGGACCTCGGTGTCACCGCTATCAGCAACCGGGATACGGGCGGAACAGATCATCTGTCCTTTGATGAGGTGGGGATACCAGGCTTTCAGTTCATTCAGGATCCGATGGACTACGACACCCGCACTCACCACTCGGACATGGATACTTATGAACACCTGCAGGCTGCGGATCTAAAGCAGATCGCGGTGGTGGAAGCCATCTTCGTCTACAACGCTGCCATGCGCGAGCAGATGATTCCGCGCAAGCCGCTGCCGCATCCTGAGCTGCGGGAACAGCAGGGTAAACCGCTGCCAGACCTGTACCCTACGGCGGTTCAATAACTTCGCCGGACCCCCAGGCACGTCAACGCTCGGGCCAGAGCTGCCAAAAGATGATTAAATACCTCCGTACCCTCACAGCCCTTTGAAAGGTCTCTCAAGGATGTCTTCCATCTCGCGTCGCAGAATGCTCAAAAGCACCATCGCAGGCACCGCACTCGCCGGTTCTTCCCTGTCCTGGGGCCAGGAAAAAGCCCAGGCCACGGCGGAAAGTCCGACCCCGAGGAAGGGGAATATTCGACAGTCCGTCAGCCGCTGGTGCTATCCGAAGATGACCCTGGACGAATTGTGCGCCTACTCCGCCCAGATCGGGCTCAAGGGAGTGGACCTTTTAGAAGTGGCGGATTTTGAAACACCGAAGAAGTATGGGTTGATCTGCACCATGGGCTACGGCGGCGGGGGTTCCATTCCCGATGGACTGAACGTGATCGCCAACCACGACAAGATCGTGCAGGGTCTAACCGCCAGCATACCGCTGGCGGCAAAGGCTGGAGTGCCGAATGTCATCACCTTCTCCGGCAATCGCCGCGGAATGCCGGATGAGGAAGGCGCGAAGAACACAATTATCGGTTTGAACCGGATCAAGAAAATTGCAGAAGACAATAACGTCGTCGTTAATCTGGAGCTCCTGAACAGCAAGGTCAACCACAAGGATTACATGGCGGACCACACCGCCTGGGGCGTCGCGGTCATGAAGGAAGTGAATTCTCCCCATGTGAAGCTGCTGTACGACATCTATCACATGCAGATTATGGAAGGGGACCTGATCGCCACTATCCAGCAGAACATTCAATGGCTAGGCCACTTTCATACCGGCGGGGTTCCGGGCCGCCACGAGCTGAATAATACCCAGGAAGTGCAATGGGATGGAGTGATGCGTGGCATCGTTGCCAGCGGGTTCAAAGGCTATGTCGCCCATGAGTTCGTCCCCACCGGCGACCCGCGCGCTTCGCTTTTGCAGGCTGTTGATCTTTGCGATGTATAAGAATATTTGGAGGATTGCATGCGTAAATTAGCTCTTGCTCTCACCTTGTGCGTGGCCGCGATCGCGATGGCCGTGCCAACGAAGAGTGTTTATAGCTTCACTTTGAAGTCGATTGATAACCAGCCTGTCAGCCTGGCAAGTTACCGGGGCAAGGTTCTGCTGCTGGTAAACGTGGCCAGCAAGTGCGGCTTCACTCCGCAGTATGCGGGGCTGGAGTCGCTCTATGAGAAGTACAAAGATCGCGGGTTGGTGATTGTTGGTATTCCCGCCAACAACTTTGCCCAGCAAGAGCCGGGTACCAATGACGAAATCAAGAAGTTCTGCCATAACCGCTATAACGTTTCTTTTCCCATGATGGCGAAGGTCTCGGTGGTCGGCGCGGATAAGACTCCTCTCTATGTGTTCTTAACCGATAAATCGGTCAACCCGCAGATTGGCGGCGAAATCAAATGGAACTTCACCAAGTTTCTGTTTGATCGCAATGGCAAGCCGGTGGATCGGTTCGAGCCCGCCGTGACTCCAGACTCCCCGCAGGTTACGTCAGCTATCGAAGCGGCTCTGGGCGACAAAAAATAGAGCTTCCCGGATAGTGTTTTGGCCTGGCCGAGCCGGAGGGTTTCTGAAGCCAGAACAGTATGATATGGGAATGGTTTTGATGGACGGTTTCAAATGAGGCCCTTGTTCACGGCGGCAGTTCTGCTCCTGGTTGCGGCTGCGAACGGTCAAAGCGTGCAGCAGAAGGCGTCAGAGAAGACCTTGGCGCGCAAGGCGCAGGCCGATTGCGACTCACAGACTGCGAGAATCGGTAGAACCTTCACCGCCGTGATTAAGGAAACACGGGTGTATTCCGTTTTTTATTCGCCCAAGTACACCAAATGCCTGGCAGCAGTCTACCTTCCTATTAACAAGGAGCTCATCGCGGCCAGCGTGATTAATCTGGACACCGCGGGCGGTACGCAGCATATCGTTTGGGAAAACCTCTTTTCCAAGCCCTTCGATGCCATCTCTGAACTCGATCGCCAGATTGACAAGCTAAGCAAATGAAAAGAGCCGTCTTTCTGGCGGCGCTGCTGGTGGGCATCGTTTGGAACCTGCGCCTTGCGATGGCCGACCTAGCAGCCCGCCGGAATACTCCTGATGGAACCCGTTTAGCCATGCGATGGATGCCCGGGAACGGAGCCTATGCCGCGCAGCTTGCCGGCGAGCTCTATGCCAGCGATCCCGGAGAAGCCAGGTCCCTGCTCGAAAAGGCGGTACGGCTGAACCGTTTTGACGCGGCGAGCTGGATTCAACTGGGCCTCTTATGGGAGGCCGGGAACGATCTTCCCCAAGCCGAAAAATCGTTATTGCAGGCAGCCCAGGTGGATTCCACCTTTCTCCCCAGCTGGTCGTTGGCAAATTTCTATTTTCGCCACCAGCAAACCGATCGCTTCTGGAATTGGGCGCAAAGGGCGGCGCAAATGGCTCCTGACGATGCGTCGCCCCTTTTTCGCCTCGCCTGGTACGCCAGTCCGAGCGCTTCGGAGATCGAAAATAAGCTGCAAATGAAACGGCCGGCGGTGGAAGCCCAATTTGTAAACTTTCTCATTACCCAGGGGGATGCGCCTGCGGTCGCGCAGGCCGGGTCGCATTTGCTCGCGGCAGGCAGCGGGGAAAGTACGGACGTCCTTCTGAGTGCGTGTGACTGGCTGCTAGCCCAAAAGAGGCCCGACTTGGCTTTAGGGCTTTGGAACGGGTTCGCTATGCGGATTTCCTACCCTGAACCCGGGGTTGGATCGCTGGTCACCAACAGCAACTTTGGCAGGCCGCCCACCTCGCACGGCTTCGATTGGCACGTGATGACGGTGGACGGGATGAGCTCCTATTGGAACGCTGATCCGAATGTGCTGGGCTTTGAGTTTTCCGGAGAGGAGCCGGATGGTTTCACGCTCATGACGCAGACGGTGCCCGTTCAGGCGGGGAAAAGCTACTCCCTCACGGTTGACTATCGAAGCAGCGGGATTGCACCGGGGAGCGGTCTGTCATGGACGATAAGCGACGAGCGCACGGGCACGGTGCTGGCGCGGACGGAAAGCCTGTCGTCAGAAACGGGGGACCAGACCCACACGTGCTTCCGCGCTCCGGATGGGGCCACCTTTATCCGCTTGTCACTTGACTATCAGCGGCAGCCAGGCACGGTACGGGTGGAGGGAAAGCTGGGCCTGAAGAAAGTGAGTCTTTCTCCCGGCGATTGTCCGGAGAAGAAAAACTCCTCTGCCGCGGCTGCTTCTGAGACTACACTCAAGAAGCAGCGAGTGAGGGGTATTGATCGTCTCCCCCGGCCGATCAATGGATGACAGCGGGAACCCTTAGGCGTATAAAAGCTGCCAAAGGGCCGAGCCAAACATCTTCGCACTTTTGTCATGACGCAAAGCAAAATTATTCTCGGAGGGTTTTCCTGGCTTTTGCTGGTGGGGTGCGTTTATGCGCAGCAAACCGAGCGGGCCATTTCCCCGGGTTCTAATCTTGAATACACCTACTCCAATTTGCCCACCCAACCGGTTGGGCCGGATGATCTGCTGGCGGTATCGGTCTACGACTCGCCGGAACTGACGCGCACGGTGCGGGTAGACGCCGGCGGCAATATCCGCTTGCCGATGCTCAAAGACCCGATCCAGGTGCAGGGCATGGTTCCGTCCCAGCTGGAATCCGCGGTCGCGAAAGCTCTGATCAAGGGCAAGGTGCTGGTCGATCCGGTGGTAACAGTCACCATCGTCGAGTATCAGAGCCGGCCAGTGAATGTGGTTGGGGCGGTCAAGAATCCGCTGGTGTTTCAGGCCACCCGGCCGATTCCGCTGCTGGATGCGATCGCGCGCGCGGGAGGTTTGCGAGAGGACGCGGGCTCCGACATTGTTGTGAGCAAGCAGTTGGTGCGAGATGGGAAGCCGATCAGGAACACTGAGACCATACCCGTCAGGAAGCTGATCGACCACGCAGATCCCAGCCTCAACGTCATGCTGCATGGCGGGGAGGAAGTTCTGGTTCCCGAGGCGCTGAAGATTTACGTGGTGGGCAACGTCAAAAAGCCGGGAGCGTACCCGATCAAGAATGACGAGGAGACCACGATCTTGCAGTTGCTCGCGCTCTCAGAAGGCCTCACTCCCTATTCCGCCAAGGTTGCGTACGTCTACCGCCGCACGCCGGGGGGCACCAAGGCCGAGGTGCCGATTGAGCTGGCGAAGATCATGAAGCGTAAGTCGCCGGACGTACCGCTGCAGGCGAACGACATCCTATACATTCCTGACAATAAGGGCCAACGTCTTACCGCACAAACGATCGATCGACTCGCGGGGCTGGGAACTGCGACCGCTACCGACTACATCATCTGGCACTAAGACTCGCTCATGCGCAAAGACGAAATCGCGATTCCGGATGAGAGTACCAACGGCTTCGAGCCTCGCCGGCTCCCACCGCGTATCGCTCCAGCGGCGCACGAAAAGGACACAGGTCTCAATGGGCCGTCGCTTTCCCAGTATCTGTGGGTAGTGAAGCGTCACCGCTGGAAGCTCGTCGCATTTGTAGTTTTTTCAGTAATTGCCACAGTCATTGTATCGAAGCGCTTGACGCCGCTCTATGAATCCACCGCGGTCATTGATATCGACCGTCAAACCCCAGCTGCGGTTCTGGGCAATGAGAGCACCTCCGCCGTGAATTCGGCGGACGTGGAGAACTACCTCACCACCCAGGAGCAAATCGTCACCTCGGATGCGGTTCTGCGCCCGGTGGTCGAGAAGTATCATTTGCTGACGCCGGCTATGCGCAAGCTGGCCAAGGACAAGATTCTTTCCTCTCGGCTCAAGGATGCTCCGATCGAGCTGCCGGGCCTGAAGGTCACCCGTCCCCTGCACACGTTCTTGTTGCTGATCAGCTACCGGTCCCCGGATCCGCAGCTTTCCGCCGACATCGTCAACGAGATCGCCAGGAGCTACATCCGCCATACCTATGACATTCGCTTCCAGGCCGCTTCCCAGATGACGGGATATATGGAGAAGCAGCTCGAGGAATTGAAAGCCAAGATGGAGCGTTCGGCGGGCGCGTTGGCGAATCTCGAGAAGGATCTCGATGTCATCAACCCGGAGGAAAAGACCAACGTATTTTCTGCGCGGTTACTGCACCTGGATAACGATCTGACCGCAGCCGAGGTGGACCGGGCCGGCAAGGAAGCGGCGTATAACGCGGTGAAGGACGGGTCGCTGCCGGCGGCGGAAGCCTCCGACCAGGGAGAGCAGCTTCGCGCGCTCGAAGCGAAGCTGAACGAGGCAACGGAGCGTTTCGCAGATGTAAAAACGCAGTTCGGATCTTCTCATCCCGTTTACAAGAAGGCGGCCAGCCAGGTAAGCGAGTTGCAGCGGGAGATCGATGGACTGCGGCGGCAGATTGTGGAGCGGGTAGACATCAATTACAAGCAGGCATTGAACCGGGAAAGCCTTTTGCGGCGGGACATGACCCAGGCCAAGGCCGAATTCGACCAGATGAATGCGCGGTCGTTCGAGTACAAGGCGCTCAAGCAGGAAGCGGATACTGACAAAGCGCTTTACGAAGAGCTTATCCGCAAAATTCGCGAGGCGGGCATTAATGCCAGCTTTGAGTCCAATTCGATCAGGCTGGCGGACGTCGCTCGTCCCGCGCTCTATCCATCTTTCCCGAAGACCCGGCTCAATGCTCTGCTTGCGTTGCTGGGCTCTACCATCATCGGGCTGAGCATCATATTCTTGATGGACGCCCTCGACACGACGGTGGTGGACAGCGAGCATTTGCAGCGGGAACTGCGCGTTCCCCTGCTTCCTTCTCTTCCTGTGGGTCGATTCACTACCGGGATGTTGCCTCTGCAGGTGTTGCCCGCGGACCCGGACGCTAGATTTAACGGATCCTCAGCCAAGGAAGCCCTGGCGGCGCCGAACGCTGCTTTTGATGAAGCGATTCGTACCTTGCGAAGCTCTATTTTGCTTTCGGCAGGTTTGGAGCACCACCCGCGAAGCATCCTGGTAACGTCCGCATCGCCTGCGGAAGGAAAGTCGACCATTGCGCTTTACCTGGCCGCCGCTCATAGCCAGCAGGGACGAAGGACGTTGCTGATTGACGGCGATATGCGTCGGCCGGTGATCAAGCTGGGAGTTTCGAATGATCGTGGTCTCTCCGATGTGGTCAACGGGACGATGCATTGGAAGGAAGCCGTCCAGACTCCGTATGCGTATCCGGATCTGGATGTTCTTTCGGCGGGCCCGTCGTCGCGACGGGTTGCGGACCGGATCGGAATCGTACTGCGGTCGATTCTCGATGAGGCGGAGCGCGAGTATGACCTGGTGGTGATTGATTCCCCTCCGTTGCTCGGTTTTGCCGAGCCGCTGGAAATTGCGGCGCTTGCCGACAGCGTCATCATTGTCGCCCGGGCGGGGCGCACGAACCGGAGCGCGGTGGCCAGCGTGGTGGAGCAGCTGAAGCGGGTACGTGCCAATGTCATCGGCATCGTTCTCAACGGTGTTCGTGCGGATATGGGTTCCCAGTATTACTACTACAGTCCCCGCTACTACAGTCACTACACCAGCCGCGAACGTTAGTTGCGAACCGCTTGAGAAGCGGCCCTCGGGGGCTTAAGGAGCCTACGTGAGAACTCCATCTTCAGGAAGAGCACGGCCC
>Ga0209006_10005569_pt1 | contig 11437 bp, 8 predicted proteins | sample JacPin_JW_Ref_O2_FD_188567 | JGI IMG/M metagenome (GOLD analysis project Ga0209006, IMG submission 188567) | Forest soil microbial communities from Algoma, Ontario, Canada - Jack Pine, Ontario site 1_JW_Ref_O2 (SPAdes) (version 2) | ecosystem: Environmental > Terrestrial > Soil > Boreal... | reverse complement strand
CGCATCCGCGGAACTGCGCTTCGCTCCGCGTATTGCATCGATGAAATCTTTGTACGATTCCAGCGAAGCAGTTTCGAAATGCACGTCCAGCATGGAATTCCGCGGCGCCAGGACTCCGGCGATTGTTCCCTTCGACGAGGGCGTTTCGAATTCGCCTGCACTGATCGCGAATACGCCGGAATCGTAACGGTAGTGGATTCCCCAGCTCGCCGTTACCGGCAAGTGGGCCGCCGCCAAAACTTCCCCGGGCGTCCAGTCCATCTTGCCGCCGAGCTCGAAATGCTCAAACGCATAGCTCCACGTTTCGATGGTGTCTCCGCTCAGCAGCGCATCCCACTGAAGTTCATCAATCGGAAACCCAGGATGCTCGATGGCAGAAAATACTCCCGCGAGGCGCACGTTTTCGATGTGTGTGTCGGCACGAAACTGTACTCCCGCGAAGCGCAGCGCCACCTTTCCTTTTACCGTTCCGCCGAAGACTTGCGTGAGGAAGTCAGGCACCACCAGCCCATCGTTGTTGATGCTGTAGCTGCCGCGGCTAGTCAGTCCCGCCGCATGAAAAATGTCGTAACTCAGATGGATATCGCGGCCCGCGTAGCTGCCCGTGCCCTTGTACTGGCCGTCCGCAAGCGTTCCTTCCCCCCGCACATCGACGTGTCCAGTCGGCGTCAGCGGAGAACGAAAGGTCTCACGCAAGTCGAGCAGCTCCACCCATCCGCGGTAGCGGAAACTCCATTTTGGCTTTGTGAAATCCGACATCTCCGCCTGCGCATCAAGGTGCGACCGCCCGGCGCTCAAGACTCCCTGCTCCAGTGAGAATCCTTCGCGCCATACCGTAAATTTCGCCGAGAGATTTGCCGGCACCGGCACCATCCTCTGCGCCGTGAATCGGATGCCCTGCCATTCCAGATTCCCCAGATACAAGGGATGCTCGGGTGTCCCGCCCGCGTCGAGCCCCAGGCTCATCTCTCCGCCTTCGACGGCCAGCGGCACTCCCACTTCGTTGTACAGCAGCCAGCCGTTTTCGATTTTCACCCGCCGCACGCGGAGATCGAAAAGCGATTCACGCAGCGTCCTCTCCGAAGCACTCGGTTGCCCGGGAGCCGGCACGTTTGTCGAGCCGTCTTTGGCCACACGGATGTGTACCTCCGGCTTCTTAACCAGGAGGTCGCTCAGCGATACTTTTCGTCCCCAGAAGGAGTCGATCTGCAATTCCGCCTGCACCTCTTCCGCCGAAAACAGCGGTTGTGTTCCGGCTGGCTCGCGCCCGTGAATCACCAAACCCTTCAACGTGGTTCGCATCGAAAGCCACTGTATCGAAATGGCCTGCATTTCCACGCGGCCGCCCGTCGCTTTCTCCAAACGGTGCACGATCCACCGCTCGAGGATGGGATTCCCCGCTCCGCTGCCGAAGAAACCAATCAGGCACAGAATCGCGATGACCGTCAGCACCCACGGCGTGTGGATCACCCAATTCCATATCGGGTGGCGCTTCCTGACCTTCATTTCGCCCCTAGCTCTAGAAACTTTTGCACGTGCAGCCGCGCGCGGCTTTCTTTCAGCCAGCGATCCGCTTGTTCGTTGATGTCGCTCTGCACCAGAGCTTCCTGGATGATGTCGCGCGCGGCATCCAGTGTGGGAGGTTCCTGCCCGCGCGTCTTGGCTCTCGGCACAACCGCATTTTGATAGAAATCCACAATCGCCTTTTCATCGATCTGGACGGACGGCCGAAATCTTGAATCGAGGTAGTTGGTGAGGTACAGCTGCGCGGTCACAATCTTACGCACTTCCGCGTCATTCAGCCCGCTCTGCTTCTTTCGCGCTTCATATTCCTCCAGTGAGGCGAACGACTTCACGACTCGCGAAACCTCCCGGTCCATCTCGGCTTCTTTCGGCAAGGGAAACCGGGACAACGCCGCTTCTGACCTCACAATCCACTGGTCGATGAGCCGGTCCAAAATCGCACTCTCGCTTTCCGATTTGCCATTCACCAGCTCCTGATACTCCTGCAGTTCTCTTACGTCGCTCAACAAAACGACGTCGTTCTCCACCCGCGCCACGATGCGGTCCACCACTTCCTGCCCCTTCAAAAACGAGGCCGTAGCCAGCACAACAAAAATCGCCGAGCATCCGAGAATCCGTACTCGCCGCACTAAAATGTCGATCCCAAATTAAAGAAAATCTGCAGCTTCGGAAGCTGCGCTCCCTTGAGGCAAAGCGGCGTCGGCGGCGTGCCCAGGGTGCTGCTGACGCACGGCACAACAAAAAACGGCCGATTGATTTGGTAACCCAAATCAATGCGGATCGGTCCCACCGGCGTCGCATAGCGGATTCCAAACCCGATGGTATGCGCGAAATAATTCAGCTCGTTGGTGCAGTTGTAAACGCACAACGTAGGATTGCTCGCACTCGCAGGCTGCGAGGGGTCGGCGAGCACGAAAACCGGCTTCGGCGAGTACGCCCGAAGAGTGATGCGATTCAGCCGGCTATAGACGTTGCCCCCATCGTAGAAAAACGCCCCGCCCAGTGACGTGCCGAGGTACGGCAGGCGCATGGGAAAGCGGAACTCCTGGTTGAGCGCCAGCAGGGCCTGGCCTCCCACTGGGAATCCCGTGCACGGATCGCGCGGTCCGGCCTGATTCAGAGCGAATCCTCGCAGCGACATTCCGCCTCCAGCGAAGAATCTTTCCGGCAGCGGGATGATTTCCGGCGTCAGCCCCAGCGTCGGCGGCCCGGTGCACTCGTTCGCCGTGGGCGGCGGGAATGCCAGCGACTGGGTATTGGCGAACGGCGCAAGAATCCCTATCCGGATAGAACGCGCAATGCTGAACCGCCGTTTGATTGGGTGGAACGTCGAATTCTGAAAGAAGAATCTCAGAAAGCTCGCGCTCGAGCCGATGCTCGTGCTGGCGATGTTGAAATCCGCGCTGTTGAAACTTCCTTTGCTCGCATCAGCCGGATTGTCCCGCTTGTCACGCAGCCAGGTCACGCCAAACTCAGACACCAGCGTCGGCTGTTCGAACAACGGTACCTCCTCCGACGCAATGTTCAGGCTCGAAACCAGCACTTTCCGGAACGCATACCGGTACAGCAGCGTTGTGAACGGCGTCACTTGGTCGGTCAATTGCCCCGATACTTCATACCGCATTTCCGTGAAGGTGTTGATATCCTGTGTTTTTTCCGTGTACGCCGTGGCCTGGGTACTGAAGTGGGGGCTCCCAAACGTGTTGGGGATGGAATAACCGAGCAGCGCCCGGTCCTCGATGGTGCTCCCGCGCAGCTTCAGGGAAAGGGAGTCAGCTCTTCCCGTCAGGTTCACTTTCGTTAGCTCAAAAATCCCTCGCGGGGCTGCCTGGAGCTCGCCGGCCGTCGGATTTGTCGTGCTCGCCAGCCGTTGCACTTCAAATCCTCCGCCGTAGGCCATGGTGTACCGTTTGGCCTCTTCCACCAAAACCACGATGTCTTTATCAGGGTCTGACCCGTTTGGATTCTGCGGTTCAATCGTCACGCGGTTGAATATTCCCAGGTTGTACAAACGCCTCTGCGACTCCACCACATCCCCTTCGCGCAGCGGAGCACCGGGCTTTACTCGAATCTCCCGCTGAATAACCCTGGTCCGTGTCCGTGCGTACCCGCTCAGCAGTATTCGCCTCGCCCGCGTTTGTGGCCCTTCGGTAAGGTGATAGACCAGCTGTACCGGCGGCGCCTGCACCACCTCCGGTTTCGAACTCTTTTCCTTCTCTTCCTCTTTCTTCTGATTCTTCTCGTTTTCCGCGGCCCCGCTCTTCGGCGCTCCTATCCCACCCACACTCTTTTCCGGAGTGACAGGTTCCGCCGTCGAAGTAAAACTAGCCTCCGGAAAACCTTCATTGAAATACAGCGCCAGAATGTTGTCCCGGTCCGTCGTCACGTTAAAATCGGAGTACGGCTGCCCTGGCGTCGATCCGACTACCACCAGCAATTCCTCTTCCTTGAACGCATGGATCCCCTCGATCGCCAGCGATGCCACGCGCGTTTGCTCCGCTTCCTGGATCGCGAATCGTATGTAAATGTCTCCTTTTTTCCCTTTGTAGTTGTCCAGGATTTGCCCGTCGACCTTCGCATTCAGAAAGCCGTTTGCGTCATACAACCCGCGCATTGAATCCGCGTCCGCTTCAATCAGCCGCCGGCTGAACCGCCCCCGCGACTCGAATGCCGCTCCGTAAACTTGCAGCCGACTCCGCAGCAATTCTGTGCTGAAGTAGTGATTCCCGATTATCTCAATTCCCACCAGCTTGTGCCGTTCACCCCGCTCGATGTGATAGGTGATGACCTCTTCCGTGCCTTTCGATTTCTGCTCCTTGCCCTGTACTACCTTCGTTTCCGTCGTGTAATTCACCTGCGCGTCAAAGTATCCATCCCGTTCCAGCCGCTCTCGAACATTGCGTTTCCCTTCCTCCAGAAGATCCGTATCCACCGCCCCTTCCTGATAGACGGGAATTAGCCTCTTCAATTCTCCCTTTGAAAGTTTCGCACCCGTCACCGCCAGTTGCACCTGGGGTCCTTCGGTCACCTCCAGCTCGAGTGGCACGGTATTCTTCGCCGCGTTGTACTCGCCCCGCCGTACCGCTGCCCGCGCGCTGAGCCGCCCTTTCTTCACCAGGAATTTTCGGATCCGGTCGGTCCCGCGCTGTATGCGCGCCACCGTCACCGCTTGTCCAGCCTTCATTTTCAGTCGGGAAAGAATCTCGGCGTCGTGGTATTCCGTGCCGTTCTTCAACTCCACGGCCTCCACACGCGCCCGCGGCCCCGGCTCCACGTGCACCAAAATATCCATCTGACGGGTTTCGGGGTACGGTTGGATCTCTGCCGAGACCTCGGCCTGGTATAGGCCCTCGTCCTTCAACACATCCCGCAGATGCGCTAGCCCTTCGTCCACGTCTTCCTGTCGGAAGGGCCGGCCCAGCGTCAGCTGCATCGCCGCCGCAGCGGAGGAATCTGTAGGAGGCGGCGTCAGCCCGTCGATCAGTACCCTGTTGAAGAACAGACTCTCTCGAACCACGAAATCAAGCCGCACGCCGCTGCCCACGGCAGTGACCACGGCTTTCAAATCCGTGTAATCACCCAGCCCATACAACGCGCGCAGACTCCTGGCAACTTGCTCTCTATCGAGCGGTTTGCCAATCTCCACGGCAAGCCCGCCTGGGGATTCCGAGAGCACCCGCCCCCCTTCGGTGACAATCCGCACCTCGACCACCGGAGCTTCCGCCGCACGGGCCCCGGCCTTGGCCTGGGCCTGTGCTGGACTCTTCGCCGCTCCGAAAAGCAGCGCGAGGACGACAATTCCCCCCCATCTTCTCGCCCAGCTCAGTTTCATACCCACTAACGCTCAGACGAAGCGTAGCACAAGGGCGTTGCTCGTCCCGCTATCTCTAGCGTTATGATGAACTACGAGGGACGATGACCGACACAGACCGACCGCGCGCGCACCTCGGCGAGGCCCAAAGGGAACGCTACTCACGTCAAATGCTCTTTGCCGGAATCGGCGAAGAGGGCCAGCAGCGCCTCCTGGCCTCGAGCGCCGTCCTGGTAGGTTGCGGCGCCATCGGCGCGGCCGCCGCCGCTCTACTGGTTCGCGCCGGTGTCGGACGCGTCAGGGTTCTCGACCGCGATTTTGTCGAGCCTTCCAACTTGCAGCGCCAAACGCTGTTCGACGAGGACGACGCCCGCGCCGCCCTGCCCAAAGCCGTCGCTGCCGAGCGCAAGCTCCGGGCCATCAATAACAGCGTCGCCGTCGAAGGCCTGGTCGGAGACTTAAACCCCCGCAATGCCGCCGACTTGCTCTCGGGCTTCGATCTCATCCTCGATGGCACCGACAATTTCGAGACCCGCTTCCTCATCAATGACTACGCAGTCCAATCCGCTCGTCCGTGGATTTACGCCGCCGCCGTCGCCAGTTACGGGGTAACCATGACCGTGCGACCCGGTCTCACCGCTTGCCTAGCCTGCCTCCTCGAATCCTCGCCAAACGGCCGCGGCCTCGAAGAAACCTGCGACACGGCGGGCGTCTTAGGTCCCATCGTCAACCTCATCGCCGCGCTCGAAGTCGCCGAAGCCCTCAAGCTTCTCGCCGGGCGCGACGAAGCTCTCCACGGCCGGCTGATCTCTTCGGATGTTTGGAGCGGCCATTTCCAATCCGTCCGCGTCGCGCAAGATCCGTCTTGCCGGGCCTGCGCCCGCCGCAATTTCTCCTATCTCCAGGGACAGGCCCAGCCGCACATCACCCTTTGCGGGCGCGATTCTGTCCAGATTCACGAGCGCGGTCGGACCCTCGATCTGGGAGCTTTGCGGGTGCGGCTTGCGGCCACTGTCTCCGATGTCCGCCACAACGAATTTCTGCTCTGCTTTCGCGCGGAGCCTTATCAAATGACCATCTTTGCCGACGGCCGTGCCATTCTGAAAGGCACAAAAGATCCTGCCATCGCGCGCTCCCTCTACGCCCGCTATATCGGTGCCTGATGCATTTCGTCTTTCGTTGGGATTCAGGTGCTTCCGGGGTGAGGGCGTTGTGCCTACCGGGTTCTAGCGATGCTGCCCGGTCCGCCCAAACGAACTTCGCATGTTCGACCTGTCGAGGTTTTCCCGCAGGTTCATCAGCGTCAAAAACGTGCTCAGAATTCTCGCCTTTAAATCATCGGTCAGGTGCAAACCGCTGGTAGCCACACGCGCCAGTCGTTCGCCGCTTTCCGTGATAAAACGCATGATTTCTTTTTGCCGTTCGTGCGGAGCGTTTCCCAGCGCGGTCTCCCGCCGCATCTCGGCGCAGCTTGCTTCGATCGATAGCGTAAAGTGCAGGACGCAAACCTGCTGCTGCTCGGCCAGGGCAGGCGGCGAGTCGTTCTTACATCCCGTTACTTTGCACGGCATAGCCATGGGGCGCCGAATCGGGGGCCAACAAGAAAGCTAACCACTCCTCGCCCTGAAAATCCAGTCCCCTGCCGCCAAGAGTTGCCAATCCCGCATCACCTCTTCGCGCACCCCGTGTCCCTCCCGCCAATCCTCCCGGTCAGGCCTCGCGAAAAATGCATTGTCATTGTTCAAGAATAATTGTATAAAAATGCAGGAGGTTGTATATTTGTACCAGTCATGAGCGTCGGTAAAACATTTCGCCACGGTCAAATCCTGCGGCTCGTCAGCGGCCAGCCCATCGTCAGCCAGGAAGAGCTGCGCCGCCGCCTCGCCCAGCAGAAAATGCGCGTCACCCAAGCCACTCTCTCCCGCGACCTTCAGGAGCTCCGTCTGGTCAAAACCCAGGAAGGCTACAAGCCCGAAACCATACTTCCCGAAGAAAACGGCGCGCTCCCGCTTCCTCCGCTCGCTCGCGCGCTACGCGAATTTCTCCTGGATATCCGCCCAGCGGAAAATTTGCTCGTTCTCAAAACTCCCCCCAGCGGCGCTCAGCCTCTTGCCGCCGCTGTGGACGCCTCGAAATTTACCGAAATCGCCGGCACCATCGCGGGTGATGACACCGTCCTGATCATCACTCCCAACAAACGCACTCGCGAGTCGCTCCAAAAAAAGATCGAAGCCCTGGTGAAATGAGAGACTCTCGCCAAGTCGCCGTCGTAGGTGTCACCGGATACACCGGCCTGGAGCTCTCCGGCATCCTCTTGCGCCATCCCGCCGTCGCTTCCACCACGTTTTACGTGCGCGAAACGCGCGGCGCCCACTGCATTGCCGAACTTTTTCCGCAATTCCGCGGGCGGGGACAAGCTCCCCTGCGCCCGCTTTCTCTCGACTCGATCACCTCCTCCGCAGCCGGAACCGCCTTTCTGGCCACGCCCCATGAAGTTTCTGCGGAACTTGCCCCGGCGCTTCTCGAAGCGGGCTTGCGGGTCATTGACCTCAGCGGCGCTTTCCGCTTCCGTCAGCCGGAAACATTCACGTCCTGGTACAAGCTGCCCGCGCCGCACGCGGATTACCTTGGCGAAGCCGTCTACGGCCTTCCCGAGTTGTACTCCCCAGAAATCGCCAAGGCCCGCTTGGTCGCCAATCCGGGATGCTATGCCACCAGCGTCATCCTGGCGCTGCGTCCGCTCGCCCAAGCCGGTTTTATCGCGCCGGAGCAAAACGTTATCTGCGATTGCAAGTCCGGTGCCAGTGGTGCAGGCAAAGATCCCAGGCGAGATCTGCAATTCGTTGAAGTGGACGAAAATTTCAAAGCCTACAATCTTTTCGCGCACCGCCACACGCCAGAAATTCTCGAGCACACCGGCCTCGCCGAATCGCAGCTCATGTTTTCAACGCACCTCCTGCCTCTCGCGCGCGGAATTCTTTCGACGATCTACGTCACGCTTTCCGCGCAGCGATCGCCGGAGGTCGTCGAAGCCCTCTATCGCAAGTTTTACGCTAGCCGGCCCATGGTCCGCATCTGGCCCGCGGGCACTCTGCCCGAGTTGCAGCACGTCGCCCACACCAACTTCTGTGACATCGGTTTTGCCCTGGATAAGTCCGGCCAGCGCCTGATCGTGGTCTCCTGTCTCGACAATCTCGGCAAAGGTGCCGCCGGCCAGGCCGTTCAGAATTTCAACCATATTTTAGGCCTTGAGGAGAAAACCGCACTGCAATGAAAACCGTAATCAAGTTCGCTGGAGCTTTGCTCGAAGACGACGTCGCCATGCGCTCGCTGGCGCGCCAGGTCGCTACCCTTGCCAACGAAGGCCACGAAATACTCGTGGTCCACGGCGGAGGCCACGCCTTCACCGAAGCCCTCAAGCGCATGGGCATAGAAAGCAAATTTGTCTCCGGCCTGCGCGTCACCGACCGCGAGACGCGCGACGCCGCGGTGATGGTTTTCGCCGGACTGCTGAACAAGCGCCTCGCCGCCGCCATCTCCGCCGAAGGCTATCCCGCCATCGGCGTCTCCGCCGCCGATGCTCAATGTTTTCTTGCCGAGCCCATGTCGCACGGCGAAGTGGCCGGCAGCCTCGGCTTCGTCGGCTATCTCACCGGCTTGAACAACGCTTTCATTGAATCGCTCTGGCGCGAGCGCCTCCTTCCCGTGGCTCCCTGCCTCGGTCTCGGCCCCGATAACGAGCTCTACAACATCAATGCCGACCACATGGCCGCCGCCTGCGCTGAATTTCTCGGCGCCGACCAATTGATCTATCTCACCGACGTAGCTGGCGTTCTCGACGGCGAAAAAGTTCTCTCCGCCATCACCTGCGAAGAGAGCGAACGCCTGGTCCAATGCCGTGTCGTCTCCGGCGGAATGATTCTCAAACTTGAAGCCGCCAAGCGCGCTCTCGAAGGCGGCGTCCGTCAGGTGCGCATCGTCGGCGGCACGGCGCCTGATGCTCTGCTCCTCGCGTTTCACTCGGCCGAGCCCGCCACCGAAGATCACCGTTCACTGATTCCCGGCACACGCATTCTTCGTGAGTCTTTCCCCAGCGCCCAAACGGCTCTTTCGGCGGCGTAATGCGCAAGATCGACACCATAAAGAAATCGAAATCCGTTGTTCGAACGGCCAAGCGAGCGAGACCTGGCGCCTCGAATGCAAATGCCATTCTCCGCGATGCCAATCAATTTCTTATGCCGACCTACAAGCGCCAGCCCATGGTCTTCACGCACGGGCGCGGTTGCTACGTTTATGATTCGCGCGGCAGGAAATATCTGGATTTTCTCGGCGGCATCGCCGTCAACGCCTTGGGCCACGCGCATCCGCGTATCGTCAAAGTTATCCGCCGTGAAGCCGCGCGCGCCATCCATCTTTCCAATCTTTTTCACAATGCCTATCAGGGCCCGCTCGCCCGCAAGCTCGCCCAATGGTCCGGTCTCGACCGCGTGTTTTTCTCGAATAGCGGCGCGGAAGCAATCGAAGGCGCTCTCAAGCTGGCCCGGCTTTGCGGCCGCACTTCCGCCGACACCCCCGGCGCTGCTGCCCGCAAGCACCGCATTTTGGCGCTCGAAAATTCCTTCCACGGCCGCACCTTTGGCGCTGTCAGCGTCACGGCCACGGAAAAATATCGTCTCCCCTTCGCGCCTCTCGTCCCCGGTGTCGAATTTGTCCGCTTCAACGACGTCGCCGATCTCCTATCCAAATTCGACGATACCGTTTGCGCGGTCCTCCTCGAAACCATTCAGGGCGAAGGCGGAATCTATTCCGTCAGCGAGGACTTCTGGGAGCGCGCGCGCGCCCTGGCAACAAAAAATGGAGCGCTGCTGATCGCCGACGAAATTCAGTGTGGCTTGGGCCGCACCGGCCGTTATTTCGCCTACCAGAAATTTTCCTCGAAGCCCGACGTCGTAGTCATAGCCAAGCCGCTTGGCGGAGGCCTCCCGCTCGGCGCTATCCTCACGTCGGAAGCCGTCGCCCAGCGCGTTTCCCCGGGCTTGCACGGCTCGACCTTTGGCGGCGGCCCGCTGGTCTGCGCCACGGCGCTCGAATTTCTCAGCATCATCGAGGATGAAAAACTGCTCGAAAATATCCGCGCGCGCAGCGCGGAGTTGCGCGAAGGCCTTTCAGCGCTTGCCGCCAAGTTTAGCTTCATCCGCGAAATTCGCGGGGAGGGCTTGATGATCGGAATCGAGCTTTCCATCGATGGCGCTCCCTTGGTTTCTCAAGCCATGTCCAAAGGCCTGCTCATCAATTGCACACACGATTTCACGCTGCGCTTGCTACCGCCCTTCCTGGTCACTCGCGCACAGGTGCGCCAATTCCTGCGTCTGCTCGAACAGCTTTTTGTAAGTACTCCGCAAAAGGCCGCCGCCAGGGTGCCCGCGAAATCGGCGCCTCCAGCGCAAGCTGCCCTCGCTGCGGCAAGGTGAAAAAATGACCAGCCCCACGCTAGTTTCTGCTATTTCCTTGTCAAATGATTTGCTCACCGGAGCGGAATGGAGTCCCTCGCACACGCGCGATTTGCTCCAACTCTCCGCGGAAATCAAAGCCCGCCCGGGCCGTTACGCTTCCTCGCTGACGGGAAAATTCATCGCCCTGATTTTCGAAAAGCCCTCGCTCCGCACCCGCGTCACTTTCGATGTCGGCATCCAGAGCATGGGCGGCTCGGTAGTTTTCCTTGACCACACGCAGGCCTCCGCCTCTCTCGGCGCGCGCGAATCCATCGCCGATGTCGCGCGCAACCTCGATCGCTGGGTCCACGGTATCGTCGCCCGCGTCTACAAGCAAAAAGTCCTCGAAGAAATGGCCGCCAACGCCGGCATCCCGGTGATCAACGCGCTCTCGGATAAGTTCCACCCCTGCCAGGCGCTCGCCGACTTTTTCACGCTCGAAGAAAAATTCGGCGCCCTCCGCGGATTCAAGCTGGCCTACGTCGGCGACGGAAACAATGTCTGCCATTCCCTGATGTATCTCGCCGCGCGTCTAGGCGTTCATCTGCGCGTAGCCACACCGCCCGACTCCCAGCCGCTGCCGGAAGTCGTCGCCGACTCTAAGCGCGTA
>Ga0209006_10005568_pt1 | contig 11437 bp, 6 predicted proteins | sample JacPin_JW_Ref_O2_FD_188567 | JGI IMG/M metagenome (GOLD analysis project Ga0209006, IMG submission 188567) | Forest soil microbial communities from Algoma, Ontario, Canada - Jack Pine, Ontario site 1_JW_Ref_O2 (SPAdes) (version 2) | ecosystem: Environmental > Terrestrial > Soil > Boreal... | reverse complement strand
CCGGCCATCATCGACGCCTCGTGCGACTTGGAAGGCATAGTGGACCGCCTCGCGTGGGGGAAGCTCATCAACGCCGGGCAGACCTGCATCGCACCCGATTATGTGTTGGTCCCGCGCGGCGACGTCGATCGCTTCATTCGAGCATTGCGCACCAGTATGACCCGGCTATACCCGGCATTTCGCGGCAACCCGGACTACACCAGCATCATCAGCGAACGACACTTGCAGCGATTGCGCGACCTCGTGAGCGACGCCGGCGCGCGCGGCGCTCGCATTGTCGAGATCGAGCCGACGAGCGGTGCGATCGGGCGCTCCGATCGGCAGATGGCGCCGACATTGCTGCTTGACGTCGATGACGATATGCGCGTGATGCGCGAGGAGATTTTCGGGCCCCTCCTGCCGATCGTACCTTACGATACGCCGGCCGAGGCGCTGAATTACGTGAACCGGCGGGAGCGGCCGCTCGCACTCTACTGGTTCGGTACCGATCACGAGGTCCGGGACCGGGTCCTCGCCGGCACGATTGCCGGCGGCGTGACGGTCAACGACACGCTGCTGCACATTGCCCAGGAACGATTGCCGTTCGGTGGCGTCGGGTCGTCGGGGCAGGGGCACTATCACGGAGAGTTCGGCTTCCGGCAGTTCTCCAAGGAAAAGCCGGTATTCATGCAGTCGCGCCTTTCGGGAGCCGGCATCATACGTCCGCCCTACAAGCCCTCGATCGGGCGCGTATTGGGATGGCTGTCGCACCTTACATGATGCAAGACAACCGCGACGTCATCGTCATCGGCGCCGGGTTGGCCGGGCTCGTCGCCGCGACCGAGATTGCGGACGCGGGTAAACGTGCGTTGATCCTGGATCAGGAGCCGGAGCAGAGCCTGGGCGGTCAGGCCTTTTGGTCATTCGGCGGTTTGTTCTTCGTCAACTCGCCCGAGCAGCGGCGAATGGGCATCCGCGATTCACACGCGCTCGCCCTGAACGACTGGGTAGGGACGGCCGGCTTCGACCGCGACGTGGATCGCTGGCCGCGCCTCTGGGCGGAGGCGTACGTCGATTTCGCCGGCGGCGAAAAGCGCGCTTGGCTGCATGGCATGGGCATGCGCTGGTTTCCGGTGGTCGGCTGGGCCGAGCGCGGCGGCTATGGATCGGTCGGACACGGCAATTCCGTACCGCGCTTCCACGTCACATGGGGCACCGGGCACGGCGTGCTCGAGCCGTTCGTGCGGCGTGCGCGGGCAGCACAGGCACGCGGGCTGCTCCGCTTCGGATTCCGTCACCGAGTCGACGAGCTCCTGGTGGAAAACGATGCTGCGACCGGCGTGCGCGGCACCGTGCTGACCGATGACGCGGTCGAGCGCGGTCGCCCAAGTTCGCGCGAGGTCAGCGGCGAGTTCGAATACCGCGCGCCGTCCGTCATCGTGGCTTCCGGGGGCATTGGCGGCAATCATGAGCTGGTGCGCAGGAATTGGCCCGCGCGCCTGGGCGAAGCGCCACGGCATATGCTGAGCGGCGTGCCCGCGCACGTCGACGGCCGCATGCTCGGCATCGCCGAACGCGCGGGTGCACGCTTGATCAATGGCGATCGCATGTGGCACTACGTGGAAGGCATCGAGAACTGGAATCCGCTCTGGCCGCTGCACGCGATCCGCATCTTGCCCGGTCCTTCTTCGTTGTGGTTCGACGCCCGCGGCAAGCGCCTTCCGGGACCCCTTTGGCCGGGCTTCGATACGCTGGGCACCCTCGAGTATCTACGCCGCAGCGGCCATGACTACAGCTGGTTCATCCTCGACCAGCAGATCATCCGGCGCGAATTCGCCTTGTCGGGCTCGGAGCAGAATCCCGACCTCACCGGCAAGAGTTGGCGCCAGGTGATCAAGCGCGCCATCGGCAAAGGCGCTCCCGCGCCGGTGGAGGCCTTCAAGCAACGCGGAAAGGATTTCGTGGTGCGCGATAGTCTGCGGGAGCTCGTTGCGGGCATGAACGAACTGGCCGGAAACCACTTGCTCGACTACGACCATCTGCGGCGGGAGATCGAAGCGCGTGACCTTCAACTCGACAACCCGTTCGCGAAGGACGCCCAAGTGATGGCCCTCTACAACGCGCGTCGCTATCGCGGCGATCGATTGGTGCGCACGGCCAAGCCGCATCGTATTCTCGATCCGGTCAACGGACCGCTGATCGCCGTCCGCCTTCACATCCTCACCCGCAAATCGCTGGGCGGAATCGAGACGGATCTGCAGGGGCGCGTGCTGACGGCCGACGGCAATCCGTTGCCCGGACTCTATGCCGCAGGCGAAGCCGCGGGCTTCGGCGGCGGCGGCATGCACGGATATCGGGCCTTGGAAGGTACGTTTCTGGGCGGCTGTTTGCTTTCCGGGCGCAACGCCGGCCGCGCCGCAGCGGCAGCCGTCGCGTGATTCGCTGAGCGAGGCAACCGCGGGGTTGCATGCGCCGACGGGGAAGCGCGAACCCTAGGTGGGGCGCGCTTGGGGGTCGGCGGCCGGTAGACTGAAATAAAACGCGGCGCCTTCGCCCGGGGTCGATTCGGCCCACACGCGTCCGCCGTGGCGCTGGACGATGCGTTTGACGATCGAAAGACCGATGCCGGTGCCTTCGAATTCCGCCGCGGAATGCAGGCGCTGGAACACGCCGAACAGCTTCTGCGCATAGTTGGCATCGAACCCCACGCCATTGTCGCGGACCACATAGATGTTGCTGGCGCCATCGCTGATGGCGCTCACCTCCACGCGCGGCTGCGGACGCCCCCGCGTGAACTTGCAGGCGTTCGACAGCAGATTGGTGAACACCTGTTCGAGGAGCGAGCTGTCGCCGATGCAGTCCGGCAACTCCTTGATCTCGACCGTCACGTCGTGGGCGAGGTCGGCGGCCTGCACCGGCCCGCGCACAGCGGCGGCGACGCGGACGGCGAGGCTGCGCATTTCGACGACTCCCGTTGTCAGCGGCCTGCTGCCGAACCGCGCGAAGGCTAGCAGATCGTCAATCAGTTGCGACATCCGCTGTGCGCCCGCGCGCGCCCGGTCCAGCATTCGCCGCCCCTCCGCCGGTACGGTCGCGCCGTAGTCTTCCAGGAACATTTGGCAAAATGCGTCAACCACCCGCAATGGTGCGCGCAGGTCGTGGGAGATCGAATAGGAAAACGCTTCGAGGTCCTTGTTCGCCTGTTCAAGCTCACGCGTTCGCTGATCGATGACCCGATGGAGGCGGCGTATCTGCAGCCCGCGCGCGATCACTTGCATCAAGGCGCTCAGCTTGATGGGTTTCAATACATAGTCGATCGCGCCGCCCTTCATCGCCTCGACGGCCGAATCGATCGTGCCATGGCCGGTCATGACGATGCAGGCGATATCGGGTGCAAGTTCGCGCGCGGCGTTGAGCAGGGCGATACCGTTCATCTCAGGCATCATCAGGTCCGTGAGCAGCACATCGAATGGCTGTGCCCGCAGCATATCGAGCGCCGTGCGCGCCGACGGCGTGCCGGTCGTCGCGTAACCTTCGATGGAAAGAGTGTCGCACAATGCCTTCAAGTGCGCGGCCTCGTCATCGACGATTAGAATCGATGCCTGTTGGGGGTCGGTCATGCCGTCAATTCCGCAAGTATGACGCGCAGCTCGGCCAAGCGCGGCGGTTTGTTCAGGACGCGATCGACATGCGGCGGCACCTCGTCGTCGGCGACGAGGCGCTGGCCCCAGCCCGTAAGCATCACGATGGGAACGGTCGGCGACGCTGCGCGCACCATGGCGGCGACTTTGCGTCCATCGACGTAGGGCATGCCCAGATCCGTCACCACGGCATCGAACGGCGCGCCGCTCGCGAGGGCGGCGGCGAAAGCGTCGATACCGGCTTGGCCCCCGCTCGCCGCCGTAATCGAGTGTCCGTCGCCCTCCAGCGTGTCGCGAAGCGATTGCAGTAGAATCGGATCGTCGTCCACCAGCAGGATCCGCAGCGGGGATTGCGGCGGTACCAGTACCGGCACCAGGCCGGAGGCGGCCGTGTCCGGCACCGACAGCGTGAAAATCAATCTCATGGTCGTGCCCTTGCCCGGTTCACTGTCGATCTCCAGCTCCGCACTATGGCGTTGGATCATCCCATAGACCATGGCCAGTCCGAGTCCCGTGCCGCGCTCGCCCTTGGTGGTATAGAACGGCTCGAGGCAGCGGCGTCGAGTTTCCTCATCCATGCCGATCCCCGTATCGTTCACTTCCAGGCACACACGCTGGGACCCCAGGAGGAAAGTGCGCAAGGTGAGAACTCCGCCGTTCGGCATCGCATCCACGGCATTGAAAACGAGGTTCGTCAATGCATCGCGGACTTCGCTTTCGGCGCCGATGAGTTCAGGCAGGTCATCCGCAAGCTCATTGCGCAGCTCGATCATGATACCGCGCTGTTGCGGAACATCGCTCCAACGGGCGCGTGTGAGTTCGATGATCTGCTGCACGGCACGATTGATGTGAATGCGGCCCAGCACGATCTCGGGCTCGCGCGGTCGATAGAACTCGCGCATCCGCGCCACGGTCTCCGCCACATCCTCGATCGCGCGCTGAATCGTCACGAGATACGAGCGGGTCCGTTCGCTCAAATTCGGCTCGCGTTCGAGCAACGATTCCGTATACAGGGCGACCGGCGAAATCGCATTGTTGATGTCGTGGGCGATGCCGCTGGCCATCTCTCCCAGCGCACGGAGGCGCTCCTGCTGCAGCGCCGTCTGCTGGCTTTGACGCAGATCATCATAGGCGCGCTGTAACGCGCTATAGAGCTGCGCCTGGTGGGTCGCGAGCGCGGCATGCTCGCTCACTTGGCGCAAGAACTCGCAATCGCCGCTGGTAAAGGCTCCCGCCGCGCGACGCGCGGCGATCAGCATTCCGAATACGTTGCTTTCTATCAACAAGGGTGCAATCACGAGGGAGCGGAAGCCGGCCGTCGCGAGGCGCTGCGGAAGGGGAAATGGCACCTCCCGCACGTCCGGTTCGTACACCAGTTGTCCGCGCAGGCACATGGAGATCCCATTGTCGTCGATGGGAATGCGCGTCTGTTCGGCGATGCCCATCGACGCGGCGGCGGGCATGCTGCGCGCGCCGACCGTGCCGGCGGTCAAATGGTCGTCCCGCGCCTCGTGCAGGCAGATGCAGCCGAACTCGATCGGCATGTCATCCTCGAGGCGTTGCAGCACCACCCGAAAGATATTGGCCGGATCCTGTCCTTCGCCGATCGCGCGGGTTATTTTTTGCAGGAGGTCGAGCCGGCTCAACTGTGCCTGCGTGCGTTCGAGCATGTGGTTGAAGCCATCCGTGAGCAGGCGCAACTCATGACCCTGCACCGGCGCGGCGCGTACGGAATAATCGCGCCCGTGCGACACGGCTGCGGCGGTTTGGGCGAGCGCAAGTATCGGCTCCGAGATCTGACGCTGTAGACTGCGCGAAATGAGATACGCGAGCAGGAAGCTCGCCGCAATGACCACGGCGGCAATCCCGCTGAAGAGGCGCAGCCAATCGAAAAGCGCGCCAAGATCCGATTTCAGGAATAGCGTCCCGAGCCGCCGCTGTCCCATCAGCACCGGTTGAAAACCGACCAGGAAGCGGCCTTCGAAGCGATAACCGTCGGCCCCCGGCCGCTGCGGAAACCCGCCGCTCTTGAAGCCTTGCGGATAGATCGCGAAGAGCCGGCCGGCTGAATCGTAAAGTCCTGCCGATACCACATGCGGCTCGGCCTTGAGCGCCGTCAGAATTTCGGCGGCGTCTTTGGCGTTGTCGAACGCCAGTGCGGCGGTGCTGTTGGTGGCGATCACCTGACCGAGCGTCGACAGATTTCGGACGGTCGAGTAGCGGAATGTAAGAAACTCGTGCGCCACGAAGGAGGCGGAGGTGAGCAGCAGTACCGCGCCGCTGGTGAGCAGTATCATCGTCATGAGCTTGCGCCGGATGGGGGTTTGACCGGATGACATGGATCAGCCCGCGGAGGTCACGAGTTCTGCCGGTCGCAGCAGTTTCGAGCTGATCGAGAGTCCGGCCGCTTTGGCGGCGTCCGCATTGATTCGCAGCCGAATGCGATTGTTTTCGGCGACGAATCGGATCATCACGCCGCGCTGCGCGGCATCGTCGATGTCGCTTACTGTCAGAATGCTGTGTCCGGCCAGCGCCGCGCCGATCTCCCCCGTGTGCGCCGCCTCGGAGCGGCTGATGAATAGAATCTGGCAGTGCCGGATCTCCGTTACGCTGCGATAGCGCTCGATGATGATGCTCCGACCGTTGATGCTCTCGCCGCGGACGGCGCCTTCAAGCGCAGACCCGAAGGGATCCGTTCCCAGCACGCCGATGACGAAGGGCGCGGCTGCATCTTCGAAACTTTGCGGCGGCCATTCCACGAACTGTGCGAAGTTGAAGAGGAAGACCGCCTTCACTTGATACTCGGGCGAGGTCTCAACTGCCGAATTCGCAAGGCCCGACGCCGCCAGGGAGATCAGCGTTGCAATCACCAGGACAAAGCCGCAAAACGTGTTACTTGATTGGCGCACCCGTATGATCCGCTACCAGCCGTAGCTTATCTTTCCGTAAACGCTTCGCTGGATTTCCTCTCGGTCCGGGATCCCGATCGGAATACCGTATTCAGGGTGATGATCGTGCAACAGGTTCTGACCCACGATGGCGAGTTCGAGTTTCGGAATCGGATGCCAGCCGAGGTGGACATCCAATTCGAAGTAGCTTGGAACCGTGGCGGGCAGACCGTTGTTGTTCGCGATCAACTTGTCCACCCAGCGAAGAGCGCCGTCCAGTTCGAGGTTCCGCGGCAGGTCGACGGAGGATCGAAGGAAGAATTGCTGTTGGGGATCCTGTGTTTCGTTGAGTGCGTTGCTGAAATCGAATCCGCCCGGCTTGACGCGGATGTTTTCCTTCAGCAAATCGTAGCCACCGTGCAGTCGCCATCGCTCGGCCAATTGATAGTCGGCGCTGAGTTCCAGGCCGTACGTATCGCCGGCGAGATCGTTGGCGAAGTACAGGGGAACGATGGTACCGGGCGTGAACGTCAAGCTGCGCACTCTGTCGTAATCGTTGTAGAACGTCGAGAGGGAAGCGGAAGCTTTGGATCCGAGGCGGGCCCGGTAGCCCAACTCGTAAGCAATCAATGTTTCGGATCTGAAGCCGGAATTGCCGCCCAGGGTAGGAGTCGATGAGTCGGGTTCGCGGATGTCGCTGTCGATTCGCGAGGGCGTTCGCACCGCACGCGAGACGGCGGACCATAGCATCTGATCGGCAGCAACATTCCACTGCAGCCGGACGCTGGGCTCCCACTCGAACCCGGTGTAGTCGTTGTGCTCGAGCTTCGTCCCCAAGGTGAAAAGCAGGTTCTTGACCAGCATGACTTCATCCTGCACGAAGCCGCTGTATAGATGGCGATTGAGGGTAGGGGGCAGAAAAGCCAGGTTCTGGGCTTGCTCGACGACATCATGGGTGAAGCGGTAGCCCAATCCCCAGGCGATCCGGTTGCGCTCGTTCAAACGAATGTGATGTTGAAAATCCAGGTCGTAGGTATCGAGATCGTCGGTCAGGATCTCGGCGGTGCCGAACTGATTGGAGATGGGATCCACGAGCCGGGTTCTATCGTAGTACACCTGGAGGCTGGTATTGACGTCGGCCGAAATGACATGCGACCAGCGGCCCAGGAGATTGCCCCCCGCCGCGTTTCCAGTACCGCCCGCGGCGATGTTCACGTCACTGCCGTACAGGTCACCTTGCACGGTAAAGACATTGCCTGGAGATCCATACGAGTCGATGCGAAAGCCGCCCTGGCGCATGTTCCAGGAGTCTGAAGCATTGTTTCCAGCGGCATACACTTCGTTGCCCCGGTCAAAATATTTGCCGTATGCTCTGAAGAAAACATCAGGGGCCAGCATGCCGCCGTAGCGTACGCCGGCGAAGCTTTTGAGTTCCGGCTCTCCGCCGCCGGTCTCGAGATAGAGTCCCTGGGTGTCTTTGGCGCCCTTGCTGCTGATATTGATGACGCCATTGACCGCATTGGCACCCCAGAGCGTGCCGCCGGGCCCGCTGATGACTTCGATTCGATCGATGTCCTCCAGCAAATAATCCTGCACGTTCCAAAAAACGCCCGAAAACAGCGGCGAGTAAACCGTGCGCCCATCAATCATGACCAGGAGTTTGTTGCCGAGGGCAGAATTGAATCCCCGCGCGCTGATAGCCCAATCATGCGAATTCACCTGTGCCACGTCCAGATTGTCCGCCAAGCGCAGCGCTTCCGGAATGCTCGACGCGCCCGATCGGCGGATCTGATCTTGGGTGATGACCTGAATCGCGGCCGGCGCCCGCCCATAGGGCTCGGGCTGTTTGGACACGGAGGTCACATCCAGATTCATCAGTTCTTCGATGCTCAGTTGCTTGAGGGCGCCGATCGATAGGCTCTCGCTCTCCGCGGCGCAAAAGGCGTGGCGCGAGTTAAGCCCGCAACTTGAGACCAGTAATAGACAAACGATCCATCGACGTGACTCCATGAGGAATTAATAACACAACGGGGGGTGTAGAAAAATCGATAGCGCGGTGCGCTAGGGGATTCCCCTAGTACGAGTCATTATGTTGGGTTGCGCCCCGCGGGAATGCCGAAGACGCACGGGTTTTTCCTCTCAAAGCGTGCAGTGAGGCGCTGATCCCCGGGGAAATATGTGGGATTCTATTTCGAACTGACTGCCAAAGGATAATTGTGCTCGCAGGAAGCGTGGATCGGTAGGGATGGAGACGCCCCTTCGCTTGCTGTTGGTCGAGGACATGCCGGACGAGGCGGAACTCGCCGTGCGCGAGTTCGCGCGCTATGGAATCGCCTGCGATTGGCGTCGCGTCGACCGGGAGCAGGAGCTGATTCAGGAGATCGCCAGCCTGCGACCGCACGTGATCGTGTCGGATTTCTCGCTGCCGCGCTTTGACGGCCTGTCGGCACTCCGGACGGCCCAGGTGTACGCACCGGACGTGCCGTTCATATTTCTGTCGGGCACGATCGGCGAGGAAACGGCGATCGAGTCGCTGCGCAGCGGCGCGATGGACTACGTGCTGAAGAACAATATCGCGCGACTCGTGCCTGCGGTTGAGCGGGTTCTTCGGGAAATACAGTCGCGCTTGGAGCGCCGACGCACCACCCAGCAATTGCGCGACATCATCGCCACCTCGCAGGACTGGATCTGGGAACTCGGGGCGGACAACAAGCTCGTGTTCACGAGCCCGTCGGCGGCCCAAATTCTGGGTCGCTCTCCGGAGGCGATGCGCAACGAAGACTTCATCGCTTTTGTGGCCGCCGATGATCGCGACGCCGTGGCAGGCAGTCTCGACGAATTGTGCGAGAAGCGCACCCCGGTGCGATTTCTTGCGCGCTTTCTGCGTGAAAATATGACCCCCGGCTGGCTCGAGACACGCGCGTTGGCGCGCCTCGATGCGGAAGGAATCGTCGTCGGTATTCGCGGCTCCAGCCGCGACGTGACCGAGCAGCAGGAGCAGCAGGCTCGCATTCTTCATCTCAAACGTGTTCTTCAGATGGTCAGCGGCGTGAATGGCGCACTGGTTCGTCTGCGGGACCGGGATTCGCTGTTGGCGGAAACCTGCCGTTTGGCGGTAAAGGTCGGGGGGTATTTGATGGCGACCGTCTGGCTCATCGAGGCCGGCGGCCGTGCGATTCGCTCGGTGGTTGTGGCCGGTGCCTGCGACGTGGAATCGGCCGGGGTCAGCGCGCCGCTCGTGGGCGCCGATGGCGCAGACCCGAGCATGATGGCGAAGGCGATTCGGACGCAACAAGCCGCGGTTGCTCCCGACATCATGGATCCCGGCGCCCCGGTGGCGCACCCCGAGTTGCTGCGCGCGGCCGGCGTTCGCGGACTCGTGGCGCTGCCGCTCCTCGTCGACGGGACTTCAGTCGGTGCGCTGGTGCTCGGGACCGAGTCGGCCAACCACTTGGATGACGGCGAGCTCAACTTGCTGCGCGAGGTCGCGGCCAATCTGTCCTTCGCCCTGCAATATCTGCAGCGAGAGGATGCCGTGCATTTCCTGTCTTACTTCGATGCGCTGACCGGACTTGCCAATCGGCGACTGTTCTGCGATCGCCTTGGCCGCCGGCTTGCCTCGCGAGTGGGTCCGGAAATACGGCCCGCAATCGTCGTTTTCGACATCGAACGCCTGGGTGTCGTCAACGATTCGGCCGGACGGCACGTGGGAGACGCCTTGCTGCAGCATCTCTCCGATCGGCTGCGGCAACAGGTGGCCGAGACGGAGGATCTCGCCCACCTGGGCGGCGGCACGTTCTGTGTTTCGATGCCGCTGCTGGGATCCGTGGACCACGCGGTTGCACGGCTGCACGAGCGCATCGCGGCCTTGTTCGCGCGGCCGTTCGAGATCGAGGGCCACACGATTCGTGCGGTGGCCCGGGCCGGTATCGCGCGCTATCCGGAGGACGGTGAGAATGCGTTGGAACTGATCGAGAATGCGGAAGCGGCTCTGAAGGGTGCCAAGTCGGCCGGCGAACGCTTTCTCCCCTATCGATTACAAATGCATCGCGGGCAGGACAACCGTTTGGAGTTGGAAACGCGCCTGCGAGCCGCGCTCGAGGAGCGCCAATTCGTGCTTCACTACCAACCGAAGGTCGATATCGGCAGCGGTGAGTTGGTTGGTCTCGAGGCCTTGATCCGCTGGCAGGATCCCTCGCGAGGGCTGATCGCGCCGTCGGAATTCCTGCCCGTGCTCGAGGCCACGCAAATGATTGTCGAGGTCGGTGAATGGGTGCTCGACCAAGCGCTCGAGGACGCGCGCCGCTGGTTCGATGCCGGCCTGCAGACCCGGGTAGCCATCAACGTCTCGCCGTGGCAGCTGCGGCGCGGGAACTTTGCGGACCGGGTGCTGGCCCGGTTGAACGGCCGGGAATGCTTTCCGGGCGGACTCGATCTGGAGATTACCGAAAGCGCCTTGCTGCAAGATCCCGACGAGACGCGGCGCAAGCTCGAGCTTTTGCGGGTATCCGGCGTCGGCATTGCCATCGACGATTTCGGCACCGGGTACTCATCGCTGAGCCGCCTGTCGATGTTGCCGGTCGATACGCTCAAAATCGATCGATCGTTTACCAGCGGTCTCCCTGACAATGAAGTCTCATTGGCGCTCGTCTCCACAATCATCGCGCTCGCGCGCACCTTCCGCCTCGTGACGGTGGCGGAGGGCGTCGAAACGGCCGGTCAGCTCGAGACCTTGCGACATCTGGGATGCGAGCAGTCGCAGGGCTACTTGCACGGCAAGCCGCAGCCCTATGACGAAATCACCCGCCGCCTGCGCGACGCGCGCCTAGAACGGCAGTCCGTGAATCTGACCGCCCATGCACAGCAGCATCGGCAATGAGAGAATGAAATTGATGCGCGACGCCCGGCCCGCAATCTTGCGCGCCGCCG
>Ga0209006_10005567_pt1 | contig 11438 bp, 4 predicted proteins | sample JacPin_JW_Ref_O2_FD_188567 | JGI IMG/M metagenome (GOLD analysis project Ga0209006, IMG submission 188567) | Forest soil microbial communities from Algoma, Ontario, Canada - Jack Pine, Ontario site 1_JW_Ref_O2 (SPAdes) (version 2) | ecosystem: Environmental > Terrestrial > Soil > Boreal... | reverse complement strand
AATCGGCGCCGACGAGATCGGTAGTCGAGGTTGCGCTGCCGGCCTTGTGCTCGCTTGTCCTATTCCCTTTGAGGTCGTAGATCTCATAGCCATCGCGATCCACGACCACGGTGCCAGTCGTTCCCATGATTGCCGAGCCACGGTCACGGCCGTAATACTTCATTCCCTGGCAGCTCTTGCCCTCCCAGGTAAGCATCTTGTCGTCGTATTCGAAGCTAGTCACCAGCGTGTCGTAAAACTGCCAGTCGTCTTTGAATTGGTATCTGCCACCCGACGAAGTGACCCGCTTCGGATAGTCGACTCCGAGTGCCCAGCGGCACACATCCACTTCGTGCGTTCCATTATTGAGCGTTTCGCCAGTGCCGTAGTTCTTAAACCAGTGCCAGTTGTATGGATGCACGTTGTCTTTATAAGGACGGCGTGGTGCCGGGCCCTGCCACAAGTCCCAATCCAGTTGCGCCGGCACGGACGCTTCTTTGCCGGTGCCGATCGACTTCCGCACATTGCTGTACCAGGCCTTCGCGAGATAGGGCCTGCCTATAATGCCGCCGTGAATCTTTTCGACGATCTCTATGCTGTGTGGCGAAGAGCGCTGCTGCGTGCCCATCTGCACAAACTTTCCATACTTCAGCTGCGCCTCGACCAGCATCTGTCCTTCAGCGGGATTGTGGCTGCATGGCTTTTCCACGTAGACGTGCTTGCTCGCCTGTAACCCGGCGATGGCGATGGGCGTGTGCCAATGGTCGGGAGTGGCAATCGTGATGGCGTCCACATCCTTCCGCTCGAGAATCGTTCGGAAGTCTTTGTCCGTCGCCGGAGACTCGCCCGTCTCGCGCTGCACAGTGTCAGCGAACTTTCTGAGAATATTGTTGTCCACATCGCAGACATGCGAGATGCGAGCAGCGCTCTTGTTCGCCTTGAGCGACGAGAGATGAGCGTACCCACGCCCATTCAGCCCGATCACAGCAAAGTTGAGGCGATCGTTGGAACCGAGTATCTGGCTGTAGCTCTTTGCCGTAGCCCCCACGGCCACTCCCGCCGCTCCCACTGCAAGTCCATCGAGAAATTCACGTCGTGACACGCGAGAAGCCATGTAGATTCCTCCTACGTGGTGATGTCCATAGAATCAATTCTAATCTACAAGCAAATTCACATTGCCTGATCGATGTTCTATTGACGAACTGACGAGCCCAGCGGTTACTTGATCCGCTTAGCCTGCACGATCGTCTTGCCGTGGCCTGTCAGGTCAGAAGTTGAGCTTTAAGCCGAGTTGAAGTTGGCGGCCACCGGTGGCACTGGTGATATCGCCAAAGCTACTGCTGGCCAGCGTTAGGCCCGCCACTGTGCCATTGCCACTGGTGAAGAAGAACTGCGGCGTATTTGTGACGCCAAAGGCTTCCAGGCGCAGATCCAGGCTGTAGCGCTCCGTAAATCGAATCGACTTGGAGAGTGCAGCATCCAGGTTGAAGAAGTTGGGGCCACTGAGATAGTTCCGGCCCACATTGCCGAACGCAGTCCCCGTCGCGGCAGCAAAGCTCGAGGTGGAGAACCAGGGATTGCCGATGCCGATACCATGAAGGATTTGGACGGGAGCAACCAGATTCGGCGTTTGCGTGTTGCCTGGGGCAAGAAGCCCACCCGAACTGGCTGAAAAGTAAAGCGGAAGGCCAGACATCAGCGTGAGAAAGCTCGAGATGCGCCAGCCGCCCACAACTGCGGCGCCAATTCCAGAAGAGACGAAGCGCTTGCCCTTCCCGAACGGCAGATCGTACACAATGCTTTGTACAAAAGTATGCGTGCGATCGAAGTCGTTGCGCGCGTAATTGCGGCGCTGATTGATATAGAATGCCAGGCCGCCATCGTCGTCGGTTTGAAAGCCCATGCCTTTGCCGAAGGTGTAAGAGGTGGTGGTAGCGAAACCGCTCGAGAAGTGGCGATCAAGTTTCACCTGCAAAGCGTTGTAGCTGGAGGAGTATCCCGCAAAAAGGAGATTAGTGCTCGCGGTGCGCCCGAAAGGGATATCCTCGGGCTGCCCCGCGTTCGATTGGCCAACCACCGTGGCAGCATTAAGGTTGTAATTGACTACGGTGTCGACGCTGTGATTCCCCACATACGCTAAATCGAGTACGAAACGCCCAGGCAGAGTCCGCTGGATGGCGAGATTCCACGATTCCACATAGGGGTTCTTGAAGTTGGGACTCACCACAAACTGGTTAGAGTTTTTGAGTACCCCGGCCGCGGCCGGGCTGCTCGCACTGGAGATGATGCCGTTCGCCGGAACCACCGGGAGGCTGAGAGTGGGGAAACCATTCTCAAAAGTAGCCGGAGTTGCCCCATCAGCGAGCACTGCCGGGCCGTAGGTCGCCACCGCGGGATTGAAGGCCACATTGGCGCGCACGGGGTAATTGTAGGCGTAGCTGTTGTCGGGAAAAGGCGTATAGCTAATCCCGAATCCAGCGCGGATGACGGTGGATTCCCTCAAACGATAGGCCAGACCCAGGCGAGGTGCGAAGTATTTGTAATGTGTGGTGATCCCTAGGTTGTCCGGATTGCTGCCGTACCCGCTCACGATAAGCGTGTTGTTGGAGGGATCGTAATTGGAGAAGCCTCCCTTGGCGACGGGCGTGGCCGGCGGATAAAACTCCCATCGGACTCCAAGATCCGCCGAGAATTTTGACGTGACCACCCACTTGTCCTGCACGAAGGTGAAGAATTGCCATGCCCGATAGTTCGGGAAGAAAGTGGCCAGATCTCGCCCCACTTGACTTGGGACGTCGAGCAGAAAACTGGCGAAATCGTTCGTAAAACTGGTTTTGGACTCGCCGGTACCCGTATTGAGCGCCGTCTGGCCATCACTGAAAGTATAGACGCCGCGTGGGCTGAACGTCTGCTCCTGGAGCAGAGCATCCCGAATCCGGCGCAGGTCGGCCCCAAACTTGACGGTATGATTGCCGAGAATCTTGGTCCAGGTGTTCGCGAAATCAATGTTCGTTTCTGACCGGATCCAGGGCAGGCTCGCCGAGTAGCCAATCAACGGATTAGAAAACCCGCCGTTGATCGTAATACCTACAATTCCGCTGGTGATGGGGTTGAGGTTGACGCCCGGAATGCCGAGCGTAGTTGAAGTATTTGAGCCGTAATCGCTGTTGTGAGCTTCGTTATGATACCACCCTGCGCCAAAGCGGAACTCAGCAACCAATGTATTCGAGAAAAAGCGATTGTAGTTGAGGCCCGCGCTGTACGTATTCTGAAGGCCCGATCCCTCAAAATTGCCTTGCGCCGGACCGCCAGCGATACCGAATATCGGCGCTTGGAGAATTGACGGACGCTGGTAGCTGAATCGCGCGCTGAGGCGATCTTTATCGGTAAGGTTGGCGTCCACTTTTGCATCAAAGAAATCCGTATCTTTGTGGAAGGCCAGCAAAGCAAAATAGTTGTTCACGTTTCCTGCCGCGTTTGGGGGCGGCAAGAAATTCATGAGCTTCGTGGAAATGCCATCGATCAAGGCAGTTGGAATGACGTTGGGGCATCCAGCTGCATTTGTGCAGGCGGGATTGTACGCATCCACCGTAGTTCCGTTCGGACCCGGTACCGTTGCCACACCTGGAGAGGATCTGGCGACGAATTGCTGTCGGCTCGTGCCGTTCGAGCTGCCGCTGAACGGGTTGTAAATGGCCGTTGTTGAAGAGCTCAAATCGCCTGAGCGGAGGGCCATGGTGGGGATTGTGACCAAATTTGTGTTTGCCTCATGGTCTTTGACCATTAGGTAGTCGGCGAAGTAGAAGAGCTTGCTCTTCTTAATCGGCCCGCCAATATTGCCGCCAAAGTAGTTATAGGCGAGATGTCCCACGGACTTGTCGAAATAGTTGCGAGCATTGAAATAATTGTTCCTTATGAATTCATAAGCAGAGCCGTGATAATCGTTGGTTCCTGACTTCAAGATAACGTTGGTGACGGCGCCGCTCGCACGGCCTAACTCCGCATCGAAATTACTGGTTGATACGTCCACCGTCTGGATCGCTTCCAGCGGCGGTATCAGGATTTGAAGCAGGCCGGTGCGTTCGTTGTCGTCGATCCCCTCGATCTGGTAATTATTGCCCTCGCGCAGTTGGCCGTTGACTTCGGTCTGCAGCGAGCTACTTGCGTTGAAGAACTGCGAGTGCTGGAAAGTGGCTCGAGTCGTGCCCGGCACGATGTTCAGAAGGTTTTGGAAATTGCGATTAGTGCCGAGCGGTATGTTCTCCGTTAGCACGGTATCAAGCTTGCGCCCCGTGTCGGCTCGCTCGGTCTGAAGGATGGGAGTTTCCTCCATCACCGTGACGGTTTCCAACATATTTCCAGGCTGAAGGACCAAATCGACGCGCTCGGTGGAGTTCACGACCAAATCTATGCCTGCTCTTGACTCTCGTTTGAATCCTGTCAGTTCCGCGATCACCCGGTACGTGCCCGGCGGCAGATCTGGAAATACGTAGTTGCCGCTTTCGTTTGTCTGCGAGGTATGGTTGATCCCCGTGTTCGTTTCCGTAATGGTCACCTTAGCGTTGGCGACCGAAGCACCGGACGAGTCCGTGACCGTTCCGAGCAAGGTCGCATTGACCGCCTGTCCCACAACTGGGGCAGAAAACCCGAGCAGTATCGTCCCGAGTAGTACGGCCATGCTCAGGCACAGTTTGACCAGACGGGCTGCTGCAGGCAGTGCAACTTCTTGGCGATTCTTTGCAGGAGACTGATTCCCACCGTACACGCAAGGGAAAGATGAACCAAACAGTTTTTTCATGGCATTACACCCCACTCGATTCGAAAAAACTTTGGACCTAACGCAGGGAAGTCAAACAGGGCCTGGAACTGTTTCCACACCCTAACCGAGCAAAAACTCGCTGTCAAGGTCAGAATCTCCCGAAGGGCCGATGATATTGGATTTCGTTTTCCAACTTCACGCCCAGCGGCACGCAGTTTTGCCCAGGCTGTTGAGGAAACAGTTGACTATTGGTGTGCTAGAATTGCCACGAAAACCAATCTCCGGTCTTTCATTCAACCGAGCCGGACTTCAACGCGATTAAAGAGCGCTTCGCCATGGAAGCAGTTCCAAAGAAAACGACGATTCGCGAAGTCGCAAAGGCCGCCGCCGTTGGTATTGGAACGATTTCCCGCGTACTAAATTCCAGCACTCAGGTAAGCCGAGAAACGCGGGCGCGCGTTCTTGGGGCCATCAGACGTCTCGGATTCCGCCCCAACGCGCAGGCCCGCCGGATGCTCAAGCGACGCTCAGAAATGGTCTGCTTCCTCCTGAGCAATCGCGATTTTCTCCATCCCTTTCATGCCCGTATCCTGCAAGGCGTCGAGTCTTACGCAAGCGGCCTGAAGCAGCATGTGTTGTTCGCCGCGCTGCATTACTCTCCGAGAATACCTCCCGATAGGATCGACCTGCCTCCCGTTCTTCAGGAGCACGGCTTGATTGACGGACTCATTCTGGCGGGGACGATTTATCCGAACCTGCTCCACAGGATCGAATCCATCCATATGCCCTTCGTGGCTTTCAGTAACAATGTGGTTGGAATGGGCGACGAACAGCAGTTCGACCAAGTAGGGTTCGATGACTCAATTGGGACCCTCCAGGCCACGCGTCACCTGATCGGCAAGGGGCACCGCCAGATTGTTTTCGCGGGCGATATCTCATACCCGTGGTTTCATCGCCGATTCGAGGGCTATCGGCAAGCAATGCGCGAAAGCAAACTAAAACCCGTCTCGATCATGGCCCGAAATCCTCAGAGTTTCGTTGATTTCGGTCAAAAGAGCGTTGCGCGAATCCTGTCTCGGCGGCCGCGGCCCACTGCTGTCGTGGCTGGCAACGACGAAATCGCCTACGGGCTTTGGCGATCGCTCCAGCAGCATGCAATGAGAGTGCCCGGCGATATCAGCCTGGTGGGATTTGACGACCGTGAAGAGGCCCTGCTGATGGACCCGCCGCTTTCGACCGTCCGCGTGCACAAGGAAGAGATCGGCGAAACCTGTATGAAGATGCTTCTCGAGCGGTTACATCATCCGCGAATGACCTTCAGCCAGCGCATCCTGCCCACGGAGTTCGTGATCCGAGGGACCGTCCGCCAACTGTGAGAATGACGCTACGAAAGTGTATGCGGACAGTCGAGCCAGCGAATGACGGAACGATTTCTCTTTCGCAAAACAATTCCTCAAGGAGCCGCGACTTCGGTTTGGGCCTACGCTGTCGCCGCTAGCAGGCCGTCGATCGTCGAGAGCGTTTGCCCTCCCTTTTTGCGATCGCAGCGAGTAGGCCCCATCTATCCGCGACTGGGATATCGATCGGCAGAATTAACTTCCCGTGAGCCCGTGACTCGGGCGGAGTCCCCAGAGGCTGCCAATGATACAATCTCAGCCTTGTCAGTAAATCAGAGTGGATGGCTACATTCTAGGAGCGCGGACGCTGTTTGAAAAACATGCGAATCGGACTGGCCGCCAGTGCGGCTCTTCTTCTCACATCCCATGCCGCGGCACAGAGGCAGAACGGGCTGAACCTCATGCCGATGCCGACTTCCGTGCGGTCCGGGGCCGGGCGGTTGTCGGTCGATCCGTCGTTTTCCGTTGCGGTCACAGGCTTCAAGGATGCGGCGCTGGAGCGCGGAATCGGTAGATTTGTTGCCGAGCTTTCGCGCGAAACGGGGATGCTCCTCAAGCAAAAAACGGCTGGCACCCCCAGTCCGACTCTGTTAATCCATGCGGCTCACGGCAGAGAGAGCGTGCAAAGACTCGGCGAGGATGAATCGTATGAGCTGGTAATCACGGAATCTGGTGCGAAGCTCACCGCGCCCAGTCCTCTCGGCGTTCTCTACGGCCTTCAGACCTTCCTCCAGCTCGTGGAAACGACGGCAAGCGGATTTTCTGTGCCCGCCGCGACGATTGACGATAAGCCCCGTTTCGCCTGGCGGGGCCTGCTGATTGACGTTGGCCGCCACTTCATTCCGCTGGACGTGCTCAAGCGCAATGTCAATGGAATGGCCGCTGTGAAGATGAATGTTCTGCACTTGCACTTGTACGACAACGAGGGATTCCGCATCGAGAGCAAGCGCTTCCCGAAGCTGCAGGAAGCAGGGTCCGACGGGCTGTACTATACGCAAAACGAGATTCGCGAGTTCGTGGCCTACGCTCAAGATCGCGGGATCCGCATCGTCCCTGAATTCGAAATGCCGGGCCACAGCCGCTCATTGTTTGCCGGATATCCGGAACTAGCGAGCGGGCCGGGACCTTACCCAGTTGACCCCGGCGGCGTGGATGCTGTCATGGACCCGACGCGGGAGGAAACTTACAAATTCATCGACAAGTTTATCGGCGAGATGGCCGGACTGTTCCCGGATGAGTATTTTCATATCGGCGGAGACGAGGTTAGTGGCAGCCAGTGGAACGCCAACCCCAAGATTCAAACCTTCATGCACTCTCATGGAATGAAAACCAATGCGGATCTTCAGGCATACTTCAATCAACGTCTTCAGGGGATCCTGAGCAAGCACCACAAAATCATGATGGGCTGGGATGAAGTGCTGCATCCCGATTTGCCCAAGACGGTCGTCGTGCAGTCCTGGCGCGGACAGCAATCCCTGGCTACCGCAGTGCAGCAAGGCTATGGGAGCTTGTTGTCCTTCGGGTATTACCTCGACCTGATGTGGCCGGCTTCGCGGCACTATGCGGTGGATCCGATGAGCGGCGCAGCTGCCTCACTGAATCCAGAAGAGAGGAACCGTATCCTCGGGGGCGAGGCTTGCATGTGGTCGGAGTGGGTTACTCCCGAGAACATCGATTCGAGAATCTGGCCGCGCAATGCTGCGATTGCGGAACGTCTGTGGTCTCCGCCGGATGTGCAAGATACAAGCTCAATGTACGCAAGGCTGGGTAAGATAAGCCGGCGTCTGGAATGGCTTGGTCTAACTCACAGATCCTCGCAGGTTCTTGGGCTCTACCGCTTGGCGGGTGCAAACGACGTTTCAGCGCTCGGCACTCTGGCGGAAGTCGTGGAGCCCGTGAAGGACTACACGCGCATAAGCAGTCTGAAAGGCGTGTGGGACTTTCGAGCTCCTCTGAACCGGCTGGTAGACGTTGCTCATCCGGAGAGCGAGCAGGCGCGGCATTTCAGGGATGCCCTGCAGACATATACCGGAAGTGGGTACAAAGACGAGGCCGCCGAAGAAAAGATTCGGGCGCGTCTCATTCTCTGGCGTGACAACGACGCGAAACTGCATCCTGTTCTTGAGCAGTCTTTTTTGCTGAAAGAACTCGAACCCCTTTCGGAAGACCTTTCCACCCTTGCCGCCGCCGGGCTGCTCGCTCTGGATTACCTGGACAAATCCACGCCCTCCCCAAATTCATGGAGGGCGCAACAACTCGCGCTCGTGGAAAGCGCAAAGACTCCAAAAGCGGATCTGCTGCTTATGGTGGCGGATCCGGTGCAGCTGTTGATAGAAGCAAGCGAAGGGCGGAAACAAGAGCCCTGAATGTGCCTCCTAGGACGCTGAGCTCTCTTGACGGAGGCTTATCTTCATTTCGCTAGGCGGAATATTCCATCGTCGTCCACAAAACTTGGTTCTGGGAAGTGCTGGGTGATTCCGGACGTACCGTCGGCAACCTTACCTAATCGAGTTACGTCAGAGTTGGCCGTCAGGACCAAGAAGCTGCTCGGGACAGGCTGATTCAACGAGGATTCCGAGTAGCGCTAGAGGAAGGAACCGAAAGGTGCACAATACTGGAATTCGACGTGGGCGTCCCCGCAGTACTCGTTGCAACAATCACAAGGGCATCATCGACGCCCGGCGCCGTTCCCGCGGGAACGGCTAAATCCACACGTACGGTGCCAGACTCCCCTGCGCCCAACGCCAACTCTTTCGGCTCCACCTTGGTTACGAATTGCCGCGAGTCCGTTACTGTCAGTTTGATCGTGCGCGCGAAGCCAATGTTTCGTACCGTGAACTCGGCTTGTTTAGTGCCTCCAGCGGGCAATTCGTCAAAGTCCAACTTTGGAGAAATCTCCACGCTTTCCGCATGAAATAAATTCGAGAAAAACCTTTGGTATTCTTTGCCATTCGAGTCGCGTCCACGCACCGCAACACGGAATGGCACACTCGGAAGATCCACGTTTCCGACGAATTCAAGTAGTTCCCGGCCGGAATCTACTGCGCGCATTTGCAGCTTCTGAATGGTCCGGCCCCCTTCAGTAACAAGATAGAATTCGGTGGTCTTTATCGCACTGGGAGAAAGGGATGCCTGAAGGGTTGCAGGAGTTCCCGCAAGTGGCTGCCCCTGTATCCGGAACAGTCCCTGGTGACCGGGACGGCCGCCTTCCTTCACAAACTCGACAGCGATAAAATAAATATCGCTCTGGGCCAGGGCTTCGATCCAAAATCTGCCTGTACCGGTGATTTCCTCGCGCCACTCTCCCGCTTCAGGCGAACTCACCGTCATAATCCGGCCGCAATTCAACTCCGTGTCCTCGGTGCCCGCCAATCCCTTGGTAAGTGCTCCGCCGGAAGGTTGCGTCAGGTTGAGCTGGTTGCCCTTGGTATCCGTGGAGAACGTAAACGTAATTCTCTTGGTCACCGAGTCCACTGGGATGGCCATGGTTTGTGGTTTTCCGTCGAGCGTGCCCGTCGCCCAGAACACCGTTGACACATTGTTTCTTGCTGATTCGCGCGTGAGGTGGAAAGCTTTGGTGGCTTCAGACCGTTGCAGAAACATCGGTATCCCGCCTGTCTCCTCGGCAGTGTGAATGTAAGCAGGATCCGCAGGACCGCAAGCGCCCGGGCCAAAACTCCTCGATCGATTCGTTGAAGGCGGGGCCTGACCGAACACAAACGAGAGAGTCGCACAGAGAATTCCCGTACTGACAAACGCTCGTGCCCACGCTTGTACCGTAGGCCGTCTTGAAATTGCAAAATTCATCGCTAAGAGTGTAGCGCTGCGGGGAGGTGTATTTCTCCCTGTCGCAACCGACCGTACCAAACTTGCATCTGCAGAGGGCCAAAGAACAGATGGGTGCGCTTGCAATCGACGCCTAGGAGTGACTACTCCCGAATGGCCGGCAACCCTTCCCTTACCGGAGCATGGAAGGGTTGCTCGTTATACGTCCAAGTGGATTAGTTCAAATGGGGCCGATAGGACTAACATGAAACGCTTGGCAGGGTCTTTCGCTCGGCCGGAAATTTCGGTTTGGATCGGGTAGTCCGGTAGGCAACGTCGAAGAAGGAGCACAAAAAGGATGATCAGACGGTATGGATTCTTTGCATTAGCGAGCGCACTGATTCTTTCGGCGGTGCTGATCGCACCATGCATTTGTGCGGCGCAAACATCCCCGCGCGCCGATTCTTTCGATGTCCTGATCAAAGGGGGTACGGTTTATGACGGCACGGGCCAGGCTCCTCGCCGCGTCGACGTCGGCATTCGTGGTGATCGGATTGTGACGATCGGTAACTTACAGCGTGCGAGCGCCAAATCTGTCATTGACGCCACCGGCCTTGCGGTCACTCCCGGCTTTATCAACATGCTTTCTCACTCCGAAGTGTCTCTAATCGCCGATGGCCGCTCCATGGGGGAACTTAAGCAAGGGGTTACGACGCAGATTTTCGGCGAAAGTTCGATGGGGCCGCTCAGTAATGAGATGAAGAAGCGCCGCGTGGAGCAGCAGGGGGACATAAAGTACGAAATTGCTTGGACAACTTTGGCCGAATATCTCACCTACCTTGAAAGGCGAGGGGTGTCCCAAAATTTCGCGTCGTTCATCGGCGCGCCGACCGTGCGCGAGTACGTGATCGGACTCGAGGATAAGCCTCCGACACCACAGCAGCTCGACAAAATGCGCGACCTGGTACGCCAGGAAATGGAAGCCGGAGCGCTCGGCGTGACTACGGCTCTGATCTATCCGCCTGCGACTTTCGCCAGAACCGATGAATTGATCGAACTGTCGAAGGTTGCGGCGAAATACAAAGGCAAGTACATCGCGCACATTCGCAGCGAAGCCAATCAGCTCACCGAGGCAGTCGAGGAGACCATTCGCATCAGTCGCGAAGCAGGTCTTCCGGCCGAAATCTACCACTTGAAAGCTTCCGGGCAAGAGAACTGGCCCAAGCTCGATCGAGTAATCGCCATGATAGAAGAGGCGCGTCGCCAGGGACTGAAAATCACTGCCGACATGTACACCTACACCGCCGGCGCGACGGGACTTAATTCCTGTATGCCCCCGTGGGTTTACGACGGCGGTGCCGAGGCTGCCTACAAGCGGCTGCAAGATCCGGAAACGCGAAAGAAAATAGCCGATGCGATGCGCGTTCCGTCAAACGATTGGGAGAATCTTTACCAGCTGGCCGGCTCGCCCGACCGCATTCTGCTGGTTGGGTTCAAATCGGACGCGCTCAAGCCGCTGACCGGGAAGACGCTAGCCG
>Ga0209006_10005566_pt1 | contig 11440 bp, 8 predicted proteins | sample JacPin_JW_Ref_O2_FD_188567 | JGI IMG/M metagenome (GOLD analysis project Ga0209006, IMG submission 188567) | Forest soil microbial communities from Algoma, Ontario, Canada - Jack Pine, Ontario site 1_JW_Ref_O2 (SPAdes) (version 2) | ecosystem: Environmental > Terrestrial > Soil > Boreal... | reverse complement strand
GTCCCGGCCGCGGCCCGCGCCCGGTAGGCTGGAATACGCCCGCGAAGTCTCGGCCGGGCGCCCGCCGGGGGAACCCCGCGGCGCCGCGACCGCGTCCATTCCGGTAACGGGCCACGAGTGTGAAATGGGAGAGCGCACAGTGACGGACAGTTGGACCGACTCGTCGGGCGAGGACCCAGCCAGCCGCAACGTCCGCAAGGCGGTCGTGGTCGGGATCAACGGCAGCAAGGAAGCCATCGACCTCATCAAGGCGGAAGGACGGATCGGATTGGCGATCCCGGGTGATCTGCGCGACGAACAATTCTGCCAGGAACTGGTCGATCGAGCCGTCAGGGGTCTGGGCGGGCTCGATATCGTGGTCAGCAATGCCGGCCGGCAACAGACCCGTGCGTCCATTCTTGATGTCACGACCGAGGATTTCGACGCGACGATGAAGACCAACATCTATGCACCGTTCTGGATCATCAAGGCAGCGTTGCCGCACCTCAAGCCCGGCTCGGTCATTATCGGAACGGCTTCGGAGCAGGCCTATGACCCCTCCCCCGATCTGTACGATTACGCGCAAACCAAAGCTGCGACGATGAATTACGTCAAGTCACTCGCCAAACAACTCGCGCCAAAAGGCATCCGTGTGAATGCCGTGGCCCCCGGACCAATCTGGACTCCGCTTCAAGTTTCCGGCGGCGCGACCCAGGAAAAGCTGGAGAAATTTGGCAGTCAGACACCGCTGGGCCGCGCCGGTCAGCCTGCCGAACTGGGCTCGATCTACGTTCAGCTTGCCGCGGCGGACGCGAGCTATGCCACCGGTCAGGTCTATGGCTCCGCCGGCGGGTCCGGCCAACCCTGAGCAGCACGTCCTCGCCTCATCAGAACTCCATCTCTTATTCGGAAGGCCCATGCATAAAGTAAAAACCGTTCGCATCCATAAATTTGGAGGGCCCGAGGTTCTGAAAGTGGAGGACATCGAGTTATCGATGCCGGACGCCGAGGAGATCCTGGTTGCGGTTCGAGGCGCCAGCGTCAATCCGGTCGATTTCAAAATCCGGTCTGGAAAATATCCTGCCGTCAAGGAAGACAAACTTCCCTATACGCTGGGACGCGATGCTTCGGGAATCGTCGAGAAATGCGGCGCCGGCGCCACGCGCTACAAAGTCGGCGAAGAGGTGTTCGGAATGGTTGGCATTCACGGCGGCGGCTATGCGCAGAAGGCCATCTTCAGGGAAGCCGCGCTCGCGCGGAAGCCGCGGACACTCGACCACGTTCATGCCGCGTCGGTTCCGCTGGCCGGCCTGACCGCATGGCAGGGACTTTTTCGATATGGCGAAGTGAAACCCGGGCAGCGAATTCTCATTCATGGCGGCGCCGGCGGCGTCGGACATTTCGCCATCCAGTTTGCGAAAGCCAAGGGAATTCACGTTACGACAACAGTCTCGACGAACCACGTCGATTTTGTTCGCGGCTTGGGTGCGGATGTCGTTATCGACTACAGGAAGCAGCCATTCGAGCAAGCTGTCAAAGATCTCGATATGGTATTCGACCTGATCGATGGAGAGACCCGGCAACGGTCGTGGGCGGTGCTGAAAAAGGGCGGCATCCTGGTTACGACATTGACCGAGCCCTCGGCCGAAGAAGCGCGCAAGCATGGCGTCCGCGCGACGAGATATACCGTACAGGCGGATGGCGACGAACTTTCGGAAATCTCGCAGTTGATCGATGCCGGCAAGGTCAAGCCAAAGGTCACCAGGACATTCCCGCTGCAATCGGCGGCGCAGGCGCTCGATGCCGTCGAGCACGGACATTCCGAAGGAAAGATCGTTCTGACCGTCGATTGATGATGCTCCAGGCGTCATCAGGGCGGCGGGAAACCAGCAATCAACAGAGCCGCGATCATGGCCCGCGTTTTGATCGGCACGTCAGGTTGGCACTACGATTCCTGGCGTGGGCCATTTTTCCCCAAGGGCTTGCCGATCAAGCATCAGCTTCAATATTGCGCCAGCCAATTTCCGACCGCCGAACTCAATGGCGTGTTCTACCGGACGCCCGCGACCAAAACCGTGCGGGACTGGTATAAGCAAACCGGAAATGATTTCGTGTTTGCGTGGAAGGCATCGAAATTCATCACTCACTGGAAGCGGCTATCGCCCACATCAAAGAGCAGCCTCAAACTACTTGAAGATCGGTTATCCCTGCTGGGCGAGAAGGCCGGTCCTGTGCTGTTTCAGTTACCACCACATTTTCAGGCCGATCCGGATCGGCTGGCTTCTTTCCTCAAGCTGCTTTCGAGGAAGCGCCGCTACAGTTTCGAATTTCGACATCCCAGTTGGTATGATTCGCGCGTTCTGAGGCTGCTGTCTGAACACAATATCTCGCTCTGCCTGTCGGACCATCACGACGCGCCGGCACCCTGGAAGCGTACCGCCGATTTTGTCTATGTCAGAGGACATGGACCGGGCGGCCGCTACAAAGGCCATTATCGCCCCGCGGTGCTCGGCAATTGGGCCAAGCGCATCAAATCCTGGAAAAGGCAGGGCTGCGACGTATTCGTTTATTTCGACAACGACCAAAAGAGCGCGGCGCCAGCCGATGCGCTTAAGCTCCGTCAACTTCTGGACTGAGAATCGATCCGTGTGACGGCAAGCGTGCGTCGGAATATGACGATGCAATGGCTGACCGCCGAACTCATCGCGTATTCGCTCGATTGGAGTCGTGCCGTGTTCCACCGATGCGGAACTGTTTAACGACAGCCACCTTTCTCACATCGTGTTGAAGACAGGAACATCGAGTGGGGTTTTCTGGTTTTCGGTTTGCGGGAGTCACCAACAAGGAGAATCCTATGCACCGACTGAAGATCCTCACCGCCGCAGCAGCCCTGCTGGTAACCACCCCTGTTGTCGCGCAGGAACTGAGAGGTCCCGATCCAGTCTATGCCGATGGCTATGGTTACGGCTACGGCTACGCCTATGATCCGGGCTACTATAACAACTATCAGCGAAACGACTTCTGGCCGGGCCGGGTCGCCGATGATGTCGTCGGCGGCGCGATCGGAACGGCGGGTGCCATAGCTACTGCTCCGTTTCGCGCGCTAAGCGGCAACCCCTCCTACGCCATGGGCGCGGATGCGAGCTACTGTGCGCAACGTTATCGGTCTTATGACCCGGCGTCGGGAACCTTCATGGGCTATGACGGACGACGTCACCCCTGCCAATAACGTCACCCTGCCAATAGCCTTGCGTCAAAGCGGCCCCTCACGGGGCCGTTTTTTTGTCCGCCTCCAACTAATTCTCTGCGCGGATACGAAAGGCACCGCGATCCCTGTTGTCGGATTTTTCCCGATCGCACGACTTCACTGGGTTTTGTGGCCAAGCGCCCAGACGTAGGCGGAAACCGCATCCAAATCAGCCTGCGAAAGGGTGACACCGCCCATCGGCGGCATGGCGCCGGGATGGGACTTCGGCTCAGGCACGCCATTCTTGATCGTCGTCTCGAGGCCTTGCAGGCTTCCGTCGCTCCACAGCCATTTTCCGGTTGTCAAATCTGGCGCAACCGGTGATCCCTTTCCATCCGCACCGTGGCAGCCGCCGCATGTGCCATCAGCTGCTTCTCCGTGGAAAACGCGACTGCCGAGCGCAACCTGCTCTTTCGTGAAACCCTTCGGCACGGTTAGCGCGCCGGTGTCTTTCCCGGCGTCGGGATGGATCCCTTCCGGCGGCCGAGCATTTGCCGATGTGGTCGCTGATACGCCCGCGGGCGCAGGCGCCGCGGCGACCGCGGCTTCAGGGTTGCCACCCTGATAGGTGACGCGCCAAATTCTTCCATGCACGTCGTCCGAGATAAAGAGCGCACCATCTGGAGCGACAACGAGACCCGAAGGCCGGAACGCTGCACCACCGGGATCTTTCTCGGCGCCAGCAAAGCCGTCGGCAAAGACGACGTAGGGCCCGTTTGCCTTGCCATCGGCGAATGGCTGGAACAGGACGTTGTAGCCTCCTTGCGGCCCGGGGGCTCTATTCCAGGAGCCGTGGAACGCGACGAAGGCACCGCCTTGATAGGTTTTTGGGAAGGTCTTGCCGAGATAGAACTTCAGATCGTTGGGCGCCCAATGGGCCGGAAAGAACGCGACTGGCCCTTGCCGCTCGGCACAGATGCCAACCTTCTTGCCGCCATCGCCGCCGTACTCCGGCCCGAGCACCAGTTTTCCCTGTGCGTTGTCGAAATAGCATTCGGGCCAGCCATAATCCGCACCTTGCCGCAGTTCGACAATCTCTTCAGCCGGCCGGTCTTGGCCCTGCCGAGCTGAGTAAAGCTCCGGCCAGTCCTCGCGGAGCTGGTCTCGCCCATGCTGGGTTACGAAGACGCGGCCGGCGGCGTCAAGCGAGAACCCTTCGCCGTTACGCAGGCCGCTCGCGTATCGCTCGGCTGGCGAAAAGTGCTGGTCAGTCTTGTTGGCGTCGTAACGCCAGACGCCGGCGCGGGTGGCTTTCTCGGTGCAGGGATTGTGCCCTGGTGAATGGGGAAATCGGTTCTGCTTCTCGCAATCGTTGGTGGCCGAGCCGAGGTCAACGAAGAGATCGCCTTTCGGTGTGATCAGGAAAGGATGCATCGGATGGTCGCCGGTAATGGGCATGCCCGACACCACTGTTTCGCCTTTGCCCTTGGGGACGATATCGTTGGGCGTGAGCGGGTAGCGCACGATGCGGTCGTTGATTTCGGCGTAGATCATCCCGTTGTAGAACGCGATGCCGGTGCCGCCATGGCCACCGCTTGCGACCGTTTCACCGAACCGTTCGGTGACGTCGGCGTGCCCGCTGCCATTCTTGTCTTTCAGAGCGACGATAAAGCCACCCGCTGGAACGGGGCCGTTGTTGTAATAGACGCCGCTCCACGTGTTGACGTAAAGCGTTCCGTCAGGCGAGAACGCCATCTGACGGGCGTGGCCGATGTTATCAGCGAAAATTGTGGCGCAGAAGCCGTCGGGGAGTGTGATGCCCGGTGAGTCGCCCTTGCAGCTGGTGGCTGCGGCCTGGGTTGGCATCGTTGCCGACCACCACATCAGCATGGTTAGCGTTGTGACAAAGAGACTCCAGCTACCAAACCGGCCAACAATGGAACGGATCGATGACAAATATGCCCATAGCATAGTGCACCTCTGATGTTTCCGACATCCCGCCCCCGCTCCAAATTATAAACCTATCTCGTCGCCTTTCCACTCAAACTGCGCAGCGCATTGTTCTTCAAATAATCGTCAAGTGAACGTGCCAGCACGAACGAATGAGTTGGTTGCTGCCGCGAATACGCGTCGACTAATCCCCGCATCCGAGATCGCGCGTTTAACTGGCTGAAGCCGACGGAATCATGCGGCGCCAGATCTGCGCTTCCAGAGCCGCCTGACGCTCAGGCCAGCAGCTTCAAGAATTCGTCATGATTCATGGGACGCGAAAACATTCCGAAATTATGGGTCAACGCCATGTCTTGCGCCTCCTGGCTCAACGTCGCCGTACAATCCTTCAGCGTCACGACGTCGAACCCGCGCTCGTAGGCGCTGCGCATGGTTGATTCCACGCAGCAATTTGTAAGGAACCCCGCCAGCGCCACGGTCTGAATTCCCTTGCTTCGCAAAATGAAATCGAGATTGGTGCTGGGAAAGGCATCAAGACCGCGTTTCCCCTCGACAATGATGTCTTCAGGGTACGGCTTCAATACGTCGACGATTGCGGCGCCCCACGATCCCTTGCGAAAGGCTTTGTTGTCGACAACGCCCTTCAGGATTCCATAGGGATGGGTGGTGAGTTCGCCGTAACCTTCGGCAAAGCTGATAGGCGCATGCATAATAGTAGCGCCCGCGGCGCGGCCCTTGTTCGCAACTTCTACTGTGTTGGTGAGCATGTTGTTCGATTGCATGACGCCTTTGACGCCGTCATGAAAAACGCCGCCAACTGTCGTAAAGTCGTTCTGATATTCGATGAGGACGATTGCTGTTGTCTGCGGTTTCACTGGATCGTCTCCTGTCGTTGGGCGGTATTCTCAACCCGGCCGCGCGCGGTCTCACGCTGCGCGAGCTGGCGGTCCGGCCGCGTCAAGTTCGGCCACTTCTTCGTCAGTGAATACGCGGCTACGCGTCAGGAATCTGACGCCTTCGGGGGCTTCGACGGAAAAGCCGGAACCGCGTCCGGGCACCACGTCGATGATGAGCTGGGTATGCTTCCAGTAGTCGAATTGGTTGGCCCCGATATAGAATTTGCAACCGACAATTTCACCCAGCAGCACATCCTGCGGACCGACCCGAAAGTCGCCTTCCGGATAACACATCGGCGCCGACCCATCGCAGCAGCCACCGGACTGGTGGAACATCAGGCCTCCATGCTGGCTTTTCAGACGTCCCACCACTTCGGCCGCCTTGTCGGTGATTTCGACCCGATTGACCATCACGCTTGATCCCTTGTTGTGAATTCACAGGCGCGGGTTTCTCGCCCGCCTGTGCTCTGCGCTGATTCTAGAAGAAGCCAAGCGCCTTGGTGCCGTAGCTGACCAGCACGTTCTTGGTGTTCTGATAGTGATCGAGCATCATCTTGTGGTTTTCACGGCCAATGCCGGACGCCTTGTAGCCGCCGAAGGCGGCGTGGGCCGGATAGGCATGATAGCAGTTGGTCCACACGCGACCGGCTTGAATGGCCCGGCCGAAGCGGTAGGCGCGGTTGCCGTTGCGCGTCCAGACACCCGCACCAAGTCCATAAAGCGTGTCGTTGGCAATGGCGAGCGCCTCGTCGTCGTCCTTGAACTTCGTGACCGATACGACCGGGCCGAAGATTTCTTCCTGGAATACGCGCATCTTGTTGTTGCCTTCGAAGATCGTCGGCTCGACGTAATAGCCTTCGGCGATTTCGCCTCCGAGCTGTGCACGCTTGCCGCCGGTCAGGACCTTTGCGCCCTCCTGCTTGCCGATGTCGAAATAGGAGAAAATTTTCTCAAGCTGATCGTTCGAGGCCTGAGCGCCGATCATGGTGGTCGCGTCGAGCGGGTGACCCTGCTTGATCTTCTTGGTTCGGGCGACGGCACGTTCCATGAACCGGTCGTAGACCGACTCCTGAATCAGCGCGCGGCTCGGGCAGGTACAGACCTCGCCCTGATTGAGCGCGAACATGGCAAAGCCCTCGAGGGCCTTGTCGAAGAAGTCGTCATCCGCCTCGGCAACATCGGCAAAGAAGATATTCGGCGACTTGCCGCCCAGTTCAAGCGTGACCGGAATGATGTTGTCCGAGGCGTATTGCATGATCAGACGGCCCGTCGTGGTCTCGCCTGTAAATGCGATCTTGGCGATCCGCTTGTTCTGGGCCAGAGGCTTGCCGGCCTCAACTCCGAAACCATTGACGACGTTGACAACGCCCGGTGGCAGCAGGTCGGCGATCAACTCCATCACCACGAGGATGCCAAGCGGGGTCTGCTCGGCGGGCTTGAGCACCACGCAATTGCCCGCGGCAAGCGCCGGCGCCAATTTCCACGTCGCCATCAGGATCGGGAAATTCCAGGGAATGATTTGGCCGACGACTCCGAGCGGCTCATGATAATGATAAGCGACGGTCTCGTGATCGATCTCCGAGATACCGCCTTCCTGGGCCCGCACCACGCTGGCGAAATAGCGCCAGTGGTCAACCACGAGAGGCATGTCAGCATAGGTAGTTTCGCGGATCGGCTTTCCGTTGTCGAGGGTTTCGACCAGCGCCAGCAAATCCAGATTGGACTCCAGCTTGTCGGCGATCTTGTTGAGAATGCGCGAGCGCTCCTGGACCGAGGTTTTGCCCCAGGCATCCTTGGCCTTGTGGGCGGCGTCGAGCGCCAGTTCGATGTCGGCTGCAGAGGAGCGCGGAACCGCACAAAGCCTTTTTCCGGTGACGGGGCTGGGATTATCAAAATAGCGCCCCTCTTTCGGCGCTACCCTGCCACCGATGAAATTTTCGTACCGATCCCGGATCAGAACCTGTTTGGAAACTTTCTCGATTGCTTCCTGATACATGAACGTTCTCCCTGTTGTGCGCCATTTGGCGTCATAGCGTTGTTGATTTTCGGCAGCCATTACCGCGGGCAGTTATCGCCGAGGGCGTTGCCTCGCTCGCGCGCCGCCCTGCAAGACCGGTCTTGCGCGTTGAGATTCGTTGACCTCCAGCGTCGCTGCCTTCAGAACCTGATGCAGGCGAGCCTCGCCGCGAGTGTGCTCCCGGCCGAATGGGCCGTCAACGTTATATTCAGATGAATATCTCGACGGATCCGCGATCATTTCATGATTCGACGGGCCCTGGACCGAACCCGGACCAGCCCCCGCTCGTTGTCGGCCTCTACGTTCCGAAGTTTTTATTTCGGGAGTTTCAGGCCTGAACCAATTGAGAGTTTGGGAAGACATCGCGACGGTCGATGGCGGCAATAAAGCTTGCCACACTCGCGGTTCGAAGCGGCGTGAACGGCTTGTGCCCGTCGCGGCAAAATTTCTTGATCTGGATGACCGCCGAGTGGCTGACGCAATCCATGGGAAAGAACGTGGCATCGGCGCGGCTGATCAGTCCCGGCAGCGCGGCCAGATTTTCCTCCATGCCGCCATCGTGAGAAAGAAGGGTTCCACCCCGCTTTACGACGACCGCTTTCAACTGATCGATCAGTCCGGGGCGCCCGCCCACATAAAGTATGGTCACACCATCCAGATCGCGCTCAACCTTCGCGGTGGCCTCGTCTGCGTTCTCGATTCTGAGCTCGGCTTCGAGTGCCATGACTTCGCGTTGAAGCTGGTCGTTTTGCTTGTTGAGAGCCGCCGCAAATTTGCGTGCTTTTTCAATTTGATTTTCAAGCTCGCTTACCCGCGCAGCTAATATATTCGAATGAGCCTTTTCCGCATCCAGCCGTTGCAGAAGCGCGGAGGCGGTAACCGCACCTGAAATCAATTCCGCTGCGGTCCGTTCAGCGGCCTCGCGCCGGCGAACCTCCATTTCGAGACCTTCGATCCTGCGCAACAGCTCGCTGCGCTCAAGGGAGCTTTCGGAAAGACGCGCCTCCTGCCGTGAGATCTTTTCGTCGCGCTCCCCGAGTTCACGTTCAAGCATACGCAATCGCGTGATATCGACCCGGTTGGACGAGCCAACCATATGCGACAGCATGTGCACCTGGCCAAAAGCGTCTTCGACAAGGGGCCGATCGGTCGCAGGATGCGTGAGGACGGCCCAATAGCCGCCGGGAATATTCCCTTGTTCGAACGCCTCACTCCAGAGTTCTCTCACCTGTGCCGTACTGGTGGCTTTCGCAAAACGGCGGATAGATGCCTCATGGCGGTTATCCAGCATCTTGTTCAGTAATTTCCCGACCAGATCGTGCTTTCCGGCGGATCGAACGCCGCGGCCATGCAGAATATTATCCGATGCCATTTTGGCATCGGTGTCGCCAAGCTTGGTGAAGAATTGACGCAACTCGGCAGCTGAAAGGCATGTGCCGATGATGGAGCAATGAAGAGAGGGCGCAATATCCCAGATTTTGCACCTTCGACCCTTGGCGTCGGTCGCGACCAGCGGCGGCAGGTCGTTTTCCCGACGAGGCAACAGAACGCTTGCCCTGGCCCGATGATGGTGGTGGACAACTGACAGATCAGACACGGGACCGTTCCAAACTACGTCATATTCACGTAGATATAACGATATCCCGCATTCCATTCGCTGGCAACATGTATGGGGTTGGTCCCTGGCACACCCCAGGTCTTGCAAACGGCGCATCGTGTACAGTTGGAACGCGCGATACCGGCAATAGGCAACGGTTGAGCAATATGAGGATGACTTCCGGGGCCTCCGCAAAATAAGCATATGAGGTGCTCGCTTCAGGCGTGCTTGACCGAGCCCCGGCGCCTTTACCTCTTTGTGAAACTCGATGTACTCTGACTGACACAACGAATTTCCAGGGCCTTTCCAAAGGTCCAACATCAAGGGAGCGGAATATTATGAACATAGCGCAGCCCATCTTGACCGCGCGCCATCCCTATGCCGACGGTTCCTACAAAAAAATGCTGATCGACGGCAAATGGATCGACGCCGCGTCCGGCAAACGCTTCGAGACCCACAATCCCGCGACCGGTGAATTGCTCGCCACCGTTGCCGAGGGCGATGCCGAAGACATCAACCGCGCTGTGGCGGCAGCCCGCCGGGCTTTCGAAGGACCGTGGAGCAAGGTCAAGCCATTTGAGCGGCAGAATCTCCTGCTCAAACTCGCCGACCTCGTCGAGAAAAATTTTGAGGAACTTTCACAGCTCGACACGCTCGACATGGGCGCACCGATCAGCCGCACCCGCGGGAACAAGCTGCGTGTGCTCGGCATGCTCCGGTATTATGCCGGGCAAGCGACCTCACTGCACGGCGAGACCATCGAGAACTCGCTACCCGGCGATATCTTCTCCTACACGCTGAAGGAACCCGTCGGCGTCGTCGGCGCCATCATTCCGTGGAACGGTCCGCTCGGTGCCAGCGTCTGGAAGATCGGCCCCGCCATCGCCACCGGCTGCACGGTCATCCTTAAACCCGCCGAGGAAGCGCCACTGACCTCGCTGCGGCTGGGCGAACTCGCGATGGAAGCCGGCATTCCGGCTGGCGTCGTCAATGTCGTGCCGGGATACGGCGAGACCGCAGGCGCGGCTCTCGCATCGCATCACGGCGTCGACAAGGTCGCCTTCACCGGCTCACACGTGACCGGGCAATCCATCATCAAGGCGTCCGCGGGCAATCTGAAGCGGGTGTCGCTCGAATTGGGCGGCAAATCGCCCGACATCGTATTCGCCGACGCCGACCTTGATGCGGCGGTGCCCGGTGCGGCGATGGCGGTGTTCGCCAATTCAGGCCAGATCTGCAGCGCGGGCACACGGCTGTTCGTCGAACACAAAGTGTACGACGAATTCGTCGGCCGCGTCGCCGAATACGGCAAGAAGCTGCAGGTCGGCAACGGCCTCGACCCCAACACGCAGATCGGGCCGCTGGTGTCCGAACAGCAGATGGAGCGCGTCTCCGGCTATCTCGACATCGGCCGCAAGGAAGGCGCTCACGCGCTGGCCGGCGGCGCCAGGCTGACCGAAGGCGCGCTGTCGAAGGGCTATTTCGTGCCCCCGACCGTGTTCGCCAATGTTCAGGACAATATGCGGATCGCGCAGGAGGAGATCTTCGGACCGGTAATCTCGGCGATCTCGTTCAAGGACAGCGACGAACTGATCCAGCGCGCCAACGCGACGACATTCGGATTGGGCAGCGGGGTCTGGACCCGGGACGTCAGCAAGGCGCATCGCGTTGCCAAGGCGCTCCGTGCGGGCTCGGTCTGGGTCAATTGCTATCAGGCGATGGACCCGGCGGTCCCGTTCGGCGGCTACAAGATGAGCGGCTATGGCCGCGAGTCCGGCAAGCAGCACCTAGAAGAATACCTCAACGTCAAGGCG
>Ga0209006_10005565_pt1 | contig 11441 bp, 6 predicted proteins | sample JacPin_JW_Ref_O2_FD_188567 | JGI IMG/M metagenome (GOLD analysis project Ga0209006, IMG submission 188567) | Forest soil microbial communities from Algoma, Ontario, Canada - Jack Pine, Ontario site 1_JW_Ref_O2 (SPAdes) (version 2) | ecosystem: Environmental > Terrestrial > Soil > Boreal... | reverse complement strand
CCCTGCGCGGGATCCCAGGAATCGAAGTGCGCTCCGATGAGGACAACATTTTCCGCACTTGAGCCTGAAAGATTCGATCCGGGAAGATCGGCGATCACGTTGCGTTCTGTTGCCTGGCCGTCGTTGAATGTGTTCTGGATATCAAGACCGATTCTCACTTCGCCTTTCGCCAGCAGACGGCGCAGAAAAAGTGTGTCTTCTTTGGCCACGGATAACATCGGCAAGGGCGCGCGCGGATAGATTCCTGCGCCCGAGGTGTAGAGCATGCGATCCGGTTTCTCGGAGGGAATCAGCATGGCGACTGCACCCGCACTGGCCAACTGGCGCGCGGTTCGGGAGCGCATCACGACGTAGTCGGCGGCGAAAGTATTGGCAGCCGAGCCCATCTCGATGGTCACCAGAACAGCCGCTCCTCGAAGACTCGCCGCATCTTTCGACAGCTTGCCGTCGGCAGTCGCCGTCACGGTTACGAGCGGAGCTTCTGTCTTGCCATGGGTTCCCGGCGACCATCCGTATGATCCGATAAAGAGCGGCTGCTTCACGGGGCTCACTACCGATGCGGAGGCGGGTCCGCGCCGCCATGTGGGTGACATGGAAAATTCTTCGAAGTGCGCGTTATTGAATCCGGCGTCGCGCAGCGTTTTCAAAATCAAGTCGGCCGCGGCTTGCGACTCGGGACTGCCAGTGACGCGACCTCCGACGGTGTCGGTGAGAGTTTCGAGAAAAGAGATGGCCCCGCCGCGTGTCATGGCTGCTCCGACGATGTGTTCCGCGACATCGTTCGTGGTTGCATTGGTCGCGCTTGTTTGCGCGAGGAGGGTCAGCGGAAGCGGCAGAATCAAGAGCGGCAGTATTGCTCGATGGAACATTGTTTTTGACGGAGGCACGCGTGGCTCCTTGTCTAGCAAAGAAAAACGGCAGGGCCGACCTCCTGCCTGGTCGCCAAAGTTCGGGGGGATTATACATGCGGGTAAATTCCATTTTTGAATATCGACTCGAACGTTGACTCGAATATTGACTCGAACTGTGCCGTTTACTCGTCAGCGACACTGTCGCCGTTGACGCTGGAAAGCTAACGGGAAACGGAGTGAAGGCGCTATAATCTCGACGGCCCAGCCATGTCCATTACAACTCAGTTCGAACTGCGTCTTGCCGGACGGATGTCGCGCCTCGGCACGGAAACTGCCTTTGAAGTATTGAACCGCGCCCGCGCGCTTGAAAAGCAGGGAAAGAAAATCATCCATCTTGAAATCGGCGAGCCCGATTTTGACACTCCCGCCAACGTGATTGAAGCCGGGGTTGACGCCCTGCATAAAGGATGGACGCACTACGGGCCCGCGGCCGGGCTACCTGAGATGCGACAAGCGATCGCTGATTACGTCAGCCGCACCCGAAATGTGCCGGTGTCGAGCGATGAAGTGGTGGTGGTGCCGGGCGGCAAGCCAATTATTTTCTTTACTATCCTGGCATTAATTGAATCAGGGGATGAAGTTATTTATCCCGACCCCGGTTTTCCGATTTACGAGTCGATGGTGAACTACTCGGTGGGCAAGGCCATCCCGCTCCCGCTGCGCGAGGAGCGCGACTTTGCCGTCGACGTAAAAGAGCTGGCGTCGCTGGTGAACGAGCACACGAAGTTGATCATTCTGAATTCGCCGCACAATCCCACAGGCGGAGTGTTGACGAAAAAAGATATCTTCGAAATCGCAGAGGTCATCGGCGACCGCAACATCATGGTGCTGTCGGACGAAATTTACAGCCGCCTTATTTACGAGGGCGATCACTTTTCGATCATGAGCGTGCCGGGCTTTAAAGAGCGAACTATCCTGCTGGACGGCTTCTCGAAAACCTACGCCATGACGGGATGGCGACTGGGCTACGGCGTGATGCGTCCCGATCTGGCTGGACCAATCGCGCGCCTGGCGACCAATTCCACTTCCTGCACGGCGAGCTTCACGCAGATGGCAGGGATCGAGGCGTTGCGCGGCGACCAGTCTTCGGTCGATAGGATGAGCGCGGAGTTCAAAGAACGTCGCGACGTTTTTGTGGCGGGCCTGAACAAGATCAAAGGCTTTTCGTGCCGCGTGCCCAAGGGCGCATTTTACGCTTTCCCCAACATCACCAAGACGGGATGGCCTTCCAAGAAACTGGCGGATGCGCTACTCGAAGAGGCTGGCGTGGCTTGCCTTTCAGGCACAGCCTTCGGCGCGCATGGCGAGGGCTATCTGCGCTTCAGCGTGGCCAATTCACTGGAGAATTTGAAGGAGGCCTTGAGCTGGATTGAGGCTTGGGTGGGGAAGAATCTGCACTAGCCTAAACCAAATCTTCCTGCTCTTGGGTTAACTCCGGCCGCAGATATGCAACTGCAAATCTTTTCTAGCCCCAACTCCTAAAGAATACCGGCCAAGCACGCACGCCATCCCGCGGCTCAAGCCGCGCCCTTTCAAAACACTCAACCGGAGCCTTCCCCGTTTCGGTTCTCACGTCCGTTCAATCTACGTGACAATCCGTCGGGCAGCTTTGGTGTAAAATTCTCGCCGCTATGACAAACGTCGATAAACATGCCTCCGGATCCTTCTGCTGGATTGAACTTCACACCTCCGACCAGAACGCGGCTAAGAAATTTTACGACTCGCTGTTTGGATGGGAAGCGAAAGACGAGCCCATGGGGCCGAACGATTTCTACACCATGTTCAAGCTCCAGGGCCGCGACGCAGCGGCGGGATGCACGTTGCGACCCGAGGAGACGGCGCATGGCGTGCCTCCGCATTGGATGATTTACATCACGGTGGATAATGCCGACGCTGCCGCTGCGAAAGCCGGGCAGCTGGGTGGCACGGTTCTTGCTCCGGCTTTCGATGTGATGGATGCGGGACGCATGGCCGTGATTCAGGATCCGACGGGCGCGGTGTTTTGTGTGTGGCAAGCCAATAAAAGCCAGGGGATCGGCATTGCACAGGTGAATGGCACGCTCTGCTGGGCCGACTTGAGCACACCGGACGCGAAGCGCGCGTCCGACTTTTATACAGGCCTTTTCGGATGGCAGATCGCGGCCGATCCGAAAGATAAGTCAGGCTATATGCATATTAAGAACGGCGAGCATTTTATCGGAGGCGTTCCTCCAGCTTCGATGCGGCAGCCCGGAGTGCCTCCACACTGGATGGCGTACTTTCAGGTGGACGACGTGGATGCGACGGCGGCCAAAGCAACTCAAGCCGGCGCAAAGCTCTACATGCCGCCGACGACGATGGAGGGAGTCGGCCGCATGTCGGTGATCGCCGACCCGCAGGGCGCGGTGTTTTCCATCTTTAAATCGGCTCGCGGATAGATTGTCTTTCGGTGCCGATTCAGTTTTCGCTCTTCGCCGTTGGCTTACTCATGTTGGCTTACCCATGTTGGCTTACTCAGGCTTCACTCAATGATCGCCTGCCAGGCGAGTTCCGTTACCTGACGATCCAGCGTCAGGTCGCCGGTGGGATGCAGTTGTCCCATGAAGATCACGATCATCTGCTCTTTGGGATCGACGACAAACTTGGTGAAGAAAAAGCCTCCCCAGCCGTATTGGCCCGGCGTGCCTAGTTCGGATAACGGAGCGCGCACTCCATCGATGCCAAAGCCGAGGCCGAAATCGAAGTCGAGATCGGGACTGATTCTTCCGAGTTGATCGTGCGTCATCATCTCGATTGACTTGCGGCTGACTAGCTGCGTGCCTCCTGCCTTGCCATTGTCGAGCATCATCTGGCAAAAACGCGCGTAATCTCCGGCTGTCGAAACCAGTCCAGCACCGCCCGAGAACAGTTTTTTCGGTGCCCGCTCCGGATAGTCGGCTGAATAGGTGAAGGGGCCTTCGGTTATTGGGGTCGCAGGGAAACGGTTCAGGCCTTTGTCATCGTAATAGGTGTAGGCGGCTGCCAGGCGCGCGAGTTTGTCATCGGGCGGGTAAAAATATGTGTCTTTCATCCCGAGTGGTTCGAAGATGCGGGTGCGGAAGAATTCGTCGAGCGGCTTACCGGAGATCACTTCCACGAGATGCCCGAGCACGTCGATGCTCAGGCCGTATTCCCATCTTGCGCCTGGATTAAAAAGCAGCGGCTGCGCAGCGAGGCGCTTGGTGCTGTCTGCGATGGTGCCGTCATAAGAGAGAAGACCGCTGGCTACGTTCGCATCTTTGTACATGGGGCCGAGGTCGGCGTTCCATTGATAAACGATTCCAGAGGTGTGGCGTAAGAGATCGCGAATCGTAATTTCACGCGTGGCGGGGATGCTGTAGGACGCTCCGGACGCGGGTTTTACCAGCACTTTCGGATTCTTGAATTCGGGCAGGTATTTGGAGATGGGATCTTCAAGAAGAAAGCGACCTTCTTCGTAGAGCATCATGACGGCGACGGTGGTGATGGGCTTGGTCATGGAACAGATGCGAAACATGGTATCGGGGTGCATGGGCTTGCCGGCTTCGCGGTCGGCCATGCCTTGGGCCTTAACCCAGGCGACGTGGCCGTGACGGATCACCAGCGTGACTGCTCCGGCAATTCGCTTGTCGTCGATGCTGCGCTGCACCGTGTCGGACATTCGTTGCAGACGCTCGGAAGAGAGGCCAACGCTTTCCGGCTTGACGACGGGACTGTCCTGGGCGACGGCGGCGGACAATGCCAACGCGCAGAAAACGATGAGGAATGTGACGGTGCGAATTGTGAATTGCCGGCGAACTTGTTGGCTCATCTTGAGGAAGGCTCCTGGCTCCATGGGTTGGGAAATCCGGGACAGCGATTGTACAACGGCAGGTTGCGAAATAAATCAAAACGTCAGGGCGCGCGCGTACGAGTTGCTTCCACGGCGACCGGATGGTACAACCCTCCCAAGGTCTGCGCCCGTGAAAAATATCAAGCGGAAGTTACTGCTCGTCTCAATCTTTGCTCTCATTGCGATTCCCGCTGGCTTCATGGTGGCGCGGGCCGCCGATCGCTCGCGACGCATCAATCTACCCACCAGCAAAACGTTGACGTTGCCGGTGCCAGGCTATATCGCGCGCACTAATAGTTTTCCGGCGACGATCGCGCTTAGCCCGGATGGACGCTATGCGGCGCTGCTGAATCAGGGATACGGCACACAGGAATCGGGTGCGCGCCAGTCGATCGGAATTCTTGATCTGAGCACTAACCAGCTTCAGGATTTTCCCGACAACCGGCTGAGCGATGACTACTCCACACGGCAGAGCTATTTCATCGGACTGGCGTTTGCGACCGACGGCAAACACATTTACGCCTCCATGGGATCGATCACCGATCCTACGGGTGAGAAGCGGAAGAGTACCGGCAACGGAATCGCGGTGTACAAATTCGCGGAGGGCCAGGTGAGCCCGGAACGGTTCATCAAGATCGCGCCGCAAACGATTGCCGATGGAAAAGAAGTGGCATCCGGGTTGCGAACGACTCCGGCTGGAACGGCATTGCCGTATCCGGCGGGATTCGCGGTGCTGCCGGCCGCGAACGGTGATCGGCTGGTAATTGCGAATAATCTTTCGGACAACGCGATTGTGCTCGATGTTAATTCTGGCAAGGTTCTGCAGTCGTTCGATCTGAGCCGAAGCCGCTACATTCCGGAAGCATATCCGTACACGGTTATCGCCAACAAGGCGGGAACTAGAGCTTGGATCAGCTTTTGGAACGGTTCCGACGTGGCGGAGTTGAATCTGGAGACTGGGAAGATTGCGCGCTGGATCAACCTTTACAAGGCCGCAGGTGACCTCGCGCCCAGTTCGCATCCGACCACCATGCTGTTGAGTCCGAATGAGGGCACGCTATACGTAGCTCTTGCCAACGTAGATACGGTAGTAGGCGTCGATGTGGGTTCCGGTTTGGTGATGCAGCGCTACCTGACTAGCGCTGATGGCCGCGGCACCGTTCTGCAGGCCATCGCGCTTTCTCCTGATGGCAAGCGCCTCTATGCAGCCTGTAGCTCGCTCGACGCCGTAGCGGTTTTCCAGGCCAAGGAAGCTCCGAAATTGAGTGGACACGATACCGTCTTACAACTCGACCTTGCGACTCCTCCTGACTTCATCCCCACCGAGTGGTACCCGAGCGCGCTGGCAATTGCGGGAAACGATTTGCTGATTGCTACCGCCAAAGGTGAGGGTAGCGGCCCGAACAATATGCAGAGCATGTTGAAGGGCGAGCGTAAACGAAAAGAACATCCGTACATCCCGACGCTTATTGGTGGGTCCATTCAGCGCGTTCGACTGGCTGATATCGATAAGAACCTTGCCGGCTACACGCATCAAGTCGAGGAAGACAATCTCATAAATGCGGATCCGGGCAAATTCGTCTTTGCCGGCGGAGCTAATCCCATTCGCCACGTGATTTATGTTCTGAAAGAAAATCGCACCTACGATCAGATTTTCGGCGACCTGGGGGTTGGGGACGGCGATCCCTCGCTCACCATGTATGGCGCAGACATCACGCCGAATGAGCACAAGCTGGCGCTGCAATTTGGAGTACTGGACAATTTTTACGACAGCGGAGAAGTTTCCGGTGATGGCCACCTGTGGTCGACCGCCTCCACCACATCCGATTACAACGAGAAAACCTGGCCGATCGGTTATCGCAGCAAGGAGCGGACTTACGATTCCGGCGGCAGCGTGGCGGAAGAGTTTCCGCTGGAGCAGGGGATTTCCGATGTTGACGATCCGGCGACCGGATTTCTCTGGGATAACCTGGCGCGGCGCGGTCTGACTTATCGCATCTACGGAGAATTTATCGCGGCGGTGTGGTGCAAGAAAGCAAAAGTGGATTCGCCGCGGCAGGGAACACCGTCTCTTAATTCCGCACAGTGTCCGGTTGCAGAGATTAAAAAAGGCGATGCGTTGCCGGCGAATGTTGGCGATCCACCCGGCGGCCCCAGTCCGTGGCCCTGGGCGATTCCACAGTTGAAGCGGATGCGTCCCACGAAAGCGGCACTGCGGGATCACTATGATCCCTTGTTTCCGGATTTCGAAACCGATTATCCGGATCAGTTGCGCGCCGACGAATTTCTGCGCGAGTTTGAAATGTTCGTCGCGGCGAAAGCGAAAGGTGGAGATAAGACTAAGGAACTCCCCCAGTTCACGCTGCTCTATTTGCCGGACGATCACACCGGGGGCACGCGGCCCGGCAAACCCACTCCCAGCGCTTCGGTTGCGGATAACGACCTCGCCCTGGGACGCGTGGTCGATGCCGTCTCCCACAGTGCGTATTGGGATGACACGGCCATTTTTGTGATTGAAGACGACGCGCAAGACGGGGCAGACCACGTTGACGCGCATCGCTCGATCGCGCTGGCGATCAGCAAATACTCGCCGCGTTCGGCGCAGGCTTTTGTCGATCATCATTTCTATACCACCGTCAACATGGTTCACACCATGGAAGGGCTGCTCGATCTGCCTCCGATGAATTTGTTTGACGCGCATGCTCCTTTGATGACTGCTCTGTTCTCAGGGCCGGGAACGCAGCCGGCGTACGCGGTTGACGACAAGAACCTGCGCAACGGGCTGATCTACCGCGTGAATGGAAAGACAGCGGCGGGCGCGAAGGAGTCGTCGCTGATGAACTTTTCGCGTCCGGATGCGGTCGACGCCACAAAGTTAAATGCGATTTTGTGGCGGGATGCCAAGCCCGATGCTGTCATGCCGGTCACAAACCATTCTCATGGCGAGCCCTGAGCGTGATTTAGAATGCGGTTGTGGCTTCTCCCATCCAATGCATCGATCTGCGTAAGACGTACGAAGGCAAAGTTGACGCCGTCCGCGGCATTAGTTTGCGCATTGAGGCGGGACAATGCTTTGGGCTTCTGGGGCCGAACGGGGCCGGGAAGACTACTACCATCGAAATTCTGGAAGGGCTGCTGGCGCCGACCTCGGGAGAAGTCCGCATCTTCGGACACAGCTGGCAAGACAATCCGCGCCAGCTGAGGGAGTGGATCGGAATTTCGCTGCAGGAAACGCGCTTGTCCGAGAAATTAAATGTGCGCGAAACGATCGAGCTTTTCGCGAGTTTCTACAGCGAGCCGCGTGCGTCCGCTGAAGTTCTTGAAGAACTGGAACTGACAGAGAAGGCCGACGCCTGGGTCGGAAAGCTTTCCGGGGGACAGAAGCAGCGGCTGGCCGTGGCCACGGCGTTGGTGGGGAATCCACGAATACTTTTTCTTGACGAGCCTACTACGGGGCTCGATCCACAGAGCCGGCGACAGCTTTGGGACATCATTCGCGTGTTCCAGAAAAAAGGCGGGACGGTTTTGCTGACTACGCATTACATGGATGAGGCGGAGCGGCTTTGCGACCGGTTGGCGATTGTCGATCACGGAAAAATTATCGCTGAAGGAGCCCCTGCGGATTTGATTGACCGGCTCGGCGGACATCACGTGGTGGAGTTTCAGGTCAGTAAAGATAGCGCAAAGGTAAAGACACTTACAAAGACCGGTGGCAACGGCTCGGTCGGAGATCCGGACAACCATGGCGACGACCTTGAACGTTGGCAGACTTTGCCGAGCGTGGAATCGGTGCGGCGCGACGACTCCACGATTTGCCTGAGCGTGCGCGAACCGCATCTTACGATTCCAGCTCTGCTCGACGTGGTCACACGCGAGGGCCATCACCTGGCCCACCTGAGCACGCGGCAAGCAAGCCTTGAGGACGTGTTTGTTCAGCTAACCGGACGTCATCTGCGAGAGGATTGAAATGGCGACTACTGAAACCAATTCGCCGGTCGCTGGTCCGGAAAACAATCGGGCGGCTAATCCTGTTTCGGCGGTGCGTCACAACGGTCGCTGGTCCGGATACCGACACCTGCTTTGGGCGCGAATGCTCGAGCTAAAACGCGAGCCCGAAGTCATCTTCTGGATATTTGTCTTTCCCATTCTGCTGGCGGCAGGGCTAGGCATCGCGTTTCGCAACAAGCCGGCGGATATTACATGGGTCGCGGTGATCGATGGGGCGGGAGCGCAAAAGACGGTGGCTATGCTGCAAAGTTCGCAGGCGCATTCGACGATTCGAGCGACGGTATTGGATCGCGACGCTGCGCTTAAGGGTTTCCACTTCGGCAAGTACGATCTCGTCATCGAAGGTAAGGCGGAGGCGAATGCGGGCGGCACTTACACTTACTATTACGATCCGGCGCGGCCGGAGAGCGTATTGTCACGGGCTGAAATTGATGCGGCTTTGCAATCGGCCGCTGGGCGTAAGGATGTGCTGGCCACTTCATCGCAATCTTCGAGTGAACCTGGTTCCCGCTACATTGACTTTCTTATCCCAGGGTTGCTGGGGATGAATCTGATGAACTCCGGTATGTGGGGAGTGGGGTTTGCGCTCGTGGAAATGCGCCAGCGCAAACTTCTGAAGCGGTTTGTAGCGACACCGATGCGGCGCAGCGATTTTCTTCTGGCATTGATCAGTAGCCGGCTGGTTTTGATGGTGATTGAAGTGGCGCTGGTGTTAGGTTTCGGCGTGCTGGTGTTTCATATGCGAGTGGAGGGTCGTATTCTCTCCATCCTTTTGTTGTCGTCGCTGGGAGCAATTGCTTTCGGCGGTCTGGGTCTGTTGACCGCATGCCGCGCAGAGAAGCTGGAGAGTGTTTCAGGCCTGATGAATCTGGTCATGATGCCGATGTGGATTTTCTCCGGCGTATTTTTTTCCTATCAGAAATTTCCAGCAGTGGCGCTTCCTTTTATCAAAGCCTTGCCGCTGACTGCGCTGAATGATGCGCTGCGAGCCACGATCATTGAGGGTGCGTCGCTCAGTTCGCAATCGGGACGTTTGTTGGTGCTGGCGCTGTGGGGCGGATTGTCGTTCATCCTGGCGCTGCGTTGGTTCCGCTGGACCTAGACGTTTTGAGGCCTTCCGCTTTCCAGCAACGTCATCAGAAGGCAGGCTTGCCCGCCATTCTCCAGGACCACATAAGGAACGAGGTCGCGGTCAGGTCAATGCCGGGTTCGGTTGTGGTGAAGGACTGCATGTTGTCCTGATAAACGGCGAGCTGAGATTGATCATAGGGGCCGTCGTTGCCATTGAATTTTCGAAAGGCATCGAACCCATCGGCAGGACAGAGAATCATTCCACCGACGACGCCGGAGGTCGCACCGTCGCTTGGACCCTCTACGGCTGCGCCCCACAACACCGGCGTGCCGCCCGAAGTTCCGTTCAGCGCGCCCGCCAGGTTTGCGACCTGATGCTGAATACAGTTTGGAAAAGTGCTGCCGTCGCCTACGATGAATGACGATCCCCAGGGATTGGCGCCCAATATATTTCCCAGCCACCGTTGCGAATAGGTGTCGTAGCGCTTTGCACCCGCTTCGCTATTTGCTAAATAGGCGGCTTCGCTGGCCATCACTGAGAGTCCCGCCCCGTGCGATGTGCTGTCGCCCCAATTCCATCCGACTCCAAAGCCCCAAGCATCGGTTCGTGCTTGACTGATGGCGTCCGCCACCTGCCGCAGGAGTTGGGAACGTATACGGGATTGTGAAATCGCGAGGCCGGTGGGATCGCCAGCGAGGGCCAGCGCTCGATAAAGTTCAAAATGCGCCAGTCCACTGACGTCGTACAAGTTGAGCGTGTCGGAGGATCCCGTGTCGTAGATGCGTGTGATGTAGTTGTGCGCGTAAATGGCCGCTTGCGTGAGATAGTCGGCCGCGTTGATGTTGCGTAGTCCCGCCGGCAAATTCTTCACGTCACCGGCGGATTGCAACGCCAGGTACAGTTCGGTGGCGCCGAGTTCCATGTCGTCGTCCCAGACATTCTCGGGATAGCCGTCGAAGGGGGCGATGGTGAGTAGACACTTGGTACAGGTGCCGCCATATTCGGCTGGCGCCGGGTCGGAATAAGAAGTGTCCGCGAGCGCGAAAATGTCCTCGGCATTTTGCAGGCATTGATTGGCCATAGCGGGATGGGACTTGCGTTGCAGTTGATAGCACAACGCGAAATCGGCCGCCAGACGCCCGGCAAGATTGGGACTGATGGGCGAACCGGCGGGTGCAGCCAGATAAACCGGACGATAACAGATGTAGTACGTCGTGAGCGGGTCGCAGGCTTGCGGATCGCCAGGCTGTTGGAAGTGGTCGGCCGCCTGAGGGAGGGTCCAGATGTCGTATTCGGTAATCAGGCAGTAAGGACTGCTGTAGGTGCCGCCGCAGTATCCGCCGCTGGAACTGGGATCGCCTTCGCCGTAGTAATTCCAGTCCTGCGTATTGTCGACCTGGTAGTAGAGGGTCTTGGTTTTGTCGTCCCACATCTTCATGAGCCAGTCGACTCCGAAACGGGCTTCACCAGTGAAGTCGGAGGAAGCGGGAGCGCCCGTGCCGCTGTTTCCGGCGTATGAAATCGAGGCGGGCGGCGTGGGCGGGTTCAGCATTGCGTTGGCACCCATTTGAGCAGGGAAGTCACGAACACCGATTTGCATGAGGGCGGCGGTGTAGCTGAC
>Ga0209006_10005564_pt1 | contig 11441 bp, 12 predicted proteins | sample JacPin_JW_Ref_O2_FD_188567 | JGI IMG/M metagenome (GOLD analysis project Ga0209006, IMG submission 188567) | Forest soil microbial communities from Algoma, Ontario, Canada - Jack Pine, Ontario site 1_JW_Ref_O2 (SPAdes) (version 2) | ecosystem: Environmental > Terrestrial > Soil > Boreal... | reverse complement strand
CGCACCATTCCGCCGGCCGAGCCAAGCTAACTCGGTCCTGTCGCGAATTTGTCTGCAGATGGTTGGACTGGCTCCAGGTCCGCATCGCCATGGCGGTAACATTCCTTGACTCCCTCGCGAGAGATTGGTGGTGCCTCCTGGCCTTTGGGTACTGAGGCGCAGCGCATCATTTCTTCGAAGCCAGGCTCGTTCCAAATAAAGACCAGCTCGATGTTCTCTTTGCCGGAGTTTTTCAGGCCGATCCAGGTTTCGGCGGGAATGAACACCAACGCTCCTGGCTGGGCGTCGTATTCTTTGTCTCCCAGCCACACGTGGGCGCTCCCTGTCTGTATTAAAAGGATTTCGTCTTCCGCGTGGTGTTTGTGCCTCGGGATGACTGCGCCAGGCGGGATTTCCTCCGTACCGAGTAGTAGATGCTTTGAGCCATTGGTCTTCGGACTGACCTTCAGCAAGAAATCACTGCTGGGCGAGGCTACCCCCTCGCGCGGACGGCGAGTACGAAGCTCGCCTTCATTTTTTTGCAAAACAATAGCCTTCGCGCTTCCCTCCACGGAGGTTTGCGCGAGAACGCATGGAGCGCACACCAGAACCACAACGAGCAGCTTGAGCACATGGGACATCAATGACTCTCCTTTGGCCGCTGATTGAAGAGACTATCGTTTTCGCCGTGATCGAGAGCGCCCTGAATTTTCTGGACGATGCCTGTAACACCGTCGGCGTGGAAAACTGGGAATTGTCCCTGAAGCGCTACCACGACTATTGCACCGAAAAAGGTTTGGCCCTGGCGGACATTACAAAATTCTGACGCTGGATTTCAAGAGAAGGGAACTGGACTTACTCTTTCGTCTTCAATTTCAATCGGTGCTTGTTCTCTTCCAAAAATGCTCGCAGGCCGTCCGTAGCATCGAGCAATCGCGTCCACTGCTCGTAATACAACGTCACCGGAAACCTTCCGAGCCCGTAAACACTCACGCCGCCTTTTTCACCCACGCGAAATTCCAGCGTCCCGCTGCGCTTTGATCCGCCGGCTTGTTTTTCCAGTTCGGCAATCCGCGCCATCAATTCTTCTTTGGTAGGTTCAGCCATGTTCAGTTTCTCCGAGAAGGAAATCCATCTGTCTCCATCTGATAATATCACTCAACCTTCCATCAGACGGCGGGCAATCAACTTCCATATATCTCTATCATTCTGAGTACCCGCGACAAATCCCTGACCAGATTTTTACACCGCCGCGACAATTTTGTGACAATTGCCACTGTCGCCGGCACTAGCATTTCGCTCCAGCAGGTCAGCGACATCAGCTTTGGCCCCTATGGCAATCCCAAGCTGACCGCTACAAAGGAGAATTACTATGCTACACCGCACCACCGTACTTACAGTTCTTCTGGGTCTCTCGATGCTCTTGGGTTCCAACGTGGCCCACGCTCAATATCAAGTCACCAATTTAGTTTCGAATCAGGCCAAGACCGCAAGAACCACCGACCCGCTTATCGTAAATGCTTGGGGGCTCACAAATTTCCCCGGCGGGCCCTTCTGGGTCAGTGACAATCTCTCAGGCTGGTCCACGCTCTACGATGCCAACGGATCAAAAGTCCCTCTGAACGTTTTAATTCCTTCATTAGGTGACGGCCCCGGCTCGCCCACCGGTGTCGTTTTCAACAATCCGTCCGATGGCGAATTTCAAGTCCAGGGATCGTCATCGATTTTCCTGTTCGCCACCCTCGACGGCACCATCAGCGGATGGGCCCCGCAGGCGAACCCCAACTCCGCGATTATCGCCGTCAAGACTCCCCACGCGTCCTACACAGGTTTGGCCATCACTAGCCATGCGTCCGGAAATGTTCTGCTCGCCGCCGACAACGCAAACAATAAAGTGGACATCTACGATGGCAACTTCAACCCGGTAAAGTCATTCACCGACACTTCGCTTCCCGCCGGCTTCGCTCCCTTCGGCATTCAGGATTTCGGCGGCCTCGTTTACGTCACGTTCGCTGCTTCCTCCGGTGCTGCGGGCGGATTCATCGACATCTATAGTGAAGATGGCACGCTCTTAGTACAGCTCGCCAGCGGCGCGCCATTGAACCAGCCCTGGGGTCTCGCCATCGCGCCGAAAGAGTTCGGCCCGCTCAGCAACACCCTGCTCGTCTCCAACAACACAAACACCGGCACCATCAACGCCTTCAACGCCGTCACCGGCCAGTTCGTCGGCACCGTGAAAGACGCTAACGACAAACCCATCGTGATCAATCAGCTCTGGGCCATTCGATTTGGCGGCGGCGCGGCAGCCGATGGCGCCACCAACCAGCTTTTCTTCACCGCTGGACCCGACAACAATAATGCCGGACTCTTCGGCGTAATCGCGTTCAAGCCCTAACCCAAGCTTATTTTGGATCTGAAGCGCAGGCGCCCCACCCTTTGCATTTCGCAACGGGGTGGGGCGTTTGTGACCTCACCAGGTTCGGATCTTTAGCTTTCGATATGCCTTCGTAGTAGCGATAACTATTTTCTTTTGTAGGTGCCCGTTTCCATTGCATTCCCGATCAGCAGCTTGTCGTCATCGGTGAACGACATTCGCCACACCGCGGGCCTTGCCGGCGTCCCCGGAGGTGCGCAATTCAATGAAATATGTTTCGCATCGGGAAAATCATACGTGCATTGATGATGTTCTCGCGGGCTCTCCATCACCAGACTGCCGTCTTCGCTGAAGTGCAATACTTCTTTCGTGCCGTGCACCTCTTCCCAATCGCCGGCTATACGGCCCTTCAATGCCGGACGCGGATCGGGGTAGCAGTTCTGCAGTGACAATGTTGCGCACAGCATCAGTAAAATTTCCGGCCCGCATCTGGTCCATCGCGCAAATCCAAAATCATTCGCTCGTAAATCACTCCCAAGCAAAATGTTCATTCGCCACCCGCGCCCACAGATCGTCCGGAATTTGACGCATCATGTTGATATTTCGGCCAAGCGCTTTGCAGCAGCCCGCGGCTCCCGGTCTGTACCGAGTAAAGTGCGCCTTCCGACATCGCAATGTACATCGTTCCATCAGGCGTTAATGCCGGCGACCCCACCGCGGTGCCTTGCAATGGCAAATCCCAAAGCAGTTTGCCCTGATCCGAGAGCGCAACCAGCCTCGTCTCCGCAAGCACGTATATCGTTCCGTCGTTCCCCAACACCGGCGCAGCGTGACGGCTCATGTTTCTCGTCTTTGGCAAATGGAACGTCCATTTCACCGTCCCGTCCGGCGAAAACGCATACACCACGTCTTGCACCGACACGGCGATGATAGTTCCGTCCGCGGCGATCACCGGTGACGTGCGAAATCCCATCTGAATCTCGCGGTCGTACGTCCATTTCACCTGGCCCTGCATATCCAGCGCGATAAACCTGCTGAATTGCGTCCCCGCATAGATCGTCCCGTCATCGCCCACCGCGATCGGAGTATCGATATAAGTTTCTAGTGGCACGCCTCTTGAATCCAAAGCGCCGCGCGCTGAAATCGGAACATGCGGATAGGACCAAAGTATGTTTCCGGCCTTGTCTGCCACAAAAATTCTGCGCTCGCGAACGAACGCCACTTTTCCATCCTTTAGCATCACCGGCGAAGTGTCACGATCCAGCGGCGGCATCGACCATAATTGCGTCCCATCGTCTTTGTTGAACGCGGAAAACGATTGTCCGCACGTGGTGTATATCGTGCTCCCGTCGAACGTGCCCCCTTGGTCGCTAGAAGCCATCTTCGGCGGCGCACCGCAGGTTGTCTCCCACCGTTTCATCCCCGAAGACGTCAGCGAATACACTTTGCTCACCGTGCTGAAATAAATGTTTTGGGCGTCGTCCTGAAATACGCCGCTTTCGATCAAATCGTGCAAATCAACGCGATATTCCCAGCGCGAAACGCTCGAAGCGTCCATTGCGTACATCTTGCTTCCCGCGATGTAAAGCGTCCCATCCGCTCCCACCGTCGGCGACGTGTAAAATCCGTCCACGCTCTCGAAGTATTTCGTCCATTTCACTTCGGGAATCTTGCCCGACGCGGTAACCGGACGCCTTACCAGGTGATACCAATAAAAAATACAAACGGCAGCGGCCACGATCACCACACAAAAACTCAAGATTCTTGATTTCACAAACGCGTCCTCGTTTAATCGTGGTGCGCAGCTTCAAAACCGCGCAGCTCGTAAGGTTTTCAATGTGGCGCCTGCCTACCGGCAGGTAGGCCGCGGCCTGCCCGCCGTGGCGGGCCTTTAGCGCGGCAGATTTAGAAACTTGCCGCGCTCCCACCGTACATTTACTTTCTCGTAGGCCGATTCCTACTTTGTAACCCGATGCTAACATCCCGCCCGAGCGCCTTCGCCGCCCGGATATACTTTTGTTAACAAGTTTAATAACCATGGCTTAGGGGGCGGGTCATGCGTCCAACGCGCGTCTTAATGATCATTCTGGAAGTCGTGCTGATTTTCGTGGCCTCTTCCGCCGTCATCAATTATGTAGTTACCAAACCCGTTTCCGGCCGCGACGCCACCGAAATAAAATTCAATGCCGCCAACGCGAAAAAATTCCGCTCGCTTTACGATACCGGCGCCAAGCAACTCAAAAACGCCGAATATCCGGAGGCCCTCGCGAGTTTTCAGGAAGCGGAACAGTCCAACGGCCAGCTCAACGACGATCAATACGCCGCGCTAAAGAATTCGCGCCAGCAAATCGCCGCTTTTTACGAATCCTCCGGGCGCGCTGCCGACGCCGAAGCCGTGTACAAAACCATGCAAACCTCCGGCCTTCAGGAAGGTTATGTCCTCTCTCGCGCCCACGTCCCCGCTCAAGCTCTGCCTCGCTTGCAGGACGCCCAAGAATTCTCCGCGCATCTCACTGAAGGCAAGCAAGCCGCCCTGATGGAATCCAGCGGTGCGGTCGTTGAATGCCTGCGGGAGACGCAGCGTTACGACGACGCCGTGGAAAATTCCCGCCAGATGATTGACTATCTTCGAACGTCGTCCAATCCTTCTGATCTCGCGCTCACTGACAAATATCTCGAGCTCGCGCAAACTTTCTCCGAGGCCAAGCAGTGGGAACAATCCGAGCAAGCGCTGATGCTCGGCTGGAGCACGGTGGACCAGGTCATCGCTCGCCGTTCCAGTCTGCCGGACTCCGATCCCGCTTATATCCAGGCTCTCACCGAGAAAGACCTTTTATTGCACTGGCTGGTTTCCGCCTACGCTCAAGAAGGGAAGGTTGATAACGCGTTAGCAACTTCCGAAGAGTTTTACAAATATGTCGCGGACCATTCCAAACCCTGGGGCGACCTCGGCCCCTATCCGCGAAGAGAAGTAGCAGTAGAGGCCTACAAAATTGCCATGGCAGCCCACCGCGCCGACGCCGCAGCCCTCTGGCAGAGCCGCATGCACGCCACCCGCTAAGTCCACCAGCGCACCGCCCATTTCAATGTTTATCTGCTAATTCACTCGCCCTGACACAGGCCGCAGTCGAACAACTATGACCGTAGCAGTGCTAGGCCACTCACCCAAGAAGGTGCCGAACCCACGATCATGTTGAGTAATTCATCGTCAAGTTGATTAAATCAACGCAAACAGCCGGTGCCACTGCTTCCATTTCCGAGCCATTTCGCGCATCCCTCGAATTTCCAACCACATAGCAAAGTATTTTTTCGTTGGAAACCGTGGCCCGCAACGTGCACAGTATCCTGCGTTCGCCCACACGGGCAGACAAAAAAACGGAGGAAACAAAATAATGGCAAAGAAACTCAAGAAGTCCAAGAAGCTCGAAGCCACCAAGCCGTTGACCGTTGCTATGCGCGGACCCCGCGGTTAATACCGCGGTCGAACCCAGAGATTCTCGCTGTGAAAGGGGAAGGGCCTCGGCTCTTTCCCTTTCTTTTTGTCTGTTGGCCTTGAATCTGCCTGTTCCTCTGTTGGGTGGATTGTGGTCCCGACTCGCCCTGACAATGGAACGACACCACCCCGCCTCGTAGTCCGACGAGGCCTGCCCACCTGCCGGCAGGGACCTGCTGATCGCTTTGCCTTTGGGATGCGCGCTTTCGTAGCGCCGGCCAGCCTGCCGCGGAGAAAACTCCAGCCTGCTTACCGGCAGGCAGGCTCGGCATCTCGCTCCTCCTTTCATCGCCATGCGAGGCGCCAGTCGCTACTTACATCGGCGGCTCAATCGTGACCCTCACGCCATAACTGCACGTTGCATCCTCCGTCCACCTGATCGGCTGCGAGTTGGGCACCGCGGTAACCGTCAGCATGTGCGTTCTTCGAGGCAGGTTATCGTTCGCTCCCACCCAAATATCGATGGTCCTGTCCATGTCGACGACATGAACTTTGTATTCGTAGCGAAAGGTCGGCGCTCCATCGACGCTCTCGCTCCCGGCCAGCTTCAAATCCGCGCCAGAAAACCCGAACATCAGCACGTTGGGAATCAACGCTCCTGGTGACCTCTGAAGCTGCGCTTGGTACTGCTCCACTTTTTGCCAAGGTTCGTTGCCTTTCCTGTTGTAAACATCATCGCCGACGATGATCGCTTCGTAGCGCCCCGGATTCGTTCGCAGCTCGGTCGTCACAATGTGGTAGCGATTGGGCGCAGCCGCTTCCGTCACACGATCGTCAGCGTAACCCGGCCCGCTGTTGTTCACCGTTTGCCGGCGGCAGCTATGCGCCGTGTCGTGCAGCAGAAGATTGCGCGCTTTGTTCACCACTTCCACCGGAGCATCCGTAGGCGACACCGGTGCCGGCGGAGCGGGCTTAAAATCTTCGTCGGTGATAACCTTTTTCGCCTGCGGCGATTCAGACTTCTGCGCTCGCGCTTCGCGCGCCACGTCTCCCAGCGGCTTGTCCTGCGCAAACGCCAGACCCCCGCAACTGAAGGTCCCGCAACCAAAAAACCCGGAAAGAAAAGCCCCCGAAACAACGACCGCCGCCGTGATCCAGCCTGTGCGCATTCCGTCCTCCGCAGAGCACACTATACTAATCCCGGCCAAGTTTCGGCCTGCAGCCTTTCGCCGAAGTATGATGTAAATCATCCCTTACTGCCGTGAATTGCAGGCCAAACGGGTACCTACAAGTCAATTATGCGCAGGATTTTTCATATTCCTCTAACCCTGCCGCTAAAAGGTTTTTTGACCCTGTACCCCGTCTTCTCATCTGCTTGAATAAAAGCAACTTAAAATAAGCCGGATTGCTCGGCGATCACGTACAGTGGCGACTGAATTGCCATGCACTTGTGGCTAGAACTTCCACCGACCTGTTTGTGTCGGCGGGTTTTCGGGGGTATGGGTAGTTAGTCCAGGGGACCATTCATGAAAAAGACATTTTTTGTCGGCCTGCTCGCCGCTTTGATGCTGACTTGGGGTCCATCCGTAAAGGCTGATGGTGGCAGCATCGACTCCGGTGACCTTGATCACCACACTGGCTGCGAAGGTTGTGGGGACTTCTCTTCACTTCACTCAAACCACACGAATGACGGGGATAACGACCCGCTTCACCTGGTGGATTTCGACAAAAAGTTTAAAGATGGGAAAAAGGGCGACAAAGACGGGAAGAAGGGCGACAACGACGGAGTGAATGCTAGTAACTCTGTTCCTGCTCCTGAACCTGGAACACTCACCATGTTTGGCGCAGGGCTTCTCGCCGTGGCAGCAATCGGGCGCCGGCGTTTTCTGAAATCCTAGTCGCTTAGTCCAAATTACCTCCGCCCCGCATCGAGATTTCGGTGCGGGGTTTCTTTTTTTCGTTCCACATACAATCTGTGCCTGCCGACCAACCTGTTGATCTTTCGGGATTTCAGCAAACTCCGTTTTGTAGCAACACGTACGGAAGAAGCCGTAGTTACCACACTTGTGCCGGCCCTATGACGCTATATATACGTATTTAATGCTAAAACTTTCAATCCCAATGGGTGTACGCTACCGTACATACGTTGTTGAAGACTAGCGGCGTGGTTTCTGAGGGCACGCTATGAACACGGTCCGCGGCCCGACTATTAGCTCGGCCAATCGAAGGTCCCCGCGAAAGACCCGGTTTAACGCGCAAGCGTTCCTCGATTCCGCAGGTGTGGACAAAAAGATCATAGAGTTTCGCGTCCGCGAAATCATGTTCCGCCAGGGCGAACCATCCGACCAGGTTTTCTACATCCAGAAAGGCGGCGTAAAACTCTCCGTGCTGAATCACCTCGGCAGGGAGGCCGTTATTGCGGTGCTGGGACGCGGCGAGTTTTTCGGAGAAGGATGCCTGCTGGGGCTGCCGCTTCGTATGGCAACAGCGTCGGCCATTACCCATTGCACTGTGCTGGCCATCAAGAAAGAGGAGATGCTTCGCGAGCTCCACGCCGAACAAGCGCTCGCCGACCGTTTTTTGTCCTACTTGTTGTCTCGAAGCATCCGCCTGGAAGAGGATTTGGTTGATCAGCTGTTTAACTCCGCCGAAAAACGCCTCGCGCGCACGCTGTTGTTGCTCGCTCGCTATGGCGAGCAGGACCAGCCGCAAAAGTTGATAGCCAAAGTGTCGCAAGGAACGCTGGCTGAAATAATCGGCACCACTCGCTCCCGCGTGAATGTCTTCATGAATAAATTCAAGAGACTCGGATTTATTCACTACAATGGCGGACTCCACATCAACCCGTCGCTTCTGAACGTCGTCCTCCACGACTAAATCTTCGCGCCCGCCGAAGAGGGCTTTCCAGGCGGGGAAGGCCCGCCAGCTGCGGCGAGTTAGTAGAGGTCGCGAAGTGGCCGCAACAATATCTGCTAATCGGCGGGGTGAGGGCTCGCATTCCCCGAGAAAGTAATGGTGATCAGGAAGCCATTTGTTCCTTTGTAATCGAACTCATGGCCCTGTCCGGAATACTTTTCCTCTTTGGTTTTCCACATGCGAAAACCGTTGTTGGATTGCGCCTGCCAATACTGCAAGTTGGGAATCACGATCTCCTGGTTCGGGTTCGTGCCGGCTACACGTTCCAGTTCCACATCTCCCTTCCCATTGCTCATTTTGGCGTGCGCCACGCCGGTTTTCTCGTCCACGTTCCAGGAAAAGGCTGCCGTATCGGTCGCCGCATGTTCCCACTTGAAGGGATATAGCTGTCCCAGAATATCGGTGAGGGCCGCCTTCTGGTCGGGCGTATCGCTGGGATCAAATGTCATGACCACCCAGGAATCCTTTCCGGTGCTCCAATCGCTGCCGAGATCGGTTGACAGCCATACCTTTGCGCCATCGAGCTTAGTGGACTTGTAATAGCCGGTGTCCACCTTCAGGACAAGATTGGCGCGGCAGAATTGCATGTCGCCGTGCATGGTCGAGTGGCTGTTGAAGTAGCAGGGGCAGAACATGTCGCAACTGCAAGCTTCAATATAAGAAGCTGTCATCGAGAAGTCAGGTTTCGAGGCCTGGGATGTAGTCGCAGGTTTCGCGGGTTGGTCGTATTGAGCGAGAGTGGCACTCGAAAGGGCACAACAGAGAGTCAACAGGAAGAATACTTTTCGCATGGGCGTCTCCTCCGCAGATCGCGCGTAGATTGGGGCCCGGTGAAGCAGTGCCGAATTGTAATCCTCAACCGCGCGAGCCGCAAGACCGCGGATTTGGGGCGGTTGTTGACCATGGGCTTAATCCAACCTCATTCCATAGCGAATTCCGTTCAAATCAGCACATAGTCAGGCTTTCAGTTGACAGCGAAGGCGGCTATTCCCGTTTCGAGTAGGTGCCCGAATTGGACGGCGCCGACTGGCGGGCTCAGTAGATAGCCTTGACCTTCCTCACATTGTTGAGATTGAAGATAGGCAATTTGTTCGCGGGTTTCGATGCCTTCGGCAATGACAATGTGCCGAAGATTTCGGCCCATGGAGATTATTGCGGCAATGATTGTTGAATCATCCAAATTGGATGAGATTTGTTGGATGAAGGACTGGTCGATTTTGAGCACGTCAATTGGAAACTGGCGCAAGTAACTAAGGCTCGAGTAGCCTGTCCCGAAGTCATCAACGGCGAGATGCACTCCCATCGATTTGAGCTCTTCGAGCACCAGCGCCGTGGATGCGGCATTCTCCATAAGAACACGTTCGGTTAGTTCGAGCACCAGATAGTGCGCTCGCAAGCCGGTATCGGCGAGTATCTGCCGGACGTTTTCGACGAAACCCTTCTCGCGAAACTCAACAGCTGAAACATTCACGGCCATACGCAAATGTCGCAATCCGGCATCCTGCCAGGCGCGAGCTTGCTTGCAAGCTTCTCGCATCACCCAGCGGCCAATGGGGACAATCAAGCCGCAATCTTCGGCGATGTGCACGAATTCTGCCGGCAGAACGAGAGTTCCGTCAGGTTGTCGCCAGCGTATCAGGGCTTCCACGCCGGTGATGTCTCCGGTGTCGAGGTTTACCTTTGGCTGATAATGTAACAAGAACTCGTGATTCGTGAGGGCGCGGCGCAATTCGCTTTCTACCGATTGCCGTTGTACCGCCCTCAAGTTCATGGCGGCTTCGAAGAATTGGAAATTGCCCCGGCCGCGTTCTTTCGCGTGATACATGGCCATATCAGCACTTTTTAGGAGCGTTTCGGAATCCGCTCCGTCTCTCGGGTACAGGCTTATGCCAATGCTGGCTCCGACGTGTACAGTCCGCGCGCCGATAATATAAGGCGCATTAAGCGATACCAGGATTTTCGCGGCACAGGTGGCCGCGTCTTCCGCATGCGTTATCTCGGGAAGCAGGATCGCAAATTCATCGCCGCCCTGCCGGCTTACGGTATCCGAACCGCGCACGCAAGAGAGCAATCGTTTTGAAACGGATCGAAGAAGCTCGTCGCCGCCCGCGTGTCCCAGCGAATCATTAACCGTTTTAAAATGGTCCAAATCCAGAAATAGCACGGCAAAGGGTCTGCTTTGGCGGAGAGCCATGGAAATTGATTGGGTGATGCGGTCGTTGAGCAACAGGCGATTCGGAAGACTGGTGACTACATCGTGGTGCGCGGTGTGCGTCATTTGAATCGCCATGGCGCGTGCCGCGCTCACATCGTGAAAAACGATCACCGCGCCTGTCACGCGGCCCGACCGGTCGTGGATTGGCGCAGCCGAATCTTCAATTGCGGATTCATGCCCGTCGCGACGTATGAGCACGCAGTTGATTGTGAGTCCCACCGTCGCATTTTGTTCGACGGCCATTTCCATGGGGTCACGAGCAGTCTGGCCCGTGCCTCCGTCAATAATTCGAAAGACTTCGGCGAGCGGTTTGCCAATGGCCTCTGCGCGCAGCCATCCAGTCATTTTTTCTGCAACGATATTCAGGTAGGTGATATTGCCGAAGATGTCTGTGCACAAAACGGCGTCACCGATCGAGTTCAGCGTAACCACGGCGCGCTCTTTTTCTACAAACAGCGCATCCTCGATGCTCTTGCGTTCTACCGCATTCCGCAGCGCGCGTTGGAGCGAATAGGTATCCAGAT
>Ga0209006_10005563_pt1 | contig 11441 bp, 7 predicted proteins | sample JacPin_JW_Ref_O2_FD_188567 | JGI IMG/M metagenome (GOLD analysis project Ga0209006, IMG submission 188567) | Forest soil microbial communities from Algoma, Ontario, Canada - Jack Pine, Ontario site 1_JW_Ref_O2 (SPAdes) (version 2) | ecosystem: Environmental > Terrestrial > Soil > Boreal... | reverse complement strand
TGCGGGGCCCGTTCCGGGCCCTCGGTGGCGTGGCGGCTTGGCAGCCTCGACTTCAAATTGGTTTTCGCGTCCATCTCACTCTACGGGCTTACGCACTGCCCCCTCGCCCACTGTCCTGATCCGGATCCACCGAGATCAGGTTTGCAGCAGCACCGATTTTTTAGCGGCACCCTTCTGCGGCTACCGGTCTCAAAAAACCCTATGGCTAAAAAGGGGCGTTCGACGATGTTTGCAGTGGGAGATAACTAAACTTCCCGTGCTGTTGCCGGATAGACACAGATTCGCGAGCACTAGCGCCTTTAGGCTAACGCGCGATTCACCATGTTTGGCCGAGTCCCCGATGCATCGCGATGCGCCAACGCCGAAGCGCTTAACGCGCGCTTTCTTTGACAGGAGTGTGCACGAGGTGGCGCCCGATTTGATCGGCGTCACTTTGCTGTTTGCCGGCGTCGGCGGCCGGATCGTCGAGGTGGAGGCCTATCACCAGACGGACCCCGCGGCGCACAGCTTCGGCGGACCGACGGCGCGCAACGCGGTCATGTTCGGTCCGGCCGGCTACGTTTACGTCTATCGCTCCTATGGCATTCACTGGTGCGTGAATTTCGTCTGCGAGCCCGCGGGCTCGGCAAGCGCCGTCCTGATCCGGGCGATCGAGCCGACGGATGGGCTTGCCGCGATGCGGCGTCGGCGCGGGCTTACGGACGAAAGGCTTCTCTGCTCGGGTCCTGGTCGCCTTTGCCAGGCGCTTGGCATTACCGCAGCGCACAACGGTTTGCCGCTTGATGAAGCGCCGTTTGCGCTCTTCGCCAGCGATGGAAAGACGGCGGTGGTATCCGGCGTGCGCATCGGCCTCACCAAGGCCGCCGACAAGCCCTGGCGCTACGGGCTGAAGGGTTCGCCCTTTCTCAGCAAGCCGTTTCCGGGGGGCGGCAAGATGGTCAAAAGGATTGGGACGAAAAAAGCGGCACGATGACCTGGCGCGTGGCCGGTTCGCTATTGCCAATGCGCCCGGCCCAAAGTAGCCGACCCGAAGGTGAACTCCGCAATGCGCCTCATGGGTAGCACGGCGCTGAGTTGCGACAAACGCGGTCTGCCCGGTGACCGGGGAGTGATGCCCCACGGCCGTGACACGGTCTGCCGACAAGGGACCGAAGCATACCCACCACCGAAGCGGGCCACCCAGATATCCATGAGAGCGAAGCAGACCGCGCCGTCTGGCAGCCAGCCGGACCTTGGCACCCGGAAACGAGGGCCTCACGTTCCCGACGATCTTTTTGGCCCGCTTGCGTCCAGATGCAAGCTGTCAAACCCGTATCGTTTGCACCCGCCTTCACAGCGAAGCTCGGCCGTTATCAAACGGGTGCGACCCGCCACGCTGGCGCGATCGCCGATGTTGAACTAATATTCACATCGACCGCTCACTCTCAGGACAATCCAGACTCTCAATTGTTTCGCGGATGCCGTAAGCGCACATAGTGAGCCAACAAACATGTCTTCCGCAAAAACCAGACAGCATCCAATCACAGGCTATTTATTGCGCGCGTCGTCGTTTGGGGTAGGCTCTTTAGCCGCCGCCATCTTCGCAGCACTCTTATTCTTCTTCTATCGTATATATTTGCGCTGCGGATTTCAGCTCGACGTGAGGAATTTTTTGCAATTAGACGAAGCACCAATGATATTTCTAGCACTTTTAGTTCTTTTGGCGGCTGTGCCGATCTACAAACGAGCTCAGCGCCATTTGGTCCCGTTAGCCGACTCCACGATGAAATCGGATACCCGGAGGCCCATCATATTTCTACGCTCCTTTTCCCAAGATTCTGATATGTCGTCCGAAGAAGAGGGTCTCCGGAATGCACTGAAATCATTCGGACCGTTCGTTGCAATTGGAAATCCCAAAGACGAATTGCCACCGCTCGGAGCGTCGCGTCTTTATGTAACCGACGCGGAGTGGCAGGACAGAGTAAAAGCGCTTATCGGCGATGCTTCCTTGGTAGTCGTTGTAGCCGGGTCCACTCCTGGACTCGCGTGGGAGATATCTCAAGTACGCGCACTCGTCGACCCGAGCAGATTGTTGATTGTGGTTCCTAACAGCGATCGCGCCTATCGCGAGTTTCGAAGCATCGTGGAGAATAATACCGATATTGTCCTTCCCGAATATCCATCTCAAGAAAGAGAAAAAAATCTCAGGGTATCTGGCCTCATTCGGCTGAACAGGACATGGGTCGGTCTATTTCAATCGATACCGAAGGGGTACGACTGGAAAGCGCGCTCGACCTTAGATAAGACCACCAGAGAACCTTTCATCATTTTGGAAATCGTTCGCAAGAATAGGGAAATCGGACACGCGCTGGGTATTCTAGCGGAGGCTATCATGGGCATTTTCGTTTTGGCCATTATGGTCGCTCAAATTTCCAATAGCTGTCGCGGGCCAACAGCCCCTGCGAGCCACGAAACCTCCGTGGGCGATGGATTGAGAAGCTACCCGGGGGACATGCCTCGCTAACACTGCCAGCACTGCCCACAATGGAATCGCCTTATCGTTCTTCATAATGGGCTATCGTTCAATCAAATATGATTTCGGCCCGTTAAACCGACAATCTGAAAGCCGGGTCGAAGCCGAGCTCGCGACGGGCTTTTTCGATCGACACCGCGCCATCGTCGTCGGCGATGTTGTAGACGCCCGGAGCGCCGCGGCTGAGCGCCAGCACCGCCGCGTTTGCGGCTGCATCGACGTGGACCGAAGGTTTGGCGCCCGCACCATCGTACCAGGTGCCGGGGCCGTAAAAGAAGCCGTAGCGGAGCACAATGCCCTCCATGCCGGAGGTCAGGACTTGCCGCTCCATGTCGGCTGCGCCCCGCACCGTTTCGACGCGAGGCCGGTCGGCGAGATTAAGCGGATCCTCCTCGCCATGCGGCTCGCAGCCCGGCGCGTAGGCGAAGGCAACGCTTTGCACGATGAAACGACCGGCGCCGGCCGCCTGCGCCGCTGCGATCAGATTGCGGGTGCCCTCGACGCGGATGCGTGCGTTGCGCTGATAGGACGCCGCGATTTCTTTCTGATCGAAGCTCCGCGGCAGGTCGGTGATTTGGTGAACGACGACGTCGGGCTTCGCCTGCGTCGCAGCCCGCGCCAGTGCGGTCGCATCGTATACGTCGACGATGGCGGCGCGAATGCCGGCGGCTTCCAGTTTCCGCGCGGCTTCGGCCGAGCGGGTCGTGCCGGTGACCTCATGCCCGGCGGCAACAAGAAGCGGCACGAGCCGCCGTCCGATGGCTCCGGCCGCGCCGGCAAGAAAAATCCGCATGTCGATCTACCCGTTATTTTCTCAAAATCCACCACGTGTGAAAGTGTGGCTTTGCTCACGCTCGCGAGGCGCGGTCAAATTTGATCATCGGAATAAGGAGCATCGGCCATATGGTTGCGATCATGATCGGCAGGAATGCCGCGCGCGCCACGCCGGTGGCATCCCACAGCGCCCCGCAGATGAGCGACACGAGTACTGTTATTCCGTAGCTGATGGTGAACATCGCCGCCGCTACGCGCGCGACTTCCTCGGGCTTGCTCAATAACGGTGGCAGCGTGAGGCCAAGCGCGAAGGCGGCGCCGGCGGCGAAGCCCACCACGGCGGCACTGGCGACGGTCAGCGCGCTCGCCGTCACCATGATGGCGCCGATGCCCTCAAGCCCGACCGCGCTGGCGAGGATGAAGGGCCAGGCCCGGCTTTCGAAGCGGCGCGAAAACGCGATGAGTAGAAAAGACGCCGGCAACTGGCCGAGATTGAGCGCGGTCAACGCCGGGCTGATGAGGTCGGCCCTCCCCGCCTCGCTCAAATAGCCAGGCAAGAATGCATTGGTGCCGAAATAAAGCGGCCCGACGCCGCCGAAAATCAGACCCAGCCGCCAGATGTGCCAGGCCGGCCAATCGGGCCACCACCGTCTCGAGGCTTGCGCCGCCGGCGCGCTTTCGGCGCGCGGGGCCATGATGAAAACCAGCCCGGCAATGACCACGATGGGCGCTGCCCATAGAACAAAGGTAAAGCGCCAGGCATCGGCGAAAGCCGACCACAATAGCGGCAGCGCCACCGGCAGAATTTCGCCGACCAACAAACCGTTGGTGTAGACGCCCGTGCCGAGCACGAGCCGTCGCGGCAGCCAGTAGCCGACCAAGGCCGGCATGGCGGGTTGCGCCACGGCGACGCCCATCCCCATCACCACCGTCGCGGCGAACAGGCTGATCGCGTCGAAGGCGAGGCTGCGGGTGGCCGAACCGAGCGCGGTCAACAGCAAGCCCGCGGTCAGGGCGGCGATAACGCCGATGCGCGCCACGAGCCGAGAGCCGGCAAGCGACGCCGCCGCGAAGATCACAATCGGCGCGCCGCTCAGCGCCGCGATTTCGGTGCCGGTAAGACCGAACTCGCTACGCAGCGCCGGCAATGCCGGCGGCACCGCCAGGATCGCCAGGCGGAGCGCAATGCCGATCAGCCAAAGGAGGGCCAGCGAAAGCGGCCAAGAACGAGGTGACGTCACTGAAGATTCCCGGGGACGGATCATCGCTCTTTCAGGTGGCTCCTTGCAAGCGCCTAAGCGCCTCCTCGAGCTTCTCTTTGCGGGCCTGAGCCTCGTCGCGTTTCTCCCGCTCGCCCTCGATAATCTCCACCGGCGCGCGCTTGCGAAAATCGGCGTTGTCGAGTTTCTGATCGACGCGGGCGATGTCGGCGTCGCACTTGGCGATTTCTTTGGTCAATCGTGTGCGCTCGGCATCGAGGTCGAACGAATTAGGCATCGAAAACGAAACAGTGCCTTCTCTAACTGGAGACTGAATAACAAAAGAGGAAATTGGCATCGGACTGGCCGCAGAGCTCGCCATCGGCAAATTTTTAACAGTACCTGTCTCGGCGTCCCACGTAGCTACGGTCATGCCGTTAATCTGAACTGTCGTGTGAGTAAGGCGCGAGATGCTTGTGGAATTTGAGCTCAAAATCGCGGTGTTCGCCGCATTAAAGCTTGTCAAATTAATAGTAAGAGGGGCCCGCGATGGGATATTGTAAGTCGTCTTTATTGATCGAGTTTCGTCAACAACATCAATCACGGGCTCTATGCTCGATTCCGCTGCCTCTCCTTGTTCTCGCTCTCCCTGTTCTCCCTCTTCTTGATCTTCCTCCTCGACGTACTCTGGCCAAGGAGTGAGCGCCAGCATCTCTGGCCGCCCCGCACCGGACGCAGTGACGCTCCAAAGTTCCTCGGTAATGAAGGGCATAAACGGATGGAGTAGCTTCAGGATCTCGTCCAACACCCACGCGGTGGTGGCGCGTGTTTCGTCCTTTGCAGCGCCATCGGCGCCGGTGAGAACGGGCTTCGACAGCTCCAAATACCAGTCGCAGAAGATATTCCAGATGAAGCGATAGAGCGCCGCTGCGGCATCATTGAATTTGTACGCCTCAATCGCGGCGGTCGCCTCCCGACCCGCCTTCACGGTTTCGTGCGCGATCCAGCGGTTCAGCGTTTCCTTGGCGTCGCGCGGACTGAAATCGGGGTCGCGCACGCAGCCGTTCATTTCCGCAAAACGCGCCGCGTTCCAGAGCTTGGTCGCGAAATTGCGGTAGCCCTCGACGCGCTGCGACGACAGCTTGATGTCGCGGCCCTGCGCAGCCATGGCGGCAAGCGTGAAGCGCAATGCGTCGGCGCCGTATTCGTCGATCAGCTCCAATGGATCGATGACGTTGCCCTTTGATTTCGACATCTTGGCGCCGGTGGCATCGCGCACCAAAGCGTGGATATAGACGGTGTGGAACGGCACTTCTCTTTTGAAATGCAATCCCATCATCATCATGCGGGCGACCCAGAAGAAGATGATGTCGAAGCCGGTGACCAGGGCACTCGTAGGATAATAGCGTTTCACCTCCAGCGTCTGGTCGGGCCAGCCGAGGGTCGAGAACGGCCACAGCGCCGAGGAAAACCAGGTGTCGAGCACATCCTCGTCGCGATGCAGATATTCGTTGGCGAAGCGCGCGCGCCGCTCTGGATCAGCAGCGATGTCGTGCCCCTCCTCGACGGTGATCTCCTCGATGTCGGTGTAGTGCGCGAGCGCGTCGGCGACTGCGTCGTCCTCGCTCTCGGCGACGAAAACCTTGCCGTCGGGGCCGTACCAGGCGGGAATTTGATGCCCCCACCAGATCTGGCGGGAGATGCACCAGGGCTGGATGTTTTCCATCCAGTTGAAGAAGGTCGCTTCCCACTGCGCCGGCACGAACACGGTCTTGCCCGTGCGCACCGCTTCGATCGCGGGCTCCGCCAACGTCTTGGCGTCGACGTACCATTGGTCGGTGAGAAACGGCTCGACGACGACGCCGGAGCGGTCGCCATGCGGCACCGTGTGCACAGTGGGCTCGATCTTGTCGAGCAACCCGCGCGCTTCCAGATGCTCGACGATGCGCTTGCGCGCCGCGAAGCGGTCGAGCCCGTGCAATGACAAAGTCTCATCGAGCTCGCTTGACGGCGACACGCCGTGGAGGAAGGCGGCATTGTCGCGCAGGTCAAGGCGGCCCTCGGCGTCCAGCACATTGATCAGCGGCAAGTCGTGACGGCGACCGACATCGAAATCGTTGAAGTCGTGCGCCGGCGTGATCTTCACCGCGCCGGTGCCCTTTTCAGGATCGGCGTAATCATCGCCGACGATCGGAATGCGGCGGCCGACCAGCGGCAGCACCGCGGTCCTGCCGATCAGATGCTTGAGCCTTTCGTTCTCCGGATGCACGGCGACGGCGACGTCGCCCAGCATGGTCTCCGGCCGCGTGGTGGCGACGATGATGAATTCATCGCTGCCTTCGATCGGATATTTGATGTGCCAGAGATGGCCTTTGACCTCGACCTGCTGCACTTCGAGGTCGGAGATCGCGGTTTTCAGCTTCGGATCCCAATTGACCAGGCGCTTGTCTTTGTAGATCAGGCCCGCGCGATAAAGCTCGACGAACACTTTCGCCACCGCGCGCGAAAGCCCCTCGTCCATGGTGAAGCGCTCGCGCGACCAGTCGCACGAGGCGCCGAGCCTTTTCAGTTGCCCGATGATGGCGCCGCCGGATTCGGCCTTCCATTCCCAGACCCGCTTGATGAACGCCTCGCGACCCATCTCGCGGCTGCCGGGCTGCTGGCGCTCCAGCAACTGCCGCTCGACCACGGCCTGGGTGGCGATGCCTGCGTGATCGGTACCCGGCTGCCAGAGCACATCCTTGCCGCGCATGCGCTCGAAGCGGCAGAGAATGTCCTGGAGGGTGTTGTTGAGCGCGTGCCCCATGTGCAGCGAGCCGGTGACGTTCGGCGGCGGGATCACGATGCAATAAGGCTCGGCCTTGGCGCGCTCGGGCCGGCCGGCCCGAAAAGCGCCCGCCGCCTCCCAGGCGGCATAAATGCGGCCCTCGACCGCGCCGGGGACATACCTGTTCTCGATCATCGCTCTATCGCTTTTCCCGTTTCGCGCGCTAGAAAACCCGCGTCGCGCGGAGTGTCAACGCCGGCGGTTCTTTTGGCAGCCCCGTTTCCGAGCAATTTTAAACGTGTCATCGACACTCGCACCGGCCAAGCCTTCACCGACAACGCCCCCATCGGGCAAGCCTTCCCCACGTCAGACGCCGGTTCGCTCCATCATGCTGCTCGCCGCCGCCGGCTTTGCCAGCCAGGCGCAGGTGCGGGTCACCGACTCGCTGTTGCCGCAGATCGCCAACGACTTCCATACCACCGTCGGCGTCGCCGCCATCGTGCTCACCGCCTACGCCGTGACCCACGGTTTTATTCAATTCGTCGCCGGGCCAATGGCCGACCGTTTCGGCAAATACCGCACCGTCGCCTTCGCCAGCGTGCTTGCCTCCGTGCTGGTAGCGCTCTGCGGCATAGCGGCGTCGCTGCCGCAACTGGCGCTGGCGCGGCTCGGGGCGGGCGCCGTCGCCGGCTGGGTGATCCCGGTGTCCATGGCTTATCTCGGCGATGTGACGCCTTCCGACAAGCTGCAGCCGATGATCGCACGCTACTCATCGGGCTATATTCTGGGCCAGCTCTTCGGCCAGGCTGCGGGCGGTGTGCTGGGTGATTGGTTCGGCTGGCGGAACGTGTTTTTCGCGCTCGGCGGCATGTTTGCGCTCGCGGCCATCGGGTTGATCTTCGAGCTCATCGCCAATCCAAAAACGCGCGAGCGCGGGCGGCATGCCGCCGACCGCCGCAGCTTCCGCGCGGACTACGCCGCCGTTCTCTCCAATCCCTTTGCGCGGCTCATTCTGGTTCTGGGCTTCCTAGAAGGCGGTCTCGCCTGGGGTGCGTTTGCCTATATCGGAGCCAACCTGCACCAGCGCTTCGGCCTGAGCTTCACGCTGGTGGGGCTGACGGTCGCGTGCTTCGGGGTCGGCGGCCTGATTTATGCCGGGCTGGTCCGGCACTTTGTATTGCGATTTGGGCAGAGCGGCCTGCCGGTCATCGGCGGCTTTCTGATCACGGCAGCTTATGTGGTGCTGACATTCCAGCCGACGTGGTGGCTGGCGCCGATTGCCGTCACCGCGATTGGGCTCGGCTTCTATATGTTCCACAACACCCTGCAGACCATGGCCACGTCGATGACTCCCGAGGCGCGCGGCACGGCGGTCGCGATCTTCTCGTCGGCACTCTACTTCGGGCAAACGGCCGGCGTCGCCGCGGGCGCGCTGGTGATCGACCGGCTCGGCGCGCCGCCACTCTTTCTCGGCACCGCCATCGCGTTTCCGGCGCTGGCATTCTGGTTTGCGCGCAAGCTGAGAGAGCGCCAGTCGCGGTTTGGGTCAGTCTGAGGGCGTAAGCGCACGCTGCAGCAGCAGCATCCTTCGAGGCCCGCGCTACGCGCGGGCGCCTCAGGATGACGGGCATAGCGCCGCTTCAGTCTCCAAGATTTTCAGTCTCAAGATAATGAAAAAGGGCCCGCGCTTTCGCGCGAGCCCCTCTGGCTGACGGATCTAGTTGATCAGACCTTGTTGACCAGCGGCACCTTCGGCACCGAGCCTTTGCGCGGCGGCGAGCCACCGCCTCCACCCGGACCACCGCTACCACCCGGCGGCTTCCGCCGCGGCGACGAGCGGCGCTTCTTGGCGCGGCGCGGCTCCGGCAGCTTTTCCGGCCGCGGCAATACCGGTCCGTCCGGATATTCGAACGAAAGCTTGCTGTTGCCGTTTTCATCCGTGATCACAACGACGCGCACGTGACCGCCGGACTTCAAGCGGCCGAACAGGACCTCGTCGGCCAGCGGCTTCTTGATGTGCTCCTGAATCACCCGCGCCATCGGCCGGGCCCCCATGAGCTCGTCGTAGCCGTTGGCGATCAGCCAATTGGCCGCTTCGTCGGTCAGCTCGATGGTCACATCGCGATCGGCAAGCTGTGCTTCGAGCTGCAGCACGAACTTCTCGACCACCTTCCCGATCACGTCCTGCGACAGATGCGCGAAGGTGATGATGGCGTCGAGCCGGTTGCGGAATTCCGGCGCGAACAGCCGATTGATGGCCTCCATATCATCGCCCTCACGCTTGCTGCGCGTGAAGCCGAAGGCGGCCTTGGCCATGTCGGCGGCGCCCGCATTCGTGGTCATGATCAGGATCACGTTGCGGAAGTCGACCTGCTTGCCGTTATGGTCGGTGAGCTTGCCGTGGTCCATGATCTGCAGCAGCACATTGTACAGATCCGGATGCGCCTTCTCGATTTCGTCGAGCAGCAGCACGCAATGCGGATGCTGGTCGACGCCGTCGGTGAGCAATCCGCCCTGGTCGAAGCCGACATAGCCGGGAGGCGCGCCGATCAGCCGCGAGACGGTGTGGCGTTCCATGTATTCCGACATGTCGAAGCGGATGATCTCGACACCGAGCGTGGCCGCAAGCTGCCGCGCCACTTCGGTCTTGCCGACGCCGGTGGGGCCGGAGAACAGGTAGCAGCCGATCGGCTTTTCCGGTTCGCGCAAGCCCGCGCGCGCGAGCTTGATCGACGCCGACAACGCCTCGATCGCATTGTTCTGGCCGTACACAACGCGCTTGAGCGTGTCTTCCAGATGCTGCAGCACCTCGGCGTCGTCCTTGGAGACGGCCTTCGGCGGAATCCGCGCCATGGTGGCGATCGTGGTCTCGATCTCTTTGATGCCGATGGTGCGCTTGCGGCGACCCTCCGGCAACAGCATCTGCGCGGCGCCCGACTCGTCGATCACGTCGATCGCTTTGTCTGGCAACTTGCGGTCATGGATGTAGCGCGACGAAAGCTCGACCGCCGCCTTGATGGCTTCGTTGGTGTAACGGAGCTTGTGATAATCCTCGAAGTACGGCTTGAGGCCCTTGAGGATCTCGATCGCATCCGGCACCGACGGCTCGTTGACGTCGATTTTCTGGAAGCGGCGGACCAGCGCGCGGTCCTTCTCGAAGTACTGGCGGTATTCCTTGTAGGTCGTCGAGCCGATGCAGCGCACGCTGCCCGAAGACAAAGCCGGCTTGAGCAGATTGGATGCATCCATGGCACCGCCCGAGGTGGCGCCCGCGCCGATCACGGTGTGGATCTCGTCGATGAACAGGATCGCGCCGGGATAAGCCTCAAGCTCCTTGATGACCTGCTTGAGCCGCTCCTCGAAGTCGCCGCGATAGCGCGTACCGGCGAGCAACGTGCCCATGTCGAGCGCGAACACGGTGGCGTTGCGCAACACGTCCGGCACTTCGCCGTGCACGATGCGCCGCGCTAAACCTTCGGCGATCGCAGTCTTGCCGACTCCTGCCTCGCCGACGAACAGCGGATTGTTTTTCTGCCGGCGGCAGAGCACCTGGATGGTGCGGCTGATCTCGGTGTCACGCCCGATCAGCGGATCGATCTTGCCTTCGCGCGCCTTCTTGTTGAGGTTGACGCAGTAGGCGTCGAGCGCATCGCCCTTTTTCTTCGGCTCATCGCCGTTCTTGGCGTCGTTCTCTTCGTCCGATCCACGCACCGGCCGCGCCTCCGACATGCCCGGACGCTTGGCGATACCGTGGCTGATATAATTGACCGCGTCGTAGCGCGTCATGTCCTGCTCCTGCAGGAAATACGCGGCATGGCTTTCGCGCTCGGCGAAGATGGCGACCAGAACATTGGCGCCCGTCACTTCCTCGCGGCCCGACGATTGCACGTGGATCACCGCGCGCTGGATCACGCGCTGGAAGCCCGCCGTCGGCTTGGAATCTTCGGCGCCGTCGGTGACCAGATTGTCGAGCTCAGATTCCAGATAGGCGACCAGACTGCGGCGCAACTTGTCGAGATCGACATTGCACGCTCGCATGACCGCGGCGGCGTCCTGATCTTCGATCAGCGCGAGCAAAAGATGCTCGAGCGTGGCGTACTCATGGTGCCGTTCGTTGGCCAGCGCCAGAGCCCGATGAAGCGACTGTTCAAGACTGCGCGAGAACGTTGGCATTTCAATATCTCTTCAT
>Ga0209006_10005562_pt1 | contig 11441 bp, 12 predicted proteins | sample JacPin_JW_Ref_O2_FD_188567 | JGI IMG/M metagenome (GOLD analysis project Ga0209006, IMG submission 188567) | Forest soil microbial communities from Algoma, Ontario, Canada - Jack Pine, Ontario site 1_JW_Ref_O2 (SPAdes) (version 2) | ecosystem: Environmental > Terrestrial > Soil > Boreal... | reverse complement strand
TGCGCGCTCGGGACTCCGTGAGACGGGGGCGTCGTGGTGGCCTTTCCAGGCGCCGCGACGCCCCTCTTGCTAGCTGAACCGAATCGCCCGCACGCGTATGGCCAAGGTCGACAATGCACGCTCCGGTCCGTCAGCGCCACAGCGGCGCCGGTCGATCGAAGCCCGTCATCCGCGCAGCGAGGTCGTCGAGATGCAGCGCGCGCGTCTAGTTGCCGCCGTGGTCGATGCAGTCTACGAGGTCGGCTACGCCAAGGTCACCGTCGAACACGTGATCAGCCGCGCACGCGTCTCGCGGAGGACCTTCTACCAACTGTTCGCCGACCGCGACGACTGCATCGCGACGGCCTTCGAGCAGGCCGTCGCCGAAGGCCGGGCGCTCGCTCGAGCGGCATACGAGCGCGAATCCGGTTGGCGCGAGGGAATCCGCGCCGCGCTGGGAAGACTGCTCGTCACGATGGATGAGCGGCCGGCGCTGGCGCGATTGTGCCTCGTAGAGGTGTTCGGCGCCGGTGGGGCGGTCGTGCAGTGTCGTGCGGGCGTGCTGGCCGAGCTCGCGCGGCTCATCGACGGCGGGCGCGCGCTCGAGGGCAGCCGAAAGCCGCCGGGGCTGACGGCCGAAGGGGTGGTTGGCGCTGTGCTCGCGGTGCTCCACAAACGCGTGCTCGAGCAAGCCAACGAGTCGCTCTCGAGCCTGTTGGACCCCTTGATGAGCATCATCGTGCTGCCCTATCTCGGGGCGGCGGTGGCCAACCGTGAACTGACGAGGTCTGGGGTCGATGCGAGACGGACGAAGGCTTCTCGCCCGCACGCCCGCGGTAAGGATCTTCTCGAGGGCCTGAACATGCGCGTTACCTATCGCACCATGCGAGTGCTCCTGGCCATCTCCAAGGAGCCCGGGGCAAGCAATCGCGAGATCGCTCAGGCGGCCGACGTCGGCGACCAGGGGCAGATCTCAAAGCTGATGACTCGCCTCGAGCGCCTGACCCTCGTCGAGAACCGCGGTCGCGGGCAGGCGTGGGGAGCCACGAACGCCTGGTATCTCACTCCCCGCGGCATCCAGCTCGAGCAGCTCGCCGGTCCGAGGCTGTTACCAGCCGCATGATCAAAGACAAGGACGTCCGTCGGTTGTCAACACCGTCGGTGGGCGAGCTCGTGGGCGGGAGTACGGTAGTCAGATGCAAGGTGGCGCTTACGATTTGCGCGTACGGCGTTTTGGGGGCCCAGCCGGAGCGTTCTTTTTCGAATTCCTCAAACGCAGCCAACGCTGGCGTAGACAGGCGAATGTACTGCGCTGCCGCCGCGCTGACTGCCGGAGCCGGATGTAGCGTGAAGGAGTCCTCGCGCACGACTGTCGGGGCTACGGTGCTGTGGTTTACCGACATCCACTGGGAGTACAGCGCGGCATCGGCCGGTGCCAGCGCGGTCGAGTTGACGGTCAGGTGGTGAAAGACAGGCGCCACGAGTTCGGGGTAGCGAGCGTGGTTGTCGGGGTTTCCCGGGTCCTCCTGTGTCCACTCGGCCTGGTCGAACGCTGCCCTCGTCCCAGCCCCGATCGAGAAGCGCATCTTTCTGCCGACCTGTTGTCCGTGATGGCGAGCGTCCATTTTGTTCGCGACCGTGAGGCTTGCTGAGAGCGTGTCGCCCGCGCTCACCGGGAACAGCGGCTTTGGCATGAAGTTGAGAGCGGTGTCACTCCAGAAGGTGGCGTACACGTCGACTGTTTTTTCCTTCTGACGGGACCACAGTCGTCCCTCGATCGCGCCAATCTGTATGAAGCGAGCCGGTGGACCCACCCCTTGCATTCCAATCCAGGTGTGGCCGCCTCGCTCGGGGGCGAACCGGTAGCTATCCGGGGCACGGTGAACGACGCACCGACCGATTGCACGTTGCCGATCCACGCATAGCCGGCCCGAATACAACAAGGCCGGGACGAAGGCCCAAGAGACACTCACCGTCAGCTAACTACCAAACGACCGGCACGTCGTACGCGCCAAGCCGCTCATCGCCCGACACAATCGCCGCGTCCTCGAACGCCGCTTGTGCGACAAGCATGCGATCGAATGGATCGCGGTGGTGCCAAGGAAGCGAGTGCACAGCCTGCGCGTGCTCGAGGCTGATCGCTAGTGGCGCCGCCCCGCCGTCCAGCAGGATCTCCGCGAACCCGTCAGGTGTATCGAGCTTGCCGAGCGATCGCTTGATCGCGACCTCCCACACCACCGCTGCACTCAGGAGCACCTCGTTGGCAGGCTCGGTGAGCGCCTTCTCGGCGCGGCGGCTCAGCCGCTTGTCTTCGTCGAGCAGCCACAGGGCCGCATGTGTATCGACCAGGAGCCTCACTGGCCGCCGAAAGCCTCGGCGATGTCCTGCGGGATCTCGTCGAAGTCATCGGCCATGCGTACCCGCCCACGCCAGGCGCCGCGCACCGACGCCAGCGAACGTGTCTCTTCCACGACCGGCACCAGCCGTACGACCGGCTTGCCGTTGCGCTGGATGACAACGTCCTCGCCGGCTTCCGCGCGCTCCACCAGCTTCGAGAGGTGGGTCTTGGCCTCATGCATGCCCACGCGGGTCATGCCGGCAAGCCTAGCACGACTTAGCTAGCCCTAGTCCATCTGTGGCTTCTGGGCGGCTAAGCAGCCCGCGGCAGCGCAGCGGGCACAACCGGCCAGACCCGCTCCACCCGCTGTGCACGGCCCTGCTCGCGGAAGTAGTCCTCCAGCGACGCCGCCTGTTCGGCCGCCCAGCAAACCTGTTCGCGGTGCAGGATCGCGAGGTTCATCTCAGCGAGCTCCGCCGTGCGCGTTGCCAGCCTGAAAGCAACCCGCGCGGCGGCAAGCGCGTCCGCGTTGGCTGCGTGGGCTTGGTCGAGCCTCACGCCGTAGTGCTCACAGACTGCGCCCAGCGTCCGCTTTCCCCGCCGGAAGCGGTCGAACTGCTTGTCCAGCACATACGGGTCGATCACCAGCATGCGTTCAGCCCCGCCCACGCGCTCGGCCAGCCGTTGCAGCCCATGGCGCTGCGCTTCGCGGTCGAGGATCGTCAGGTCGAAGCGCGCGTTGAAGGCGATGATCGGCACGCCGCCGCGCAACTGCGAGGCGAGCGCCGCGGTTATCTCCTCGACCGCCTCGCTGGAGACGCGGCCTTCCGCTCGAGCCTCAGCCGTGGTGATGCCGTGCACCGCGGTCGCACCCGCCGGTATCTCCATGCCCGGGTCCACCAGCCACGAGAGGTGCTCCGACTCGCGTCCGCCGCCGACGAGGCTCACCGCGGCCGTGACGATCCGATCGTGCTCGGGATCCACTCCCGTCGTCTCGATGTCAAACGCCGCAAGGCGCCCGCGGTGCCAACTCATTGGCGCGAACCGTACGCAGGCCCCCGGACGGTTCTCCCGCGTCCGCGGGCTGAGAGCGGCGCCGATTCCCGCTCGGGCAGCGGGGTTTGGGCGTTAGATCGCGGTGCTCGTGGGTAAGCACTCACAACCTACACGCACGGCTCGAGACCCCAGGAGGTCGGCATGACGCGGCACACCAGGCTGATCATCATCGCGGCGCTCATGACCGCTTTCGCGTTCGCAAGCACCTCGCTCGCGAACGCCTACCCCCTGACTCGAAGCACGCCCAAGGTCGCGCTGGACCGCGAAACGCCGCCCACCACCGCCGAATGCGTAGCCGCCACCGAATTCGCCTGCTATGACCCCGCGCAGCTGGAGACGGCCTACAACATGAAAGCGCTCTACGCGCAGGGCGATGAAGGTCAGGGTGAGACGATCGCGATCGTCGACTCGTTCGGCTCGCCCACGATCGAAAAGGACCTTAAGAAGTTCGACAAGGCCTTCCACTTGCCGGCGCCGCCGAGCTTCAACATCATCCAGCCCGCCGGCGCGGTCAAGCCGTTCGAACCCGGAAGCGTGGAAATGTCCGGCTGGGCGCTGGAGACCTCGCTCGACGTGGAGTACGCCCACTCGATGGCGCCCAAGGCCAGCATCCTGCTCGTGGAGACCCCTGAAGAAGAGACCGAGGGCGTACAGGGCTTCCCCCAGATCGTTGCAGCCGAGAACTACGTGATCGAACACGGGCTCGGCCAGGTGATCTCGCAGAGCTTCGCCGCCACCGAGCAGTCCTTCCCGAGCAACCAGGCGCTGCTGTCGCTGCGCTCGGCCTACGAAAACGCCGATGCTCACGGCGTCACCGTGCTCGCCGGTGCGGGTGACACTGGCGTTGCCAACCCCAACGTGAACGGTGAAATCTTCCCCCACCAGACCGTCAACTGGCCGGCCTCGGATCCGCTCGTGACGGGGGTGGGCGGCACCCAGTTGCATCTCAACGAAGAAGGCCAGCCGACCTCTCCCGCCACCGCATGGGACGAACTGCTCGGTGCGATCACCGTCGCCAGCGGCGGCGGCAAGTCTAAGGTCTTTTCGCTGCCCAGCTACCAGGAACTGATCAACACCCACTCGAGCAACCGCCGTGCGGTGCCCGACATCAGCATGAGCGCCGCCGTCAACGGCGGGGTGCTCGTGTACACGTCCTATCGCAGCACCGTGCCCGGCGAACCGGCGCCCAACAGCTTCTCGATCGTCGGCGGCACCAGCGAGGCGACGCCGCTGTTCTCCGGGGTGGTTGCGATCGCCGACCAGATCGCCGGTCACTCGCTCGGGCTGATCAACCCGCGCATGTACCAGCTGGAGAAGGAAGGCGGTAACACCGGCATCGTCGATGTCACCTCAGGCAACAACACCTACGTGGAACTCGAAGAAGAAGGCAACCCTGAGCTCACGATCAAGGGCTACGGCGCAAAGCCCGGATACGACCTCGTCACCGGGCTCGGCACCGTCGATGCCTTCTCCTTCGCCCACGCGCTCGCCGGGGGCTGATCGGCCGCGAGGCTCGTACACGTGCCCGCCCGTCCGGCCCAGGGAGAGCCGGACGGGCGGTTTCACGTGTGCCTGCGCGAGCGGCCAGTGGAGGTGAACCGCTCGGTCGTCGACGGCCGGGGGGACAGCCGTCTGACGGTTGATGACGAGGCTTGCTCGTCGTAGTTGGTGCATCTGCGAGCCAGCGCCGCCCTCTCCAGGCGCTCTGTGATCGCGTCCGCTCGGGCGGAGGATCGGAACAGGGCGCTCGCGAGGAGGATCAGGGCCACCGCGCCGGCAGAGATGAGGATCAGAAGGAGCTGTTGCGTCATTCGGCGAAGTCGTTCGACCGTTGGGCTTCGTCCGCGGCGGAGAGCTTGCCGTTCATGGTCGGTAGCTCTATCCGCCGGTGGCAGCGGCGCGTGGCGATCATCTGGGCGTCCGCGCGGTCGAGCAGCGTCTCGATCGTGTCCTCTGCTTGGCGTTGGCTCACGCCAACGCTGATACTGGCGCCGGGTGCTGCCTGGTCGAGCTTCACGCTCACGCGTTCGAAGCGCTTGGCGATCTCATCCAGGCCGTCGCCTGAGAACGAGCACACGAACTCGTCGCCGCCGAAGCGGAGCATCAGGTCATATGAGCGGAACTCCTCGGTGACGAGGCTCACGACCGTCCGCAGCAGCGCATCGCCCGCCGCATGTCCATCGCGGTCGTTCACCGTCTTCAGGCCGTCGACGTCGACGAACGCGACGATCAGCTGCTCCCGCGTGCGCCTCGTGCGGTCCATCTCCCGCTGCAGAGCGACGAGGCCCACGCCGCGCCGCAGCGCGCCCGTCATCTCGTCGATCGCCGCCGTTGCCAGTTCGTGGGCGTAGGCCATTCGGTCGAGTGCCGCGTGCTGACGATCGCGTGCGGCATTCGCACGATCGTCTGCGGCCGCTTGGCGCTGAAGCGCAGCGCGCGCTCGCGATTGGGCGCTCAGCCGTCGTTCCACTGCAGCCCGTAGATGGCCGCCGCCGTTGGAGCGCCCGTTCTGCTGCGGCGAGCGCTCGCGCTCGAGACGCTCCATCTCCTCATCTAGGGTGGCCGCGAGCTGATCGCGTGCCGCGCTGGCGATGTCTCGCGCTGCGGCCAACCCGTCCCGCCGCTCGGATACGCGGTCGCGCAACGTGGCAACGGCGCTGCGCATCTGGCTGATCGCATGGCGTTCCAGCGTACTGTCGGCGCGCATCTTGCGTGTGCGCTCATACGCCGCTGGGTTCTCGCCGTCGGAGCCCCTCCCTTCGGTTGTAGCCTGGTCCATGTCTGCCGCGGCCTGGTCACGGTCTGAGGAGATCTGGTCCTGCTCGGAGGTGCCCTGGTCGGAGTCAGAGAGACTCTGGTCGGCCTCAGCACCGGTCTGCTCGACAGCCGCAAGCGCCTCCTCCGAGTCACCGGGACCCACATCGCGCTCCGCCGGCGTCACGTGCGCGCCTTCTCAAGTAGTGCAGCCGCAACCTGCTCGCCTTGCATATTGGCTCCAGACGTGGGCCTCAACCTCCGGGCACGTCACCAAGGTCTGGAGCGACGCAGTTTCGACTCTAGCACATTCCTGGCGATAAAGCCCGAGGATTGGAATTCGTCCGATTCGCCCTCAGCGAGCAGGGGCCACTGAGCCAAGCGACCTCTGTCAGTGACCGCCGGTCGAGAGCTCGGCCAGCGCGGCCGCATCGAGGCGGCCGTCGATCACGTCGCGTGCCACGTCGCTGAGGCGTCTGTTGTGCGCTCGCGCGTAGCTGCGGATGCTCGAGAACGCCAGATCCACGCTGACATTGCCGCGCTCGGCGAGAACGCCCTTGGCCTGCTCGATCAGAACGCGACTGTTGAGCGCGCTTTGCAGCTGCTGCACGACCCCGCGCGACTCGCGCATCGCGCGCTCCTGGATCAGGGCCACCGCCGCGATGTCCGCCATCCCCTGTCCCAGCGGCACGTCTCGCTCCGCGAGCCGGCCGGTGCCGGCACGAAACAGGTTCAGTGCGCCGATTGTGCGGCTGTGCACGCGCATCGGAATCGCGTGGACCGAGCTGATCCCCCTCTGCACCGCGGCGGGGGCGAAAGTCGGCCAGCGATCGCCGTCCGCGTGCAGGTCTTCGCTGAACACTGAGGTCCCGCCTCGAAAGCAGTCGAAGCAGGGCCCCTCCTCGTTGCGGGACTGCAGGAGCTCGAGCGCCTCCGAGCGCTCACTGGAGGATGCCATCACCTGAAGGCTGCCTGTGGCGTTTGCGAGCAGCAGGCCTACCTCAGCGCAGTCCATCAGCTCCAGGCTGCGCTCCACGAGGCGGTGCAGGAACTCGATCACGTCGAAGTGATCCACCATCGTGTCGGCCAGCTCGACGAAGGTTTCAACAATCCGCTCTTCTCGAGTCATTGCTCGATACCCCAGGTCCCGCCCACTCGAATGAATCGTATTATGCCGCAAGTCTCGGCGACGGCATGTGCACGTCATCCTGCGCTGGGAAGGCGCAGGCGACGCGCGACGACGTCCTCCGCAACCTCGCGCAGCGGGTGATCGTTCGCAAACGCAAAGGACCTCAAGCGCACGAAAGCCTCGTCCAGCGAGACCTCGAGTTGAGCGGAGATCATGCCCGTTGCCTGATGGATCTCCGCCCAATGCGCCGGCTCCTCCGCCAGCAGCACATGCAACTGCTCGGCGGGGGCCCCGGCCTGCAGGCCGAGAATCGTCTGGGTTGCCACCTCGGCCAGCACCAGCCCAAGGGCCAACTCCTCATCGCTCAGCGGCGCTGGGCGATCGCGGTACAGCGCCAACACCCCGAGGCCCACTGCCCCCAGCTGCAGAGGGAAGGCGAACACCGCACGCACGCCCGCCTGCACGCCGGCTTCGGCGAAGGCCGGCCAACGCGGCTGCGCCGGATCGGCCAGATCTGCCTCCAACACGGGCTCCAGGTCACGCCACGCGTCGACACACGGGCCCTCGCCGAGGGTGAGCTGGAGCTCCTGCATCGCCTCGATGCCCGGCTCGCTGACGCCCGCGGTGCCACGCAGCTCACCATCCGCCATCAACGACAGCCCCGCGCCGCTCAGCGAAAGCAGCGTGACAGCCGCTCCACACACGCGGTCCACCATCGAGGCGGATCCGTCGCGATCGACGTCCGCCATCGCTCTCAGCACGACGCTCAAGCGTTCGCTTGCCACTCGGCCACCATACGCGGCTCGCAGCGCGCGCCCGCGCTGCCCGGGTGCATCGGGGCGCTACGTCAAGCCGGCAATGACCGCGGCGCGACGATGTCATCCACGAGCGTCTCCGACGCGGACCATGAAAGCCTCGACCACCTGTGCATCGAACTGCGTTCCGCTGACACGCGTGATCTCGGCGATCGCGTGCTCGACGGGAAGCGCCTCCTTGTAGGGCCGTGCGTGTGTGATCGCGTCGAACACGTCCGCAACGGCAACGATGCGTCCCGCGATCGGAATCGCCGACGCGCGCAGCCCGGCTGGGTAGCCGTCGCCGTCCCAGCGCTCGTGGTGGGTGAGCGCGATCTCGCGAGCCATGCCGAGCACCGGGTACTCGCTCGCGCCCAGGATGCGTGCGCCGATCGTCGTGTGCGTCTTCATCTCCGCCTGCTCGTCGTCGCTCAGCCCGCCCGCCTTCAGGAGGATCTGGTCTGGGATGCCCAGCTTGCCGATGTCGTGAAGCGGCGCGGCGAGCCGGAGCGTCTCCGATAGCTGTGCGCTCATGCCCAGCTCTCTGGCGATGAGCTCCGCCAGCGTCGCCACCCGTTCGGTGTGCTGGTGCGTGCCGTCGTCGCGGCACTCCGCCGCCAGCGCCAGGTGCGCGAGATCCTCGAGCCGCGCCGCCTGCAGTTCCTCCTCGGCGAGGGTTTGCGCGCTGATGTCGCGAACGATCTCCGCGATGCCGAGCAGCTCGCCCGACGGTGCGTTGATCGGCGACATCACCAGCGAGACGCTCAGCAATTCTCCGTCCTTCCTCAGCAGATCGGAGTGCGTTCGCTCCGCTCGCCCGCCCGAGAGCATCCTGGCAAAGAGGGCGCTCGCCTCCTCGCGACCAGCGGGGGCCGAGAGCACGCTCACCCGCTGTCCGACCGCCTCTCTCTGGGAGTAGCCGAACAGTCGCTCCGCTCCGGGGCTCCAGCTCGTGATCTGGCCCTCCGGGGAGATCACGATCACAGCGTCGTCGGAGGACTTCACGAGCGCCGCGAGCTGCAGCGCCGTCGAGAGCTCGAGCGCCTGCAGGCTGCCGATGCGAGCGAAACCCGCCCCTGTTCGGGCCTGCATGCGGCTGGCACTGCTTGGCTTTGAGTGGAGTGTCACGCTGGGCAATCTCTACGGCAACGGCACAGGTGGGTGTCCTGAACACAATACGCTCATTTGGAAACAATTCCGACCATCCGTACCGTGCACGCTTGGCCGGCAACGCGCACACTCGAGCCGCGGCGCGCGAATCACTCGTCCAGAACGGTGCGTGTATGTGCAGGCCGAGCGTCAGCCGCCGAGGCAGAACATGCCGCCAATGCACGTCCGCCGCCCGAAGCTGGTCCCGCCCCTGATCGTCCTCTTCCTGACGGTGTGTGCGATTGCGGCTGTATGGCTGCTGATCGCGCGGGCGGACTCGGGGCGCAGCGACCAGCTCCGTGCTGCCTCTGCGACGCTCTCCTTGGCCGATCTGCAGTCTGCGCCCTTCAACGCCGAACCCCGGGCGGGCGGTGACCCGGCAGCGAGCCTGGCTCAGATTCGAGCGGACGAGCGCTCGATCTCGACAGGCCTCATGAGGCGCTCGCAGAGCGCGGCTTCGAGCAGTCTGCTCGCCAGCGGCCATGCCCAGCTGTCCGCGATCGAGCCCGTGGTCGCGCGGATCTACGCGATCGCCGTGCACGGGGGAGGGCTGTCGGCCAATGGGAGGCGTGTCTCGGTGCTCCAGAAACGACTGACCGCTCGCTCCAAGCAGCTCGCGGCCGTCTTCGCCACGGTCGAGAATGGCGACCGCGCCAGCGCCGAGCGCGCCCGCTCTCAGGCGAAGTTGGGAGCGGCCGCGGCGATGTTGCTGCTGCTGCTCGCATTTCTCTACTTCTACTTTCGCGCGATCATCACGCACGAGGCTGTCGAGCGCCTGGCCGCGGAGAACGAGAGCCTTCTCAGCGTAAGTCGCGTCGAGGCGAGAACAGATGCGCTGACCGGCCTCGGAAACCGGCGGGCGCTGATCGGCGCGCTGGCGGCATCGACCGCAGCCCCAGGCGCGCGACCGGAACATCTCCTGGCGATGTTCGACCTCAACGGATTCAAGCAGTACAACGACTCGTTCGGCCACGCCGCGGGCGACGCCCTGCTGCACCGGCTGGGCCACAGGCTCGCGGCCGCCGGCGGGCGAGGCGGCACCTACCGCATGGGCGGTGACGAGTTCTGCATGCTCGCCTCTTGCGCGCCACACGCCGCCCAGAAGCTGCTCCACGACACGGTCGCCGCACTGGAAGACCGTGGCGCGGGCTGGCACGTCAGCTGCTCGCACGGCGCCGTCTGGATCCCCTCAGAAGCGGACACTGAGAGCAGCGCCCTGAAGCTCGCCGACGAGCGCATGTACGCCGACAAGAGGCATGCGCGGCGATCACGCGCGGGGCTTGCGGTCAACGCTCCCACGGCCCAGCTGGTGGCATTCGAGTCGGCATGAGCCGCACCCGGCGGGCTCTGTCGCCCGCCGGTCGCGCCGCCTCTACGCCTTCAACGTAACCTTCTCGCTGCCCATCTTGCTCTTGCCCTGGGTGAGCGTCGCGAGCGCCTTCAGGGTGTGATGCTTGCGTAGCAGCGCCTTGCCGGTGCTGTCGATGCGCAGCTTCAGCGTCGCCTTCTCCCCGGCCTTCAACGAGACCGTCCCGCTCGCCACCACGACCTTCTTCGCGACCGTGTGCCCGTGCTTCTTCACGTGCACCGTGACCGTCACCTTCACCGTCGTCGGACCGCACGCCGGCGAGCCCGCCGGACAGCTCAGCTTGATCGTTACGTGGCCTGGGGAAACGGTCACCTTGCCGAGCTTCGCTTTGGCGAGCGGCGTGATCGTAGGCGCCGGTCCGGTGCTTGGTGGTGGTCCGGTGTTGGTTGCCGGGGCCGCTCCGTACACCACGCCCACGTAGGAGTTTTCCGCTGTCTGGTGGGAGTAGTCGGCTGAGAACCCACCTGAGATGGCGGCGAAGCTGCCTTTGACTGGGCCTTCGAAGACGTCGAACTCCTCACCGGTGCTCGGTGTGAAGCCGCCTACGAGGGTCGGTGCGACCGTGCCGCCCGCTTCCAGCGTCCCGTTGGAGTACAGCTTGACGAGGCCGAAGCTGGAAGCCCCTGAGATCTGCGGGGCGATCACGCCGGCCGCGCCGTTGACGAACGTGGTCGCGACGATTTCAAGGGTCGCCCCCGCCGCGACCTGGATGAGGCTGTTGTTCGTGAGCGTGCGGTTGTCGAACAGGATCCCGCTGCTCGCCGAGACGGTGCCACCGGGTTCGTTCGTCAGCGCGACGTCGATCACGTTTTTGGCGTGTGTGCCCTCGACGGTCCCAGAGATCGTGCCCCTGTTCACGAGGCTGCCTTCTTC
>Ga0209006_10005561_pt1 | contig 11442 bp, 14 predicted proteins | sample JacPin_JW_Ref_O2_FD_188567 | JGI IMG/M metagenome (GOLD analysis project Ga0209006, IMG submission 188567) | Forest soil microbial communities from Algoma, Ontario, Canada - Jack Pine, Ontario site 1_JW_Ref_O2 (SPAdes) (version 2) | ecosystem: Environmental > Terrestrial > Soil > Boreal... | reverse complement strand
CATGTAGTGGTGGGCGATGCGCCGCAATTCGTCTTCAACCAGCGGGACTAATCTGTCCAGGCAATCTTTTTCTCCAGCCCTCCACCGGAGCAGCAGTTCAGTCACCGACTCGGGCCCCATCGATTCCAAACTTTTTCCTTGGTCGTTGTGTTTGTCAAGGGATTATATCGCTTTATAGGGTGTAAGGGGGGATTAAGCCGAATGCGAATGCAAACCGCCTGCCTGGTTCCGCAGAACAACCCTTTCAACATCAATTCAATCTAAAGGAATCTCAATGCAGTCAAACCCACACTCTTCTCTCAATCTTTCGTACGCTACATCCTTCCAGCAAGCCAGTGTCGACGACATTTACGTTCTTGGCGCGGACGGAAATCTATGGTTGGAGCATGCAGTCAACAGCAATTTTGGCCAGGTTCCACCACCACGCGAACAAGCACGACAAGCAGGCGCCGCGGTCCGGATTCACCAAGGCGACCGTGAGCGCGTGGAGGGTGTCACTGGAGGACCGTGAACTCGGCTCGTCGTCGATCATCATGGCGCGCTTCGATTGAGCAGCAGTTCCGTTTTGATCCAAACGAAGGGATATATCCTGAAGACCTTCGACAAGCTGAACAAGAATTGCAACAGAAAAGAGCGGAATCGATCCGTACCTTAATGGCGGGCCCGCAGCAGCTCACGCGGACCCTACAACAATGGGACGTTCGATCCCTCCATTGCCAAACCGAAGACCGAGGCCTCCCTGGTCAACCGATGGTTCGCGAACCTGCCTGTCGCGTGTGGTAGCCTGCGCCGGCCGCGAGCCGCGCTGACCCAGCTTCCAGGGAAGTAAACGGGACCGCCCGGCTTCGAAGTTACGCATCCGGCTTCCCTCGATTCTTACGCATGGAGTCCCCGCGCATCTCGATCCGATGTGCATTGTGAACCCATTGGTCTAAGATGCCGTCAGCAAGCGTAGGGTCGCCGATCTGTTCGTGCCAGCGTGAGACTGGCAGTTGTGAAGTCAAGATTGTGGAGCGGACCTGGTAACGGTCCTCGCAGATCTCCCAGAAGTCTCGCCGCTCGGGTTCTGATAATGGAGCCATTACCCAGTCATCGATCACAAGCACGTCGATGCGGCTGAGTCGGGTAACAAACTCCGCAGGCTGACATCTGCGCGGGCTTGGGCACTTGCAGCACGCTAGCCCTCATCGATTGCTATTGATTTCCGGATCGTTGGTGCAAGGAACTGCTCCTGCCAACTGCGCCAGCATCGCATTCATGTCCGCCTGAATGGCCATGAACTTATTTTCGAGGAATTGCACGTCACGCAGATCGAATGAAGCTCCCTGAGGCACGGATGTGCCCGCCTGAACTGACCTAGCGAGCCCGGCCAGGTCCCGGATTGGCATTTCCTTGCCGGCGGTATTTCGGAATTTCAAAATAGGCACGGTCTCTATAACCGTCTCGATGATCCTGACGGTCGTGTCGATCCCGCCGGCCAACTTGGCCATCCGCCACATCGTCTCAAAGCTCTGTTCCACGTGTTGAGCCTAGCATGCGCTGATCTGGTGGGTTCGTCTATTATGCGACAGTGTTTGCTGGATGAGAATCGCTAGCTTTAATGTCAACAACATCAACAAGCGCCTGGAAAACCTTTTGGCCTGGCTTGCAAAAACAAATCCAGATGTCGCGTGCCTCCAGGAGCTCAAGGCCGAACAGGGAGCGTTTCCCGCAGAGGCCCTTCGGGACGTCGGCTATGAAGCCGTCTGGTGCGGTGAGCGTTCCTGGAACGGTGTAGCGATTCTCGCGCGAAACCACATCCCGGTGCTGGTCCGCTCAAGCCTGCCGGGTGATCCCAAAGATTTTCAAGCACGATACATTGAGGCAGCCGTAAATGGAATCCTGATCACGTCCATATATCTTCCGAATGGCAATCCTCAGCCTGGTCCGAAGTTCGATTACAAGTTAGCGTGGTTTGAGCGCCTCATAACCCATGCCGCGGAACTCCTCGCGACCGGTGCGCCCGTCGTATTGGCCGGCGATTACAACGTCGTGCCGACGGCCCAGGACATCTACGAAACTCGATCTTTAGACGATAACGCCCTCATTCAACCAGCTAGCCGGACGGCTTTTGCGCGCCTCCTGGCTCAAGGATGGACCGATGCTCTCCGCAAGTTGAAGCCACAAGGACCGCTCTGGACGTTCTGGGATTACAAGCGCGAGCGGTGGCCACTCGACAAAGGAATGCGCCTCGACCACTTCTTGCTTTCCCCGGAAATATCGGAGCGACTTGCAGACGGTGGTGTAGACCGATGGGTCCGAGGTGAGGAAAACGCAAGCGATCATGCTCCGGTGTGGATCGTGCTCAATCCGTGATAACTGCTGTTGCCGACGCTCACTGTACGCCCGGTCTGGAGTCATAAATGTGAGCGACGTTTTCTGTTCCGATGCTCTTCCTTAAATCTGCTGGAAGCTGATTGAAAAGAAGCACAACCTGTTGCCAGCGTGGAGGGCCAGAGGGCTCCGGATAATGCTGGTCGCTGCCGATGATGAATCGGTCCGGAAAATCCTCGAAGAGCGTTAACCAGTCCGGCTTGATTTTCTCCCCGGCCATCAAGAAATTCTTTCCTGGCGCCTTAGGATCTAGCTTAATCTCCATGTAGAGATTGGAATGTTTCTGAAGCAGGCGGCGGCACAGATCGGGCGTGCGATAGCCCGTTCCATCCGATCCTAAGTGCGCCCAGATGATCTTCGCGCGCGGATTATGTGCCAACAGACGTTCAAAAGCCGAGATATTCTCGTGAAGCTGCGCCGGATTGGGAGGCGACTTCAAATCCGGCGGAAGCGCCAACGCTCGTGGTACAGCCTCCATATGCAGGTCGATCGGCACATCGTGTCGGGCGGCGATGTCGGCAAGCAACAGAAAAAGAGGATGGTCCGGCGGGGCGAATTGATAAGGAGTACCTCCGGCAAAATGTTCCGCGGCCATTTCGCCAAATCCCGCTGCTCCCATGTGCAGCAATTCTTCAGCGCGTTCGCGGAATTTGGTCTGAATCGACGCGCCGCCATCGCCTGAGCGGACCGATTGCTGAATCATTGAGTTTAGAGTCTCGCCTCCCGCAAGCACCGCGAGTCTGTTGGGATAGCTTTTCGCAGCCGCAAGAATACCAGCTGCATCCATTGCTCCTGAAGGGCTCACCGTATCGGGAGGGATCAGAAGAAATGTCTTGACCATATTCTCTCGTGGGGATGCTTGAATGATCGCGCGGACCGACCCCTCGGGATCGTGCTCGTCAAAATGCGTATGCGCGTCGATGTAAGGAGAGACTGCTGGCACGACATGAGGCTCCGCCGACGGCGGAGGCGCGCCGGATGCGAGTCGGATAGCCCCTACAAAAACGCACACCGTCAGCAACACGCTGAGGCAGATCAAACCCTGAATCGTCGCAACGTCGTTCTCGGACTTTTTCATTGGCAGTGTCCTCTTGCACCTGACAGCATATACAAAAAGCGCACTTTAGCGTCACGCTGAATTTGTGCTCGGTCTCCGGCTGCTTGACGCGGATGGTCAGACACTCGTCGTACTCCGTCTGTGACTATAGTAAGAAGCGAGCATGAAACCGATTTCAATAGCACTCTTCTTCGCTATGACCGTGGGCGCGGGGGCGCAGCAGTTCTTTCAATGGTCGGATTGGATCCCGACCAACGAACCCTCTACCGATTATCGTTACGAACTCGTTTCTGAGAACCAGCTTTCACTTCAATTTCGCAACGACGGTAAATCCCCGTCTCATTTTGATTATGAAGTCACGATCCCAGGACAAGACGAAGTACAACATGGCAACACGGCAATGAAGAGCCATAAAATGAGCCCGGAAATTAACGTGGCAACAAATCGTGGCCGTCCGCCATCGAAGGTGCTGATTAACTCCTGCGACGGTGCTGCCTGTAAGTACTGACCTGGTTCGAGGCCGTGGACTAGAATAGGTTTCGAGGATCTCAAAACATGACCTTCACCAAGTTCGCAGTTCTCACTTCCGCGATGGCGGCTGTTTCAGGGAGTGCCTTCGCGCAGCTTCCTCCATCGAGGGTACTCACCGTGGACGTGGCCCAGTCCATTGCACAGGAAGCCATGGCCAAATGCCGTGCCGATGGCTACAAGGTAACCGTGTTGGTGGTCGATGGCCTTAACGCGCCGAAGGCGCTGCTACGGGACGATGGGGCGACCGCTTCGACGACGGAAGTGGCCAAAATGAAGGCTACCGCTACCATGCTCTACAACCGGCCTTCGGGTCCGGCCCAGCCGCTTCCGCCCGGTACCGCAGCTCCGCCAGCGACGATTCCAGGCACTATCAACGCCCAGGGCGGTGTGCCGATCAAGGTCGGTGACGCTACAATCGGCGCTGTTGCTGTCAGTGGTGCTCCAGGCGGAGACAAGGACGCGGCCTGCGCGAATGCTGCGCTGGCTAAGGTTTCGGACAGATTGAAGTAAATCCCGGCGAGCCACCTTAGCTCCTCAGCCGCTCTTTCAGACGCTGGAATCCGAACTGAGTGCTGGATGCCCTCGGCGTCGGTGAATGACACTAGCAGGCGAAGATAAGACGAATGACAGTGCGCTTCGATCCACAGCGGGTCGAAAGATTTCTCAGCGCACGGTGGTGGCCGGCGGTATCTAATCTCGCGGAGGTTCCCATGCTTCACACCTTGACAGCGAACTGGTGGGCGCTGGCTCTTCGTGGGCTCGTGGCCGTGTTGTTTGGATTGCTGACTTTCTTTCTTCCAGGCATAACGCTCGTAACCCTGGTCCTGTTGTTTGGAGCCTACGCCCTGGCTGACGGCGTCTTCAACGTCATCGCGTTCTTTCGGGTCGCGTCGCACCAGTGGGCGCTGCTCATTGAGGGCGTGGTTGGGATTATCGCGGGTGTGCTAACCTTCGCGTGGCCCGCTATCACCGCGATCGTTTTGCTCTATTTGATCGCTTTCTGGGCGATCCTTACGGGCGTCCTTGAGATCGTTGCTGGCATCCGTCTGCGCAAAACGATTGCAAACGAATGGCTATTGCTCCTGATGGGTGTTCTCTCCCTATTATTCGGTTTGCTGATTCTGTTTGCTCCTGGTACCGGGGCACTGGCGATCGTGTTGTGGATCGGAGCCTACGCGTTGGTATTCGGAATCTTTCTGTTGGCCCTGGCATTCCGCCTGCGAGGGCACCGCCGACTCATCGCGCAGCCGACATAGGAGCCGCGCGGAACCAACAACTCCGCGTGAAGCTCGAAGCGATGCCCCGGCACGAGCTGGAGACGTTCTACAAGGCGACGCACAACCACAGCAAGATTCGCACGTCAGAATCGTTTCCGATTAGCTAGTGACACTTCCGGTTGGTCACGTCCCTAGGTCGCGGTCCGAGCCGGGAGTTCTAGCTGGCCGCGTTCGCCATCACACTGGTAACCTTGCTGAAGATGGTGCTGATGCTGGAAGAAACACCGGGCATAATCGCACCAGCGGCCACCGCGACGAAACCGGCCATCAATGCATACTCGATCAGGTCTTGGCCGCGAGTATCCTTCCACACCTTCAGTCTCAATACAAAATTAGTAATCCGTGTCATTGTCTCTCCTCCGTTATTGCGAAGGAGTCATCCCTCGCTATTGGTAAGTTATCACCTAAACCCTGTACGTTGAATCAGGGTAAACCCCTAGAAAGCACTTAAAAGCGCTTAAAAGCGCTGCGCTCACCCGCGCTCTCTAAAGGAATAGTCACGGTACTTTCTTCCCGCCACTGTTTTGAATTGCTTTTCGATGAGGGCGCGGCGCTTCAGCAGCGGCTCATCCGTCACGTCAAGACCACGGAGGATTAGCAGGTCGAATATGAAGAAATGCAGGGGCTCGCCAGGGTCATGATGCTGGAGCGCATTGAAGGACGGTCTGCCCTCCTCATCTAGCGCAACGACCTCGCCGTCGAGTTTCAGTTCGTAGAGCCGGTCCGGCCCTTCGGGAAGCCGCTCGGTGCGGAGGAGCAGCATGATTCTGTCGCTAGCGGCATTACTTCGAGATCCGGCGCTTCTACTCCGCTGAAAGCAGCGGATCGGCAGCCAGTGAAAGCACGTTCTCGATAGCCGTGAACAGCTCTTGTGTGTGGATTGGCTTTGACACGTAACCATCCATGCCGCTCGCGAGAAAGCGCTGCCGGTCCCCTAACATCGCGTGCGCCGTCATTGCGATGATCGGGATATGTTGACCGGTAGATCTTTCCTCCTTACGAATCGCTGCTGTGGCCTCGACGCCATCCATTAAAGGCATCTGTACATCCATGAGAACCACGTCAAAACGCGCTCGTTCCAGTTCAGCGAGTGCCATGACACCGTCTCCCGCTATAACCACCGTATGCCCTTGTTTTTCGAGCATCCGCATAGCTAGCCGTTGATTGACCACGTTGTCTTCAGCGAGTAGTATGCGCAATGGCCGGTTTCCTTCGCGGACCGAATGATTGGGTACAAGCTGAGCGGGCTCGGCTGCATCGGTACGCGATCCCAGGACCGCCAGCACCACCTCCAGCAGTTCTGCTTGTAAGATGGGCTTGACCAGATAGGCGCCGATACCTAGCTGTTTACATCGCTGCGCGTCGCCGCGCTGGCCCCCCGAGCTCAACATGACGGTTGTCAGCCCGGCCAACTCGGTGGACTTCTGAATAACCTCAACTAACATGAAACCGTCCATTCCGGGCATGTGACAGTCAACGATGAGGAGCGCAAATGGCGTGCCCGCTAGTCTGGCTTGGTGTAAAAGCGCGAGAGCGTCCGCCGCGCTAGCCGCAGCGATCGGTCGCATCCTCCAGTATTCCAAGTTCGTCTGAAGAATCTGCCGATTAGTGGCATTATCGTCCACGACCAAAACCCGCAGGTTCTCCAGAACTGCCGGATTAGCCCTGGTGCCAATAGAGACTCCAGCCGCAGCCTTCCCGAAATGCGCGGTGAAGTGGAACGTACTCCCCTTCCCCGGTTCACTCTCCACCCAGATTCGTCCCCCCATCATCTCAATCAGGCGCACAGTGATGGCGAGCCCAAGTCCGGTACCTCCGTATTTGCGAGTGGTTGACGTGTCCGCCTGAGTGAACGGCTCAAATATGACTTTCTGTTTCTCGGCTGGAATGCCAATGCCGGTATCGGTGATCGCGAAATGCAGAGTAATACTATCCACTTCGGAAGCCTCTAGTCGGACGCTTAAGACGACCTCGCCCCGATCTGTGAACTTAATCGCGTTGCCGAGCAGATTTAAGACGACTTGCTGCAACCGGACTGAATCGCCAACCATGACATCCACAAGCCCAGGCGGAACCGAGCAGGCCAGTTCGAGGTCTTTCTCGTGGGCTTGAACAGACAGCGTTTTCATCGCATGGCCGATGCAGTCGCGCAGGCTGAATTCCACTGGATCCAAGTCCAGTTTTCCGGCCTCAATCTTTGAGAAGTCCAGGATGTCGTTGATCACCCTCATCAATGCGTCCGCCGAATACTTGACCGCATTGAGATATTCGCGTTGCGTCGATTCCAGGGCGGTATCCAGCGCCAGTTCCGTCATCCCGATGATGCCGTTCATCGGCGTGCGAATTTCATGACTCATGTTTGCCAGAAATTCGCTCTTGGCCTGATTGGCGACATCCGCAGCTTCGCGGGCCTGAATCAGCTCCGTTTCGTAACGCTTTTGCTCGGTTATCTCCTCGGCAATCCCAACTATTCGAATCACTTTGTCGGACTGGTCTCGAACGGGAAAAGCGCGGTCGCGAATCCATTTCTCCAACCCTTCGGGCGTTCGTATGCGATATTCCCTAAGGACCGGTTCACCCTGCACTTGCCTGGTAAGCAACAACCGTGCTCGTTCGCGGTCATCGGGATGTATCGACTCGACCCACGAGAACGGGTCCTTGTAGAGGCTCTCGCGGCTCCGGCCCCAGACCTGCTCAAAAGCAGGGCTAACATAGGGGACTTCGTCTTCCTCCGGGGGCATGATCCAAAAGACTTCACGAATGTTTTCGGCGAGCTGGCGAAACATTTCCTCGCTGCTCCGCAAGGCTTGTTCGGCTTGTTTGCGCTCCGTGATGTCCGGGCTGATACCGACGTAGCCGAGGAACTCGCCGCTCGGCGAAAACCGGGGTTCCGCATAGGTCGCCACCCACCGCCACCCACCTTCCGGATTGCGGAGGCGCGTTTCACTCCTCAGCGGAGCGCGTTCTTTTAGTGCGAGGTCGCAAGCGTTTAAGTATCGCTGCGCATCGTCGGGATGAAGAAACTTCACCCAATCGAGCCCTTTCATTTCGTCCAAGGAAACGCCGATAAACTCGCGGTACGCACGATTGATGAATTCGGTCCGACCGTCTGCATCCGAAACCCACATCAATGCCGGGCATCCGTCCGCCATGATGCCGAAAAGGGATTCTTGTTCGCGAACTTTCTCTTCCGCCCTCTTACGCTCCAAGCTATCTCGTAGAATGACTGAGACAGCGACTACTTCGCCCGCGGTGTTCTTGATCGGGGATGCCGTAGCAGGCGACTCAACTGTACTTCCGTCTTTCCGGCGGTTGATCAGCTCACCATGCCAAACCTTGCAGGACCGGATCGTATTCCACAACTGCTCATAGGTTGAAGGAGCGTTTTGTTCCGATTTGAGGAGGAGTAGGTTCTGGCCCACAACTTCATCGCTGCTATAACCGGTCAGCTCCGTGAAAGCCGCATTCACGTACTGAATTCTCCCGGTCGTATCGGTGATGACGATGCCGTCAGCCGCCTGTTCGACGGCGGCACTCAACGTGGCTGATTCGATATCACGGTCGGTCGTCATTCCAAGCAATCGGTCCAAGGTCGCCGGAGAATGAACAAAAGTTCACCCTTCCCTCGACCTCTATATGATGAATCGACGGTCTAAGGAAAAACCTGCTGGGCATTCCCTCCGCGCCAGCAAAATAGCCAGGGACAGCACCCCCCGTTTGACTTAACAAGCACCTAACAGTTGGTGGCGCAAAAGGCTCCCGTGAAGCGGAACTTGCGGAATTACCCTCTGATATCAATCACTTCCATCGGGACCCACGACGAAACCGAACGGAACTTCCGACTGCGCTGGTTAGTCATCGCTTCCACCGGTTCCCGTGCGGTTCCGATGGGAAGTTCACTAGCGACCCTCCGTTCTTGCGAAAGGCCTCGGCACATTCGTCTTTGGTATGCTTCCCGGTATTGTGAAAATCACTTTGCTCGTCCTTGCTTTTTCCGCGCTCATGGCGCTGGGATGCTCGAAGCCGTCGGCGAAAGACGCCTCTGTCTCCATCGGGTCGAGCGATAACTTGTTTGTGTGGGACCGGCCCGCATCCCCGTTGTTGAAACTCCCAATCACGCAGTCTGCTACATGTAGTTTCAAGAAGGGGATCGCCGTCAGTTTTCACAGGTTCAGCACCGAGCCCCCAACTGCGCCCGAGCGAATCTATTATTCCATGAGCGACGAAGATGAATCTGACAAGATAGCCTTCTTTGATTTAGATACTGACGCCCCGAAAGTGCGATCAAACGGCGGGCAGTCTTCGCTCCAGGTGCTGTACCGGGGAGGACGGATGTTGACGCTGGTACATACTGCTGACGTGCCCCTTTCTGGAGACACAGAAGTGTACACAATCTTCTTAGACAAAGGCGTTGTGATATTGAATCAGCAGCAAGACGCAGAACTTATTGGACCTTTAGGCGCCACTTTGATGGGTTATTGCAACTAACGAGTCTCACAAAAGCACCTTCGAGAATAAGGCGCCTCGCACACGAATCGCGCAAGCTGAACATACCGAAAGACGCGAAATTTAAAGGGACGTGCTAGCCTCGGTAACCGGCAACCATTCTCGAACAATTCGGGAGACACGTTCGGAGTATTCTTGCAGGTCCGTTGGCTTTTGAACGAACTCCTTCGCGCCGAGCTCCGTGGACTCTTGGATGTCCGCCGGATTTGATGAGGAGCTGAAGACGACCACTGGAGCTGTGGGTTTTGATCGTGCCAAAAACCAACTCCCCGACACAATCGGAAGATTGAGATCCAGAAGAATCAGATCAGGCTGAAATTGCTCCTCGGCCAGCATAAACATAGCTTGCGCCCCATCCCGTGCAATATGCACTTGGATCGGGGTTTGTTGTTGTTGAAGAATTTGACGGATGAGCAGGACATCCCCGGCATTGTCTTCGACCAAGAAGATGTGGCGCACTTGTTCCACTCTTTATCTCCTGGTGGTTCGATGCAGTAGGGGGAGGAACATTTCAGATAACTCAACAAAACAGCAGAAAGCGCTCTTTATGTCTTTTTTATGCCAATCTCAAAGGCCGGCCGCTCCGCGGGGTGCTGCCACGGCTGGCGGCAAGGCGCTCTAAGGTGACTGTTCGAACGGAGGCGTCCCCAAAGCCGCTCCGAGCCGGTCGCAAGCTCGATTCTCGTTCCTAATGCGGTCGGACCGCTTCGAGGAGGTCGCCGAGAGGATCGCTCTTAGATGCGACTAGAGGGGGGCGTTATTAATTTCACCCTTTGGAGACAAACCGAAAGAATCTCCACGGACGCCCGTCGATGACACGCTGCTCCTCACGGTATGAACCCAAGGAGCAACCCGAGATCGCCTCCCGCCAGAAGAGCACAGCTGGCGCGTTGGCTTCGAATACTCTAACGAGCCATTCTCCCGGATGCTTATTCCAAAGCAGGGTGGCCATCGTCTGGCCGACGCCTCGCCGTCGGAACTTACGCATGATAAAGAACTCGTGAACATCCCAGGCACCAATATCTCCTAGCCATTCGGCACCCGATCCGATGAGAGCGAAGCCTGCGATCGAACTGCCGATCTTGGCCAGATACGCCTCATACTCTTCTGCCCAGATCGCGGCCGTGTTATGGGAATAACTTCCGTCGGCTCTGGTATCGAACTCAAACCACTCCGACATGTCGTGGCAATAGTGCTCGAACAAATTCCGTAGCAAGGCGTCCGCTTCGGGTCCGATTCTGGAGATCGCGAGATCAGGGAGCGGCAGGATGGAATGTGGGCAGTTTACTTACTCCACTTAGTTTACTTTCGCGGCAAAACTTTTGGGGCCCAGTGGAGTATTCACGATCAACGGAGCTGTGTTCAGGAAGCGCCTGCGAATAGCGGCAAGGCGCAGTCTGCGAGCCGCTGAAGAGCGGAAAACGGTCTGGAGTAATCGACGCTCGGTGCTCCCCCCGTTGCCCGCATCTCTGGAACCTGATATTTTAGTCGCGTTCCCCGATTCATGGAAGCGTAACGATGCGAAAACACACACACTTGATCCTTTCGCTGCTGGTTCCTGCCTTCTTAGGCCTCGGCGGATATGCCGTCCTCAAGGCTCAGCAAAATACTTCGACGGCTGGCGCGAAGCGCTGGTCGGATGCATCCACTTGGCCCGACAAGAAGGTGCCCGGCAAAGACGCCGCTGTCACCATTGAT
>Ga0209006_10005560_pt1 | contig 11443 bp, 8 predicted proteins | sample JacPin_JW_Ref_O2_FD_188567 | JGI IMG/M metagenome (GOLD analysis project Ga0209006, IMG submission 188567) | Forest soil microbial communities from Algoma, Ontario, Canada - Jack Pine, Ontario site 1_JW_Ref_O2 (SPAdes) (version 2) | ecosystem: Environmental > Terrestrial > Soil > Boreal... | reverse complement strand
CACCGGCGAGCCGATTTCCGCGGAAGCTACGGATGAGGTGTTGCGCCAGATTCGCCGCGAGCGCGAACTGAGCTTTATTGGCAAACTCCCCACACGACGCCCGCGACGGAAGAAATCCCGGTGAGATGGTTTTTCGACACCACAGTCCTGGTGGCGGCGCTCCTGCCTGACCATCCCCACCATGTCCGCAGCTTCCCCCTGTTTGCTTCCGCGACTCGCAAGCAGGCGGCTTGTGCGGGCCACAGCCTGGCGGAAGCTTACGCAACCTTCACGCGCTATCCCGGAAAAGAGCGGATGAGCGCCGAAGCCGCAAGCTTGGTTTTGCAAGGAATCGAGGATCGGCTTACGTTGGTTTGGCTTGACGGAGATGAGTACTGCGCCGCCATCCTCCGCATGGCACGGCTGGGAATCGTGGGTGGAGGGGTTTACGACGGCCTGATTGCGGCGTGCGCCCTCAAGACAGGCGCGGACCATCTATACACCTGGAATGTGAGCCATTTCAATCTGCTCGGCCGAGAAATACAAAGGCTGGTAACTGTGCCGCCGGCGGTTTAGCGCAGCGAAGTCCCATGCGGAGACGGAAGGCATTTAGCTCACGTTGGCGAGAGTTTTTACCGCGATGTCGGTTTGATTGCGCAGCTTCTGGACGGACTCGTGGATGGATCTGCCGGCTGCGCCTGCTCCACTCTGTTCTGCAGTGCCGGCGATGCTGCCGGCGTCTTCCGTGGAGCTGCTGGCCATGTCGAGAAGTGCTACCACGGCGTCGGCGTGCAGCTTCCATAGCGACGACATCTTCTGGCTGCGTTTCAATTCTTCCAGTTCGGTGCTAATGCGAGCGCAGATCGAGACCATGCGGATCAGAGTGCGGGCGATATCGGCACGAAGGCTTTTCTCTTCCAGGAACGAGGCATTGTAGGCGTCGGCTTCTGCGACGGTGAGTGTGAGGTTGAAGAACCGCATCGGCACCACCTGCCGGTACTTCGGATCGGCGACGCGCACGAAGACGCGAATCGATTCCTCAACACGGCGGAGCTTATTTTCTTCCGCCGAAATCTGCTGCGCCGTAATGGCCGGCGGCTGAAAGACGGGAGCCGCTGCAGGAGCCTTGCCCGCCGCTGCTTTGGCTGTTTTGGCCGCTGCAGCCGCCCCTGCTGCACCTTGCGTCGCGCGTGGAGACGGCGTGAGCAGCGAACGCCGGATCGGCGGACGCCGGTCTAGCTCCTTTTTCAATTTCGAAACGCGGCGGAATTTCTCCTGTGTATTGCTGTAATCCGCCTGAAGCATCTGCGTCTCCTGAATCGCAGCCACGTGTTCGACCGTGACTTCGACTCCGTCGACGGTGCTGAGAATCGTACCACCCATGTCTTCCAGGGCCAGTCCGAAGGTTTTGATTTCGTTCAGGGCTTTGATAAAGAGTTCGTCGAATTTCTTGCCGAAGGCCTCGTTATAAGCTGCGACCGTCGCCAGCACACCGGGATGACAGAACGAGGAATCCAGCCACTGCTTGAGCTCGCGGACGCGGACGACGATGCCGGAATCCATCAGCGCATTGAAATCGCGAAAGCGGCTCGCCTCTTCGCGCAGAGGATCGAAACGGCGCAGCAACTGCACGTGCTCCTCGGGCAGGGATGGCACGTCGGCGTCGGCCAGAATCTCGATCAGCGCGATCTCGAACGGAGACAGCGGCAGGGCACCGTCCAGACCATAGCCACTCTGCTGCCATTGGCCTTTGACACGCGGATGCCGGTAGAGGAAAGTCGCGATCAAATCTGTCTTGTCCCGGTTTATGTCGCTAGCCTCGCGCCGTTTGACAAAATAGCGGAGCAGCGCTTCGGCCACTTCAGAATCGGTATCGGGAGTCAGAGCCTGGCGCAGCATGGCGGGCGTGATGGCCATGTCGAGTACATGTAGCCAGCGGTACATGCGCGATAGCGTGTTGGGTAATTCGTGCTCGGAATGGCGGAGCGCGTCTTCGTCGAGTCCGCTCGGGATAGGGATATCCCCACCCAGCGTGTCGCCCAGGAGCTTCTGGTAAAAGCCCTGGACGGTCGCCAGAATGGCCAGCTCAAAGCCAAGATCTTCGGCCAAGAAATCCCCCGAGAGAGAAAAGTTCCCAGTAAAACTTTACTAATGTGCAAGTAAAACCGATAGGTTACTTTCGGTGCAAGTTATTGGGGGAACTTCATTGTTTACGAAGGGATTCGGGTTTTCCAGAGGTACATGGACTTCCGCGCGGTTAGTGGAGGTGCGCTCGAAAAAGCTTTTAACCGCAAAGAGCGCAAAGAAAATCCGCAAAGACCGCTAAGAAAGGCGAGTCCTGGTTGTGATTGAGGTTTGCTTAGCGAACTCGCGGATCTTCTTAGCGAGCTTTGCGATTAGGAGCTTTGACTTCAGGCTGCGGCCGCCGTACGGGGCAGCGACTCAGAAAACCACAGTTTTGTTGCCGTACACTAGGACGCGGTTTTCGACGTGCCAGCGCACGGCGCGGGAGAGCACGATCTTTTCCAGGTCGCGGCCCTTGCGGATTAAGTCTTCAACTGTGTCGCGGTGGGAGACGCGGACCACGTCCTGCTCGATGATGGGGCCGTCATCGAGGATTTCGGTGACGTAGTGGCTGGTGGCGCCGATGATTTTCACTCCGCGCTCAAAGGCTTGATGATACGGGCGGGCGCCGACAAACGCGGGCAGGAATGAGTGGTGAATGTTGATGATGCGCTGCGGATATCGGTGGACGAAGTCGTTGGAGAGGATCTGCATGTAGCGCGCGAGGACCATGAAGTCCGGCTGGTGCTGGTCAATGAGCGACTGAATCCTGGACTCCGCCTGAGTCTTATTCTCTTTGGTGAAGGGCACGACTGCGTAGGGGATCTTGTAGAAATCCGCGATGGCCTGGTTGTCGAAGTGATTCGAAATGATCAGCGGGATGTCGCATGCGAGTTCTCCGCTCTGCTGGCGGTAGAGCAGATCGACGAGGCAGTGGTCGTATTTCGAAACCAGAATGATCATCCGCGGCCGCTGCGACGAGCGCGCGAGACGCCATTTCATGGCGAAGGTTTCGGCGATCGGGGAGAAATGCTTGCTGAAGTCGGCCAGGTCGTCCTGAGAGAGATCGATGTCGAAATCTTTGGCGTCGAACTCTACGCGCATCAGGAACAGACCGGACTCCGCGTCTCCATGTTCATCGGCATGCAGGATGTTGCCGCCGTGACGATAAACGAAGTCGGCGATGGTCGCGACTTCGCCTTTGGCGTCAGGGCAGGAGATGAGCAGGATGGCGGAGGGTTTCATTGGATCGTGTCAGGCAACAACGGTGCAAGGCTTTTTAGTTCCGCCCATGCGCCCAAGGAAATCTCTTTAAACGTACCAAGCTTCCACCTCGCTTCGCAGACCGGATGACCCTCACGCCTATATATAAATCTCTCAAATTGCCCTTGTTCGAGCAGTATTGCCTCCCAATTGTCAAAAGACGGACCGGCAGCGCTCGAGAGGACTTCAAATTTTGAAGCTTCTTCTGCCGACAGCCACTCAAGGCCTTCCTCACCGTAGATCGCCTGCACCACGGATTCCAGCGCCTCCGTGGCTGATCGCGAGGAGAGGGCTGAGCTTACGCGCGATCCTGTGTGTTGAGCGGTATGGGCCAGCGATCCCAGGCCGACCGAAACCATCTCTACCTCGTTCGGATTGCCAACGCAGATATGATCTATCCAGAGACAAATGGTTCCCCACCACTCATTCGTCGGAGTGTTCAGGTCGGGGCGCACAGAGAACTCAACTGAGAGGCATTCACGCGCTCCGACATTGCGCCTTAATTCCATCGGTCGTTACTTCTTGAGTTCCTTCAGTATCTCTCTAGACGCGTTCGCACCCGAACCACCCGTCAATCCTGCCCCTGGATGCGTGCCGCTGCCGCACAAATATAAGTTCTGAATCGGCGTCTTGTATCGCGCCCAATCGAGCAGCGGACGCATGGTGAAGAACTGATCGAGCGCGAGATCACCGTGGAAGATTTGGCCGCCGGTCATTCCGTAGACATCCTCCAGATCCTTCGGCGTGATGATCTGGTGGCGCAGGATCAACTCCGGGAGATTCGGCGCGTATTGCGCCAGCGTCTGAACGACAGTCTGGCCGAGCGCGTTGCGCTGGGAGTCCCAGTCACCCTTCAATTTGTAGGGGGCGTACTGCATGTAGATCGACATCACGTGCTGTCCGTTGGGAGCGAGGGTGGGATCTGTGAGCGACGGAATTGTGGCTTCGAGATAGGGCTGGCGCGAGAAGTTTCCGTACTTCGATTCGTCGAAAGCGCGCTCCAGATAGTCGATCTCGTGGCCGATGTGGATGCGTCCCTTCAATGCACTTACGTCGCCGTCTTTCAGCGCGGTGAATTTCGGCAGGCCGGAGAGCGCGAGATTCACTTTCGCTACCGTGCCATTGCCTCGGTAGTGCTGCAGTTTCTGTACGAAATCCGGCGAAAGATGCGTAGAGTCGGTGAGCTTGAGCAAGGTGCGCTTCGGGTCGGCGTTGGAGATGACTGCTCGAGCATGAATCTGCTCACCAGTTGCGAGCAGCACGCCCGCGGCTGCGCCGTCATGGACGCGAATCTCGATGATTTCGGCGCCCGTGCGAATCTCTGCTCCTGCGGCTGTTGCGGCTGCGGCCATGGCTTGAGTGAGTGCACCCATGCCGCCGGCGGCGAAAAATCCTGAGCCGGCGGGATGAGGATCTCCAGCTGCGCGGATCAACAGCATGAGCGCGCTTCCCGCCGACCAGGGACCCAGAAACGTTCCGAAGACTCCGCGGGCTGCGATTACGGCGCGAAGCAATTCTGTCTCAAAATATTCGGAGGCCAGGTCTGCTACGGCCATCGGTCCCCAGCGCAGCAGGCGGAACATATCTCGCTTACCGAGATTGCGAACCGCGCGGCCGGTCTTCAGCATGCTCCACAGATCACCGCTGCTGGGATGGTCGATATCAGGGGGCGTGGTGGCCAGCGCTTCGGCGATCACTTTGCTGATCTTTCCCAAAGATTTCTCGAACTCGGGATATTTGGCTGCGTCTTTCTCTGAGAACGCCGCGATCTCCTGCGCCGACTTGGAGACGTCCTGATAGAGCGACAGTGCGCGGCCGTCGGGCGAAAACGCGGTTACGCAAACGTCGGGCGTGATCAGGCGCAAGTCATGCTTATCGAGTTCCATGTCGCGGACAATGTCCGGGCGCAGCGGGCCTGCGGAGTGAGAAAGAGTCGAGCAGCGAAATCTGGGATGAAATTCATTGGTGATGGCCGCGCCGCCGACTTGCGCTGCGCGCTCAAGGACTAGCGGCTTGAATCCGGCCTTGGCGAGATAGAATGCGGTGACGAGGCCGTTGTGGCCTCCGCCGATGATGACGACGTCGCGCGAACTGCTCGTGTTCGTCGCCATGGCTAAGCCGATCCCTTGCTGTCTTTAAGCATTTCGAGCGCGGCGAGCCTTCCGTTCGCGCCCATGATGCCGCCGCCGGGGTGCGTCGCCGATCCGCACATGTAGAGGTTTTTGATCGGCGTCCGGTACTGTGCCCAGCCGGGGACAGGACGGAGGAAGAAAAGTTGCTCGAGCGAAAGCTCTCCCTGAAAGATGTTGCCTTCGCTCAATCCCCATTCGCGCTCCAGATCGAGCGGAGTCACGACCTGCTTGTGGATGATGATGTCTTTGATGTTGGGCGCATATTCGGCGATCGTGTTTACGACGGTATCGCCGAAGGCTTCTTTCTGGTCATCCCAGTTGAGGCCGGGACGCAATTTGTAGGGCGCGTATTGTACGAAGCACGACATCACGTGCTTGCCCGGAGGCGCGACCGACGGATCGGTGAGTGACGGAATCACCATGTCGATGTACGGATGCTTGGAGAAATTCCCATACTTCGCGTCGTCGTAGGCGCGCTCCATGTATTCGACCGACGGAGAGATCGAGATCGCGCCGCGCAGATGCGCACCTGGTCCGGGCATGCACTTGAAGTTTGGGAGCGCGTCGAGCGCCATATTCACTTTGCCGGACGAACCGCGGTACTTGTAGCGGTTCACGTCTTCCAGGAAATCGCTCGGAAGATGTTGCGCCTCGATGAACTTCGTGAACGTCAGTCGCGGATCTACGCTGGAAGAAATTACATCCGCGTAGAGTTCATCGCCGTTCGAGAGCACCACGCCTTTTGCTTTACCATTTTTGACGATGATCTGCGAAATGCCGGACTGGGTGCGGATTTCGACGCCTGCCTCGCGGCCGGCGTCGGCGATTGCGTTTGAGATTGCTCCCGTGCCGCCGCGGGCGAATCCCCAAGCGCGGAAGGCTCCGTCGATCTCGCCCATGTAGTGATGAAGCAAAACATAAGCCGTCCCCGGAGAGCGCACACCGAGGAATGTGCCGATAATTCCCGACGCCGACATCGTCGCCTTGAGCACATCGGTCTCGAACCACTGGTCGAGGAAATCGATTGCGCTCATGGTCATCAGCTGGACCTGATTGTATTTGTCGTAGCTGTTCATGCCCTGAAAGCGGCGTCCGATGAAGAGTAGCTTCATGAGTTCGCGCGGATTGAGCGTCGTCGGGTCGGGCGGAACCATGCTCAAAATCGGCTTCACGAAGCGGCACATTGCCTGCATCGCCTTGCCGAATTCATCGTAGGCTTCCGCATCTACGCGGGAGTGGCGCGCGATTTCACGGTGCGTCTTTCCGTGATCGTTGACGCGCCAGAGGTAATCGCCGCTGGGCATGGGCGTGAATGTGCCATCAAGGGGAAGAATCTCGAGTCCGTGGCGGGGTAGATCGAGGTCACGAATGATTTCCGGCCGAAGCAGCGAAACAACGTAAGAGCAAACCGAAAACTTAAATCCTGGCACAATCTCTTCCGTACACGCCGCGCCGCCAAGCACGTGGCGGCGTTCGAGCACGAGAACTTTCTTGCCGGCCTTTGCCAGATACGCAGAGTTGACGAGGCCGTTGTGGCCGCCGCCAATCACGATTGCATCGTATTTCGAACCGTTGGAGCCAGCCATATTCGCCTTCAACTCTCAGGTCGGAATCGCCCGGATTGTAGCAGGTGCGACTCCTGATATTGATGGAATCAGTTAGGGATTGAAGAATGCGGAGTGCAGGTCTACTGCGGGAGACCTCGCGCGGTCAGAGTCCGGAGGTAAGCCCCGTCCAGCGTCTCAGGGCGTTCGACAGATCAGGCAGGATCACGGGCATAGTCGATATCCAAATGAAAAGTCATTCTAATTGAGGATGGCGATTTTGTCCCCTTCTTGAGCAGCATAGCGATGGTTTAGTCGAATCAACCACTTTTAACCGCAAAGGCCGCAAAGAAAGGCCGCGAAGGACGAAAGAAGACCGTTTGGCTATCCAAACTGCACTGCCAAGCCGCAAGACATCGTAGCTGACCAAATGGCAACGATTAGGGTATTGTTGCAGTGCTTATGAGCCGTTCCCGGCAGGAATCGTCGGCCCTCAGCCCGCTGATTTGGCTGGCCGGCATCATTCTGATTCTTTATTTCGCGCGCGCAGTCCTCATTCCTCTCGCGCTCGCCTTGACGCTCAACTTCCTGCTGTCGCCCATGGTCATGCGGTTGCAGCGCTTGCGGATGCGCCGAGTGCTGGCCGTGGCTGTTGTCATGCTTGTCTCTATGGCGGTTGTGGCAGGAATGGGCTGGATCGTAGCTGACCAGTTAGTGCAGGTGGCGAGCGATCTGCCCAAGTATCGCCTGAACATTCACGAGAAGATCGACGCCCTGCATTTATCGCCCGAAAGCACGCTGGGCCGCGCAGCTGTGAGCGTGAAAGAGATCGACTCGGATTTTATTGATTTACAGGCGGCGCCCAACTCGCAGGAGGCTCCCGCGACCACTACGCTTCCGAGAACAGTCCTACCCCGGGTGCAGGCTGCTGTCCCGGTGCAAGTGGTCACGCCTCCGGCGAACAGGTTGCAGTACCTCGGCCAGATGTTGAGCCCGATGCTCAAGCCACTCGGAACTGCCGGCATGGTGGTGATTTTCACCGTATTTATTTTGATAAAGCAGGAGGATCTGCGCGACCGGTTTCTCCGCCTCGCCGGTGTGGCCCAATTGCACGCAATGACGCTCGCACTTGACGATGCAGCGCAGCGCATCAGCCGTTACCTGACGATGCAATTTCTGGTCAATGCCTGCTACGGGCTTTGTTTCGGAGTGGGCGTATTCTTTATTGGAATTCCAAACGCGCTACTCTGGGGTGTCATCGCGGGACTTTTCCGCACGGTCCCCTACGTGGGGGCGATGGCGGCAACGGCTTTTCCCTTTGTCCTGGCCCTGGCGATTTTCCACGGATGGGGACCGCCCGTGCTGGTGGTTCTGCTATTCGGTTTTCTCGATTTGATGGCCTCTAATGTCATCGAGCCATTGCTGTACGGCGCTCACACCGGCATCTCCTCGCTGGCCCTGCTGGTTACGACCGTCTTCTGGACCATGCTTTGGGGATGGGCCGGCCTTGTGCTTGCCGTTCCCCTGACGGTTTGCGCGATCGTGCTGGGGCGCTACGTGCCGCGCATGTCCTTTCTTCACGTTTTGCTGGGTGACGAGACAGCACTTTCCGCGGAGGCGCAGTTTTATCAGCGTCTTCTTGCTCTCGACCAGGACGATGCCCGCAACATCGCGAACAACTATTTGAAATCCCACTCTCTTATGAGTCTCTATGACGGAGTGTTGATCCCGGCTCTGACGTTGGCTGAGCAAGATCGCCACAAAGGAGCGCTCAATGAAACCCGCGAGTCGTTCCTGTTTCTCAGCGTCAGCGAGATCGTTTCGGAGTTGGCCGTCTACCAGTCGGAGGGAGCGCCGGCGAAACCACGCACACTCATGTCGCGCTGGATGTCGAACCGGCAGCCGGTGATGCCTGCGGCCAGCCAAGCCGAGCCAGTGCCTTCCAGCACGCGAATTTTCTGTCTGGCTGCGAACGACCGGGCGGACGAGATCACTTCCTCAATGCTTGCGCAACTGCTCGAGCGCGACGGCCATGGCGTGCTTTCACTTCCGGTCGGTTCTCCCTTTGAAGAAATCGTAGAGAACCTCCCGCTTGAGCCGCAAGATGTCATCTGCATCTCCGCGTTGCCGCCCTTCGCATTCGCGCAGGCTGCGTCTTTGTGCCAGCGTGTCCGGCTGCATTTACCGGAGGTCAAGATTCTGGCCGGTATCTGGGGAGTTTCCGGCGATCTCGAAAAAGCCAAGGCACGCTTCGGTGGTGCGCATCCCGACACCGTTGTGGGCTCGCTGGCGCAGGCGGTCGAGCAGATCAGCGAATGGCGCAATCAATTTTCGGAAGCGGCCTTCGGTGAGGCCGTTGAGTAGTGGCACCGTTTGATAAGGATTCGTGTCACGGATCGCTTTGGCAGCTAGGCGATGTCGTTGAGCTTTACATCTGAAGGCGTGCACTGATCGGATGCTGCTTGAAACGTCACCACCACGCTCAACTCTGTCTTGCCCCGTTTGCGCTTGACTGCATATAATCCGACTTCGATTGTTTGAATCGAAGTGAGGAAGCCACATTGCCCATTGGAACCGCATTTCACGAGCGTACTTTTCCACTTTGCCAGAGTCTGAACTACCGCGAGTGGTCGGGATACTACACGGTCAGCGTTTACGAAGTGCATCATGAGCACGAGTACAACGCGATTCGCAACGCGGCGGCGTTGATCGATATTTCTCCGCTCTACAAATATTTGATTACCGGGAAAGACGCAACCAAGCTGGTGAACCGCATCATCACGCGCGATGTCAGCAAGGTCAGAGTGGGCCAGGTGATTTATTGTTGCTGGTGCGATGAAGAAGGCAAGGTCATTGACGATGGCACGATTTCGCGTCTCGAAGAAAATGTTTATCGCTGGACGGCAGCCGATCCCAGTTTGCGTTGGTTCCGGCAAAATGGCCTGAACATGGATGTGCAGATTGAGGATATCTCCGAAAAGACCGCAGCCCTTGCGCTGCAAGGACCGACGTCGGCGAAGCTGCTCAAGGCCGTAGCCGAAGCCGACATTACGAACCTGAAATATTTTCGCGTGACGCGGGGGAAGATTGCGGGCGTACCGGTCGACATTTCTCGCACCGGGTACACTGGCGATCTCGGATACGAAATCTGGATGCCCTGGAACGACGCCCTCAAAGTCTGGGACGCGCTGGCTGAGACAGGGAAGCAATTCGATCTGCACGCTGCCGGCATGCTGGCGCTTGACGTTGCGCGGGTGGAAGCTGGGCTGCTGCTCATCGAAGTGGATTACTCAAGTTCGAAGAAGGCGCTGATTTCATCGCAGAAGTTTTCTCCTTACGAGTTGGGCTTCGCCAAGATGGTGCATTTCGACAAAGAGAATTTCATCGGCAAGCGCGCGCTGGAGCGGGATGCCAAGAACGGTGTGCCGCGGCAACTTGTCGGGCTTGAGGTCGACTGGACCGGGGTAGAACAGCTTTATGAGCGCTACGGGCTCACTCCCGCCGCGCCGTCGCAGGCTTCGCGGGTTGCTGTGCCGGTTTATTCCGGTGAGAAGCAGGTGGGGAAGGCGACGACTACTACGTGGTCTCCTACACTGAAGAAGATGATTGCGCTGGCTAGTGTTTCGACGGAATATTCGAAGCCGGGGTCACCGTTGCAGATGGAAGTCACGATTGAGGCGATTCGGCTGAAGACGAACGTGAAGGTGGCAAATTTGCCGTTCTTCAATCCGCTAAGGAAAACGGCGACGCCCGTCTAGCGGGCTATGTGGGGACAGCCGCCCTCGGCTGTCCTCCGCTATTTCGGACCTGGACAGCCGAGGGCGGCTGTCCCCACATGAATCTTGCAGTTTCGAATTATCGTTGCAGAACTAGAACCTTCGCTCTCTTTTTGCCACGCATGTAAATCCAAACGCCAATCAGGATCAGTGCGGCCGTCCCTCCGACGATCTTGAAGACTGCCAGCAGCTTGTTCGGTTCGTCAGGCTGCGGGATCAGCGACAACACAATCGTCAGTGTAGTCGTGAGGAATCCCACGACCGCAACTGTTTTCGCCACGATCTTTCCACCGGGCACGCGGATTACTTCCGGCCCCGCGGGCTCGCCCTGCAGCTTGATCATCGCGGCGAAGAGATAGAGATAGGGGATGAAATAAGTGAGGACGCCCATGCTCACCAGCACGTCGTAGGCGCCCTTGATGCTGGTTCCGGCCTGACCGAGAAACACGAACACCGCGCCTAGAACATACTGCACCAGCAACGCCACCCACGGAGTCTTCCAGCGCGGATGTAACGACCCGAACGCAGCGGGAAGAAAACGGTCGATGCCGGCAACGAACGGCAGGCGCGCGCCGGATGCCAGATAAGCACTGGCTGCGCCAACGTTGCTGAGCGCAATCAAGAATGCGGCGAAGGGGATCACGCCTTCGAAGCCGATGCGGCCGGCGGTGCGCGAGATAGCCTG
>Ga0209006_10005559_pt1 | contig 11443 bp, 10 predicted proteins | sample JacPin_JW_Ref_O2_FD_188567 | JGI IMG/M metagenome (GOLD analysis project Ga0209006, IMG submission 188567) | Forest soil microbial communities from Algoma, Ontario, Canada - Jack Pine, Ontario site 1_JW_Ref_O2 (SPAdes) (version 2) | ecosystem: Environmental > Terrestrial > Soil > Boreal... | reverse complement strand
GTAAACCGTGCGCCCGCTGTCGGTAAGCTTTACCTCGCGATTGGCCGTGTTGGAGCTGTCGGCGCTGTCGCGGTTGTAGTAGTAGTCGTAGAGCGAGATGTTGCTGTAGTCCCGCTGGATCAGGCGCCCGCTCGGCGTGTAGTAGTGGGCGGTGGTCAGCGCCAGGCCGGTATTTTCCGAGAGCGGATATACGGTCTGCACCAGACCTTTGCCGAAGGTCACTTCGCCCGCAATCAAGCCGCGGTCGTGATCCTGAATCGCTCCCGAAACAATTTCCGCCGCCGAAGCGGTCTGCCGGTTGACCAGTACTACGATCGGATAATCCTTACCGCCATTGCCGTGCTGCGCCACGTAACGCTTCTCAGCGGACGCGCGCCCATGATGCGAGACGATGAGCTGTCCCTTCTTCAGGAATTTGTCGGCAACGCCCACGCCCTCGCTGAGCAAGCCGCCCGGATTCGAGCGCAGGTCAAGGATCAGGCCTTTCAGGTCGCCGAAGGAATCGAGCGCGTCCGAGACTTCGTGCTCGGTGGTCTCATTGAAGCCGTTGACGTGCATGTATCCCACGCCGGGCTTGATCAGGAAATGAACATCGACGCTGTAGCGCGGAATCTCATCCCGCACCAGCGTGAACTCCATCGGCTTCTCGACGCCTTCGCGCGAAATGCTGATGTGAACCGTCGTGCCCTTTGGTCCCTTGAGCAGATCAGCCACATCGCTGGTGCTCATGTTCTCCGTCGACTTGCCATCGACTGCGACAATCACGTCGCCCGGATGAATGCCGGCCTTGTAGGCGGGCGTCCCCACAAAGGGATAAATCACAATCACTTTGTTGTTACGCGGACCCACTGTCATTCCTACGCCGTAATACTTGCCGCGCTGGTCTTCGCGCATCAGCGCATACGATTTGGGATCGAAGAAATTGGAGTGCGGATCGAGCGCGTGCAGCATGCCCGGAATCGCCCCGTTGTAAATGGCTTTATCGGCATTTACCGGTTCGGCGTAATTGTCCTCGATGATCGAGTACACGTCCGTGAACTGCTTGAAGCTGTCCTTGACTTCGGAGTCGCTCGCCATCGAAGGCTGCTGTCCGGAGCGCTGGGCAAACATGATGCCCAGGAAGCCGCAGGCCACGAGAAAGAACGCTACAAGGAAGTGAGACCGCCGAGAACTACGAGCCATCGTGAGAATTCCTTCGTTGAGGGCTAGCTTTCACCCCAGCTACGGCGCTGAATATACGCAGTATACCACCCGCTTAGACGTGTCCGGACCGGGATAGTCACCCTTGGTAACCAGCCAAAATCCGGCCTCTTTATGAGATGCGGCGGGCAGGCAAAGGGGTTCCTTGTCGATGCCACATCCGTACCCAACGCCTACAAGGCCTAACACTTCTGTGTTGAGATGACCTTCTCAAATGCACTTCTGGCCCTGCAGTTTTTGGTCGGCGAGTGTGAAGATCAGCCAAAGTTGTTCCCCGGGGTAGTTTCCTCATCTGAGATTTGAGGTATCAACATGCGAATCCTCCATAAACAACTGCAGATGTCGCGGATCATGATAGCGGGGGCCCTTGCGGGACTGGCAGCCTGCGGCTCGGGCTCGCGACCGGCAACGCCAGGCAGTTTCTCTGCGATCGTCGCCCGTCCCGTTCAACCAGCTGGTATTGGGGTCGCCAGCGTAACCGTCACCCCGGCCTCGCTCGTGGGCGGCGCAGCCACGGAAATCACGGTGAACCTGAACGGGACGGCTCCGGGTGGCGGCGTCGCTGTCGAACTGAAGAATTCTGACGCCAGCCTCATCGCAACCCCCACGGTGGTGAATATTCCTTCCGGCCAGAGCAGCGCGACGGTTGCGGCTTCGACCTCACGGGTCAGCGCCAACAGCAAAGTCGCCATCACGGCGGTTTATGGAAATACGGTCGCGGGAACATCGCTGGGCCTAACCTCCTCGCATCAAGTTTCCGCCGCCACGCCGGAATTTACCGTGGCGATCCAGCCGTCGACGGTCACCATCGCGCCGGGGCACTCCGCATCTGCGAAAGTCACAACCACAGTCACTAATGGATACGATCACGCCCTCGATCTCACAGTCTCGGTGCCTGCCGACGTTTCCGTACACTTCAATCCCAAGGTAATTCCGGCGCCCGGAGCCGGGGTCTCCACCGCAACCATCAAAGTTCCGACCACCGGAGTGTCTGGAACCCATGCCATTCACGTGACCGCGAGCGATGGCACACTATCGGCTAAGGCCACGTTGACGCTGAAAGTGCCCGGCCCCGATCCCGAGGCAACGTTTCAGGGCTGCCGATACAAGAGCAACGGCAACAGCTACCAGGGAGTCACAATTTCAGTCGCTAACGCGGGCACGTATCCGTTTGACGCAGTTCTGTACTACGGAACGACTTGCGATCCCAATAAGTGGGCTGACGAATTCGGTTTTGATACGCCCCTGGCTTTTGGCCCTTTCGACTGGATTTTTTGGTTCAACGCCTTTCCCAATCAGAGCGATATGTCAGCACTGTGGTATGTGGGAGGCGATAGATCGCAATGCGTGAACTATGAAGTCGTACCCGATTGCTAGCCGAGGGCGGTAGCTTTGATTTAGGGCTCTCGCGTAGCCAGCGTGCTCGTGTAGCCCCGGACGCTCTCGTCCGGGAGCCATCTTTTCCGTTCCCGCAGGTTTCATATCCGCTGCTAGGGCGGAGGAGGCGTACGCCCGACGTGGCCTGCGCTTGTGGCTAGTCCCCTGAAGCATTAGCTGGTTTGACTCGCTGAGCTATCTGATCCTCGTCGTCCAGTTTCTTTTCATCCGGTTTCTTTTCGCGCCACGGAGCTCGCCGAAGCCGATTTCGGGCGTAAAACGGAGGCGGACCAGCCCCGATTGCGGCTCCGATCAGGCCTCCGATCACACCGAAGCCTAGAGACGCTTTGAGCGCCACGCCCGACGATTGGTTGGAGCCGGCCTTTGCCCCGACGGCAGCTCCGATGCCGAAACCGATGACCGCGCCAATCATGACGTGGCGGACGTCCGGGCCTGACCATGCCGACGGGTAGCTCCGCGAGTATGGGCCTGGCCCTCGCAGCCGCATCGGCGGAGCGGCCCTCCGCGAAAGCTGCGCTAGCGTGTCGTCTTCTTTCGTGCTGACCTGGTCAGAGGCTCTCGCGCCGCACGTCTGGTCCGATGGCGTGTATTGACACCGCGCTATGCCGATCGAAGTCGAGTCGACGCCGGTGCGGTTATTCTCTAAGTCTCGTGCTTGTGCCACAGCACTTGAGACCGGAAAAAGCAAAGCCAGCAGAAAGAGTAATCCGTGATTCCATTTCATAAGTCACCTCTGAACAGGAGATTTGTTGTCGCCGGTTGTCTTAGGCGAAGTGGGAACATGCGCCACGCTCTGCTCTGTCGCGGGCTTAGCATCGGGACTGCGGTAGATCGCTTTCCCGTCGACGAACGGATCGACCATCGCCCCGACGCCCGCTCCGATTGCTCCGAGCACCGGCGCAAAGATGATTACGCCAAGAACGCGAGCAGTCCCGCCACAGCAACCGCGAGTCGCGCCCAGAGCGACGCCGGTACCCGCGCCCACCGCGAACCCCACGCGCGCGCTGTTCCGACCCAGGGACACCGTCTTGATGTCGCCTCGGGCATACTGCCGGGTTCCAAGCGCCGTGAAATAGCAGATGAGATGGTCGTCCGTTACTTCTCCAAGCACGCAGTGACCGGACGTCGCGCGGTGTTTCAGCGTGATCTTGATCTTGGCTCCCTCCGGAATGCTCTGAAGAACCTGCCAATCACTCGACTGCGCTTGGAGATTCACGGCCAGCAACAGGAATCCGAGCACACCGCAATAGAAGGCTTGGAATTTCCTCGGGGCGTCGTCTGTGAGTACGTCTGGCATGACCGCATCCTAGGTCGCGTGGAGCGCCGGCGCTTGTGCGGTTGTTACAGTTTCTTGAGTGTCCTATGCGAACGGAGGCTGAGAGAGCCCCGATCGAGGATCACTGCCTGACGCTGCATGGGTGTCGCGGTTCCGGAACATACGGGACATGCCGCGCCTCGAGGATGGCACGCAGAGTTCGGGGTATTTGCTTGGGAACCTCGAGAACAACAACCTGAGCGATGTCCGCCTGACCACGATACGAGATACGGAAAAAATGCCGGTGCGGGCGCATCCGCCGCACCCCCTTAGGTCTCAACGACTGCAGCGCAATGGATTCAATTTGGCTGAACAGGCGGATGTGGAGCACTTTCTCAAGTGCCACATGAAGATCCTTCCTGGTTAGGATTGTTGGCCCGAGCAGTTACAACGTCTCGATCGGCTGGCGGATGAACTCGACATAGCGCCGCAGTTCGTCGAGCGACGATTCCGAGAGAAGAGAGAAGGGAATTGCGCGGCATCCAGCGGGAAGGTCGGCCGCGGTCAGCGAATCACATACGACGGCTGCGGTTTGCTTGAGGCCGCGTTGCCAGTTGGTCTCGCGCGCGTCGCGAAGAACAAGGCTGTCGGGATGGAATCCCGCTGCCGTCAGCATGGCGCGCGCAACTTTCAGAAACTCCGGCCAGCGCGAGGCCACGCCCACCAGCGTCCCCTTTGGAGCTGGCAAGTAGATGGAAAGGGAAGCCGGTACCGAGCGCAGCTGCAGCGTGAGGAGTTCAGTTCCCGCTGGCAACAACTGTCGCGCCGTCGCCACGCGGTTAGGCAAGACGACGGCCACTCCGCCCTCGGGATTTTTCGGGCAATCCGGTGGAGCGCAGGATCGTACGGGAAACGAAACCGCCGCGGCGATCTCCGCGGCCAGGATGCGGCGCAACTCTTCATCCGGCTCGATCAGCAGAAAGTGATCCGGCGGCTGCATCTCGAGCCACTGGCGCAGACGCGAGCGCAGCGCGGGCAGGGACACTCCAAGATCCCGCGCCGAACGAAACAGCCGGGCAATGGTCTGATCCAGTTCGCGCGCCGGGGATGGCGGAAGCTCCGGCTTGCTGGCGCGCACATGGACGCCGCTGCCGCGGCGAAACTCAACCCAGCGGTCGCGCTGCAGCTGGCGATATCCCGCGCTTACTGTGTTGGGATGTACGTGAAACCGTCGTGCCAGCTCGCGTGTCGAGGGCAGGCGCTGGCCCGGCGCCAGATCGTCGCTCAGAATGCCGAGCATGACCTGCGTCACCAGCTGTTCGCGGATCGAAACTTCGCTGCCGCGGGCAAACCAGAGTTGCATGGCGCGAACATCATACGCGTTCGCCCGTGTCCCTTCGAATTTCTGCCCGCCGCCGGCACTCACTGCAACACTGCACCTTCTGCTTACGTGACAGGCGCGAAAACACTGATTGTTTGCTTTTTGTCACCTTATACGTCTGGCTGCGGCAACGCGTTGCCGCTTTTCCAGTTCCGGCAGTATGATGAACCGCATGAGTTTCTCCGAGACGATCTTCCTGTTTTTCTTGGCGCTTATCATCTTTGGGCCCAAGAAGTTGCCGGAGATCGCCCGCCAGGTCGGCAAGTATCTGAACGAGTTTAAGCGGGCCTCGAACGAATTCAAGGCGCAGATCGAGCACGAAATCTCGAATCTGGACGTTGAAAAAAGGCGAACCGAGACACAGACTGTGCTGCCTCCCGCTGCGCCCCTCGAAGGAACGGCCGCGCGCACGCTGTCCGCAACCAGTTGGACCGGCGACTCGTCGACCGAACCCGCGCCGGTCGAAGCTTCTTCTGACGACGCGAACCAGACCGATGCGGGCACCGAGGGTAACGCCGGATCGCCCGCAACGCTGGCGGCCTCGACCGATGAGCCCCCCGCCTCGGTGCACACGAATGAGATCGCGACCGAAGCGCTTTCGGCGCCTGACTCCACGCCTTCCTCGACTTCGCAGGAGTCGCATGCCTAATTTCGCGGCCTTCGCTTCCGGCGGCGAAGGAGATTCCGAATCGATGCCCACCATGGGCTTCCTCGACCACCTTGAGGAGTTGCGCAAGCGCCTGGTATATTCCGCCATTGCCGTGATCGCCGGCACGGGCGCCTGCTGGGGATACCGGGAAAAAATCTATGCCGTGATGCAGAAGCCCATCATGGACGCCCTGCGCTCGCACGGGCTGCCCGAAAAACTGGTCTACTTGAATCCCACCGACCCCTTCAACCTTTACTTGAAGATTGCAATGCTGGCGGGATTATTTCTCACCTCGCCCTTCGTTCTCTATCAGGTCTGGATGTTCATTTCGCCCGGCCTTTATCGAAACGAGAAGCGTTACGTTGTGCCGTTCATGCTGTCGACGATCACGCTGTTCACCCTGGGCGGTTATTTCGGGTACCGGATCGCCTATCCTCGGGCGCTGGAGTTCTTCATCGGCTTCAACGGGCAGTTCCAGGCCATGATCACGGTAGGCGAGTATACCCAGCTTTTCCTGAGCATCGTCCTCGGCATGGGATTGATCTTCGAACTTCCCATCGTGGTTTTCTTCCTGGCCTTCATGGGGATCATGACGCCATCGTTCATGATCAAGAACTTCCGCTATGCAATCCTCGTGATATTCATTCTTGCGGCGATCGTTACGCCCACGCCTGACATCATAAACATGTGCGTTTTCGCCGCTCCCATGATCGGCTTGTACGCGCTGAGTATCGGCGTGGCTTACATAGTTCATCCCACTCAGCGCGAGGCGCGGAAAGCGAAACAAACGCAATCATGAGATCGCGGCCCTTCCGCATCCTGCTGCTGGCCTTCGCAATGGCGTGCCTCGCCTGTGATCGCGACCACGCCGCTTCACAGCCTGCGCCGCAGACTCCGGCGGCGGCTGCACCCGCGGCCGACGATTCCAGACCGCTCAGTCTTCCGCCCGACAGCGGACCGCCGCCCGCGTTCGACGGGGACCGCTCCCTGCAATATGTGAGAGAAATTGTGAAACTCGGCCCGCGTCCGCTGGCCAGCGCGAATCACAAGAAGGTCGAGGAGTACATCGCTTCGCGCCTGAAGGGCGACGTGGTCGAGAACGACATCTTCACCGCCGATACTCCGGTGGGCAAGTTTCCTGTCCACAATATAGTGGCCAAGTATCAGGGGACGAAAGACGGCATCATCGTAATCGCGAGCCACTACGACACGAACTATCCCCTCCGAGGCACGTCGTATGTCGGCGCCAACGATGGCGGATCTTCCAGCGCGCTGCTGCTGGAGCTGGGCAACCAGCTGCGCGGTAAGCCGCTCGATGGCTACAGCGTGTGGCTGGTCTGGGACGACGCCGAAGAGGCGATGAAACCCGAGCCTGAGACTCCGTTTCTGGACGACAGCCTTTACGGAATTACGCATCTTGCCGAGAAGTGGCAAGCCGACGGCACCTTGAAAAAGATTAAGGCATTCCTTCTGGCGGATATGATCGGCGACGCCGATCTCAACGTGGATCGAGACGAAAATTCCACTCCTTGGCTGGAGAACGTAGTCTACGAAGCCTCGACTCGCCTGGGATACCAATCACATTTCTTTGGCCATAACAACAAAGTCACAGACGATCACATACCCTTCACCAAACGCGGCGTGGCTTGTGCCGACCTCATCGACTTCATGTATGGCTACAACAACGTCTTCTGGCACACGCCGCAGGATACGGTCGACAAGCTCAGTCCCAAGAGTTTAACCATCGTCGGAAGCGTGATGCTCGAAACCGTGCGCATTCTCGACAAGATGGATCCGCTCCCGCCGAAGTGATTTCGCGAGGTGAAAGAACATCTCGACCGCGTACGGTAAGAATTTCTTTGCGTCCTTCGCGCGACCTTGGCGACCTTTGCGGTTAGAAGCTTTCCTGGCCGTCTCTCTGACGGTTTCCAGCTTCTCATTTTGCGCTTTTGCAGAATTTCATTTCTAATGCACCCCATATGCGAACCGTGAAAACCCTGTTGTGTGCTTGGATATTGGGCCTTGTTAGTCTTGCTGCAACTCCTCCCGCCGACAACGATGTCAACCAGGTCATTCAGGCGGCGCTTCAGCCCTCCCCCCTCGAAGCGAATCTCCATCGCCTGACGGACCAGATCGGCGGCCGAATCCCCGGTACGGTCGCGATGCAGCACGCTGTCGAATGGGGCACGCAAGCGTTTACGGCGGCAGGAGCCGATAGCGTTCACGCGGAAGGATTTAGTATTCCCAACTCCTGGGCTGAAGGCGCGACGGAGATGATCGCAACTTCTTCGTACGAGATCAGCGCGACCAAGGTCGGTGGAACCCTGCTTTCAGTCTTCCACGTTCACGCCGTGTCCATCGCATGGGCACCGGCGCTCGCTCCGGTCAAGCACGTCCCGATCATTGATGTTGGTGAAGGTTCAGCGGCGGATTTCCAGAAGGCAGGCGACGTCGCCGGCAAACTCGTCCTGGTGCACACAACGGTTCTCAAAACCTGGGACGACCTGTTCGCCGAATATTCGAAAGCTCCCCCCGTGATCGATCTCGCCGTGAAAGGCCAAGCGAAGGCGATTGCTTTCATGGCCACGCGCGAGCACGACATCCTTTACCGGCACACCAACACGGGTGAGGGAGAAATCGACAAGCTTCCCATGGTCATCGTGGCGCGAGAGGATGGCGAGCGCATCGCCCGCATCCTCGCTTCCGGACGCTCCGTCTGGGCCGATCTCAGCATTCCGAATGTAATTGGCGGACCGATTCGCGCTTCGAACGTAATCGCAGAAATCAAAGGGAGCGATAAGCCGGACGAGTTTGTGATTCTCGGCGCGCACCTCGATTCCTGGGAACTGGGTACCGGTGCACTCGATAACGGATGCAACGCAGCACTCGTGATCGATGCGTTGCGGGCGATCAAGGCATCCGGGGTGAAGCCGAGGCGCACTATCCGTTTCATTCTTTTCTCCGGCGAAGAGGAGGGGCTCCTGGGTTCGCACGCCTACGCAGTCAATCATCGCCACGAACTCGACAAAGCTGCCGGTGTGATCATCTACGACTCAGGCACAGGCAAGACCACGGGCTTCTCGGTCGGTGGCCGCAAAGACATCGCCGATGCCGCGCGCCCGCTGATTGTCCCGCTGGCACAGTTTGAAGTGAAAGATCTGCTCGTCACGATGGAAGGCGGCACCGACCACTTCGATTTCATGCTGGAGGGTGTGCCCACCTTCGTCGCCGAACAGGATGAGGCGAACTACATGGAGAACTACCACGCCATCTCCGATACCTACGACAAGGTGGATTTTCCGCAGTTGAAAAAGCACGTAGCCGAGGCCGCCTCGCTCGCCGTGGAGTTGGCCGATTCGCCGCAGAAAATCGGACCGCGGCTGACTCACGATCAGATTCAGCAGACGATTGTCGATTCCCGCTCGGAGGATCTGCTTAAATCTCTCGGTCTCCTGGATGATTGGGCGAACGGCAAACGTGGAAGGCAGAAATAGGGGGAACTGTTGGTTGTCGTTTGATTTTTGAATGCCCGAGCCAAGTTTGAAGCATTTGGGTTCATCAATAACATTCAAAAATCAGCAGTCAACAATGCCCACGCCGGGAACTGCCATTGCTCTTATTCTGGATTCTCTTCAACGTCTTCGCGCTGGGCATGCTGGTGCTCGACCTTCGTGTCTTTCACCGGCCGGGGCAGGTCGTGCGCCCGCGCGCAGCTTTGATCGGGAGCGCGTTGTGGGTCACTCTGGCGGCTGTTTTCGCAGGGGTGCTCTTCTACTGGCAAGGGCGTCAGCCGATGCTGGAGTTCGTCACCGGCTATGTCATCGAGCTTTCCCTCAGCGTAGATAATCTCTTCATCTTCCTGGTGATCTTCCGTTATTTTGCCGTCCCGGAGGAAGAGCAGCATGGCGTGCTGTTCTGGGGAATTCTGGGCGCGCTGATTCTGCGCGGCGGTTTCATCCTGGCAGGCGTCGGCCTGATTCACCGATTTCACTGGGTTCTCTACGTATTTGGGGCGCTGCTAATTTTGAGCGGGATCAACCTGCTCCGAGGTAAGCACCAGGTTGATCCGCAAAAGAACCCTCTGGTGAAGGCCATGCGCCGCTGGATCCCCATGACCGACAGCTACCTCGGAAGCAAGTTCTTTGTCCGCAACTGGCGTGGGAATCCGGGGCTGTATGCCACTCCTCTGCTCGTGGTTCTTGTCCTTATCGAAACCACCGACGTGCTGTTCGCGGTCGATTCCATTCCAGCCGTACTCGCGATTACTCTGAACGCCTTCATTGTTTACACCTCGAACGTATTTGCCGTCCTCGGTCTGCGGTCGATGTACTTCGCAGTGGCTGAATTGATAAAAGTTTTTCGATTCCTGCACTATGGCCTGGCAGCGCTGCTGATTCTGGTCGGTCTGAAGATGCTCGCTGCCGATCGTTTTCCGATTCCTACCCACATTACGCTGGGCGTGGTAGCGGCCGTGTTGCTGATAGCGATGGTGACATCAGTACTGTTTAAAGAGGGGAAAAAAGAGTAAGTCGGGAGAGCTCTTCTTAGCGTCGTTCGCGGCAATTCTTCGCGACCTTCGCGGTCAAGAGCTTTCGTCGGAGATAATCCACAGCTTTTGACCGCGACCGACGCGAAGAAAACCCGGTACGAACCCAAAGGAATCCAGCGGCCCGCATACGCTATTATGGAATGCCATGGCGCAAGTGACCATCCACGTGCCTCCGCGCCCGTATCAGGGCTGGATTGAGAACGGATTGCTGGCCCGGGCCGGCTCCGTGGTGGGCGAACTCCTTCCGCAGGCCAGCAAAGTTTTCGTGGTAACGGTAACTCCTGTGCGCAAGCGTTGGGGGACGAAGCTGGTGCGCGCTCTCAAAGCGGGCGGATTCACACCGCAAGTGATCGTTATGCCGGATGGCGAACCGGCGAAGCGCCTGCATACCGTCGAAACTCTCGCCGAAAAACTGGCTCATCTGGGTGCGGATCGCAAGGCTGTGATCATCGCGCTCGGAGGCGGCGTGGTAGGCGACGTCAGCGGGTTGCTGGCATCTCTTTACATGCGCGGTATAGAACTCGTTCAGATTCCGACAACCGTGCTGGCGCAGGTTGACGCCTCGATCGGCGGCAAGACCGGAGTCAATCTAGCCGCCGGCAAGAATCTGCTCGGAACCTTCCATCACCCGCGGGTCGTGCTTATCGATCCGACTGTGCTGAAGACTTTGCCTGATCGCGAATTTCGTGCTGGCCTCTATGAAGCTCTCAAGTGCGGCATCATCGGAAACGTCGAATTATTTCTTCGCTTTGAACAGAATCGCGCACGCATTCTGAAACGCGATCCTGTCGAATTGGAATGGCTCATCGCGCAATCGGTGAAGCTCAAGGCCGAGGTGGTCTCTGCCGACGAGCGCGAAGACGGACTGCGCCGCGTGCTCAATCTCGGCCACACCATCGGACACGCGCTTGAGGCCGAAACTGGCTACCGGCGCCTGCTTCACGGAGAGGCCGTCGCCTGGGGCATCATCGCCGCCACCCGCATCGCGCTTAGCGTCGGCCGTACGGACAG
>Ga0209006_10005557_pt1 | contig 11446 bp, 11 predicted proteins | sample JacPin_JW_Ref_O2_FD_188567 | JGI IMG/M metagenome (GOLD analysis project Ga0209006, IMG submission 188567) | Forest soil microbial communities from Algoma, Ontario, Canada - Jack Pine, Ontario site 1_JW_Ref_O2 (SPAdes) (version 2) | ecosystem: Environmental > Terrestrial > Soil > Boreal... | reverse complement strand
CCCAATGTTTGCGGGCCTAAATCGCATACGGGACGGATGTGCCAACCTCAGATCGAGGAGCCAATGCCATGCGCGTACTGATAATTGAAGACAATATCGCCACGGCGCAATCGATCGAGTTGATGCTCAAAACCGAGAGCTTCAACGTCTACACGACCGATCTTGGCGAAGAAGGGATCGATCTCGGTAAGCTGTACGACTACGACATCATCCTCCTCGACCTTAATCTTCCGGACATGTCGGGCTTGGAAGTCTTACGCAGCCTGCGCGTGTCGAAGGTCAAGACGTCGATCCTGATCCTGACCGGGCTCGCCGGCATCGAGGACAAGGTCAGAGGTCTCGGCTTTGGCGCCGACGATTATATGACCAAGCCGTTCCACAAGGACGAGCTGGTGGCGCGCATCCACGCCATCGTGCGGCGCTCCAAGGGCCACGCCCAATCGGTCATCCAGACCGGCGATCTCGTCGTTAACCTCGACACCAAGACGGTCGAAGTCAACGGCGCACGCGTGCATCTGACCGGCAAGGAATATCAGATCCTCGAACTGCTCTCGCTGCGCAAGGGCACAACGCTGACCAAGGAGATGTTCCTCAATCATCTCTATGGCGGCATGGACGAGCCGGAGCTGAAGATCATCGACGTCTTCATCTGCAAGCTGCGCAAGAAGCTCGCCAACGCCTCGAACGGCAAAAATTATATCGAGACGGTGTGGGGCCGCGGCTATGTGCTGCGCGAGCCGAGCGAAGACGAAGCGAAAATCTCCGCCTGAGCTTTTTCGGGTTTCGCAAATACAAACCCCGGCCAGTGGCCGGGGTTTTTTGTTTGGCAGTCCTGCTAACAAGCCTTTTTCAGCAAGACGCTTCCAGCAAACTCGGACGTCAGCGTCCGCCATTGACCGCGACCAAGCGCGGCCCAAGCTTGCCGCCGGGCAAAACCTGCGGCCGCAGCTGGCGCACGTTCGGTACATAAAGGCCGCGCAGCTCCGGCACGGTTCGGAAGCTGTCCGTCAGCCCCACCACGGTCTCCGCGGCGCCGAGCACGAGATAGCCGTCGCTCGCGGTGATGCGGCCGAGGCGATTGAGCAGGCCGATCTTGGTCTCTTGGTCGAAATAGATCAGCACGTTGCGGCAGACGATCAGATCGAACGTGCCCAGCGCCGAGAAATCGGCAAGCAGATTGAGTTGCTTGAATTTGACCATGGCGCGGATTTCCGGCGCGATCTGCCACATGTCGCCGACCTTGGCGAAATATTTGATCAATAGCTGGATCGGCAGCCCGCGCTGCACTTCGAATTGGCTGTAGATGCCCGCCTGCGCCTTCGCCAGCACGCCGCTGGCAAGATCGGTCGCGATGATGTCGATGCGCCACCCGGCCACGCTGCCTTCCACCTCTTTCAACGCCATGGCCAGCGAATAGGGTTCCTGCCCGGTCGAGGCGGCGGCACACCAGATACGGATGGTGCGCGAGGCGCGGCGCGAGCCAAGCAGCGCCGGCAGCACCGCAGAACGGAAATTTTCGAACGGCGTCTTGTCGCGAAAAAAGAACGTCTCGTTGGTGGTCATGGCCTCGACGACCGTGGTCATGAGGGCGTCGGTATCGCCACGTTTGAGTGCAGCCACGAGCTCGCCGAGATTGCCGAAGCCGGCCTTGCGCGCGATCGGCAGGAGCCGGCTCTCGACCAAATATTGCTTGTCGGCGGACAGCACCAGGCCGGAGCGCTGCTTGAGCGCCTTGCGCAAGAAGTCGTAATCGAGCGGCGTCATGCGTGGCCTCCCGAAAACAACCGATTGAGCTCGGTCGGGATCTGGCCGAGCGGAAGGATTGCGGAGCAAAGGCCCGCCAACGCCACCGAGCGCGGCATGCCCCAAACGACGCTCGACTCTTCATCCTGAGCGATCACGCTGCCGCCGGCGGCCGCGATATCGGCGGCGCCGCGCGTTCCGTCGGATCCCATGCCAGTGAGAACAAGCGCAAGGCTGGAAGAGCCCCACACCTTCGCCGCCGACGAAAGGAACGGATCTACCGACGGTTTGCAAAAATTGACCGGAGGATCGTCGCCAAGCGCGATCGTCGGGCTCGCGCGGCCGCCCACGATGCGCATATGGCGGCCGCCGGGCGCAACGTAGATGCCGCCGGCGACGATCGGCTCGTCGTGCTCGGCCTCATGCACGCGGCGGCCGCTGGTGCGCGCCAGATGCTCGGCCAGAACCGTCGTGAACGTCGGCGGCATGTGTTGGGTGATCAGGATCGGCGCCCGATCGATCGTGGCGCCGATTTGGCCGACCAAAGTCGTGAGCGCTTGCGGTCCGCCGGTCGATGAACCGATCAGCAATGCGCGTGGCGGGGACATTGCGAATGGCCGCAGCCTGAAGGCTGCGCCGTCTGCTTGCGGCACGGTTGGACGGCGGCGCGGCGCCGGCTCGGTTTGGTGCGCGGGCGTGCCCGGATTCAATTGGCGCAGGAGCAGGCGGCCGCGGCGGCCGAGATTGCGGATTTTATCGATCAGCTCACGATGAAACGCCGTCGACGCAGAAGAGTCAGGGGCGGACTCGGGCTTCGGAACGTAATCGGCGGCGCCGAGCGACAGCGCCCGCAGGCTGATTTCCGCGCTTCGGCGCGTTAGCGTCGAAGCCATGATCACGACCAGATCTGGCTTTTTCTTAAGCAACAACGGCAGCGCCGAGATGCCGTCGAGTTCCGGCATGTCGACATCGAGAACGACCACATCGGGATCGAAGCCGTCAAGCTGCTCGACCGCCTCGCGCCCGGTGCGCACGCATCCGGCCACCATCATGTCGCGTTCAGCGCCGATCCAACGCGTGAGCAATCGGCGCACCACGATCGCATCGTCGACGACCATCACCCGGATCGGCTTGCCGATGACAGTCGCGGGGCTCGCGGTGGCAAAGACAGTGTTCATGGACTACGGACTTTCCGCACTTGGACTTTCAACGCTTGGACTTTCAGCGCCTGAACTTTCAACGTTCTTGGGCGCTTGGATTTCGAAGCTTGGCCTTTCATCGGCCGCGCGCTTTCGCACTCAGAGCAGGCCGACTTCTTGGAATTTCGCTTCGACGATGTCCTTGTCGAACGGCTTCATGATGTATTCGTTGGCGCCGGCATGCAGCGCGCGGGCGATGTGGGCGACGTCGTTCTCGGTGGTGCAGAACACCACCTTCGGCTTGTCGCCCCCGGGCAGACGGCGCAGCGCCCGCAAGAACTCATAGCCGTCCATTTTCGGCATATTCCAGTCGAGCAGAATCGCATCCGGAATCTGCCGGCGGCATGCCTCGATGGCTTCTTCGCCGTTCTCCGCTTCCGCGATCTGGAATTCGAGGCCTTCCAGAATTCTCCGTGCCACCTTGCGGATAACGCTGGAGTCGTCGACGACCAAACACGTCTTCATAACACGTCACTCCACGCTTCGCGGGCGAACCCGCTGGGATGTTCCGTTATGGGCGCATTCGCCCATTGGTTTGCGCGTCCTTGTTCATGCCGCCATCGGCTCGCCGCGCAGGTCCAGAATCCGGTCGACGTCGAGCACGACAAGGAGCGCACCGTCGAGCCGATAGACGCCGGCCGACAAAGCGGCCAGCCTGCCGTCGAGATTGATCGGATTGGGTTCGCGGTGGAAATCCGCCAGCTTGAGCACCTCGCCGACGGCGTCGACCAGGAGACCGAACGACTCGCCCTTTGCCTCGATGCCGATCGCCATCGGCGCCGCGCCGTCTTCGCGCTTCTTGACGTCGAGGCGATGGCGCATGTCGATCGCAGTCATGATGCGGCCGCGCAGATTCAAAACGCCGGCAATTTCCGCCCCCGCCAACGGCACGCGCGTGATGCGCGCCGGCTTGAACACGTCCTGGACGCGGCCGATCGGCAGGCCAAATGCCTGGCCGGCGATCGTGAACGTGACGAATTCGGTGGCTGCGGTATCGTCGTGCATTTGTCTCTCTCAATCGCCCGTCGTTCACGCCGCCTGATGCAGATCGTCGGTCTGCTCTTTGATCGCCGCGATCAGCCCGGTCCGATCGAACTTGGCGACAAAATCGTGGAAGCCGACCCGACGGCCGCGTTCGATCGCGTCGACGGAAACCATCGCCGAGAGCGCGATCACCGGAATGGCGGCAGTCGCGGGATTGTCGCGCAAGGCGGCGGCCAGCTCGAAGCCGTCCATGTCCGGCATCTCGATATCGGTGACGACGATATCGATTCGAGAGCCGGACTTGATGGCGGCGAGCGCCTCGGCGGCGGAGGCGGCGGTGATGACCTGATAGCCGGCGGCCTTGATCAGCGGCGCGAGCATGTCGCGGAAGAATGCCGAATCGTCGACCAGCATGATCCGCCGCGCCAGCAACGCCGGCCGCGCATCGCGGCGGCGGAACCAATCTGCATAGGCCTGCGGCAGAAAATGGCCGATATCGATGATCTCGGTGGCGCTGCCTTTCACCACGGCATAGCCGAGCACACCCGGACGCTCGCTCGCCACCTCGATGTCGAGCCGTTGCTCGACGATGTCGACGATCTCGTCGACCATGAGGCCCATGCAGCGGCCGCGATCGGCAAACACCAGGATCGGCTGCGCGCCATCCTGCTTGACGCCGCTTTGCGCGTCGATGCGCAAAAGCGGCATGAGCTGATCGCGATACTGAACGAGACAATGACCGTCAGAAACCTCAATCCGGCGGCAATCGATCTCTTCCAGGCGCGCGACCAGGGAAAGCAGAACCGCCTTGGGCTGTTGCGAGCCGGCGCGGAATACGAGCAGCGGCGTCAAGTCCTCGTCGCCGCCATCCTCGCCGTCGTCGAGCTCGCTCCTGTCGGCTTGCGCCACCGGCGCAATGCGGCCGAGCGCCTGCGCGATTCCGTTCGGGTCGACGATCATGATCACCGTGCCGTCGCCGAGGATGGTCGTGCCGGAGAACGCCGAGATATGCCGCAGCTTCGACGACATCGGCTTGATGACGATCTCCTCGGTGTGGAAGACCCCGTCGACGACCACGCCGAAAATCTGGCTGCCGACCTGGGTGACGACGACGAAGCCTTTGTCGCTATCGCCGTCACCAATGCGCAGGACTTCTTTGAGCTGGATGAGCGGCAACAACTTGTTGCGCAGCCGCAGCACCGGCGTGTCCTTGATGCGTTCTATGCGGTGCTCGCCGCTTGACGCGCGTACCAGTTCGAGCACGGAGAGCTGCGGGATAGCGAAGCGTTCGCCGCCGGCTTCGACGATGAGCGCCGAAACGATCGCCAGCGTCAAAGGAATCTTGATGGTGAAAGTCGTTCCCACGCCCGGCATGGATTTCAGATCGACGGTGCCGCCGATCTGCTCGATGTTGGCGCGCACGACGTCCATGCCGACGCCGCGGCCGGAAATGCTGGTGATCTTGGCGGCGGTGGAGAAACCGGGCGTGAAGATCAGATTGCCGACCTCGCCGTCGGATCTCGCCGCCATCTCAGCCTCGCTAGCGAGGCCCAGTTCGACCGCCTTGGCGCGGATGCGCGCCATATCGAGGCCGCGGCCGTCGTCGGCGATCTCGATGATGATGTGGCCGCCCTGGTGCCAAGCCGAAAGGCGGATCGTGCCCTTCTGCGCTTTGCCCGCTGCCGCGCGCTCGGCTGCACTCTCGATGCCGTGATCGGCGCTGTTGCGCACCAGGTGCGTCAGCGGGTCCTTGACCAGTTCAAGCACCTGGCGGTCGAGCTCGGTCTCGGCGCCATGCATCTCCAAATCGATGTGCCTGCCGAGCTCGGCGGAAAGATCGCGCACGATGCGCGGCAGCTTCTGCCAGGCATTGCCGATCGGCTGCATGCGCGTTTTCATGACGCCTTCCTGCAGCTCCGCGGTGACGTTCGAGAGGCGCTGCAGCGGCACCTTGAAGTCGGAATCCTCATTGCGGCGGACGATCTCGAGCAACTGGTTGCGCGTCAGCACAAGCTCGGAAACCGTCGTCATCAGATGGTCGAGCGTCTCGACATGCACGCGGATCGAATGGTTCGCGAACCGCTCGCCGCGTTCGTCGTCGGGCCGCTCGGCCGCGGATTTGTCAGCCGCGTTCTTGTCGGTGGAAGGATTGTCAGCGGCGGGCTTGTCATGCGCCGGCTCCGGCGGCGCCTTCAGTTCGGCGCGGGCGGACGGCGGTGGCTTTGCAGCCTGAGGCAGGTGGGGCAGCGTCAGGTGATTGAGTTGCCCGATGAGATCGACGTCGTCTCCCGCCGGCTCGCTTTCGTGCGCCTCGAGCCCTTCAAGGATGGCCTTGATCCGGTCGATGGTGGAGAGAATGAGCGTGACCGCCTCGGTCGTAACCGGCATGCCGTCGCGGAATTTGCCCATCAAGCTTTCGGCCGCGTGCGCCAATGTCTCCAGGCGGGGCAAGCCAAGAAAGCCGCAGGTGCCTTTGATGGTATGGACCAGGCGAAAAATGTTGCCGAGGATTTCGCCGTTATTCGGCTCCTGTTCGAAACGCACGAGCTCCGCGTCGACACGTTCGAGACTCTCGTTGGTCTCGGTCAGGAACTCCTGCAGCAGGTCGTCCATTGAAGGCGCCTCTTACGCACACACGCACTATTGACGGCAGGCGCTTGCGCACCGCCGCCACGCACGCAGCAACGCGCGCGCTCGCGGCCTGACGCCAGGGCGCCCGGCCGGTCTCGAAGTCAGTGTGTTGCCTAAGCGTTTAATTTCGGTTGCGGGAACGCGAACTTACTTCCGCTACACCGAGGCTTTTCCAACCAGTCTGGATGGTTAGCGGGCCGTTAACGTCACGATGCCGCTCTCGCCGCCGGCCGAAAGGACAAGCCCGCAATCGCGCGCCAGGATGCCGGCATACAGCGGCTGAACGGCGTGAGCATCCACTGGATGAGCCGAACTGCCGGTGAGGAATTCGGCGGTGGTCGGGTTCAGCTTGGCGTTGAGTCCGGACGCCGTGACGACAAAGCCGACGATGCCGTCGCCGCCGGATACCGGATCCGCGGTCAGCGTCCCGCCGCGTGAAATGCTTCCGGCGCCGATCAGCAGCATATTCAAGAGGAGCTTGACGCGGTTCTTGGCCAACAACTGGCGCGGCAGATTCCAAACCAGGGTGGTCTTGCCGTCCTCGATGAGGCCGCGCGCCGCCTTTTCGGCATCGCCAAGATCGATCTGCGCGCCGGCCGAGCCGGCCGCACCGAAGGCAAGCCGGCAGAATTGCAGTTTTGCCGAGGCCTGGTACGCGCTCTTCTTGATCAGATCGAGCGCAAACGTCTTGGTTTCCTCGTCCTTGTCCTCCTCCATGACTTCGATGCCGTTGACGATGGCGCCGACCGGGCTGATCAGGTCATGGCAAACGCGCGAGCACAGCAGCGCGGCAAGGTCGAGGGCGCCGATGGCAATGGAACCGGATACAGGGGCGGACATGAGAAACTCCGCTTAGGTGTGCGCCTAAGTCCGCGTTGGGTGTCACAGCGCGGGCGATTCGGCAATCGTGCCGTCGCTGCGGCCCTGTGGTACAGGGGCCCCCTTTGTCCAACCGCGGGCGGGAACTTCAAGGAGCGCTGTGCCAAACTTCGACATTACCGCCGGCCTTGTGGAAGGGCTGACCGCGATCGGCGTCACCGCGGCAACAGCGATCCTTGATTCTCCGGCGGACGGCCAATTCCGCATCAAAGCCGATGGCTCGCCGGTGACGCCGGCCGACGAGACCGCAGAGGCGATCATCCGCGACGGCCTGCGCCGCATTGCTCCGAGTTTGCCGATTGTCTCCGAAGAGCAAGCGGAGCGCGAGCGACCGGTCTTCGACGCACGTTACTCGGGCGCGCACTATTTCCTGGTCGATCCGCTTGACGGCACGCGCGAATTCATCGCCAAACGCGATGAATATACGGTCAATATCGGCCTCGTTTCCGACGGTGCGCCGATCCTGGGCATTATCGTAGCGCCGGCGCTCGGCTTGATCTGGCGTGGCATCGTCGGGCGCGGCGCCGAGCGTCTGGAATTTTCATCAGGCGAAATTTCGCAGCCGCAGCCGATCCACACGCGCACCCAGCCCGCGGGCGAGTTGATCGTCATGGTCAGCCGATCCCACCTCGACGCGCCGACGCAGGCTTATCTTGACGTGCTGCCGCACACGCGCCGCATCGCCAGCGGCTCCTCGTTGAAATTCTGCCGCCTGGCCGAGGGGATAGCCGACCATTACCCGCGGCTCGGACCGACGCGTGACTGGGATGTGGCGGCGGGTCACGCTGTCCTGGCGGCGGCAGGCGGCAGCGTGATCGAGCCAGACGGCGCTGCTTTGACCTACGGCACCCCGGACCTGCGCATTCCGGCCTTCCTCGCCTGGGCCGGTCCGGCGCCAACCGAAGGGGCACTTAAGGCCGGCTGGTAAAGGACACGAAGTTCAGGGGCTCAGCGTACCCAGCACATCCGGCCATTTATGCTCGGCCGCAGTGATGATGCGTTCGGAATCGGCGCTAAATGTCGCCAGCTGATCAGGGTTATAGAATAGAAACAGCCGGCCGCCGTTTATCAGCCAGGCATCCGGATTTCCGGCAACCGCGACGCCACGGGCGACGCCCAGCGGATCATAGCCGCCGAATTTCGGCATATAGACATCGGGCCGCGCGGCGAAGGCTTCCCGATTGCCGATATTGCAGAAGCGCCAGATCGTACCGCCATACTGGAATTCGAGATCTGGGCTGCCGGGCACGGGTCTGCCGTCGGTATAGAAGGCGACCGGATCGTAGCCGCCGATGGCAAGGCCGGTGTGCCGGTCCACCACGATCCTTTCCGTCTCCACCGCCTGTGAGAGGAGCGCTAGCGCAGCAAGAATACCGACAAGAATACGCGCAAGCCGCCCACGGCCGCATGGCGGGCTCGGTATCGCTTTCGTTGCTGCCGTGCTGCGGTCATAGTTTCAGCGAACGATTGGCTGATTCGCTCGTGCCCGAGAAAAAAGCTAAGCCGAGACTTAGCCGGGTCCATGTGAGCAAGGGGTTAATCTGGGGACGCTCGATGAATCCTGCCGCGCGATTTGCCGTTGTCGCCATGACGTTCGCCGGGCTCAGCGCAGGGCTCGTGGCCATCTCAGGAGCCACGCCGGCCGGCGCGCAGACCATGCCGCCGCCGCAACCGCCTTCAACGGTCGGGCCGGCAGCATCACCGCCCCCGCCGCCGCAACCGCCATCGAATAACCAGTTCTCGCCGAACGAGATTATCGATGCGGGCCATCACTTTTTCGGCGGCGCCTCGCGCGGCTTGGCTTCGATCGTGGAGAAAGCGGGCAACCAATGGGGGCAGCCGAACGGCTATATCCTCGGCGAGGAAGCGAGCGGCGCGTTTGTCGGCGGCCTGCGTTATGGCGACGGCACGCTCTACACCAAGAATGCCGGTGACGTACGCGTTTATTGGCAGGGGCCGTCGCTTGGCTTCGATGCCGGAGCCGACGGGGCGCGGACCATGATGCTGGTCTATAACCTGCCGCGGACCGAGGCGATCTTTGAGCGCTTCGGCGGCGTCGCCGGCGCCGCCTATTTTATCGGCGGACTGGGCATGACCGCGCTCACGGCGAACGACATCGTGGTGGTGCCGATCCGCACCGGCGTCGGGTTGCGGCTTGGGGCCAATCTCGGCTACCTGAAGTTCACGTCGCACCCGACCTGGAACCCGTTCTGACGGCCCGCCATTACCTGCACGTGAAAGGGCGGCGGCAAAGAACGGGGCGTCATCGGTTTGTCGCCATCGGTCTATTGTCTTTTCTGGCGCGGCGGCCGCTCCCGGTTTAGGTTAATGGGTCCTCAAGATGGTGCGGCTCTGCCGCGGCGTGGCAATGTGGAGCTGGACGGCAGGCTCTCAAGAGTGGTGTCATGATCGAACCGGTCATGTATTTCGGGATCGGGTTCCTCGTTGCGGCGCTGCTCGGATTGCTTTTCATTCCCTTGGTTCATGGTCGCGCTGTGCGCCTGACGATGCGCCGTCTCGAAGCGGCGACGCCGCTGTCGATCGCTGAAATCCGCGCCGACAAGGATCAGCTGCGCGCCGAATTCGCCATGTCGACGCGCCGGCTCGAAATGAGCGTCGAGCAGATGAAGGCGAAAACGACCGGCCAGCTTGCCGAGCTCGGCAAAAAAACCGACGCCATCAACCATCTCAAGAAAGAGCTAGGTGAAAAGACGGCGGCAATCTTCGCGCTTGAGTCGCGTGACAAGAATTTAAGGGATCAGCTGCGCTCTACCGAGGATGAGTTCGAGCTCAAATCGGGCTCATTGCGCGAAGCCGAACGCACGCTCGCCGACAAGCAGGCGGACCTTGCCAGATTGGTGGCCGAACTCGGCGAGCGCTCGATCATGGCCGACAGCCAGCGTGTCGAGCTCGCCGCCGTACGTACCCAGATCGAAGCGATGAAGGTCAGCGTCGCCGACTACGAGCGCGCCGTGCGCTCGACCGAGGAGCGGCTGGCGCGCGAACGCGCCGAGGCGGAAGCGGCGGCCAAACAGTCGGGCGAGGAGCGTGGCAAGCTCGACGGGCTCACCGCGCGCACCGGCGAGCTCGAGCGCGAGCTGCTGGTGCAGAAGACCGAAGCCGAGGTGACGAACCGCCGCGTGCAGGAGCTGGAAGAGCGGCTGCGCGAACAAGGGCGGATGCTGGCGGAGCGCGATTTCCTGCTCGCCCGGCTGCGCAGCGATCTCGAAACCGCCAATAAGATCGAGAGCGATTTGCGCGAAGAGATTGAGAACGCCGGCGGCCGAACGAGCGGCGCCGTCGACAAGTTCCGCGCCGACATCAGCCAGCTGGAGGCGCAGCTCGCGACCGCGATCGACGAGCGCACTAAGCTGCAACGCGAGATCGCGACGATGAAACGCGACGCGGAAACGACTTGGGCGGCGGAGCGCGTGGAGAATGCGCTCTTGCGCGAACGCATCAACGACGTCGCCGCCGAGGTGGCACGGCTTACGGCGGTGCTCGAAGGCCCCGGTTCGCCGATCGAGTCGATGCTGGCGGCAGCGATGCCGGCAACGGGGCCAGGAAGAGCCGAGCGGCCACCTGGCATCAATGGCGCGAGTGGGGAAGCAGGCGACGCCACGATGGATTCGCCGCAGGATAACAAAGGCACGCTCGCCGACCGCATTCGCGCCCTGCAGTCGACCGCCTCGCGCGCCGCGTCGAATTGATTGCCGTGATGGTGAGGAACGACCCGCCTACGCTCGCTTCGCGAGCTACGGCGCGTTTGAGTTCGCCGAGGCGCCCAGCGCGAAGGCGGAAGCGGCGAAGCAATCCAGCCACGCGGAGGTTTGCTTCTGGATTGCTTCGGCACCATGTGCCTCGCAATGATGGGTATTGCGGGTCTCGCTTGACACCCTGCCGCACCGTTCCTTAAATCCGCCCCGAACTGGACCGGGCGCTTAGCTCAGCGGGAGAGCGTTCCCTTCACACGGGAGAGGTCATAGGTTGAATCCCTATAGCGCCCACCA
>Ga0209006_10005556_pt1 | contig 11447 bp, 9 predicted proteins | sample JacPin_JW_Ref_O2_FD_188567 | JGI IMG/M metagenome (GOLD analysis project Ga0209006, IMG submission 188567) | Forest soil microbial communities from Algoma, Ontario, Canada - Jack Pine, Ontario site 1_JW_Ref_O2 (SPAdes) (version 2) | ecosystem: Environmental > Terrestrial > Soil > Boreal... | reverse complement strand
CTGATCCTGCTCGCCTGTTTGGTCTTTTGCGTTTCCGGTGCTGTCCAATCCGCTCTGGCCCAATCTTCGGACGAACCCGCGTCAAAAGACGACGTCATCCTCTACCTGCGAACCATGCGTTCCCACGACATGTTTCAGCGGATCATGGAGGTTCAATCCCAATCGATGCAGCAGATGATGCACGATCAGATGGTGAAGGACAAAGGCAGCGTGCCCGCGGATTTCGAAGCGCGCCAAAAGAAACTGATGGACGACCTGCTCAAAAATATGCCTATCGACGAGATCACCCAGGCGATGATCCCCTCCTACCAGAAGCATTTCACGAAAGGCGACATTGAGGCCATGAACGTGTTCTACTCCTCGCCGGTCGGACAGAAAGTTCTCGAACAGCTACCTGCGGTCATGCAGGAGGGGATGCAGGCGGCAATGCCCATCTTGACCACCTACGTGACGGAATGGAAGGGACGGATGGAGCAGGAGTTGAAGGACATGGAGAAAGACTCCCCTAAGGTGGTTCCAATCATACCGACTTCGAACAAATGAGGGATGTCCTAACGTTAGGATTCAGCTTGGCTCGCAACCAAGTGCTCGGTGCCCGGTACCCACTTTCACCGTGTTAGAATTTCTGGAAGCAATTCCTTGCCAGCGCCCTGGTTCTAGGACTTCGTTCCGAGAGTTCACAACTGGGTTGAACGAGTTCGGGTTGAACGAGCCTTTAATGAACTAGCTCGGATCGAATTGGCAGTGATCGAACTCGCATGATCGAACTGGCACCGTCGATTCTTTCCGCTGATTTTGCCCGGCTGGGCGAGCAGGTGCGCGCCGCAGGCGAGGGCGGAGCTGCCGTTATCCATGTCGACATCATGGACGGACATTTCGTCCCGAACCTTACCATCGGCCCGCCGGTCGTGAAGTCATTGCGCAAAGTAACGGAATTACCGCTCGATTGCCATCTCATGATCGAGAATCCGGACGAATTTATTCCCGCATTTGCCGACGCGGGCGCGGACTGGATTTCGGTTCATCAGGAAGCTTGCCGGCACTTGAACCGTACTCTGCATCTGATCAAGAGCCACGATTGCCTGGCCGGCGTCGTGATCAATCCGGCAACGCCGGTCGATGCCATCTCTGAGGTTCTCGATATCGTCGACTACGTGCTGGTGATGTCGGTGAATCCGGGCTTTGGAGCGCAGAAGTTTATTCGGTCCACTTTGCACAAAATGCGGCAGTTAGCCGAGATTCGCAACCAGCGCAGCCTGTCTTATCGCATCGAAGTCGATGGCGGAGTGGCGCCTGAGACCGTAGTCGACGTGGTCCGTGCCGGAGCCGAAATTCTGGTGGCGGGCAACGCCGTGTTCGGCAATGGTGATCCAAGAAGGAATGCGCAAGAGCTTCTGAGAGCGGCAACGGAGGCCGCCCTGCAGAAAGTATAAATTTCGTGAGGCCACTCGGAGCTTCACACAAAATTTCTCCCGAAGTCCAAAGGTCTGAGGTCTTATGTCAGGTTTGTCACAATCAAGTTTGTCAGGTCGAAAGCTGTTAATCGCGTTGCTGGGCACGCTGCTCCTCGTTACCGCCGCCTGCACTAACAAGAAGTCAGTCAACCCGCTGGCCGGCGTCGGCTCGAAGCAGCCGGATAAGATCCTGTTCGACAAAGCCATGGACGCTATGCGTCACAACCGCTTCGACGTGGCCCGCCTGACCCTGCAAACCCTGATCAACACCTATCCCGAGTCGGAGTTCATTGCCCGCGCCAAGCTAGCGGTGGGCGACTCGTGGTACGCCGAAGGTGGCACGGCCGCGCTGGCGCAGGCCGAGCAGGAGTACGACGACTTCATCACCTTCTTTCCCAACATGCCGGAAGCGGCCGAAGCGCAGCTGAAGATCGCCAACATCCATTACCAGCAGATGGAGAAATCCGATCGCGATTACACCCACGCCAAACGCGCCGAAGACGAATACCGCAAAATGATTTTGCAGTTCCCCGACAGCAAGCTCGTGCCTGAAGCCAAGCGGCGGCTGCTGGAAGTGCAGGAAGTTCTCGCCGATCGCGAATTTCAAATCGGACGTTTCTATTACCTCCGCCAGTCCTATCCGGCGTCCATCGCCCGATTACAGTCGCTGGTTGACCGGTATCCCTTGTATAGCCGCGCCGATGAAGCGCTCTATCTCTTAGGGCAGAACTTCGAGGGACAAATAGTCCGCCTTCGCAGCGCTCCCTCCTGCGACGCCCACGGAATGCCGCGCGGATGCACGAACGAAGTAGCGAAGGCGAAGTATATCGACTCGTTCACCAAGAGTGCAGCAGCGGCTTACGATAAGATTCTGACCCGCTATCCCGTCATGGATCGGGCCGACGATGCCCGCAAGCGTCTAGCTGCTTTGCATTAGTCCGTTCCGCGTCCGACTAAAGCAGCAGTCGCCCAAAACAGGGCGGAGGACGCCAGCCGGCATGCAGCGACTACCACGCAGAAATTGATGGGGATTATTAAGAAAGGCCCCGACGTATCGACGGCGGCGACGGTTGGAGAGCCGACGCTAGTGGACGCCGATCCGATGAGCGCGCGGGAAGTTTTAGGAAAAGAAGTAGGCGACGTAATGGCGTCGATGGCTCCGAACTCGGGCCGTAAGGGTGCAACTATAGAGATCGTCAAGCCCGACCAGCCTGCGGGAACCTCGGCAACGCCGCCGTCAGACGCGGTCGCTGCGGGTGGTTCGCCCTTCGGACGGACAGCTGGTGCAGCCGACAATCAGCCAGCGGCACCCGATCCGAACGAGTTGAAGCCGAACGCCCCCGCCGATCCCAATGAACTGAAGCCGACCGACAGCGGGACCGACCAGACTCTGCCTCCTCCTGTGCAGGTGAACGAGATTCAGCAGGGACAGACAGCAGGCCAGGCTTCCCAGGGGCAGTCTTCGTCTTCCTCCACGGCTGCCGCCGACAACACGCCCGCGAGCGATCAGGAACTCTCCAGTAGCAAGAAGAAGAAAAAGACAGGAATAAGGAAAATCATCCCGTTCTAGCCGCGAGAGCGACATTTTCTGCCCAGTCATTCTGAGCGAAGCGAAGGATCTGCAATTTACCTGGGTGGAAATAGTCCGGCATCTTGTCACTGGCGCTACAGCTGTCTTTCGCTTCCTCCGCAGCACCAATTCCCCGCAAAATCGCGCCACCTGGTTACCAATGGCCCCTGTACTCCACAAGGTGCTGACCACTGGTAACCGGTTACTTCCCTTCGGGATCATTGACTTAGGTTGTGGGTCGGGTTACCTTCGCGGTATCTCCCCTCCTTAGAGGATACCTTTGGCCAGAAAGATTTTGCTCGCCGATGACAGCGTGACCGCCCAGAATATGGGACGGAAGATCCTCGCGGATGCGGGCTACGAAATCATTACCGTCAATAATGGCTCCGCCGCGCTGAAGAAGATCGCCGAGCTCAAACCTGACCTCATCGTTCTCGACGTCTACATGCCCGGCTACAGCGGGCTGGAGGTATGCCAGCGGGTCAAGGAAGCCGCCGAGACTGCGCGAATCCCGATTCTGTTGACTGTCGGCAAACTGGAGCCTTTCAAACCGGAAGAAGCGAAGCGCGTACGCGCCGATGGCTATATAGTTAAGCCCTTTGAAGCCAGCGAACTTCTGAGCGCCCTGACCAAGCTCGAAGACAAAATCGTGCCCCGAGCGGAAGCCTCCAAGCCGGGACGATTTGCCCGCACCATCGCTGTAGTCGAAGAGGGCCGTTATGACGAAGGCCGCTTCGACAAGACGATGACTCCCAAGGAGGATTCGGGCTGGAAAGATCGCATCGGATTCCCATCGGGTAAGAAGAAAAAAGATACCGAGACTGAAGATGTTGACGATGCCGCGATCTACAACCAGGTAAACAAAGATCTTCGCACAGTAATCGAGCGTACTCCGGCGCCGGCGGCAAAGATCGAAGAGTCCAAAGTTGATCTGGGCGCACTGGCGTCGCAAGGCTTGCCCAAAGACGTAACTGCGGAAGAGATTGCGGCTCTGGCAGCAGCGGCCGCGCAGATCAAGGGCACCATCGGAACGGCAGCAGAGAGCTCCGCTGCGAACAACCCGTCGGAGCCTGCAACCGAAGCGCAGGTTGCAACCTCGCTTCAAGCAAGCTCGCCCGAAGCTACGACCGAAAACAAGATTGAAGCCACGGCAAGCGAGCCAAAACCGGAAACGCCAGCCGAAGTCAAAATAGAAGAAAAACTCGAGCCGGTCGCGGGCAAACCAGGCGAAGTTACGGTCGAAGCGTCCAATTCTCCGACTCCCGCCGATGTTACGGCAGCGATCGCGGCGTTGGAGCCTTCAACTTATTTGTCGGCGAACGCCAGCTCCGGAAATGGTTTTGAACATCGCCGTTCCGAAGACGAGCCGGTTACCATGGCGATCGCCTCCGGAGTTGCCATCGCACCAGCAGGACCGCGCTGGGCCGCCGTCGCCACGGCTCTTCTTCCGGAAGAATCAGCCCTTTCGCTGGAAAACGAGATGCAGAAGGCCTACACAGCCTTGGCCGCGTCGGAAATGGCGTACGCTCCATCCGCGGTGGCTGTCGCCGAGCCTCCGATCGCAACTGCCCCATCTCCGGTTGAAGCACCCATCGTCGATGCGCCGGTCATCGATTCGCTAGTCTACGAAAGCTCGATCACCTCTCCGTCGACGGTGTCGTCGCAGGCTGTGCAGAGCGAAAGCACAGTGGGCAGCGAACCAGCAGAACCGATCCGTTTTGCGGCGACAAACTTTGAAATCGCAGCTACTCCGGCAGCCGAGGTACATCCCATAGTGCCTCCCGCACCGGAATCTTCGCCGGTGCAGTCCGCCGAACCGATCGCTGACTTCGTCTCCGCCGCGCCGGTCGCCCCAGAAGCAAAAGTGGACGAAACTCCGGCTGCCGGGATTTCAGTTACGGACATCGTGTCGCAGGAAGGGTCCAGCGCATCCGTCGAACCGGTTCAGCCAGAACACAGGTACGAAGAACAAAAGCACGAAGACGCCCAGCCTGTGGAAGCTGGGGTTGTAGCCGCGCCTGTTCCCGATGCGATTTCCGAATCGATTTCCGCCCCACAGCTTTCGCCGCCCCCTCCGGTAAGCGAAGCGCCTGCCGAGCAGGCACTGCCAAGCGCGCCGGCGAGCCCGGCCTCATCGGATCCTGCCGAAGTTTCAGCCGTGTCCGAGCTTTCCGCACGCGAAGAAATCGTACCTCAAGAATCCGCGTCGGCGGACCCAGTTCCCGCCGAGCCCGTACATAAGGAACCTGACATCGCAGCAACCACGGCTGCTGCATGGGCCACCTGGCGTCGCATTCGCGAGTCCGGGGACGGCAAGAGCGCGTCGGCTGCGGTAAGCAACCCCGAGAAGAATCAGGACGAAAAGAACGAAACACCCACGCCCCACGATGGCGCGGCCATGGCCGTTGCCGCCGGTGCGGAAAAAGCACCCGACGGAATCGCCGCCGCCGATCCTGAGGGGGCAGAGATTGCCAACATCGTCGACAGCGTCCTCGCCGACCTCCGCCCCAAGATCGTCGCCGAAATCTCGAAGAAGATGGGCAAGAAGAAGTAGGAGTCAGGCTCTCAGCTCATAAGCCCTGGCAGCCAAGCGCACTTCGATCCTTCCGGTCAGTTCAAGATCGGCAGCGATGCCGCACACGTGAAGATCTCCTGGCAAATCACGGCGGTGCGGCAAGACGCGTTTGCCAAGGCTCATCCACTAATTGTCGAACAGGCGAAGCCAGCCCGCGAGCGCGGTTTCTATCGGAACCCCGAGCTCTTCGGCCAACCTGCCGAGAGGCAGACCGAGTGGGGGCGTCGTCCACAGCAGATGGAACGCATGAAAGTGACTCGTGAACGGCAGAAGGTGGCCGCCCGACAACGTTTCATGCACAGCCACGATCAGCCTGCCAGGGCTGTAAATAAAGAGCAGCCCAGCCTCGCCGTTGCCGCCTGCGGGGCCCCTAAAACCAACCCCGGCTGGGGGCTGGGGTTGGGAGGTACAACATTGCGGGCCTCTGTCTCCTACCCCCTGTTGCGTTTGACGGGGTAGTGTATAGACGCGGCAAGAGTGCTACACCCCCCCCTCCCACCAGCACAAAATCCGGTTTTGACTTGGCCCAGGGCCCGCCCGCGCGTGAGGGCAGGGTAGGATACGATGGGCCACGCTGGACACGACAAGAGCGACGCGAGGGGTCAATGAGTGTAATCGCCTGTTAACAACATCTGTGCGTAGCCTTGAGCGAATTGCTGAGGTATGCTGAGGCTCGGATGAAACCCAACATCTGGGAATTCCTCAGAAAAGCCGACGGAACCTATGCCGCGTCGCACAACGGTACACCGTTATCCGATTCCATCCCCGAGGAGTGGTTCGAGGCAGAGATCTGCGAACGTTATGGGTTTTGCGGTAGGGAATGCCACGAGATTTGTGACCAATTAAAACACTGCGGGAAGTGCACAGTTGACTTGAGTTCTAGCATTCCGACCCACTTGGCCATATCGTGAGTGCTATGGCCTGCTTACAGCAGTTGTCTCGGTTGCGCCTCGATGGGCGGGCTATCCCCGAACCAGTTGGGTATGTCCTCAAATCGTGCCACCGAACGAGCGGCGCGCGCCTCGAACGCCTTTTACTGCGGTTCCAGTTTCAAGATGAGAAGGCCCTGCAAGTCAGTCTGGATGTTGCCCTCCCGATCTAGGGATGTTTCTCGGCGGGCATCCGAAAATCGAGTATCTAGCAGCAGGAGCTTGTGTATCGCGAGAACGTTTCCGGTTCCGGGTGTCCGGCCACGGGTTTCATCGAAGATAGCTCCGTACAATACATACAAGTGCGACTTCCATTCCACCAGTGCCGCCTGATTTTTCGCAAGAGAGGCAATGATCGGAGCAGGATTAATCGAACTGGGCGGCACGTACTCTGCTGTAAGTATCACCCGGCGGCCATCGTCCAGGACGTACGATCCCCGTATCCTGTTGCTGAGGTCATTCAAGGAAAGAGGATCGGCACCCAGCACCACAGCCTGCAAGGCCGAATTCTTTCCGCAACAGACATCGGGGTCATGGAAGATGGTTTCGAGCGCCGCCGAAAGCACCGCCGCAGGATCGGTGGAAGACGCAGTGCGCAGCGGCAGGCCGCTGACCGTCAATTGCTGATTTACAAGGAAGAGACCGGAGGGCCGGAGTTTGCTGGCCGCCAGCGAGGCGCGAGCCGAGCAAGAGGAACACCATGAAAGAATGTGAGGTTAACCTCAACGTAATCCTCGCTTCCGGCTTGTGCTTCTTCCGCCGAGTGCCATCTTAATCTGAAATCCTGCAATTCGCCAACGTATCTGTTGCAGAATCCGCCATTGCACTCATCGAGTGTAAACGCCTGATTTGAGTCTCTTGACCTCAAGCCACGGTACTAATCTGTGGTCGTCCTTCGCACGTTGCAAACGCTCCTAGCAAGTGGGTTGAGCAGGCATGGTCGCAGATACGTATCCACCTTCTGTTGACAGTGCGTGATTCAAAACTAAGTCTTGGAAGACTTGTGATGGAACAGACCCGCTAGTTGGCGCGTTCGGAGCTGTAGGTGCGAGGGCGATGGCGACAATACTGGTTCCACATCCCAATACAAAACTCTGACTCGTAAGCGAATAAACCGGATCGGGCGGCGTAAGCCCGGGACCGACAGCATACCAACTGACCGATAACGGGCTCACGTTAGTCGGCGAACGACTGAATGTACCAGAAGCTTTCAGTATAGATTCGGTGCCGCTCCCCCCGGGGCTGGTAATCATAATCGACTGCAATTCGCGTGACGATTGTCCACATCCCAGCGCACCGACCGTTCCGGCGAGAAGCAGCGGAATACAAAAGCGAAACAGTGAATTCATATCCATCGTCTCCTGAAAAGTTAGACACCTCGCCAACTCTAGCACTTTGGCATTTTGGAAAACGGAAATTTCTAGAGCCAGAATCAACTAACGTAATATCGCCATTACACTCATCTTTCGATAGATTTCAAACGGGCTGAATTGAAAGTAGTCGAAATTTGAGTGCTATGGCCTGATTTCGTCAGTTGACAGTCTGCGCAATAATTAAGAGCCGAGCGATCACAATGAAAACCCTTGCGATGAGCCTTCTTAGCCGCTTGCTGTGTGCCACTTTTTTTCTTTCACTGCTTCTTGCGGGGGTGTACGGTTCCTCGCAGGAAACCAGCGCAGTGGCACCCAGAGGTTGCCGTGCGGCAGATTTCGACACCAACTTTCAGCTAATCAATCGCCCCCCAGAGGACTTCACCGTTTCCTTTGGCATGCGCAATATATCGGGGCAAGCCTGTACTCTGGATCGGGGTAGCTACGGAGCCAACGGGTCGCCCACCGTTCCTGACAGGACGGACCCATGGGGGAAGGTTTTCGTCTTATCTCGTGATTCTAACGACCGCGTGTGGGGTACGGGAAAGGTCATAGCTGCAGCGGCAGTTCTTGAACCAGGCAAATCTGTGTATTTTACGATTCGTTGGAGAACCAAGCCGCCCAAGGAGACTGACCCATGCATCCAGCCGATAGCGGTGAACTGGCCAGTGCTGATCGTCGCCCCCTCTTTGTTGAAGCCACTTTGCTCCGAAATTGAAATCAGCCCTTTTTCGCTGAGTATCGTCCCGACCTCGGGCGAGCCGAAAGACGAAACCGGGCAAGATTCGAATCCCCAGATCCTCGCCTTGGTCTCAGATCGGAGTGCGTATCACGAAGGCGAAGGACTCCTTTTGCACGTTTCCCTCCCCACGGACAATGCTGGCAGTTCCATCAGCAAAGACACCCGCCCGACCGTCTATTTAAGGCAGAGATCGTCCAACGGCATGACTGAGTTTCGGGCAACAGCTCCCCTGCCGCACAGAGGCTGCCAGCCGGGTGACCCCCACGTCGCGATAACAAAGACCTATGTCTTTGAGGAGATTGATTGGAAAAGTGGGTTTGATTTGGATCCTGATTTCTGCGGTTCAGTTATCAGACCGAAGCGTCGGGGAGACTATAGTTTCCAAGTCTTTAAGGCCATAGTGTCTTCGGGGGCTGTCGTCCAATTCGTCCACTCCAATATCCTTCAGATTCAATTTGAGGATGTTAATGCCCATCGCATCTCGCGACCGGAGGTGAATTAATATTTGGGGCGCGGGACCGTTGTGGTATTTGACGATAAATCGCCATTACACTCATTGAGGGCTCTTGTAGCCTTGGATCTCTCTCAGCACGTGTTCGTGCGTCCTGCGCTTCACAGCTTCACCACGAAGCAACTTTTCTATCGTGTGCTGACTCATTTTCGTTAATTCCATCGTTTTGCGTATGCCAATCGCGCGGATTTCATCTCCTAGCGAAGCCTCGGCGACAACCTTCTTTGCCCTTCCGTATTCCGTACTCTTGAATTCCAGAACGCTGATGTCGTCGCCTTCCTCCCACTTGCGATCCGCTTCTTTCCCTATGTACCGAAATTCTCCTGCAATGACGTGGGCGCGTTGTAGCAACCCCCTCGTGTTTGGCTCGCATGCAGTGCCGTCGGGCGCGAGGCTCTTAGCTTCGGGATGCTCCTGGTATTCGATCAATAGACGCGCGAATTGCGAAGGGAAGACCACGTTGTGTTGAGGACTCTTCGTTTTGGTGCAGTCCACCATTTCGTACTTCTTGCCGCTGTGAATGTTCTCGCATTTCGTACCAAACCAGCGCTCCTGGTTGGAAGAGAACGCGGCGACCAACAGGTACACTACCCCCTGTTGCGTTTGACCCTTCTTTTCTCACGCCTGTAAGATCGATAGTTCAGCCCTCAGCGATTACCCTTCAGCTCAAACTTGGCCGCGCGGAACGCGTGTTGCGCCAACGGGTTTGAAAGCTAGAAGCTAAGAGCTAAGAGCTAAGAGCTAGAAGCTGCCCCTCATGTCCCACGAACTGCCCAAATCCTACGAGCCGGGCGCGATCGAAACGCGCTGGGCCGACTATTGGATCAAGGAAAAGCTCTTCTCCACGCCCACACCTACGCCTGGGGAGACGCGGCCAGTGTTCACACTGCTGCTGCCCCCGCCGAACGTTACCGGACGCCTCCACATGGGCCACATGCTCAACCAGACGCAGATGGACATCATTGTGCGCTGGCATCGCATGCGTGGCTTCATCACGCTGTGGCTGCCGGGGACCGACCATGCCGGCATCGCAACGCAGATGATGGTAGAGCGCCAACTCACCTCGGAAGGAATAAAGCGCACCGAACTGGGACGCGAGAAATTTATCGAGCGTGTCTGGGAGTGGAAGAAACTCTACGGCAGCGCGATTCTCGACCAGATGAAACGCCTGGGCGCGTCGGTCGACTGGGACCGCGAGTACTTCACCATGGACGAAGATCTTTCGCGCGCGGTACGCGAAGTGTTCGTTCGGCTACACGAACAAGGCCTGATCTATCGCGGAAACTACATCGTCAATTGGTGCCCGTGGCATGAAACTGCGATCTCCGACCTCGAAGTGAAACATGAGGAAGTCGCCGGCAAGCTGTGGGAGATTCGTTATCCGGTTGTGGGAAGCGGCGAATTTATCACCGTCGCGACCACGCGTCCGGAAACTATGCTGGGCGATACGGCGATCGCCGTCAATGCGAAAGACGAACGCTACACGCACCTGCACGGCAGGAAAGTTTTGCTGCCGCTGATGAATCGCGAGATCCCGATCATCACCGATGAGTTGGCGCAGCCTGAGTTTGGCACCGGCGCTGTGAAGGTTACTCCGGCCCACGATCCCAACGACTTTCAGGCTGGACTGCGCCACAATCTGCAGCAGATCAATGTGATGGACGAACGGGCGCGCATGAACCAGAACGCCGGGCCCTACGCCGGTCTCGACCGCTTCGAAGCGCGCAAGCGCGTGCTTGCTGATCTGCAGGAGCAGGGATTTCTCGTCGGAGAAAAAGACCACCAGCTGTCGCTGGGGAAGTGCGAACGCTGCGGAACCATCGTCGAGCCACGGCTCTCCGAGCAATGGTTCATCAAGATCAAGCCGCTGGCCGATCGTGCCCGCGAGGCCGTGGAGAACGGCGAGATCACCATCGTCCCTGACAACTACCGCCAGATTTATTTGAACTGGATGAACAACATCCACGACTGGTGTGTCTCGCGCCAGTTGTGGTGGGGACATCGCATTCCTGCATGGACCTGTGGCGACTGTAAAGAAGTCATCGTGGCCCGCCAAGCTCCGGTTTCGTGCACTGAATGTGGCGGCGCGAAGCTGGAACAGGTCACGGATGTCCTCGACACCTGGTTCTCGTCAGGTTTGTTGCCGTTCACCACATTGGGCTGGCCGGAGAAAACCCGCGATCAGGCGGTGTTCTATCCGACGACATTGCTGATTACAGCCTACGAAATTCTGTTCTTCTGGGTCGCACGCATGATCATGTTCGGCTGCCACTTCATGCAGGGGCACGAGCAGGAT
>Ga0209006_10005555_pt1 | contig 11448 bp, 7 predicted proteins | sample JacPin_JW_Ref_O2_FD_188567 | JGI IMG/M metagenome (GOLD analysis project Ga0209006, IMG submission 188567) | Forest soil microbial communities from Algoma, Ontario, Canada - Jack Pine, Ontario site 1_JW_Ref_O2 (SPAdes) (version 2) | ecosystem: Environmental > Terrestrial > Soil > Boreal... | reverse complement strand
GGCGCCGGATCAGGGCGGGCGAGCTGCTGTTCCTGGCCGGCGACCTCAGCGGCTCGCTTGAGCAGCTCCAGGCGCTCGACGCCGACGCGCTGCCGACGGCGGACCTCGAGCGCGCGCTGCCACTGCTGGCCGACGGGACCGATTTCGCCAGCGGGCCGGCCGCCGCCACCGCCCTCATCACGCGAGCCCTCGGCGCCGCCGGGACCGATCATCGCCGCCGGGCGCTGCTGCTGTCCCTGGCCAGCGATGTTGCGTACGGCATCCGGGGCGGACGCCGGGCCGCGGCGCTGGAGGCGATCCGCTGCGCCGAGGCGGCCGGCCCGGCCGCGAACCTCTCGCTGCACCGCGCCCTGGTCAACCTCGTGGTGGCGAAGATAACGGCCGGCGAAGGCCTGGACGGCGCGCTGCTCGAACGGGCCGAAGAGCTCGAGCGCGTGGTGCCCCGGATTCCGCTGCACGATACCGCCGACCTGCACCGCGGGCTGTGGTCCTTTTGCGTCGAGGACCTCGATACCGCACGGTCGGCGCTGCTGCGCAGCATCGCCCGCGCCCGGGAGACGGCCGAAGATTTCGGGTTGTCGGCCTGCCTGGGCTACCTGGCGCAGACCGAGGAACTGGCCGGCGACTACGCGACGGCGGCGGCGGCCCTGGCGGAGGTCGACAAGATCGCCGCCTGGTACGACTGGCCGGTATCACCGTGGATGCTGGAACCGCGCTGGGAGTTGCTGATCGCGACCGGGGAACTGGACGCGACGCTCCGCCTCGCCAGCGAGCATCTCCCCGACGACGAGGGCCAGCCGGACGCCACCCGATTCATGGGGGCCTGCGTGCGGGGCAAGATGAGCTTCTGGACCGGGGACGCGGTCACGGCGGTGCGGCATCTCGAGCTCGCTCTCGGGTACGCGGCGCAGTTCGACTGGGCCGAGCCGGGAGTGCGCTCAGGGATCGATCACCTGCTGGCCGAGTCCTACATCGCGGCCGGTCGGCCGGAGGAAGCGAGCCCGATATCGGCCCGGCTGCGGGAGCTCGGCACCCGCCTGGACCGCCCCGCCCTGATCGGCCACGCCTGCCGGATCGACGCTCTCGCCGCCGCGGCCCGCGGCGACCTGGAGACCGCCAGGGAGTCCGCGCGGGCGGCGGTCGACGCGCACGAGCGGTCGCCGCTGCGGCCCGAGCTGACGCGCAGCCTGCTGGTGCTGGGCCGGATCGAGCGGCGGCGGAAGGCCCGCGGCCAGTCCCGAGCGGCCCTGTGGCGGGCGCGGAACCTGGCCGTCGAGATGGGCCACCGGTCCCTGCTGGCCGAGATCGACGCCGAGCTGCCCCGGGCCGTGGCGGCACGGTCCGCCACCGGGCTGACCGACGCCGAGCAGCGTGTCGCGGACCAGATCGCGGGCGGGGCGACCTACCGCGAAGCGGCGGCGGAGCTGTTCGTCAGCGTGCGAACCGTGGAGACGCACGTCGCGTCCATCCACCGCAAGCTGGGCGTCCGGACCCGCTCCGAGCTGCGGCGCGCGCTGTCCGAGTGATGTCCTCGTGATTACGAGGGTCGTGGACTCCGTAGTTTCCACGGATACGGCCCGTCCGTGCGGGGCGCACACTGCTACTCACGCCTGATTCGCCGATCCGGTTTCTCTGCCTACCGTCAGGCCTGCGTCAGACGACGTGGCGGCGACGGATCTGCCAGCGGAACACGGGGGCAATGCATGCTAGCCATGGAAGCGGCGGCGGCGTCGGCCGCATGGGACATGGAGGGCTACCTCGACCGGGGTCAGGTACTCGTCTCAGGGCCGGCCTACGATGAGGCCCGCCGAGTCTGGAACGGCGCCATCGACCATCGTCCCGCGTTGATCGTGCGCCCTTGGACGTCAGGTGACGTGCAGGCCGCGGTCCGGGCCGCGCGTGAGCACCAGCTTCCGCTTTCCGTGCTCGGCGGAGGCCATGACTGGGACGGCCGGGTCATGCGGCCCGGCGGACTGGCGATCGACCTGTCCCAGATGCGGCGGGTCACCATCGACGCGCGGGCGCGGGTCGCCACCGTCGCAGGCGGTGCCACCGCGGCCGACGTCGTCGACGCCGCAGCCGGGCACGGGCTGACCGCCGTTGTCGGGATGACCGGGCGCCTGGGCATGGCCGGGCTGACCCTGGCCGGCGGCTATGGCCCGCTGACCGGCCGTTTCGGCCTTGCCCTGGACAACCTGCTCGGCGCTGACGTCGTCCTGGAGGACGGGCGGCGGGTGCAGGTCGATGCCACCAGGGAACCCGAGCTGTACTGGGCGCTGCGGGGAGGCGGCGGGAACTTCGGCGTGGTGACCTCCCTGCGCATCCGGTTGCATCCGCTCGAGCAGGTGCTGGCCGGCCTCATCCTGTTCCCGTGGGGGGAGGCCGTCGACGTATGGAGCCGGCTCGACTGCATGCTGGCGGGCGCCCCCCGGGAGCTCAATGTGCAGAGCGGAGTCCTGGCCGGGGACGGCGGCGATCCTCTGCTGTACCTGTTCCCGGCCTGGAGCGGCGACCCGGTGCTGGGCGAGAAGCTGATGACGGCCCTGCGACAGCTGGGCAGCCCGGTGGCCTGCCGGATCATCCCCACGGCGCCGGCCGGCATGCTGGGCCGGGCCAGCTTCCACTCGGTCAGCGGACGCCACTACGCGGTCCGCACGCGCAACGTGGCCAGCCTCACGCCGGACGTCATTCTCGCGCTCGTGCGCGCGGGCGCGGGGATGACATCGCCGTTCTCCGGGATCACCGTTCGCCATTTCCACGGCCATGGCACGCGGATCCCGGCCGCGGACACCGCGTTCGGGATCCGACATGAGCACTTCGTCGTCGAGGTCGTCTCAGGATGGCTTCCGGACGATCAGGACGGGGTCCTGCACCGCACCTGGGCCGACTCGCTCGCTACCGCGCTGGTCCCCTCCGCCCTGCCAAGTGCGTTCCCCGGGCTGCGCGCGCCGGACGACGGCAACCAGATCGCGCCCGGCTACGGCGAGAACGCGGCCCGGCTGCTCGCCGCTAAAAAGCACTACGCCCCGGACGGGGTCTTCGCCGCCACGCCGCAGCCGGACGGCCCTGCCCGGCCGGCCGACAGGCGGCCCGATAGCCTCAGGCCCGCGTGAGGAAGCGCGCCCCGGTCCGGCGGTGGCGCGGTCCCGTCCACGCGTTCTCGGGCGGACGGCCGTCGACCCCGGGCGGACGGCCGTCGACCTCCGGCGGACGGCGGCCGTCGCCGGCGGCGCGGCGGCCGGGCCCGCGAGCCCGCAGCCACGCCTCGGCGGGTTTCTCGACCGCGAAGTGGGCTGCCGCCGCGACGGCCGTGCACGCGACGATGAAGACCACCAGCAGCCAACCGCCGACAGCCAGTTCCGGCTTGCTCAGCGTCAGATCCCTGGTAACCACCGAGATGATCCCGTCCTGAACCAGGTAGAGAGCGAACGACCACTCCCCTAGCTTCACCGGAAGCCAGGCGCCCATCAGCCGGGTGCGCCCCGCCAGGTCGGCCGACGCGCCCACGACGACCAGCAGCACGAACCCCGGCAGAACCAGCATCGTCGCGAACGGCCGTGCCACCGGGTCGCCGTGGTGGGTCCGCGTGTACAACGTCGTGAACACCACCCAGGCGGCAACCCAGCCCCAGCCGAGCAGGTAGCCGACGGACGCGCGGGGGAAGCGCAGCCCGACCTGGACGGCGCGGGCCGCCAGCATCCCGATGATGAACTCGCCGATCCGGTAGCCGGGCAGGTAGTAGAACAACCACAGGTACGTCGCCGCCGAGACGTGCGAGCCGACGAGGGCGGGGACCAGGCCCATGACGGCCAGCGTGACGGCGGCCGAGATCGCCAGGCCCCGCGGTCCAAGCCGGCGCACGAGGCGCACCAGCAGCGGGAACATCGCGTAGAAGAAGAGCTCGCACGAAAGCGACCACGTCGGGCCGTTGCCGCCCGCGTACACGCGCGGGTCCGGATCCCAGCCCTGAAGCACGAACGGCTGGAGGATCCAGCCGACCGCATTCGGCGGGTGCGTCACGAAATCCCACAGGCAGGCGTAGACGATGATCATCATCGTGGCCTGCAGCGGCCAGATCCGGCTGAACCGGTTCCACCAGAACGGCCGGGCGGGCTGCCAGGAGCAGGACCAGGTGAGCACGAACCCCGAGAGCATGAAGAAGAAGCTCACGCCCACGTACCAGTAGGCGGTCGCTTCGCGCTGCAGCGCAGAGGTGAGGAAGAACGGGTTGACATGCGTCACGACGACCGCAGCGGCGGCGAAGTAGCGCAGGCTGGTCAGGCTGTTCAGCCGCGGGGTCTTTCTGGACATCGTGCGTATCGTACCAAATTCGAACTATTTCGATGCAAGGCCGGGCGATCGCGCGGTCGGGCCGAGTCCGCTCAGGCCGGCCTCCGGCTGGCCCGAGCGGCGGGCCACGCGGCGTTTCCGCGCGTTCTTTCTGCGCCGGCGGTGCGCTTAGTCGCAGTTGAGCGCATTGTCGTCTTCATAGAAGGCGGTGTCCCCGCCGCTTATCTCAGTGGCGACGAACTTGACGGTGATGGTGTCGCCGATGTAAGCGCGCACGTTAGTGGTGTATTCGACGTAGCTGGCTCCGTTATTTGCGGCGGTCGCGACCGGGACCGTCTGGACCACCGTGCCGGATGAATTCAGGATGTCCAGGACCAGTGTGTTCTCCGCTTCCTTGGTCGGGCTGGTGACGGTGGAGTTCACTTCAACCCAGTAGCTGAGCACCGCGCTCTTGCAGTTGGAGGGAATGGTGACGGTCTGGGCGAGGGTGTCGGTGTGGGCCTCGCTGTAGCCGTCGAGCCAGGCCAGGTAGGCGCGCCCATCAATCGCGATAGACCCCTGCCAGTCACGCGACGGTGAACGCCAGGAGATCCCTGATAGAGAGGGTCGGCCCGACGACCGGGCGACTGTGGGCGGATTAGAACGCGCCGCCGCAGGTAGCTGGGGATTGTCGTAGTATCCGGCTGACTGGACCGGGGTTCCGGGCCTGGAGGAGGGGACGGCCGGTGACGCGTGCGGCAGATGCCGAGCCGAGGCGGGGCGAGGCCAAGCTGTTCGCCGCCGATCTGGAGGTCGGCCGTGATCTCAGCGCGGTGAACTGGGGCGCTACCCCGCTCGGGCGGCCGGGATCGTGGCCGCAGAGCCTGCAGACGGCGGTCGACATCCTGCTGTCTTCCCGCTTCCCGATGTGGATGGCGTGGGGGCCGCAGCTGACGTTCTTCTGTAACCACGCGTACCGGCGCGACACGCTCGGGCGCAAGTATCCGTGGGCGCTCGGGCGGCCGGCCAGCGAGGTGTGGGAGGAAATCTGGGACGACATCGGCCCGCGGATCGACACCGTGCTGGCCACCGGCCAGGCGACCTGGGACGAGGGGCTGCTGCTGTTCCTCGAGCGCTCCGGCTACCCGGAGGAGAGCTACCACACCTTCTCCTACAGCCCGCTGCGCGATGACGACGGCGCGGTGGTCGGCATGCTGTGCGTGGTCCGCGAGGACACCGAGCGCGTGATCGGCGAGCGCCGGATGGCCACCCTCCGCGATCTGGGCTCGGATCCGAGCGCGGTCCGGACCGAGCAGGAGACGCTCGAGTTCGCCGGACGGCAGCTCGACCGCAACCGCGAGGACCTGCCGTTCACCCTGACCTACCTGTTCGAGGACGACGGCGTCACCGCCCGGCTGGCGGCCAGCACGGGCATCATCCCCGGGCATCCGGCCGCCCCGGCCGCGGTCGCGGCCGACGACGCGGACCCGGTCTGGCCGGTTGCAGGCCCGCTGCGGGGCGAGCCCGCGCTGGCCGAGCTCGACCACGCCCGGTTCCCCGGCCTGCCGGCCGGGCCGTGGCGGGAGCCGCCCGTGCAGGCGCTGATCGCGCCGCTTGGCCAGCAGGGCATTGCCCCGTACGGATTCCTGGTGGCCGCCCTGAACCGGTACCGGCCGCTGGACGAGGGCTACCGCGCGTTCGCGGGCCTGGTGGCCGGGCACCTCGCGGCCGGGATCGCGAGCGCCCGCAGCTACCGCGACCAGCAGCGCCGGGCGGAGGCGCTGGCCGAGCTCGACCGGGCCAAGACCACGTTCTTCTCCAACATCAGCCACGAGTTCCGCACCCCGCTGACGCTGATCATGGGGCCGGCCCAGGAGCTCCAGCGGCTGCTGGCCGACGCCGGCCCGCAGGTGCGCGAGGAACTCGAGGTCATCAGCCGCAACGGGCTGCGCCTGGGCCGGCTGGTCAACACCCTGCTTGACTTCTCCCGGATCGAGGCCGGGCGGATGCAGGCCAGCTACGAGCCGACCGACATCGGCCCGGTGACGGCCGAGCTCGCCAGCGTCTTCCGGTCGGCCGTGGACCGGGCCGGCCTCACCTTCGAGGTGGACTGCCCGCCGCTGCCCGATCCGGTCTACCTCGACCGGGGCATGTGGGAGAAGGTGGTGCTGAACCTGCTCAGCAACGCGCTGAAGTTCACCTTCGACGGCGGCATCCGGGTAACCGTGCGGGCCGAGGATGGCCAGGCGGTCGTTACCGTGGCCGACACCGGCATCGGCGTCCCCAGCGCGGAGATGCCCCGCCTGTTCGAGCGGTTCCACCGCATCGAGAACGCCCGGTCCCGGTCCAACGAGGGCAGCGGCATCGGGCTGGCGCTGGTCCAGGAGCTGGTCCAGCTGCAGGGCGGCGCCATCACCGCGTCGAGCGCCGAGGGCAAGGGCACCTCGTTCACCATCCGGCTGCCGTCCGGGCACGCCCACCTGCCGGCCGACGCGCTCGTCTCGGCGGGGCACGTGGCGACGGTGTCGTCCACCGCCGACCCCTTCATCCAGGAAGCGCTGCGCTGGCTGCCAGGGACGATGCGGGACGATGACGACGGCGCCGACGCCGGCCGGCCGGCCGGGCAGGCGGTGCCAGCCGGGGAAGCGGGGCCGGGCGGCGACGCGAACTCGGCGACGCGGGCGCTTGCGGCCCGGGAGCTGCCCGCGCGGGTGCTGGTGGCCGACGACAACAGCGACATGCGGGAGTACCTGGCCCGGCTGCTGCGCACGGCCGGCTACCACGTCACCATGGTCACCGACGGGCAGGCGGCGCTCGCCGCAATCCGGGTCGGCCTGCCCGACCTGGTCATCAGCGACGTGATGATGCCCCGGCTGGACGGGCTCGGCCTGGTCGCGGCGGTCCGCGCGGACGCCCGCACGGCCGGCCTGCCGGTGCTGCTGCTTTCGGCCCGGGCCGGGCAGGAGGCGTCGGTCGAGGGCCTCCGCGCGGGCGCCGACGACTACCTGGTCAAGCCGTTCTCGGCGGTCGAGCTGCTGGCCCGGGTCCGCTCCAACCTGGAGATGGCCCGGTTCAGGAACCGCGAGTCGCAGTTCCGGCGCACGCTGGTCGACTCGCTGCAGGAAGGGTTCTTCGTCACCGATGCGGAAGGCACCATCCTCGAGGCCAACCAGGCGTTCCTGACCCTGGTCGGCTACAGCCCCGACGGCCTGCCGTACCGGTGGCCGCACCCCTGGCTCCCTGACCAGGAAACCGACCCCGACGGGTGGGCGGTGACGGCCCAGGCGTTCGCCGATTACCAGCGCGACGGCGGCGGGCGCTTCACGGTTCCCGCCCGGCACTCGGGCGGCCACACCGTATGGCTGGCCTGCAGCTCGGCCAGCCTGCCGAGCCCGAACGGGGACGGGCTGCTGATCGTCGGGACCGCGCGCGACGTGACCGCGGAACGGCTGGCCGGCCAGCGCGAGGCGACGCTGGCCGGCTTCGCGGCCGCGCTGGCCGCCACCGGCGAGATCTCCGAGATGCTGACCACCGCCGCCCGCGAGATCGCGGCCGCGACCCACGCGGGCGCGGTGATCACCGCGCTGTGGTCAAGCGACGACGACTGCGCCGTCACCGGATGGCCGCTGGCGGGCAGCGGCGGGAGCGCCTCGGCGGCGGTGACCGCGGCGCTTGACGCCGTCCGCCATCAGCCGGCCGCCTCGGTCGCCGTGCTGCCGGGCGAGGGCGACGGAAGCCTGCTGGCGGCCCCGCTCGGGGGAACCGGCTCGTCGGCCATCGTGGCCGAGTTCCCGGCCGGCGGACCGGTCGGCACCGAGGTGCGTGAGCTGTTCGCGCTCCTCACCAGCCACCTGGGCCAGGTGCTGGCCAAGGCGAGGGACTACGAACAGGCCCGCGCGGTCGCGCTCACGCTCCAGCACGCGATCCTCGCCCCGACCGAGCTGCCGCACGGGTTCGCGGCGCGGTACACCCCGGCCGTGACCCCACTCGAGGTCGGCGGCGACTGGTACGACGCGGTTCCGCTGCCGGGGCAGCGCACCGGCGTGGTCGTCGGCGACTGCGTCGGCCGCGGGCTGCCCGCCGCCGCCGTCATGGGGCAGCTCCGCTCCGCCAGCCAGGCCGTCCTGCTCCGCGCCTGCGGTCCGGCCGAGGCGCTGACCGACCTGGACACCTTCGCCGGCCGGATTCCCGGGGCGGAATGCGCGACGATGTTCTGCGCCATCATCGACCACGCGGCCGGGACCGTCACCTACAGCTGCGGCGGCCACCCGCCGCCCATCCTCGTCACCTCCGAAGGCGAGTACCAGCTGCTCGACCAGGCCCGGTCGCTGCCGCTGGGGATGCTGCCGGACGGCTGGGAGCGGCAGCAGGCGACGGCGGCGCTGCCGGCCGGCGCGACCCTGATGCTGTACACCGACGGGCTGGTCGAACGGCGCAGCCGGCCGCTTGACGCCGGGATCGACGCCGCCGCGGTCGCGGTGGCCGAGCGCGCCGGCGACCATCCGGAGCTACTGGCGGACCACGTCATGGCGGCCATGACGCCCCCGGCCGGCTACGACGACGACGTCGCCGTCCTCATCTACCGGCACCCGCCTACGCCGCTAGCCGTCCAGGTGTCGGCCGACGACCCCTCCTGCCTGGCCTTCCTGCGAGCAGAGCTGCGACGGTGGCTGTCGGCCGCCAGCATCGGCAGCCGGGAGGCGAGCGACATCATGATCGCAGCGGGCGAGGCCACCGCCAACGCGGTCGAGCACGCCACGGCCGGGCGCCCGGCCGACGCGGCCCCGGTCCAGATCACCCTCACCGCCCGCTCCGACCACGCCGCGATCCGGCTGACCGTCGTCGACACGGGGAGCTGGCGACCGCCGCCGGCCGGCCGCGAGGAGCCCGCCCCCGGCACCCGGGGCCACGGGGTCATCTTCATGCACGCCCTGATGAGCGAAGTCACGATCGATCCCGCCGCGCACGGCACGACGGTGACCCTGACCAAGGATCTGAAGCCATGACCGACGACGCCACCGCCTCGCACGGGCGGTTCGAGTTCCTGCCTGCTGACGACCGTGAGCCGGCCATCGTGTGGGCGGCCGGCGACATCGACCTGACCAACGTCGGGCTATTCCAGGCCGCGCTCGACGCCGCCGCCGCTGCGGCGGCCGCGTTCATCGTCGACCTGACCGCGGTCACGTACGCCGACAGCGCCACCATCCGGGCCCTGATCAGCTCGGCCAGGCAGGCCCGGCTCACGATCCAGGTCGGCACGACCGGGTCGGTGACGAACACCCTGCTGAAGGTCTCGGGCGTAGACCAGGTCGCCACCGTCGTCGCGGTGGGCTAGCGGGGTTCCTTCCCGGACGCTCAGGTTTGCCCTCGGCACAGAGGGCAGGCCAAGAGGTCTGTGACTGCGGGGCAGAACGGAGGCAAGCCATGGGCGAGCGCGTATCCACGCGCGGAACCGTCCTCATCGCCGGGGCCGCGAACCTCCTGGTCGGCGTGATCAAGCTCGCGGCCGGGATCCTGGTGGGATCGAGCGCCATGCTCGCGGAGACCGCTCACTCCGCGGCCGACACCCTCAATCAAGGGCTGCTGCTCGCGTCGCTGCGCCGGGGCGAGCGGCCCGCCGACTCGCGGCACCCGTTCGGGTACGGGCAGGAACGCTACTTCTGGTCGCTGCTGGCGGCGTTCGGCATCTTCATCGCCGGGGCCGGGTTCTCGGTCTTCGAGGGGGTGCTGGCGCTGCGCCACGGCAACAGCGAGAACCCGCTGATCGCCTACGTGGTGCTTGCGGTCTCCGCTCTGGCCGAGGGCACCTCCCTCGTCCGGGTGATCATCCAGTTCCGCAGCGAGGCCCGCCGCGAGGACATGGAGGTGCTCGACCGCGTGCGCAGCAGTCCCGACACCACTGTGAAGACGGCCCTGTTCGAGGACAGCGCCGCGATGATCGGGCTCGCGCTGGCCGCCCTCGGGCTGCTGCTGCGACAGCTGACCGGATCGCCGGTCTGGGACGGCGGCGCCTCCATCGCCATCGGCGGCCTGCTCGTGGTGGTGGCGGTCAGGCTCGGCCTTGACAGCAGGGACTACCTCATCGGGCGCGCCGCCGCCCCGAGGGAGCTGGCGGTCATACGGGCCGAGATTGAGGACGCGCCGGGCGTCGACGCGCTGCTGCGACTGCGCACCATGCACCTCGGCCCCGATCACCTCATCGTCGCCGCCCAGGTGGCGTTCGACGACGAGATCAGCGCCGACCAGGCCGAGGACATCGCCGACCGGGTGGACCGGCGGCTGTCCGACCGGCTGCCGCTCGTCCCGCACGTCTTCCTCGACCCGACGCAGGCGTCGTCAGGGCCGCAGGGCGTTAAGACCTGATCCGGGGGCCAGTCATTCCCCGCGTCGTGCCAGCGGCAGCGCGAACCACAGGCCGATGAGCATGCAGGCGACCAGGGCGGTGATGAGCCCGGCGGGCAGCGCCCCGGCGACGTAGCTGGTCACCAGCAGGACGGCGGTCAGCACGGCCGCGCCGACGGCCGCCAGGCCGAGCCCGGCCATCAGGTTCGCGTACTTGACCAGGGGCTCTTTCATGCCGCGACGGAACACCAGCCGGTGATAGGCGACCGGGCCGAGCAGCAGCACGGTCGCGACGGCGGACAGCACCAGGCTGGCCAGGTACAGATCGCGCTGGGCGCCGTTCAGCTTGACGAACCTGACCGTGAACGGCAGCGAGAGCAGGAAGCCGAACAGCACCTGCACGCCGAGGCTGACGACCCGCAGTTCCTGGATCAGCTCGGCCAGGTTGCGGTCATCACGCTCGGCGAGCGACTCCGGACGCGCATCGGATGCTGCCGCGGACCCCTCCCCTGTCCCCGGCCCCGCGTCGCCCGCGGCCCCCGCTGGCCTGATCACTGGCACCTCATGATTAGCGTGGCTACCCTACGCAGCAGGCAGGAAACGGCGAGGCGGTGACGTTCCAGGAGGCGCTGGCCGCTCGGGGAGGTACGGACCCATGTCAAGCGACGCCGAAGATCCAATGACGGCTGAGTTCGGCACCGTGGCCGAATGGACCGCCGAGGTCGCCTCCCGGCTCGGACCGGATTACGCCATTCCGGCTGCCTGCCGCGGCAGCGGGAACCCGGCCGCGCTTGACTGGCTGCTTGCGGGCCTGAACCTGATGCCCGGCGCGCGGCT
>Ga0209006_10005554_pt1 | contig 11448 bp, 11 predicted proteins | sample JacPin_JW_Ref_O2_FD_188567 | JGI IMG/M metagenome (GOLD analysis project Ga0209006, IMG submission 188567) | Forest soil microbial communities from Algoma, Ontario, Canada - Jack Pine, Ontario site 1_JW_Ref_O2 (SPAdes) (version 2) | ecosystem: Environmental > Terrestrial > Soil > Boreal... | reverse complement strand
CCGCCGTAGGAAAAACTGCTAAGGTGGGCCACCCGCCCACCCACCCTTATAGATCGTGTCGGAAGCTCAAAGGCTGGGCCACCCGCCAATGACACGCGCAAAGCCACCGCTGGCTGTTTTTGCGAGAAGGAAAACAGAGTTGTAGAGATTACTCTTGCCACAGCCGTTCGGCCCCGTCAGTACGTTGAGGTTCTTCAGTCGCAACCGAAGGTCGCGAATCGAACGGTACCCGGCAACATGTAGTTCCTCGATGGACATTGGACGACAACGAGACTAATCCGCCTAAGCTGAAGGTAGCATTCTCTTGCGAGAGGATGGAACAGCACCTACTGTGATCGCTTCTTGCGTCTGAGGGCACAACGCATTAGTTCGTCAAGCGCCTTTTCGTATTCGAACAAGTGGTTCATGCTGTTCTCTGTACAACTCTGAAATTGTGCTTGGTTTGAGTCTGGCGAACCAAAACGTATCCCATTGTTGTAAGACCGGACATCTTGGAATCGCAGCAGTTCCGTGCCCTCGGAGCTGAGATAGCGTCCCACGAACACGACGGTTTCCATGAGCGGTATGCAGAGGTCCTGGTCAATGTAGAAAACAAAAAAATAAGTCGACCCTTCTCTGAGGCTGCTAGCGGAAACAGGTTCCGCATATGTTGTCAGGTCCTGGCCCTCGAACTGCATCGAATGTTCGCTCCTTCTGAAACCAGCACTCGGCGTGTACGCCACTTGTCAAATATTTAGAACGCTGCCGCTAAACCCTCCAAAACGTCGATGATGATGGGGATCGGTATCAAAGGCATAGTTTTTGGACATGGTTTTTTCTCGGGCTCATTCTCTTTACAGGAGCAGGACGGGTGGCCCACGCTTCTGATTCTTCGCCGTTTCCCGTTTCGAAACGATGGGTGCCCCGTCCTTGCGTTTTGTGCAAGGGCGGGAACGACGCTGCCGATAGTATGGGTTCCAACGGACTCGATTGATTCCTTCGAGACAAACCATTCAGCGTTGGCCGCACCGGCCCGCCGCTGCCTTCTCGCGGCCCGGATCGTGTCGTGGAAAGCGAAGCCACGAACGCCAATCACTTACTTACTTCTCTTCCCGCGTAACCCGAATCCACTCTTCCATCTGATCCAGATATTCGGAGAGCGCCCGCCGTCCGCTTGCGGTCAGGCGATATTCCGTGCGCGGTACGCGGCCTTCGAAAAATTTCACGCACGAAATGTATTCGGCTTCTTCCAGTTTGCGCGCGTGGACGCTTAAGTTTCCATCGGTCGTCTTCAGCACGCGCTTCAGATCGTTAAAGCTCAACGAGTCGTTGGTCGCCAGCGCGCTGACAATGCCGAGGCGAATGCGCTCGTGGATCAGCCGGTCGAGTTCGGGAAGTTCAGGCGCTGCCGGAACGTGCTCGCGCGCATGCGATTCCGTTTTCGCTTGCTTGATCGGCTTGCGCGCCGAATTGACGTGGGATGAAACAGCCCTAGCCACCATGCCTCCGTGCAATCAGAAATCCGAATACGATGTGCAGTCCGCCAAAGCCCGCCGCCAGAAACCAGTTTCCCCACGCCGCCGGACCAAGCGCCGCGAGGCCGCCCAGCAGCATGAATCCGACTCCCATGACCGGAACGATCGCCACCGAGTACGCCCCGCCAGTCATAATTCCCGCGCCATAAAGCAACAGCCACAGAGCAGGCAGCGCGCTTTGCTGGCCGCTGCGAAACAACAGAAAAGTCAAAAATGCACCCGCGACCAGCGGCGGAGCCAGTCCCAGCGCAACCTTTCGCGCCGGACCGGAAAATAACGGCAGGCCGCGCCGGTTCGCTTTCCATGTGCACGAAAGCAACGCCACCGCGCCCGCGACCACTCCCTCGGCCAGCCATATCCGCAACCAGGTGAAATCTGAAACTTGCCGGGCCGCCAGCCAGCAGGCAAACAGCGCAGTCACGCCCACCAAAACCTGCCCCCATCCGGAGACCGCGGTGAACGCCGCCGACCGCTCCATGGTGTCGCGAATAAAGCGCAGATCGTCAGCCGCACTCGGCGACGGCGCAGCCCGCTGCCCCACCCATGAAGCATGCCGAAACCGCCGGAAGCGATGTGGTCGCGAGTCAGACATGAAGAAATCCCGGCAGAACGCCGCGCATGGGACTAGATTAGCCTGCGGAAATGACAGGGTCAAGTACTTTGCAGCGTAGAGCTGAGGCGGCGAAGCAACACCATTGCACACAGGTCAAAAGAAATAACCTTCTACTTGCCGCCGCTGGAGAGCAGGCCAAACACGACGACTCCGGTGGCCGTCGGCACATACACCTTGCCATTGGCTACCGTCGGAGCCGCATACTTGTTGGCCGCTCCGAAGGTGTCGCGTCCACCCGAGGCCTGGTTGGTGTTGTAAAGTTCCTGCAGGTTGTAGCCGGCATAGGCGTGCAGCACGCCGGGATTCGCATTTTCCACGGCCCACACAATACTGTTGGACCCATTGTTCGACGAGACCACAAGCGTCGCGCCCGGATAGCCGAAGCTGTTCGCCGTCTGCGCCACGGCTTTCGTTCCCAGCTTGGCGTTCTTGAATTCAAACGCCAGAATCGGTGAATTGACCGGGCCGTAATACAGCGTGTTGTTGGCGAATGCAGGACTGTTCCACATGCCATTGCCCAGCACACCCGGCAGTGACTGATAAATATTGTTCGTCGACGAGTTGAACTTTCCCATCGAGTTGCGGTTCACGATGTACAGATTCCCGTCTTTCCCCGCGCCAGCCGCCAGTTGCCAGGTTTTTCCCGTCGCGTCGGTCAGGTTTGGCAGCACCAGCGCCCCGCCCGATCCCAGATCGACGTCGCAGCAATTCTCGCTATCCTGGTTGTACATCTCAAAATATCCATTGACGGCGATCGCCCCGGTCGACTTCGTCGTAAGCCGAAGGAAGGCATTTCCATAATCGCCGCTCGACGGAAACCCCGCCGAAGTCAGCGTGGTGTCGAAGATTCCATTGCCATCGAGAACGAAAATGTAATTGCCGCCGTCATAGGCCAACCCTCCGCCCGACCCCCAGACCGCGCCCTCATTCCCGTTGGGCGTGACGTTCACAATCCCCGTCTGCGCCAGCGTGGTCGCGTTGTACCCCATCACCCATCCTGTGTATGGGCGAATGTCGCAGTGCGAGGCCCAGGTCAGGTAGACCGTGTTGTTGGCCAGCAGCAATCCAGACCGCTCCTTGTATTGCGAGGGATCGAAAATCACATATCCGTTCTGGCTGTTATCGCCCGTGCCCGGATATTTTCCGGTAATCGCCACCGGGCCGCCGTAAACTTCCGCTCCGGTCGTGGCATTCAGCGCGTGCAGGCGCTGGAAGTAATCGCCCTCGGAGTTCTTCGACATCGCCACCACATAAATGATGCCCTTCGAAATCACCGGAGTCGAAGTGATCCCGATCGTCGGCGTGACCTGACCGCAGTTGCGATCGTCGGACGCAGTTTCGCCCGTCAGCAGCGTACTCTTCTTCCAATACTGTGTGCCCGTATCGGCATCGAAGGCGTACACGCTGTCATTCTCGGTCACCACGATCAGCACATTGTGCGTTCCGCCCGCGATTTTCATCTGATACATGTAGAGCGGCTCGGCGTCCACCACGCCATCGACCGTAAGTGTGAACAGCTTCCCAAAGGTATTCACGCTGACGTTGGTATGGGTCAGCGTCGCCTCGAGCGGATTCAGGCCGGTCCGCTGCGGATTGTAGCGGTAGGTCAGCATTCCCTGGGACCACGCCGCCGGCGCACTCACGCATGCCAATGCCAGCAGGCAGATCGCTGCTAAACTAGGAAAAGTCAGGTTAGAAGTAAGTAACGACCGCGAATGCATGGCGTGAACGCCTCCTGGCAGTAATGGGGGAAAGAACGTTTTGCTACGACCGCGACGAAGTGGGGGCGCTTCTGGATCAGACTCACCCTAGTCCGGAGCGCCGAAAGCCGCTCCAACCCTAGGAAACCGGGGAGACAAGAATATCACAGACCTGGGGAAAATCCTGATCGCAATCGGCCTGATTTTGGTCTTGGCAGGCGCCGGTTTGACCATTTTGGGACGCACCCACCTGCCCCTCGGGCGCCTTCCAGGAGACATTGTCTATCGCGGTAAGAACACGGCTTTTTACTTTCCATTGGCCACGTCTTTGCTGCTGAGCGTCATTTTGTCGATTGTTTTCTATGTGATCCAAAGATGGCGACGATAGTTGAGAACAGATACAGCGGGATTTCCAGGCGAAAACCGTGTCAATAGGCAGAAATTGCACGATTCGCGCTAAATCCAGGCAAACACGGCAGATATAAAGTCGCTGGCCGTTTCCGGTTTGCCCCTCCCAATTTGGTATCCTGAAAGTATAGAGACAATTCAGAAGGCGCGGCCCACCCCGGTCGCGTCTTTTCTTTTGCTCCAAAAGCCCGCCCTTGCTGGTCATCAAGAGCAATTCAACAAGACAAAACTGGGTGCCCCATTTCTGGCCGGTGTTGCCAGAAGTGGGGTTTTTCGCAAAGGGGAGAAATGAAGTACTGGCAACGATTTAGCAGCCATAAGGAACGCGGCGAGTGGGTCGAGTTGAAGTTCATGACGGAAGCGGCCCAGCGCCGCTTCACCGTCAGTAAGCCGTGGGGAGACACGCGCGCCTACGACGTCGGCATCGAACACGGGCAGAATTTTCTTCGCGTGCAGGTCAAGTCGACTTGCTACAGGGTTGACGCGGGATATCGCTGCAAGATCGTTCCCGATACAAGGAGTGACCTCGATTACTCGCTCCGGCAGATCGACCTCTTCGCCGCCTACGTAATTCCTGAGGAAGTGTGGTACCTGATTCCGGCGGTATTGCTATTGGGCGAGCGAAGGAAAGAAGCGATCATGCTTTGCCCTGTCACTCCGCCGCACAAGGAGGCTTGCTATCGCTATGAGTGCTACCGGGAAAAATGGAAAATGCTTACCAGGAACAGGAGTGAACTGCGGCATTATGCGAACGAAGCGCAGCCCGGACTTTGAAGTTGGCGCCGTAGCAAGAAAATACAGCTGATTGAGGCGACGAATCCGCGATGGGAGGATCTTGCGGCGGATTGGCAGAATCAGCTTGAACCGACGGCGGAAGCAGAGGAGAAGGAGATCCCTCACTCCGCCTGAAGAACGGCTCCGTTCGGGATGACGCCATTGGTTGAGGCGAGGGGCAGAGCGCTCTCCACGAGGTGTAGAACAAGCAAACCAGGGGCACATTTCTGAGCCCGGCTTTCTCAAAGAAACGCCGAGGCGAAGAGAGGGATCTCCCAATGATCGGCTCAGGCCTGCTGGGTGACCCAGCGAACCCGAGCCTCCGGCGTCAGGCCCCTTACTGAAGTAGTGGACCGCCGTTTCCGTTGGTCGGCTCTGCGTCTGGGGCGATGACTACTGCTGCGGCTACGCGGTCGCCTGGCTCCAGATGCAAGAGGCGGACGCCCTGGGCATTTCTTCCTGACTCGCGGATCGTGGTCGAGTCCATGCGGATGATTTTTCCGTAGTGGCTGATCAGCATGACTTCGGAAGTTTCGTCGACCTGCGCGATGCCGACGACTTTGCCGACGCGCTCGGTGGTCTTGATATTGATGACGCCCTTGCCGCCGCGATGGATGAGTCGATATTCGTCGGCTGCGGTACGTTTGCCGAATCCGTTTTCGGTGACGGAGAGAATCAGGTCGCCTTTCACGGCTGCGTCGATGACTTCCGGTTCGCCCTCGGCAGCTTTTTCTTTCGCCACAGGAATTCCCGGTTTGGTGGTGGTGGCCATGCCGACTACGTAGTCTTTGTCCTCCAGGTCGATGCCGCGAACGCCGAATGCGGCGCGGCCCATGGGGCGGACTTCGGATTCGTCGAAGCGCGCGGCCTGACCTTCGTGGCTGGCGAGGAATACGATTTGATTTCCATCGGTGATGCGGACGGCCACCAGTTCGTCATTCGGTTCGATCCCGATGGCGTTGATGCCGTTCGAGCGGACGTGCATGAATTCGCGCAGCTCGGATTTCTTTACCGTGCCGTTGCGCGTGGCGAAGAAGACGTACTTGTTTTCTTCTTCGAGATTGCGCACTGCGACCAGGGTCTTCAGCGTCTCGCCGGGTTGGAGGCCGACGAGATTGCCGATGTGCTTGCCTTTACCGGCGGCGCTGACGTCGGGAATTTCATAGACCTTGAGCCAGTAGACGCGGCCGGTGTTGGTAAAGATCAGAATGTAGGCGTGGGTCGAGACGATGAAGAGGTGCTCGACGAAATCCTCGTCGCGCGTCTTCATGCCGGTGCGGCCCGTGCCTCCGCGGCGCTGCATGCGGTAGGTGGAAATTGGCGTGCGCTTCAGATAGCCGGAGTGGCTGACTGTTACTGCCACCTGCTCGTCGGCGATCAGATCTTCGAGGACGATTTCCGCGGCTTCGTCTTCGATGCGGGTGCGGCGGGCGTCTCCGTAGAGCTTCTTCACTTCTTCCAGCTCTTTGATGATGACGTTGCGCAGCTTCTTTTCCGAACTCAGAATCGATTCGAACTCGGCGATGTGTTCGCGAACTTCTGACAGTTCTTTCGCGATCTCGTCGATCGAGAGGCGGGTTAAGCGATGCAACTGCAATTCGAGAATGGCGTCGGCCTGCTTGGCGGTGAACGGCTTCTCGGGATCGAGCTTGGGTGCGCGACCGGTCGTGTTGATGTCGATCTTTTTGCCGCCGAAGTAGAGCACCAAATTTTCGCGGGCGTCGGCGCGGTTGGAGCTGCCGCGAATGATCGAGATCACGTTGTCGAGGTGATCGAGCGCCGTCGAATAGCCTTCGAGAATGTGTTCGCGGTCTTTCGCCTTCTGCAACAGGTAGGCGGTGCGGCGGCGGACGACATCGACACGGTGCTCGATGAAATATTTGATGGCCTGGATCAGGCCCATCTCGCGCGGCTGCCCGTTGACCACGGCCAGCAGGATCATGGAGAAGCCCTGCTGCATCTCGGTGTGCTTGAAGAGTTGATTGAGGACGATCTGCGCCTCGACTCCGCGCTTCAACTCAATGACGATGCGCATGCCGTCGCGATCGCTTTCGTCGCGCACGTCGGAGATGTCTTCGATCTGCTTGTCGTTGACCAGCGCGGCGATGCGCTTGATCAGGACGGACTTGTTTACCTGGTACGGAATTTCGGTGACGATGATCGCCTGGCGATCTTTCGTCATGCTTTCGATCGCAGCCTTGGCGCGCATCATGAAGCGGCCGCGTCCGGTGCGGTACGCCTCGAAGATGCCCGAGCGCCCGTGAATGATGCCGGCAGTGGGGAAGTCCGGTCCTTGGACGAACTTCAAAATCTCTGCCAGCTGCGCACCGGGATTGTTAATCAGCGTGATGGCTGCATCGACGATTTCGGTGAGATTGTGCGGCGGAATTTTCGTCGCCATGCCGACGGCGATTCCATCGGAGCCATTGACGAGAAGATTCGGAATGCGGGAGGGAAGAACGTCCGGCTCAACCTCGCTGCCGTCATAGTTGGGATGAAAATCGACCGTATCTTTATCGAGATCGTCGAGCAGCGGGGTTGCGACCTGCGCCAGCTTCGCTTCCGTATAACGATCCGCAGCGGGCGGGTCGCCGTCGACGGAGCCAAAATTTCCCTGGCCAAAGATCAGCGGATACCGCATCGACCAGGTTTGGGCGAGGCGCACCAGAGCGTCATACACCGCGAGGTTGCCATGCGGATGGTACTTGCCCATCACTTCGCCGACGATACGGGCGCACTTACGCGTCGCCCGATTGGGCTGCAACCCCATCTGCTGCATTGTGAATAAAATTCGGCGGTGAACTGGTTTCAACCCGTCGCGGACGTCAGGCAATGCGCGGCCGATGATGACCGACATTGAATAGTCGAGATACGAACGGCGCATCTCCTCTTCAATGTTGACTGGTTGAATGTTCAGCGCACCGGGGCCGTCGCCGCCGGCAGGAGGAGTTAAAGGAAGCTCTGGATTCTGATCGTCAGCCATTCGTTCGCTCTTAGCTATCAGCTTTCGTTCCGCGTGTTTACTGAGAAAATCAGCGGTCGAAATAGCTGTAACTGATTGGAATTAAAGTAAGTTATGCAGCCCGGGAACTATTGTAAGTATAGCATATTTTCGGTGGTTTTCCTGCGTGCGTCGTTGACTTCCGTGAGGCTGGAGGGAGAGATATTCCCGGCTTGGGAAATCCGCAGAAAATCTCTCTGACTTTGTTCGTTCGTCACTGAAAATCCATGCGCGGTGTGGCTATTCTGCGCACGGATGAAAAGAATTCCTTCCCTCGACGGTCTGCGCGCGATTTCGATTTCGCTGGTCGTCGTTGGCCATTGGGCCGAATTGCGTTACCACTCTGACGTCGCCGGAGCGTTCGCGAACCTGGGTGTTCGCATCTTCTTTATCATCTCGGGATATCTCATCACTTCGCTTCTGCTCAACGAGCAGTCGAAGAGCGGCACGATCCGTCTGCGTGATTTTTATATTCGCCGCGCTTACCGCATTCTTCCCGCGTCGATTGCGTTCATGTTGCCGGTGTTCATAATTTTCTGGCGCGAACTGAGCTGGTATCACATGGCTGCGGCTGCACTGTATCTGGCGAATTTCGATTTCATCCATCCCTGGTTCCTTGGACATCTCTGGTCGCTCAGCGTCGAAGAACAGTTTTATCTGTTGTGGCCGGGCGTGCTGAAAAAATGGTACCGCCATCGCACCGCGATCCTCGCTGGAGTCGTTGCCTTCGCGCCGCTTTATCGTATTGCCTGCCATTTTCTGCACCTGCACGGGCGCGCCGACGAAACTTTCCCCGCCGTCGCCGACATTCTCGCGATTGGCTGCCTGCTTGCCGTCTTCGCGCGCCGCTTGCCGAACATCAAACCGGCATGGGCCGCGGCGATGCTGTTGCCTGTCGTTCTGGTTCCGGTGGATGCGGGGCGCGCACACTTTCACATCACGCCCGCGCTTCTGTTTGTCTACTGGCCGTTGATGCATCTTTCCATCGCCGGAATTCTGCTTCACGTTGTCCGGCATCCGTATCGCATTTTGAATCTGCGTCCCGTGGTTTGGCTGGGAAAAATCAGTTATGGCCTCTATCTCTGGCAGCAGTTATTCGTCTTCGGGGAACATGCGCGGCCGTGGTATGGAATTTTCTTCGCGCTCGCGCTGGCTGCCGCTTCGTACTATGTCGTGGAATTGCCGATGCTGCGGGTGCGGGAAAAGCGAGGTGGGGCGGGAATGTTGGCTTACGCGCGTGACCGGTTTAGCGGGAGATCCTTCGCTGCGCCTGAAAAACGGCTCCGCTCAGGATGACATCGTTTGGACTAGCGGACGATGACTTCGTTGGGGGCGGCGGGAAGGCGGAAGGTGATGCCGCGGGACTGGTTCGCGGCGACAGTATCGGCCAGGTTCAGAGCTGACAAGGCAATTTTCTTGTTCCACGATCCGTTCGTGTAGAGATTGCTGGTGGCGTAGAGCGTGCCATCGACGATCGTGTAGCCGGACACTTCTTCGCGGTGTCCATCGCGAAAAACTAAAATCGACGGCGCAGATTGTGCTGTTGGCGATTGCGACGCTTCTGTCGCGTGCCCAGCGGTTGTCTCGCGCACAATCATTTCCGCGCCGGAGCGATCATCGCCGCTCACGCGAACATAGCGATCGCCCTGCAGTTCGATCATGAGCGGGGGGACGGGCGCCGCGATCGCTTCTCGCGCCGCCGGAGCAGGCATGCCCTGTCCAGCATTTTGCCAAATAAGCATTGGAGGCTGGGAGGCAATGGGATATCCCGCGTCATAAAGCGCGTCGGCGTAGAGCGGATCGAGCAGAGGAACGGCGGCGTATCCCGAGCCGAAACCTGAGCGGAAGCCGGGCCCAAAGCCCGCACCCGTGTAAAATCCGTGTCCACCGGAAAAGTGTCCGGCACCGAAACCGAAGCGTCCACCCATTCGTTGCGCATGAACCGGGGACGCCGTGGCGACCGCCAAAGTCGCAGCGAGCGTGACCAGCCACATCCCCCGCATGTTCGGAATCATCTTCATCTTCATCACAGTCAATTCGCCGGCGCTACGGGAAGTGCGAAGACTACTCCACGATTTTCATTTTGCAGTTGCGTCGCCGCAAGATCGAGGTCGGCCAACGCAATTCTCCGCGAATGCCCCGGCGTCAAATCGAACAGCGTGCCGCCCTGAATCGCATAATTGCTGACTTCCAGCTGTTGGCGATTCTTGAAAACCAGAACGGTTTGCGCCTGAGGCGTGTCATCCGCGGGATCCGCATACTGCGATGCCTCATGCGGCCTTGGCATATCGGTCACCGGCGGAACATACGAACTCGCGCCCAAGCCGCGCCGGTCGAAAATCGTCGGGCCGCCCTGATATCCCGCCTCGTCATCTTCCGGTTCCTGGGCATTGTCTTCATTCTGGTCTTCATTCTTGTCTGGCGCGAGATCAACCGCATAGGGCACGCCAACCCAGTAACCCGCGCCATATCCATATCCATTGTGATGCGGGTGGTGAACGTGGCCGTCCGCGCCGGTAACTGATCCGGGCCGGGAGCCGGGAAATATCTGGTGCGAATTTGGAGTCGAGCCGTGCGCACCGAGCGAGGTAACACTTGGCGCAGTTCCATTGAACGCGTGCCCGCCGAATCCCTGGGACGTAACCGACGCCGGCGCACCATGGGTTTGCGCGGAAGCGCCCGGAGCCCATGCCACCAGGCAAAGCGCCAACACGGCGAAAGCCGCGACCGGAGCGGGAAGTGAACGCTGCACGCGAACATCATACTCCAACCGGCAAGTCATTTTGCACCTCGAAAATATGGGTAGTGGGCCCCTCGACTGCGTCCTTTGTAGTCCACCACCGGAAAGCAGATTCCTCGCGCCAGAAAGAAGGCGCTCGGAATGAGGGTCGAAATAAACCACGACCAAACTATGCTATCCCGCAGTTTGTTAGATTGCGCCGCAGGGCTGGTGGATGGCCCGTTTTACAAACTGTTACAGAGCTGTCAAACGGAGGCGCCTCCGGCGCTATAATCGCGAATTACCTGGCACAATCTGTATGAAATCCGTACTCCGGTTCGCCATGCTCGCGCTCGTCCTCGTGATTGTGGCTATGGTGTCGGCGCTCACCGCCATGCGCTTCGCCATCCACGGGCAGGAGGTCGCGGTGCCGCCGCTGGTGGGCCTGGGGCCGGCCGAGGCCGAAAGAGCGATCTCCAGCCTTGGCCTGCAGATGACCGTCGAGCGCCAGTACTACAGCCCGCAGATTCCGGAGGGGCGCATCATGTCGCAACTGCCGCTGCCTGGAACGAAGGTGCGACGAGGCTGGCAGGTTCGCGTGGCGCAGAGTCTGGGGCCGACACGGGTCGCGATTCCCGACGTCACTGGCCAAAGCGAGCATGCCGCCGAACTGAATATTCTGCGGCGCGGGCTGGAAATCTCATCGATGGCGCAAGTCA
>Ga0209006_10005553_pt1 | contig 11451 bp, 11 predicted proteins | sample JacPin_JW_Ref_O2_FD_188567 | JGI IMG/M metagenome (GOLD analysis project Ga0209006, IMG submission 188567) | Forest soil microbial communities from Algoma, Ontario, Canada - Jack Pine, Ontario site 1_JW_Ref_O2 (SPAdes) (version 2) | ecosystem: Environmental > Terrestrial > Soil > Boreal... | reverse complement strand
GGCAGTCAATGATGAATCCTGCGAGTCGGCTCTTGTGCATGGGCGGCTCCTTGGCTGGGTGCGCTCCCGGCACCGTGGCCGGGGCGCCATTCTACCGGGGCGGCCCCCCTGGTGTTTCAACCCGCCAGCAGCACCGCCTCGGCACGCTCCAGCTCCTCGGGCTGCCCGTAGATGACGATGATGTCGCCGTCGCGCAGTACCGTGTCGCCGGCCGGCTCACGGCCGAGGATGCCGTGGCGGCGCACGCCGGTGAAGGCGACCTCGACGCCATGGCTGCGCACCTCGGCGAGGCTCCTGCCCACCGACCAGGCCCCAGGCGGAATCACCACGGACTTGATCTCCTCGCGGTGCTCGCTGAGTTCATCGACCGGACGGGCATCGCCGCTGCGCACCAGGTTGCGCAGCACCGCGTAGCGGCTGTTGCGGATCTCGCCCAGCGTGCGCACCACGCGCGACACCGGCACGTGCAGCAGCATGAGCACGTGCGAGACCAGCATCAGGCTCGCCTCGAAAGTCTCCGGAACCACGTCGGTGGCCCCGGCATCCTGCAGCTCCTGGATGCGCGCGTCGTCCTGGGTGCGCACCAGCACCGGCACGTCGGGGCGCACGCGCCGCACGCTGTGCAGGATGCCGATCGAGGTCGCCGGGTCCGAGAAGCTGATCACCACGGCGCTCGCGGTTGCCACGCCGGCCTTGCCGAGCATCTCCTCGTCCGAGGAATCCCCGAACATCACCGGGTCGCCGGCCTGGCGCGCGGCGCGGATGCGCGCCGGGTCGAGGTCGAGGGCGATGTACTCGAAGCCCTGCGACTCGAGCACGCGCGCGACGTTCTGCCCGACACGCCCGAAGCCGCACAGGATGACGTGGTCGCGCTCGGCGATTTCGTGCGTGGCCGCCGCTTCGCGGTCGCTCGCCGTGCGCAGCGGTGCCTGCTCGCCCAGCAGCCAGCGGGCGACGCGCTTGTTGTTGTTGAGGATGAGGGGGCTTAAGACCATCGACAGCACCATGGCGATGAGGAGTGCGCCACCGCTGTCCTCGGGCAGCAGGCGCGCCTGCAGCAGGATGCTGCACAGGGCGATGCCGAACTCCCCGCCGATCGACATGACGATGCCGGTGCGCAATGCCTTGAAGCGCGAGTTGGTGAAGGGCCGCGTCACCAGTGCCGCCAGCAGCGCCTTGAGCACCACCAGGGTGAGCAGCATGAGCACCACCGTCGCCAGCTCCGCCGGCCGGCCGAGCTGGCGCAGGTCAAGCAGCATCCCCACCGAGATGAAGAACAGGCCGAGCAGGATGTCGCGGAACGGGCGGATCACCGCTTCGATCTGGTGCCGGTACTCGGTCTCGGCGAGCATCATGCCCGCGAGGAAGGCGCCGAGCGCAAACGACAGTCCGGCACTGTGGCAGATCCAGGCCGAGGCCAGCACGACCAAGAGCACCGTGAGCGTGAACAACTCGCGCAGGCGGCTGTGGGCGATCACGTGGAACAGCGGCCGCAGCAGCCAGCGCCCCGCCGCCAGCACCGCCACGATCGCCAGCACGCCGCCGAGCACCGGCACCAGGCCCGCGCTCAGCTGCAGCTGGTCCTCGCCGGAGACGAGCACCGAGCCCAGGGCCAGGAAGGGCACGAACGCGAGGTCCTGGAACAGCAGCATCGCAAAGGCAAGACGCCCGTGGGTGCGGTTGAGCTCGGAGCGCTCGGTCAGCTGCTGCAGCAGGATCGCGGTCGAGCTCATGGCGATCGCCCCGCCCAGCACCACGGCCACGAGCCACGGGACCCCTCCGAGCAAGTGCGCAAGCACGGCAAACACCGAGGCGGTGAGGGTGACCTGCGCCGCCCCGAGCCCGAATACCTCGCGCCGCATGGCCAGCATGCGCGGCAGTGAGAACTCCAGGCCCAGGGTGAACAGGAGGAACGCCACCCCGAGCTCCGCCAGCAGTCGCGTCGCGCCCGAATCGGACACCACGCCCAGTGCGTACGGGCCCAGCGCAAGTCCGACCACGAGGTAGGCCATGCTGGTGGGCAACGCCAGACGCCGGGCGACGGTGACCATGAACACCGAGCCGGCCAGCAGGATCAGACACTGGGAGAGGGCGCTGAACATCGCGCCCAACTTAGCGGGGGCGGGAGCGGGTGCGCAACGTCCGCGCGGCAGCTGCGGCGGTTGCTCGCGCCCTAGGAGCCGGGCGGCCTCCCGCCGCGCGACCAGTGCACGAGCGACTCGGGCGGCGCAATGCCGGAAGGCAGGCGCGGGTCCGGCTCGGGCGCCAGCGCCGTCAGGCGCAGCGGCAGCACCCCCGCCCAGCAGCCGAGTGCATAGTCCTCCTCGTCATCGTGCGGCGGCCCGCTGCGGATCTTGGCGGAGGCCTCTGCAATCGGCAGGCTGAGCACGCTCGTCGCGTTCAGCTCCTTCGGGTTCGCGGCACGTACCTCGGCGGCACGCCCCGGCAGCACACGGTTGACGAGCGCATCGAGCGCGGCGCGCTTGTGTCCCGCGTCGGTGAGCTCGGTGGCCGTGCCGAGCACGACCACCGAGCGGTAATTCATGGAATGGTTGAAGCCGGAGCGCGCCAGTACCAGCCCGTCGAGGAGCGTCACTGTCACGCACAGCGGCGTGCTGTGGATGAGGGCGCCGAGCATGCGGCTCGCCACCGACCCGTGCAGGTACAGCTGCTCGCCGACGCGTGCGTGCACCGTGGGGATGACGTAGGGCTGTGCCTCGAGGCTGAACCCAACGTGGCAGTAGAGTGCCTCATCGAGGATGGCATGCACCGTGGCGCGTTCATATGTGCCGCGGTCCTTGCGGCGCGCCAGCCGGGTACGCGCGGTCGGCTGAATCAGACGCCGGACTGCCAGGTGCTGGGCATGCCGGCCTTGCCGATGGCATCCTCGATCGCAAGGCACGCCTCGCGCGCCTCGGGCTGTGCGCGCAGGCTGCGGGCAATGGAGTTGAGGAAGCGGCACATCACGGCCAGGTTCGGATGCGCGGTGTGCATCTCACCCTCGACCCGATCGATCGCCTCGATCAGGTCCTCCTGATCGCAGCTCGGGAAGGTCATGCTCGTCACGGCATGTTGGACCTCAACCAGCGCCTGATGTATCGCGGTCTGTTGGCTGCCATCCATGCGCGCAAATCTGAACCGGTTCGGCGGCAGCTGCAAGTGCTGCGCCCCAAAAGCAGAGGGCCCCGTCCTTGCGGACGGGGCCCTCTTAAAGTTAGCGAGTACTAACTCTTACTTCGGAGCCGGCGTGGCCGCAGGCGTCGAGGTGCTCTTATGTGACTTGCTGTGGTGCTTCTTGTGCTTGCCCGAGGCGGTGGTGCTCGGCGTGGAGGCCGGGGCCGTGTCAGCGGCGAACACCGGACCGGCAATCAGGGCAAACGCAACGACGGGAATGAGCTTCTTGAACATCGATGTACTCTCCAGGATTAGGGGATCCGCAGCTTCACCCTGGCGGGTGCCTGACCGGCTCATGCGCGTTCCGGACGCTCATCAGCCGGGCAGGCTCCCAATCCCCAGGGCGCGCGTATTATGAACGCATTCCTGCACTGCAAACCGCGTATGACCACAACGTAATGTTGGGCGCTTAGAGGCCAGTATCCTATTGAAATTGCTGGAGAATCTAGGGCTGTAGCGCGACGGGCCGACGCCGCCTCACTCCCCCTCGAAGCTCACCAGCTTTCGTACCGGCACCTCAAGCTCGGCCAGGCGCGCGGAGCCCCCGAGATCCGGCAGGTCGACGATGAAGCAGGCTGCCAGCACCTGTGCCCCGAGTGAGCGCAGCAGTTTCACGGCCGCCGTGGCCGTGCCTCCGGTTGCGATCAGGTCATCGACGAGGATGATGCGCGAGCCGGGCTGCACGGCATCCCGGTGCATCTCCATCTCATCGAGCCCGTACTCCAGGGAATAGGCGACGCTCACGGTCGCGTGCGGCAGCTTGCCCTTCTTGCGGATCGGCACGAAGCCGGCCGCCAGCTGGTGCGCCATCGCGCCGCCGAGGATGAATCCGCGCGCCTCGATCCCGGCGACGTGTGCGACGCCGGCTTTGGCCCACGGCTGCACCAGCTGGTCGATGACCGCGCCGAACACGCGCGCATCGCCCAGGAGCGTCGTGATGTCGCGGAAGATGATGCCGGGCTTCGGATAATCAGGGATCGCGCGGATGGCGTCGCGGATCGCTTGGGCGCTGATGCTGGCCATGGGGCACTCTACGATGCGGCCGGTGCCCGCCGCCATACCAGGGTGCGGTTGTTGGCCGGCATGGCGTGATCGGCAGCCAGCGCGAGGCCGGCATCGCCCGCCAGCGCCTCGAGCGCCTCGAAGTCGCGGATGCCGCTGCGCGGGTCGCGCGCCTTGAGCCACGCATCGAACTGCGCGTTGCTGTCGCTCGTGAAGCGGCCACCGTAGTTGAACGGACCATAGACACACACGATTCCGTGCGGTCCGAGCGCCGTGCCTGCACCCCGGAAGAAATCGCGCACTCCGTCCATGCCCATGATGTGCAGCGTATTGGCGCTGAAGATGGCGTCCACCGGCGCGCATGGCCAGGGGCTGGTGTGCACATCGAGCGCGAGCGCGGCGGGGAGGTTGGTCGCACCCTCAAGCCGCAACCGCGCCTCGAGCGCCGGCAGGAGCGCGGGGACTTCACTCGCCTGCCAGGTGAGGTGCGGCAGGTGTGCGGCGAAGTAGACGGCGTGCTGTCCGGTGCCGCTGCCGATCTCCAGCACCGAGCGTGCCCTGGCCAGCTCCCGCTGCAGCACCCGAAGTATCGGTTCCTTGTTGCGCTCGCAGCTTTCGGCGGTGACCAGCATTCTGGGCGAAGTCTGCGACAATGCGGCGATGCAAGCCATAGACCTGCTGCTGACGCGCCGCTCGGCGCGCGCATTGACCGAGCCGGCCCCCGATGCGGCGGCGCTCGGCCTGATCTTCGCCAGCGCGGCGCGCGCCCCCGACCATGGGCGCCTGCGCCCGTGGCGCTTCGTCGTGGTGCGGGCCGCGGCGCGCGAGCGCTTCGGTGAACTGCTCGCCGCGCACCTGGCGCGCACGCACGCGAATGTGAGCGCGGAGACCCTGCAGCGCGAGCGCGCCAAGGCACTGCGTGCACCGCTCATCGTCGTGGTGGGGGCGCACTTCCACACCGCCTCCGCCAAGGTGCCGCCCGTCGAGCAGTTGCTGGCGGTGGCTGCCGCAGCCGAAGCCATGATGCTCGCCGCCGTGGCCTTAGGGTTCAATGCCATGTGGAAGACCGGCGCGGCCGCCTATGATGATGAGGTGAAGCGGGCGCTCGGGTTCGAGCAGGCCGACGCCATCGTCGGGTTCCTATACCTCGGCACCGAGGTGCAGGCAGGCGCTGCGCAGGCACCGGCAGTGTGGGCGGATCTGGTGCGCGAGTTCCCCTGAAGCCTGAGATGGGCCGAGGGGTTTCCTCGGCAGGCGGAGTGTCCGGAAGCTGAATTAAAACATTTAGTTGCATGAGCGGCACCGGCCATGCGGGCTGCCGTATCATGCCGCCCTTGCATTCAGTTCGGGGGTCCCGATCCTATGAAACCACTGTGCTGCGCGGCCGCGCTCCTGGCGCTCACCGCCTGTGCGTCCAAGCCGGCCGAGGAGAAAAAGCCCGTGCCAGTCCAGAGCGCCCCCGTTGTCACCGCCTCCGCCGCTGTCGTCGCGGCGCCGGCACCGAAGCCCGCGTTCGGCGATTTTGGCGTTGACCTGAGTGCGGGCGACCGTAGCGTGAAGCCCGGGGACGACTTCTTCGAGTTTGCCAACGGCAGCTGGGACCGCAGCTTCGCGATTCCCGCCGACAAGTCGAGCTTCGGCCCATTCGATCGGCTGGATGAACTGTCCAAGGAGCGCGTGCGGCTCATCATCGAGAAAGCCGCCGCCGCACACGCCCCCAACGGCACCCCCGCACAGCAGATCGGTGATTACTACGCCGCCTACATGGACGAGGCGGCCATCGAGGCGCACGACCTGGCTCCCGCGCACGAGGATCTCGAGCGCATCGGCGCCGCCAAGTCGCGCGCGGACGTCGCGCGCCTGTTCGGCAGCATCGGCTACGCCACGCTCTTCGACGTGCAGCTGATCCCCGACTTCAAGGACCCCGACCGCTACGCGGTCGTGATCAGCGAGTCCTCGCTCGGCCTGCCGGACCGCGACTACTACCTCAAGGATGACCCGCAGCTGCAGGCGCTGCGCGAGAAATACGTGGCCTACATCGCGCAGATGCTGACGCTCGGAGGCAGCAGCGATCCGCACTCCCAGGCGCGCGAGGTCATGGCCTTTGAGACCGCGGTCGCGAAGCTGCAGTGGCCGATCGAGAAGCGCCGCGACGTGGATGCGACCTACAATCCGCGCACCAAGGCGCAGCTGCTCACCTACGCGCCGGGCTTTCCCTGGCAGACGTTCCTTGAGGCCCAGCAGCTCGGCGGCCGCAAGGACGTGGTGCTGAGCGAACTCACGGCGATCCGCGACCTGGCGAAGCTGTTCGACCATACGCCGGTACCGACGCTCAAGGCGTTCCTCACCTTCCACTACCTTAACGACAACGCGCCTTACCTGCCGCAGCGCTTCGACCGGGCGCGCTTCGCCTTCTACGGCCAGACGATGCGCGGGCAGCCGCAGCAGCGCGAGCGCTGGAAGCGCGGGGTGGATGCGGTCGATGGCGCCGTAGGTGAAGCGGTCGGGCGGCTTTATGTGGCTGAATACTTCCCGCCCGAATCCAAGGCCAAGATGCAACAGTTGGTTGCGGACCTGCGCGCGGCTCTCAGCCAGCGCCTCGATGCGCTCGACTGGATGACGCCCGAGACCAAGACCCGCGCCCACGAGAAGCTCGCCAGCTTCACGCCCAAGATCGGCTATCCGGACAACTGGAAGGACTACTCGGCCCTGGTCATCAAGGCCGATGACCCGGTGGGCAATGCCCGCCGCGCCTCGCAGTGGTGGTGGGACTATCAGATCGCGCGCATCGACAAGCCGGTCGATCGCAGCGAGTGGGGCATGACGCCGCAGGAAATCAATGCCTACTACAACCCGCTCAACAACGAGATCGTGTTCCCGGCCGCGATGCTGCAGCCGCCGTTCTTCGATCCCGGTGCGGACGCCGCCGTGAACTACGGCGCCATCGGCGCCGTCATCGGGCACGAGATGGGTCACGGCTTCGATGACCAGGGCCGCAAGTTCGGGCCCGACGGCTCCATGAACGACTGGTGGACGGCCAAGGACGCGCAGGTGTTCGATCTGCGCAAGGACAAGCTCATCAAGGAGTTCTCAGGCTTCGAGGCGCTGCCGGGACTGAACGTTTCCGGCGCCAATACCATCGGCGAGAACATCGGTGACCTCGGCGGACTCAACATGGCGCACGAGGCCTACCTGATCTCGCTCAAGGGCAAGCCTGCGCCGCTGATCGACGGCCTCAGCGGCGATCAGCGCTTCTTCCTCGCCTACGCCCAGGTGTGGCGCGAGAAGTACCGCGAGGGCGCGCTGCGCGAGCTGGTGATGTCTGACGTGCACAGTCCGTCGCGCTTCCGCGTCAACGGTCCGCTGCCCAACATCGACGTCTGGTACGAGGCCTTCGGGGTGAAGCCCGGCGACAAGATGTATATCGCCCCCGAGGAACGGGTCCGCATCTGGTGAGGCAATCGGTGCCGGCGATGCTGAGCTTGTTGTCGCGCGCCGCGTGTGCGCGCGCCCAAGGCCGCCTCAGGGTTTGACGACGGCCAGTACCACGATCGCCACCAGGAACAGCGCCGGTACCTCGTTGAAGAGCCGGTACCAGCGCTGCGTCCGGGGCGGCCGGCCGGCCCGCAAGCTGAGCATCAGCTGGTAGCACCAGGCGTGGTAGCCGACCAGGCCCGCCACCAGCAGCAGCTTTGCGCGCAGCCAACTAAGCTGCAGGTAGGCGGGGGATGCGATGAGCATGGCAATGCCGAACAGCACCGCCAGCAGCGCTCCGAGTGTCATGATGAAGAACAGACGGCGCTCCATCACGATGAAGCGTGCCAGCGAGAGTTTGTCGGTAGCTGCGGCGTGGTAGACGTACAGGCGCGGCAGATAGAACAGGCCGGCGAACCAGGTCACCACGAATACCACATGAAACGCCTTGAGCCACAGCATCGGCGCCGATTGTAGCCAACCCGCGCCTGCGCGGGCGCTCCGCGCTCTGATAGCATGGCCGCCCCGCGATTAGGACTCACGGCCCAAAACATGTCAGCGAAGCCCAGCGACACCCCCGCCGCCCCGGTCCCGAGCAACATCGAGATCGCGCAGCAGGCAAAACTCAAGCCCATCGCCCCGCTGGCGCGCGAGCGCCTGGGCATTCCCGAGGATAGTCTCGAGCCCTACGGTCACTACAAGGCCAAAATATCGCTCGATTACCTCGCCAAGCTCGCTGACCGTCCCGAGGGCAAGCTGGTCCTGGTCACCGCGATCTCCCCGACCCCGGCCGGGGAGGGCAAGACCACCACCACGGTCGGGCTCGGTGATGCGCTGAACCGGCTCGGCAAGCGCGCCATCGTGTGCCTGCGGGAGCCGGCGCTCGGGCCGGTATTCGGCATGAAGGGCGGCGCCGCCGGCGGCGGTTACTCGCAGGTGGTGCCGATGGAAGACATCAACCTGCACTTCACCGGCGACTTCGCCGCCATCGCGCTCGCCAACAACCTGCTCGCAGCCCTCATCGACAATCACATCCAGCAGGGCAACGAGCTCGGGTTCGACGTGCGCCGCATCACCTGGCGGCGCGTGGTCGACGTCAACGACCGCGCCCTGCGGCACATCGTGGTCGGGCTCGGCGGCACCGGCAACGGCGTGCCACGCGAGGATGGCTTTGACATCGTGGTGGCATCGGAAGTCATGGCGATCCTGTGTCTCGCCACCAGCCTCAAGGACCTCAAGGAGCGTCTCGGGCGCATCGTCGTGGGCTATCGTCACGACCGCCACCCGATCCTGGCCCGCGACCTGAAAGCCCATGGGGCGATGACCGCGCTCCTCAAGACCGCGCTCGCGCCGAACCTGGTGCAGACGCTCGAGAACAATCCGGCGTTCATTCATGGGGGTCCGTTCGCCAACATCGCCCACGGCTGCAACTCCGTGATCGCGACCCGCGCGGCTTTGCGACTCGCTGACTACGTGGTTACCGAGGCGGGCTTCGGCGCGGATCTCGGAGCGGAGAAGTTCGTCGACATCAAGTGCCGCAAGGCCGGCCTCAAGCCGAGCGCCGCAGTGGTGGTGGCCACCATACGGGCGCTGAAGTACCACGGTGGCGTGGAACTTGCGGACCTCAAGAGTGAGAACCTCGCAGCCCTGGAGAAAGGCAGCGTCAACCTCGAGCGCCACATCGATAACGTCCGTAACAACTATGGACTGCAGTGCGTGGTCAGCATCAACCGTCGCGCCGAGGACACCGATCGCGAGATCAAGCTTCTCATCGAGCGCTTCGCATCCAAGGGCGTGCGCGTGGTCGCCGCCACGCACTTCGCCGAGGGCGGCAAGGGCGCGCTGGAACTCGGCCGCGAGGTCATACGCCTGTGCAACGAGCCGAGCGGCTTTCACTTCGTATACGAGGACAGTGCCAGTCTCTGGGACAAGATGAAGGCCATCGCCACCAAGATCTACCGCGCGGCCGACATCACCGCGGACGCAAAAGTGCGCAGCCAGATCCAGCAGCTGCAGGACAGCGGCTACGGCCACTACCCGGTGTGCGTGGCCAAGACCCAGTACTCGTTCTCGACTGATCCGAAGCTGCGCGGTGCGCCGGAGGGGCACATCGTCAGCGTGCGCGAGGTGCGCCTGGCGGCGGGCGCTGAATTCGTGATCATGATCTGCGGCGACATCATGACCATGCCGGGCCTGCCGAAGGTGCCGGCGGCCAACTCCATCGACGTGGACGATCAGGGCCGCATCACGGGCCTGTTCTGAAGCGCGCGTGTGTTACAGCGCGCGTGCGTCCATCGAAGGATGGATGGTCAAGGCCCCTGATTAAGGCCAGAATCGCAAGCGCATGGCCGCAACCTCCCGGACTCCGCGACGCATCCTCGTCATCGACGTCGGCGGCACGCACGTGAAGTTCCGCGTCGGTGCGGGCAGCGCCGAGCTGAAATTCGCTTCGGGGCCGAAGCTCACGCCCGCTACCATGGTGCGCGAGCTCAAGCGTCTGGCGCCGCGCCTCAGCTACGATGCCGTCTCCATCGGTTACCCGGGCGTCGTGTTCCGCGACCGCATCGCCGCCGAGCCCCACAATCTCGCCAAGGGCTGGGTCGGCTACGACTTCGCGCGCGCGCTGGGGAAGCCGGTGCGCATCGTCAACGATGCCGCCATGCAGGCCATCGGCAGCTACGCCGGCGGACGCATGCTGTTTCTCGGGCTCGGCACCGGACTCGGCGTGACGCTGATCATCGACGGGGTCATCGAGCCCACCGAACTCGGGCACGTCACCTACCGCAAGGGCCTGAGCTACGAGGACTACCTTGGTGAGCGCGGCCGTCGCCTGCGGGGCAACAGGAAGTGGCGCCAGAGCGTGCACGAGGTGGTCGAGCAGCTGCGCCGCGCCTTCGAGGTGGAGTACGTGGTGCTCGGCGGCGGTAACGCCGCGCGCCTGAAGCGGCTGCCCGCCGGGGCACGCCTGGGCGACAACCGCAATGCGTTCATCGGTGGCCTGCGGCTGTGGCGGCAGCGCGGTGGACGGCTGCTTTTGGACAGCGCCGCGCCGCGCTCCGGCAGCGCGCGCTGATGGCGGTCGCCCCCGGGGCTCCGGGTCTTGCGCCGACCTGGAGCAGCAGCGCCAAGGAGATGGTGGGCTGCTCGCTGGGCTCCTCGCGCCTGTGGTTCACCATCGGCGGCGGTATCGTCAACGAGGTGTACTATCCCCGCGTCGACATGCCGCAAATCCGGGACCTTGGGTTCATCGTCGCCGATGGCAACGGACCCTCGCGCGACAGGGCCGCAGCCAATTCCGGCAGATCGGCAATGCTTGCCGCGCCGATGCTGACGGTGACGCAGGACGCGACATCGGAGCGCTCGTGCAGGACGTTCTGGTCGCGGATTGCCGCGCAGATCACCTCGCCGAGCTTGCGCGCATCCGCAAGATCGACGTGCGGCAACAGCACCGCGAACTCCTCGCCGCCGTAGCGCGCCGCCATTTCGCCGGCGCGCCGTGCCTTGCCGGCCAGAACCTGCCCGACCGCACGCAGGCACTGATCGCCGGCGACATGGCCGTAGGCGTCGTTATAGCGCTTGAAGCAATCGACATCGATCATGAGCAGCGACAGCGCCGCGCCGTGCCGCATCATCCGGCGCCACTCCTGACTCAGCGCTTCATCGAACGCGCGTCGGTTCGCAAGACCGGTCAATGAGTCGATCGTGCTCAGCCGATGCAGTTCCGTGGCCTTGGCACGATCGCTTTCGCGCAGATGATGAAGCTGGACATACAGCTTGCCGCTTTCGATCAGCATGACGACC
>Ga0209006_10005552_pt1 | contig 11451 bp, 9 predicted proteins | sample JacPin_JW_Ref_O2_FD_188567 | JGI IMG/M metagenome (GOLD analysis project Ga0209006, IMG submission 188567) | Forest soil microbial communities from Algoma, Ontario, Canada - Jack Pine, Ontario site 1_JW_Ref_O2 (SPAdes) (version 2) | ecosystem: Environmental > Terrestrial > Soil > Boreal... | reverse complement strand
CTCCGGGACGCCAGCTATTTCAATAGTTTATCCCAAGACATCAAGTTCGGACTGGGCTCGGACTGGGCTAGGGGCAACGCGAGGGTAACTCCGGCTCCTGATAATGTGGCGACGGATTACGCGATAATATCCGTTTCTACCCGAATCGCTATAAGAAGCGCAGTGACAATCAAGCGAGGGCCGTGGTCACAACGGCGCTGATTGATGGCGTTGGAACTAAGTCGCCCCTTCAACTGAGGGGCCACTTCAGGCGTGTTTGTTAGCATTACGCCTCCGCCAGCGTCCCCGCCGCAAGCCTCTCCGCCTCGCGGCTGCGCCGGGCCGACGAAGAGGGCGACCTGGCCAGAGATCGACCGCCCACAATATCGAGAGGCCGCTCAGATAATGAATCCGCCGTTCCTCGTGTGCAGGTCGCTTGCGCGTGAACGGCCGCGTCAAGGTGGAACCCAGGACGAAAGAGGCGCCCGGAGCATTCGTTATTCCCGAGGCGACAGCAAGCGTGAAAGTCATAGATAGGGTCTCTGTCTAAATATCATCAGATGCGAATAGTTCTATTCCAGCGCATCTTGGAACGTAAAACGTCTTGATTAGAAGAGGCTCAAATAATTTCTCCCTTTTTATTTTATCTATTCGTACCTACATGGTAGAAGTACATAGATTTGTGTGAACTCGGCGAGAAGCCTCTGGCAGCGGTCACTCGCGCCCAATTTGCGATCAGCCGCGTTCGCTGATGTCGACATCAGCAGCAGCCCGTCCGTAGGCCGCCCCTTTGGGGGCGCCGAGGGCGTGCGGCGCGCCACGTCATGCGTCTGGACTTTGCCAAGGCTCGCCGGTGTCGATCCGCTCTGGACGGCGCGAACGAGGAGACATGCATGACGATAGAGCTTGCCTCGACGCGAACGGTCGAAAAGCCATGGGGCCGCACCGATCTCCGGCCGTGGAGCGAGGCCGGCCGAGCAAACGGCAAGACTGGTGAGATCTGGTACGAACGGAGGGATCCCGCGGTCCACGAGCCATCGCTGCTCCTGAAATTGCTTTTCACGAGCGAGCCGCTGTCGGTCCAGGTGCATCCAGGAGACGCCTTTGCCCGTTCGATCGGCGAAGCGCGCGGAAAGTCCGAGGCGTGGTACATCCTGTCCGCCGAATCCGGCAGCCGCATTGCTCTAGGCCTCGACCGGCGGCTGACTTCGGAAGAACTCCGCGAGGCCATTGCCGACGGATCGATCGCCAAGCGGATCGCCTGGAGGCAAGTCGCGTGTGGCGATGTTGTCGATGTTCCGTCTGGCTCCATTCACGCCATCGGAGCCGGTCTCGTGATCGCCGAAATCCAACAGCGCAGCGACACGACCTTTCGTCTCTTCGATTATGGGCGATCCCGCGCGCTGCACATTGAGCAGGCCGTCGCGGTCGCCGATGCCGGGCTGGCGCCGGCTGGTCCCCTCCCGAAGGCTCTGGGGCCAGGGCGGACGCTTCTCGTCAGCTCCTCCCACTTCATCCTTGAAAAGATCGACGCTCTTCCGCGTTCAAATTGGAGCATCGAAGCGCAGCACGAGACCTGGCTGCTTGTCTTGAGCGGCCCCGCCCGCATCGGACCGCTGAACGTGGGCCCGGGCGAGGCGGTCTTCCTCGAAGATGAGGAAACGACCCTGCAGGCCGGCGCCCTCGGCATGCAGGCCCTGATCGCCTACGAGGCGAGCCGTCCCGACATGATGATGCTTCGCCAGTTTAGCGGAAGCGAGTCCCACCCCGTCGGCGTCGGCTCTCCGCCAGTCGCTGCGCTTTCGGCGATGTCACAGCTTCCGTATCGCCTGGCTCTGGAGGTCCGAACGTGAGCCAACCCCCGCGCATTGCTTTCGTCGGAAACTCCTTGCCACGCCGCTGCGGCATCGCGACCTTCACGACCGATCTGAGAAAGGCCGTCGCATCCCTGGATCCCGGTATGGAAACCTGCATCGTCGCGATGACCGACAACGGCCGGACGTACGACTATCCCGCAGAAGTCCGGATTGAAATCGGCGACCAGTCTATCGAGGACTACGCCTATGCGGCGGATGTGCTGAACGACGGCCGGTACGATGTTGTCTCGCTCCAGCACGAGTTCGGCATCTTCGGCGGCGAAGCCGGCGACCACATCCTCACGTTGCTTAACCGGCTCAGCATGCCCGTGGTGACAACGCTGCACACGGTCTTGTCGCAACCCTCGCGCGTCCAAAGGGCTGTGATGGACCGGATCGTCGCAGTCTCCTCGCGGCTCGTGGTAATGGCCGAGAAGGGCCGCGAGCTTCTGCAGAAGGTCTACGACGTGCCCGCCGAGAAGATCGAGGTGATTCCGCACGGCATTCCGGACATAGCGTTCGCCGAGCCGGAAGAGGCAAAGGTCCGCTTCGGCTTTACGGGCAGAGCTGTCATCCTCACCTTCGGTCTTCTTTCCCCGAACAAGGGGATCGAATATGTCATCGACGCCATGCCAGCGATCCTTCGCAGCCGACCGGACGCCGTTTATGTCGTGCTCGGGGCGACGCATCCCAACCTCGTGCGCGAGAAGGGGGAGGCTTATCGCGAGGGCCTCGTCGCGCGCGCAGCCAAGCTCGGTGTAAGCGACCACGTCGTTTTCCTGGACCAGTTCGTCGACCAGACGACCCTGCTCGGTTTCATCTCGATGTGCGACGTCTATGTTACCCCCTACTTGAACCCGGCGCAGATGACCTCGGGCACGCTGGCCTACAGCTTTGGCCTCGGCAAGGCGGTGGTCTCGACACCGTATTGGCACGCAGCCGAACTTCTGGCGGATGGCCGCGGAGTCCTTGTGCCCTTCGCCGACCCACGGGCCATCGGAAAAGAGATTGCTGAACTCCTGACGGACAATGAAAAGCGCAACGCCATGCGCAAGCGCGCCTTTGCCACCAGTCGGTCGATGACCTGGGCCCGCACGGCGCAACGTTATCTCGCGGCGTTCGAGCACGCCCGTCGCGACCGCAAGCTCACGGTTCTGAAGCTGCACGAACGTGGCGCTCCTCAGCGCGGAAAATTCACCCCGCCGGACCTGCGGACCCAACACCTTCTGTCCATGTGCGACGATACCGGCCTTTTCCAGCATGCCGTGCATTCCGTCCCGGACAGAACGCATGGCTATTGCGTGGACGACAACGCGCGCGCGCTGCTTGTGGCGTGCGCTCTCGCTGCCCCCGGCGAAGAGGCGCTCAGCGACGCGCTAACCACCCGCTTTGCGTCCTTCATCCAGCATGCTTGGAACAGCGATGCAAAACGCTTCAGGAATTTCTTGAGTTTTGATAGGCGCTGGCTTGAGGATGTCGGCTCGGAGGATAGCCACGGCCGCGCCGTCTGGGCGCTTGGGGAGTGCTCCCGCTCAGACTTGAGTCCGTCGCGACGGCGCTGGGCCTCTGCCCTCTTCAGGGATTCGCTCCGATCAGTCGAGGACTTTTCGTCGCCGCGCGCCTGGGCCTTTGCGCTCTTGGGATTGGAGGCGTATTGCGATGTGACCCGATCCGATGAGAGCGCAAGACGGTCGCGCCGGGTTTTATCAGAGAGGCTGATGTCCATATTGCGATCCGTCGAGACGCCAGATTGGGTCTGGTTCGAGACGGGCCTTTCTTATGACAATGCAAGGCTCTCCCAGGCGTTGATTGTCACCGGGATGGCGACGGGCGATCTCGATCAGGTCGAAGCCGGGCTGCGCACTCTTCGGTGGCTGATGAATGTGCAGACGACGCCACTCGGCTTCTTTCGGCCCGTCGGCTCCGACACGTTCGGGACGCACCGCGTGCCGCCTGCGGCCTTCGATCAGCAGCCGCTCGAAGCGGCGGCGGCAATCTCGGCGTGCCTCGCAGCCTGGCGCGCCGACAGCGCAGCCGAATGGCGCACTGATGCGGCGCGGGCTTTTGCCTGGTTCACCGGTCGCAACGATCTGTCGGTGCCGCTTGTCGACGTCGAGACCGGAAGTTGTCGCGATGGCCTCCATAAGGACCGCCCGAACGAGAACCGCGGCGGTGAGTCTGTTGTTTCGTATCTGCTCAGCCTCGCTGAGATGCGACAGATGGCCCGCGCGACGGATCGCCGAAGAGCGATGCCAACAATGCTGGCGCAGGGCGCATGACAACGTCCGTTGTCGAAGCCGAAGCGAAAAGGCTACCCGCGTCACCTTTCACCTTTTTCAATCGTCAGCCGCTCTATCTGCGGCCCGATCCGTCGCGGGTCGTCGTTCGACCTTTCCGGCTGGCGAGCGAGCCTCGGGACCTCAACCCGACCGACTGGACGCGGGCGCAGCACATCGTGGGTCGTGTGCTTGCGATGGACGCCGACACGACCGCAAGCCTCCTCGACGACGTCCTGCAGAATTTCGACGGCCGGCACCGCAACCTGCTGGCCAAGTTCGAAGCGCGCGCGGCTGAAATGGAAAGCGCCCTTACCAGCCACGGCGGCGTCACGAGCGCTCAGCGGCAGCTCATTGGCGCCTACTTCATGCATGAATATTCGTTCGAGGCGTCCGCCCTCTTCAACCCGAGCATCGTTCTGCATCCCGATCAGGCCGGGGCGCCTGCGGGTGGATGTCGGTTCGTCCTGAGCGTCAGGGCCGTCGGAGAGGGCCACATCAGCTCGCTCACGTTCCGCGCGGGCTCGATCGCTTCGGATGGAAGCGTGACTATTGATCCCACGACGCGCCTCGCATCCGTGCCCCAGGTGGTGAACCGGGTTGCCGGTCCGGACGGCGACATCGTCGACGTCCATTTCAAGGACGAGGACGACATCAGCGAGAGGGTGATTTTCCCGATCACGCTGGCCCAGGCGAACGGGATTGAGGATGCGCGGTTCCTGGCGTTCGAAGACGAAAGCCGGCGCACCTACTACGCGACCTACACCGCCTATAGCGGAGCAGCGATCCGCTCCGAGCTTATCGAAACCAGCGACTTCCGGTCTTTTCGGATGACGCCGCTTAGAGGCGCCGCCGCAGGCAACAAGGGAATGGGCCTTTTCCCTCGCAAGATCGACGGCCGCTACGCGATGATCGGGCGACAAGATAACGAGAATCTCTACTTGATCTACTCGACCGAGCTTTTCGTCTGGGACGGCGGCACGCCCATCCTCAAGCCAAAGTTTCCCTGGGAGTTCGTCCAGATCGGAACCTGCGGCGCTCCGATCGAGTTGGACGAGGGTTGGCTCTTGCTCATCCACGGCGTTGGCCCAGTTCGCAAATATGCGATCGGGGCGGTGCTTCTTGACCTGTCCGATCCATCCAAGGTTCTCGGACGGTCCTCAGAACCGCTCGTTCGCCCGGAGCCGTCCGAACGCGAAGGGTATGTCCCCAACGTCGTCTATACCTGTGGAGCGATGCGGCAGGGCTCCAGGATCGTTGTGCCCTACGCCGTGTCCGACACATTTTCGACCGTTGGGACAATCGAGATCGACGCGCTTCTGAAGACGCTCCAGAGCTGACGACGGCGCGCCCACGGGCCGCACGCGTTGTCTGTTCAGTTGCTGTCATCAGCTCCCTCCCCAACGTGGGGCCAGCAGTGGCGAGCGCAGCAGCGTCGCAAAGTACTGGCCGCTCGTTTCCCTGGTCCCATCCTTGTCCCATTCGACCAGATGTTCGATGACCGCTCGGGCGCCGGCGGGTGTTGTCGGCGGTGTTTCATGATCTCCTCGAGCGCTGAGTCGACGGTCCTTCCCGCGTCCTCAAGCGTCTCGTGGTCGTCGGTGCGGTCCTCGAGCTTGAGAAGGCGCGCCCAGGCATGCTTGTGGGCCTCCAGGAGGGCGAGGCGAGGACAGGGTCGGGCGGCTTTGCAGCGGCGATCCGAGGGCACGGCCGCTACAGCGGCCACGGTGAGGGCGCCAAGTCCGCGCAACATCGTGCGCCGATGGTGAGGGCGTTCATGACCGCGCCTCTTGGCTTCGTGAATTCATGAGAAGCTGGGCATCGAGCGCCGCGCCTGCGAGGACGGAAGAGTGAGCATTGTCCTCTAATTCGTCTTCAGTGCCGCGGGGTGCAGCGGCTAGCAGTTTGGCGATGACGCCAACAATTGTCTTTGCCTGTAACTTTGCGAGACGATGACCCATGGCGCGATAATTCTCGACAGCTTGGGCCCAGAGTGGGTCCGCCTCGGCCACGCCGTCGCGCTCTTTTGCCGCCTTTTTGCTCTGCCTGCCAGCTATCCCAACAGGCAATGATTTCGGCGGCCCGATGGTCAAGCTCGCCACTCAGGATGCCTGCGCGACGAAATAGAGCCAGTTGGGCCACGTCTCTCTCTCCATACCGGCGACCGGCGCCCAAGATGATGGGCCACAGGGCTTCGCTTCCGTCCGTTTCAGTTGCAATGAGCACTTGAGGAACCGAGCAAGCGCGTGCCGTTAGTGACACGCGATCGGTTCGTGAGAGATGCCGAGGCGACCGATGTATGATCGGCTAGCGATCGGTCTCTGGCTACCCCTGTTGTTACCCCATAAGATCGACAAGGTAAGTCAAGTTGAGACAATTACATTCTTCCTTTCTGGAGCCACGGATGGTGTAACCTGGGGTCAGAGGTTCAAGTCCTCTCCGGGACGCCATTCAAGCCCAAAGATTTATCCCGGAAACCGATCGGGGCCGCATGGTGTGGAGGATTCTGACGGTCCCGGCATGCTCCGCGAGCACGTCGGGCAGCCGCGGGTAAGCCATCGGGCTTTCGTCCAGATCGGCGCCCATCACCATCACGCCTCGCGCTCTGAGCCAGTTGTCCATTTCGACGCGTTGAAAGCGTCGCTTGGCCTCCATCCGCCCGAACAGACGCCCCGCGCCATGAACGGTCGAATAGAGCGATTCCGCGCTTTTCTTAGTCGCTACGCCTTCGAGGATCACGGCGTCATCGCCCATGCTCCCGCCGACGAAGCCTCGTTGACCCGGAAAGGCCGGCGTTGCGCCTTTCCGCACGACCCAGAGCCGTTCGCCGTTGTGCTCCTCGGCCCATGCGAAGTTGTGGTGATTGTGGACGCTCTCGATCACTTCGCCGCCAACGATCTTGCGAGCGCGTTCGACAACCCATTCGCGACCGGCATAAGAGGCGGGCTCGTCCAGAATCGACTTGACCCCAATACATTTTGTGTCAGCATACTTTGAAACAGCCAATTTTTGGGAGGAGTTGCGTTGCCGATTGGGCTGTCGGGGAAGGCCCTCGGTTTTACTGTGGCCGGTGAAGCCGATATCGAGTCCGATCGGTTGGGCGCGGTTGGCGCAGCATCAGACATTCTTCTTAGCGCGGCAGGTGTCGCCAAGTCCTATTCTGGAGTTCCCGCTCTTTTTGACGGTCGCATCAAACTCCGGCGTGGGAGCGTCCATGCTCTCTGTGGTGGCAATGGGGCCGGCAAATCGACTTTCCTAAACATTCTTGTTGGACTTCAGCAAGCCGACGCGGGAACCGTGCTCTGCAAGGGACGGGCGGTTCACTATGCCTCGCCAGCTGAGGCGTTCGCTGATGGCGTCGCCATCATTACGCAGGAGTTGAGCCCGGTCCTGGATATGACCGTTGCCGAGAACGTCCACCTCGGCCGCGAACCTCGACGAGCGTCTTGGTTCGTCGACAGGCAGCGGATGATCTCCGCCACAAGGTCGCTGTTCGAGCGGCTCCGCATGGACGTAGATCCAAAAGCGCGAATGAGGTCGCTTTCGGTGGGCCAGATCCAACTGGTCGAGATCGCCAAGGCGATCGATCGAGAGGGCGAAATCCTTATCATGGACGAGCCCACATCCGCGATTGGCGAGCGCGAAACGGATATCCTTTTTGAGGCAATCCGCTCGCTCCAGAAACACGGTGTCGGCATCATTTATGTGTCACACCGTATCGGCGATATCTTTTCGATCGCCGATTCTTACACGGTTTTCCGAGATGGACGCTTTGTCGAGACGGGAGCCGTCGCCAATATTGATCGGCCGCGTCTGATCAGTCTCATTGTTGGTCGTTCACTCAGTGACCACGAGAAACGTCCGGTAACCCCACGTGGCGAAGTCATGCTAGCGGCCAAGGGCTTCTGTCGCGGACACGCCTTCCGCGACATCAACATCGATGTCGCCCGAGGAGAGATCGTTGGACTTTATGGTCTATTGGGGTCCGGACGCAGCGAGTTCGTCAATGCCCTCTACGGCAGCGAACCCAAGGACTCTGGTGAGGTCTTCGTCGAAGGTCGGCGGGTCGACATCCGCACCCCGGCCGACGCACTTCGCTGCGGCATGGCGATCGTCACCGAGGATCGCAAGGAAACCGGGCTTGTCCTCACCTCTTCCGTCCGCACCAACATTAGTATCGCCACGATCCGCCGATTCTCCCGCTTCGGAGCGATAGACGGCCGGCGAGAGGTTGCCGCTGTCGATCGTCAGATCGCACACTTCGCAATAAAGGCTTCCTCCCGTGAGGTTCCCGTCATGCGGCTGAGCGGGGGCAATCAGCAAAAGGTCGTGTTCGCTCGCTGCGTCGAGACCGCCCCCCGGATCCTTATCTGTGATGAGCCCACACGCGGTATCGACGAAGGGGCGAAGCGCGACGTGTATGCCTTTCTTGCGAGTTTTGCCGCGGCAGGCAATGCTGTCCTCTTGATCTCGTCCGAGGTGATGGAGATTCTCGCGAACGCGGATCGCATCATCGTGTTTCGACGCGGTCGCATTGCCGGTGAGGTTCGTGCCAGCACAGCGACGCAACAAGCCCTTGTCCACCTCGCAGGTTGAGAGATGAGCACGCCGGACGCTTCGGTCGAAGCGCGTACGCCGCGCTTTGCCGCGCGGGCTCGATGGCGAGCGGTCGGGCGCTTCATCTCAGGCTACGGCATTGTCCTGTCGCTTATTATTATGGTTGTCTTCCTCTCCTTTGCCAGCGAGAGCTTTCTATCTGTAATCAACCTCATGAATATCCTTCGCCAAGTGTCGATCAACGGCATCATGGCGATGGGTATGACCTTCGTGATTCTGACCGCCGGCATTGACTTGTCGATTGGCTCGACCCTCGCTATCGCTGGCGTAGTCACTGGAGGTCTGGTGGTTGGAGACCACCCTCAGTCGCCGGTTCTCGCAACGCTCGCCGGCGTTCTCATTGGCGTGCTATTCGGGAGCATCAACGGTGCATTGATCGCTCGTTGTCGTGTCCCACCTTTCGTCGCTACGCTCGGCATGATGAGTATGGCGCGTGGAGCCACGCTTCTCTACAGCGGGGGCCGACCGACCCCGGAGCTCAGTGCGAACTTTCTCTTCCTAGGTCAAGGCTTCCTTCTGGGCATTCCGTTCCCTGTCATCGTGTTCGCGGCGGTCTTCTTGTTCTCTTGGATCGTACTGCGCTTTACGGTTTATGGGCGCTGGGTCTACGCGGTCGGCGGAAATCCGCGAAGCGCCAAGACGAGCGGCGTCAACACAAACGCAGTGGTGTTTTCAGTCTATGTCGTGATGGGCGCTCTCGCTGGCCTCGCCGGTCCCATTCTCGCCGCGCGGACAACCACGGCGCTGCCGCAGGCTGGCCTCGGTTACGAGCTCGACGCGATTGCGGCGGTTGTCATTGGCGGAACAAGCCTGACCGGAGGCGTTGGCTCTGTCGCCAACACACTCATTGGCACGCTTATCATTGGCGTCATGAACAACGGCCTGGATCTTATGGGAGTGTCTTCCTACTACCAGCAGATCGTCAAAGGCGCGATCATCGTCCTCGCCGTGCTGATCGATCAGTCCAGACAGAAGAATCCGTAAGGATCGGCGCCCGTGCGGCTGCCGCGTGTGCCACCAAACAAAAATAGAGAGGAAACCAAAATGATACTCGGTAAAATTTCCCGGCGCGCGATGCTAGCTCTCACTAGTATCAGTCTGGCAGCAGGTTCTGCGGGCCTCGTTGCGAGAGCCGAAGCCAAGCCTGTTCGCATTGCCGCGATAGTGCTCGGCCTTACTAGCGAATTCAATGTCCTTTGGGCGGATGCTGCTAAAGACCATCCAAGGGTGAAGGACGGGACGGTTCAGCTGACAATTATGGATGGTCGCATCGACGCTTTCGTCCAATCGAACTTGATGGATTCAGTGATCACTGAAAAGTACGACGCAGTCCTCTTCGTCCCTGTTGACGTAAATGCCGGCAACGCGCCGGTCCAGCGTGCCACCGATGCCGGGATCCCCGTCTTCGGCTCCAACAGCCTCATCACCAAGATGAATCTCTACAAGAGCTTTATCAACTCTGACGACGTCCAAGCCGGCGAGATCGAAGCAAAGTCAGTTATCGACAAAATGGGCGGCAAGGGCAACGTCGTCATCATCGAAGGCCCTATCGGCCAATCGGCCCAGATTCAGCGCAAAGAAGGGATCGATAAGGTCCTCGCGGCCAATCCCGACGTGAAGGTTCTCGAAATCAAGACAGCGAACTGGTCGCGTGCCGAAGCGCAGAGTCTGATGGAGAACTGGTTGACCGCTCATACAGGTAAAATTAACGGCGTGATCGCTGAAAACGACGAAGAAATGCTGGGCGCCTTGCAGGCGGTCAAGGCGCGCAACATCCCTCCCACCAAAATAGCGCTCGCCGGTATCGACGGGGTGACCGACGCGTTGGTCGCGGTCAAACGCGGTGAGGCAATGACGACACTGCAAGACGCAACGGGACAAGCGCAGGGACTGGTCGACCTAGCACTTCGCCACCTTCAGGGCGACGCTTACAAGCCTGCGGCGGCGATCTGGGACGTCAACGGCGGTACCCTCGCATGGCAAGGGGGCACTGCGGGCCATTATTTCGTTCCCTGGGTCCCGGTCACTGCGGCGAACGTCGATGCCTTAATGGCGATGCGCAAGACCCACTGAATTGCTTCCTGAGGGGACTGGGCAACTCCGCCTCCGTCCCCTCATCAGTTGTTGACGGGAGCAGTTGCCCGCTCTCATGCTGCGCCGAGGGTCAAGCGCTTTACGGCCACTTCTGTGGCGGCGCGTCGAGCCGCACGGCCACGCCCTTGAGTTCGGGAGAGGGCGGCGGATAGAGCTGCATCACAAGCGGATCGTGACCCGGCACGATGTGATCGGGGCTCGGCGCTATGGCCCGGAGCCGATTGTACCCCTCGAGCGTGTCGCCGACATGGAAGGTCGTCGTGAACGGGCGCCCGCTTTCCATGTGTTCGTAATAGTGCGTCACGTCCGACGCCAGCACCAGCCAGCCTCGCTGGGTATGGACGCTGACGAACTGCAAACCCGCCGAATGTCCGCCCGCCAAATGCAGCCGCAAACCGGGCGCGAGCTCCACGTCGCCGTTGTGAAAGACGACGCGCCCGCGATAGTTCAGCCGAACCATACCGACCACGTCCTCGACCTCGAACGCATGCGACAGGAAAGGATGCGCCATGTACTTTCCGGTCGCGAAGGCGAGTTCGGTCTCCTGAAGGTGAAAGCGCGCCTTGGGAAATCGATCGAAGTTGCCGACGTGATCGTAGTGGAGGTGGGTGATGATGACGTCTTCGACG
>Ga0209006_10005550_pt1 | contig 11454 bp, 11 predicted proteins | sample JacPin_JW_Ref_O2_FD_188567 | JGI IMG/M metagenome (GOLD analysis project Ga0209006, IMG submission 188567) | Forest soil microbial communities from Algoma, Ontario, Canada - Jack Pine, Ontario site 1_JW_Ref_O2 (SPAdes) (version 2) | ecosystem: Environmental > Terrestrial > Soil > Boreal... | reverse complement strand
GTCGCCGACGTCATCTCCAGCCGCGTCGGCGTACCGGCGGACAGAGGCGATCCCCTGGGCAACATGAAAGTGTCGTCCAAGGCCAAAGCCCAAGCTGTGGCGCGCGACGCCACCGCATTACTTACAGCCTGCGGCCTAGCGCTGCGCAGCTTCGACTAAAGAGTAGCCATGCCGCGTATCAATCTACTTCCCTGGCGCGAACAAGAACGTAAAGTCCGACGTCGCGAGTTTATGGTGGCTCTGGGCGGCGCGGCATTTGCCGCCGTCATCTTCGTCCTGGGCGGCAAACTGGTGTACTCGAGCTGGATCGATTCGCAGAACGCCAAGAACACTCTCCTCAAGAAGGAGATCGTCAAGCTCGATGCGCAGATCGCCGATATTCAGGATCTCGAGAACCGCAAGCAGCGCCTGGTTGCGCGCATGGAAATCATCGAAAAACTGCAACGCAAGCGGCCGGAGATCGTGCATCTGTTCGACGAACTGGTGAAAACAGTTCCCGAAGGCATTTATCTCACCCAGATCAAGGAAACCGGCAAGAAGCTCGAGATGAAGGGCGTGGCCCAGTCGAGCACGCGCGTGTCGACCTTCATGCGCAACATCGATTCGTCTTCCTGGATGGATAACCCGCAGCTACAGGTGGTCGAGTCGGCGAAGGATTCACCGACGGGCGGCGCGAGCTTCACGCTCACCAGCGACGTGGTCGGAGTGGACGTGGATAACGGCGGCGAAACAACGGTTAAGAAGGTTGCGGCGAAATGAACTTCTTCGATCAACTTCGTAGTCTCGATCCGCGCGACGTAGGCCGCTGGCCGGTGGCGGTGCGCGGTTTCTTCGTGCTCTTGGGCTTTGCGGTGGTCGCCGCCTTCGGCTGGTACATGTTCGTCTGGAACGACGACCGGCCGTTGCTGCAAAAGGCGGAGGCGGACGAGTTGGATCTGCGCTCGCAATTCGAGAGCAAACAGCAGCGCGCCGCGAACCTCGACGCGTACCGGGCGCAGCTCGGCGAAATGGAGCGCAGCTTCGGCGCGATGCTGCGGCAATTGCCCGGCAAAACCGAAGTGCCCAATCTTCTGGTCGATATTTCGCAAACCGGCCTGGCCGCGGGTTTGCAGGAAAAGCTGTTCCAGCCGGGCAGCGAGAAGAGCAATGGCTTCTACGCGGAACTGCCGATCAAGATCAAACTGGTGGGCAGCTACCACGACTTCGGCAGATTCGTCAGCGGCATCGCCGCGCTGCCCCGCATCGTGACCTTGAACGACATTCAGATTTCGCCCGTCGATGCCAAGGGCGGCTACGACAATTTGTCCATGGACGTGACCGCGAAGACTTACCGCTACATCGAAGACGAAGGCGGCGCGAAACCGGCTAAGAAGAAGACTACGGCGGCGGGAGGCTAGACGTGAGACAGACACCCAGTATCGGCGTCATTGGGCTCGTGCTTGCGGCACTGGTCGCGGCCGGCTGCTCTGGAGGCCAATCGGATCTGCAGAAGTGGATCGAGGCAACCAAGAAGAAGCCGGGCGGCCGCATCCAGCCGTTGCCGGAAGTGAAGCCCTACGAAACCTATGTGTACGCAGCCGCCAACCTACGTTCGCCATTCCAGCCCCAGGGTCCGAATTCGGCCAACGGGCAGACGAGGCCCAGCTCGCGGCGCAACCGCGAATTCCTGGAAGGATTTTCGCTCGACACGCTGAAGATGGTCGGCACCTTCAAGGTAGGCAGCAATTTTTACGGGCTGGTGCAATCGAAAGACGGCCTCGTACACAAGGTTCAACCGGGCAACTACCTGGGACAGAACGACGGCAAAGTGACAGAAATAACCGGCGGAAGAATCAGCTTGGTCGAAATCATCCCGGATGGTCTCGGCGGCTATATAGAGCGACCGGCCTCATTGGCATTGGCTAATTGAGGCCACAGGGAGAGGAAAGCATGATCAGAACACAAATACGAACGGCGATGATGGGCGCGATGGCAGTTGTCGCATTGGCTGCGGCAGGTATCACGGCGCGGGCCGCTGATCCGGTCCAGCTCCAGTCCGTCGACGTTCAAACATTGTCCGGTCAACAGGTGCAGCTCAAGCTGCACATGAGCGGTCCGGCACCGGAGCCGTTGCCGTTCACCATCGACAAGCCGGCGCGCATCGCGTTCGACCTGCCGAATACGACCCTGGCTCTCGCCTCGCGCCGTTTTGACGTGCACTCAGGCGGTGTCGATACGGTGCTCGCAGCCGAAGCCAATGGCCGCGCACGCTTGGTCGTGAATGTCGATAACCTGATGCCGTACACCACCAAAGTGGACGGCAGCACCATCATCGTCACCTTGGGCCAGCAGCCCGGTGCCGACGTGGGCAAGCCCGCGGCGCGCGCCGCCGCGACCTCGTCCGGGACGCCGGTGGAGCGCGCCATTCGCACCATCGATTTCCGGCGCGGTGCGGATGGCACAGGCCGCGTGATCGTGCAGCTCACCGACCCACGCACACCCGTCAACGTTCGGCAGGAAGGCCAGCAAATCGTCGTGGACTTTGCCGGCACCGTCATGCCCAAGAATTTGATGCGCCGCTACGACGTCATGGATTTCGCGACGCCGGTGCAGACCGTGGATGCGGTCCGTGTGGACGGCAGCTCGCGCCTGGTGATCAGCTCGCAGGGAGACTTCGAGCAGCTGGCGTATCAATCCGACAACCAATACACGGTTGAAATCAAGGCCTCCTCCAAGCGCACCGCTGGAGCGGAAGAGAAAAAGGAATACACCGGCGAGCGGTTGACCCTGAACTTCCAGGACATCGACGTGCGCTCGGTGTTGCAGTTGCTTGCGGATACCAGCGGCCAGAACATCGTGGTCAGCGATTCGGTGTCAGGCAACCTGACATTGCGGTTGCAAAATGTTCCTTGGGATCAGGCGCTCGACATCGTGCTGCGCACCAAGGGCTTGGACAAACGCCGTCAGGACAACGTCATCATCATCGGTCCGACGGAGGAATTGGCCACGCGTGAGAAGGCGGAACTGGCGGCCCATAAAGAGGTGCAAGAGCTCTCTCCCACACACACTGAATTCATGCAGGTCAACTATGCCAAGGTCGTCGACCTGGCGAAATTGATCAAGAGTACCAATGCCAAGGAGTCCATGCTGTCGCCGCGCGGCAGCTTATCGGTGGATGAGCGCACCAATACCTTGTTGGTCCAAGACACGAGCGACAAGCTGGCCGACATCCGCCGCCTGGTGCAAACCTTGGACGTGCCGGTGAAGCAGGTTTTGATCGAGGCGCGCATCGTGATCGTCAGCGACACCTTCGAGCGCGACCTGGGTGCGCGGTTTGGCGTGAGCACGGCGCAAAAGAACGGTCCCGGCGGTCTCCTGGCGGTCACCGGCAACGGACTCGGCGCCAACCAGATCGTCAACGGCGGCCTAGGGAGCCTGCCCGCGACCACGCTCGACAATCGCTACCAGGTCAATACGCCGGCGGCGAACACCAATGGCAGCATCGGCATTTCGCTGTTGGGCGGCAGTTATCTGGTGGACCTGGAACTCTCCGCCGCGCAGAACGAGGGTAAGAGCGAAGTGATTTCCTCGCCCCGCGTCATTACGGCCAATCAGAAGCAAGCCACCATCATGCAGGGTGTTGAAATTCCCTACCAGGAATCAGCCTCGAGCGGTGCGACCACCACGCAATTCAAGGACGCGGTGCTGAAGCTCAAGGTCACGCCGTTGATCACGCCCGACAATCGGGTGATCCTGGATCTGGACGTATCGGACGATTCGGTCGGTCAACAGGTGACGAGCGCCACCGGCGGCAGCGTGCCCTCTATCGACACGCGTCAAATCATCACCCAGGTGCTGGTCAATGACGGCCAGACAGTGGTGCTGGGCGGCATTCTCGATACCACCAAGTCGAGGGCGGCCAATAAGGTGCCCTTCTTTGCCGATATTCCGATTCTCGGATTTTTCTTCCGCAGCACCATCGACATCAACAACAAGACCGAACTGCTGATCTTCATCACCCCGAAGATTTTGCGCGAGGGATCGAATCTCTACTAGCCGAACTTCGCGAAGTTCGGCTGGCGCCGGCAGCCGGGTATTGAGGCTGGTATTGTGAGCAAGGGGCGCCGTTCGGGCGCCCCTTGGTTTAACGGGCATCTGATTTAACGGCGGATGATTACGGTAGACCGGTTCCATGTTCGGAATCGGGCCAGACGAACGATGCGGTCCGCTATGATCAGCGCTGATCATGCTCACCAAGCGCAATATCTTTCTGATCGGCCCGATGGGGTCGGGCAAGACGGCAGTGGGGCGGCATCTTGCGCGCCTGTTCCACTATACCTTCCACGACAGCGATGCCGATATCGAGGCGAAAACCGGTGTGGATATCCCATTCATTTTTGAGAAGGAAGGTGAAGCGGGTTTTCGAATCCGCGAGAAGGAATCGATCGATCGCCTGACCCGCCTGGAGTCGATCGTGCTGGCGACCGGCGGCGGCGCCGTCATCGACCCGGCCAATCGCCGTGCACTGGCCGAACGCGGCGTCGTGGTCTACCTGGCGACGTCCGTTGGCCAGCAAATCGAGCGTACGCGGCACGCGCGGCACCGGCCCTTGCTGCAGGACACCGACCCTGAACAAAAGCTCAAGGACTTGATGACGGGCCGGGCGGCCTTGTATGCCGAAATAGCCGACCTGACGGTGACCACCGATGGCCGCCGGGTCCAGCTCGTCGCCGAGCAAATCCACCACGAGCTGTCGCGGCAGAAAGCTTAAGTGTTCGTATAATCACACCGTGCAGACCATTCAAGTAGAACTAGGCCCTTCCAGCTACCCCATTTCGATAGGGCCCGGGTTGCTGACCGATCGCGACGTCCTGGATGCACAGATTCCGGGCCGCGATCTGTTGATCGTGACCAATACCACCGTGGCCAGGTTATATCTCGCCAAGCTGACCGGGAGTTTTGCGCAAAGACGCATCGCCGAGTGCATCTTGCCCGACGGCGAGCAGCACAAGACATTGCAAACGGCCGGGTGGGTATTCGACGCATTGGTCGCCAACAAGATGAATCGCGACGCGACGGTGCTGGCGCTGGGCGGCGGCGTGGTCGGGGACATCGCCGGATTTGCGGCGGCGTCTTATCAGCGCGGCATAGGTTATGTGCAAATGCCCACGACGCTGCTGGCTCAAGTGGATTCCTCTGTCGGCGGCAAGACCGGGGTGAATCACCCGGGCGGCAAAAACCTCATCGGCGCCTTCTATCAGCCGCAGGCCGTGATTGCCGACACCGATGTGCTGGCCACCTTGCCGGACCGGGAACTGAAGTCAGGGCTTGCGGAAGTGATCAAGCACGGCTGCGTTTGGGATCCGCTGCTGTTCAATTGGCTCGATCGCAGTATCCCCCAATTGCTGGCAAGAGACGCCGAGGCGCTTACCTATGCCATCGGCAGGTCCTGCGAGATCAAAGCCACAGTGGTCGCCCGCGACGAGCGCGAGCGTGATTTGCGGGCGATTTTGAATTTCGGCCATACCTTTGGTCACGCCATCGAGGCGGCGACCGGTTACGAGAAATACCTGCACGGCGAGGCGGTGGGCCTGGGTATGCTCATCGCGGCCGACCTGTCCCACCGCTTGGGGCTGATCGACGCCGCCGTGAAGGACCGCTTGCGCGATGTGCTGGTGCGGACCGGGTTGCCGACCGAAGCGCCGCCCATAGGCGCCGCAAGGGCCTATGAATTGATGCAGATGGACAAGAAAGTCGTGGCAGGCGCCGTTCGCCTGGTGCTCTTGGAAAAGCTCGGCCGCGCGATCATAACGGACCAGTATCCAAAGGCTGCGCTCGACGCCACGCTCGCGGAGCATTTCAAATGAGCGGGCTTGCGGCGTATGCCGCCCATCCCGAGCATACGCGGGGGCGCCGCCACCCAGAGCCTGCCCCCGAGTATCGATCCGAATATCAGCGCGATCGCGATCGCATCGTGCACTCCACCGCATTTCGGCGGCTGGTCTACAAGACCCAGGTGTTCGTCAACCACGAAGGTGATCTGTATAGAACCCGCCTGACCCATTCGCTCGAGGTCGCGCAGATAGCCCGAACCGCCGCCCGCGCATTGAAGCTCAACGAAGAGCTGTCCGAGGCGATCTGCCTCGCGCACGATCTTGGGCACACACCTTTCGGTCATGCGGGGCAGGATGCGCTGAACGAGTGCATGACGGATTTCGGCGGTTTCGAACACAACTTGCAGTCGCTGCGCGTGGTCGATGAGCTCGAGGAGCACTACGCCGAGTTCGACGGCCTGAACCTGACCTTTGAATGCCGCGAAGGAATTCTCAAACACTGCTCCTACAACAACGCACTGCTGCTGGGCGAGGTGGGCGAGCGCTTCATCAATCGTCAGCAACCCGGTTTGGAGGCGCAGCTTGCGAACTTTGCCGATGAGATTGCCTACAACAATCACGACGTGGAAGACGGCATACGCGCCGGCCTCATCAGCATCGAACAGCTGCTGGCCGTGCCGCTGTTTCGAGGCTACCACGACGAAGTACAGGCGAAATACCCCGCATTGGCGGGCCGCCGTTTTGTTTACGAGATTTTGCGGCGCGTGATCAATCACCTGGTGACCGATTTGATCGATTCCTCGGCGGCGCGGCTCGGCAAATCGGCGGTCCGTTCGATAGCCGAAGTCAGATCGCACCCGAATGCGCTGATCGGATTCAGCGACACCACACGCGAATTGAATTACACGCTGAAATCCTTCCTCCGCGAGCAGCTGTACAAGCATTACAAGGTACGGCGCATGACCACGAAGGCACGCCGCGTGGTGCGCGATCTGTTCGACGCGTTTTTCACCGATCCGGCGCTGATGCCCGACGAACACGAAGCGCGCACGAGATCGGAGTTGGCGCCCGGCGCCGCCGGCCGTGCGGCCGGTCCCGCCGGGCGCGCGCGGGCGGTGGCCGATTACATTGCCGGTATGACCGACCGATATGCCATTCTGGAACACAGCCGTCTGTTCGATCCGAGAGAGCGAACTTGAGCGGGCAGCCAACCTTTAACGGGCACCTTGAAAATCAATGAGCGAACCGCTGAAGAACGATTTATTGCTGCGCGCACTGTTGCGCGAACCCACGCCGCGGCGCCCGATCTGGCTGATGCGCCAGGCCGGCCGGTATCTGCCTGAGTATCGTGCGACGCGCACGCGCGCCGGCGGCTTCTTGGAAATGTGCACGAATCCGGAAATCGCGTGCGAAATCACTCTGCAGCCCGTCGACAGATTCCCGCTCGACGCGGCGATTTTGTTTTCGGACATCCTCACGATTCCGCACGCGATGAACCTGGGGTTGGAATTCGAGGCCGGCGAGGGTCCCAAGTTCGAGTTTCCGATTCGCACGCCCGCCGACATCGACAAGCTCGGTGTACCCGATCCGGGGCGGGAACTCAGATACGTCATCGAGGCGGTGGCGCAGGTGCGGCGCGAGCTGGCCGGCCGGGTGCCGCTGATCGGCTTTGCGGGCAGCCCCTGGACGGTGGCCACCTATATGGTGGAAGGCGGCAGCAGCAAGACCTTCGGCGTCATCAAGCGCATGATGTACGAATCGCCGCGCGAGCTGCACCGCTTGCTCGATCTGCTCGCCAAGGCGACGATCCTTTACCTGAACGCGCAGATCGCCGCCGGCGCGCAAGCCGTGATGCTGTTCGATACCTGGGGCGGCGTGTTGACGCCGGCGCAGTACGAAGAATTCTCGCTGCGTCACATGGCGCACGTGATCGACGCGCTGACGCGGCAGGCGGCAGGGCGCAGGGTTCCGAACATCGTCTTTACCAAGGGCGGCGGCTCCTGGTTGGCAAAAATTGCCGCGATCGGCTGCGACGCGGTTGGCGTCGACTGGACCACGGACCTCAGCGATGCCCGCAAAGCCGTCGCCGGGCGCGTGGCATTGCAGGGCAATCTGGACCCGTCCGCTTTATTCGCGCCGCCCGACGCATTGCGCAGTGAAGCCCTGCGGGTGCTCGACAGCTACGGCGCCGGCGCGGGTCATGTGTTCAATCTGGGACACGGTATTACACCGGATGTCGATCCCGAGCGCGTCGCGCTGCTCGTCGAGACGGTCCGGAACTACAAAGTATCGCCGGCGTAGCAGCCGGCCTCGCCCGATCGCTACTTGACGGCGGCGCCGGCCCGGGGGTTTCGCAGCTCATCGCGCAGCGCGCGGCGCAAAATTTTCCCCACATTGGTTTTCGGCAGCTCGGCGCGGAAGTACACGTGTTTGGGCACCTTGTAGCCGGTCAACTCTTTGCGGCAGAACGCGATCAGTGCCTCCGCGGTCAGGTTCGGATCCTTCTTCACCACGAACAGCGCGACGACTTCGCCGGAATTTTCGTCAGGCTGCGCAACCGCGGCGACCTCGAGCACGCCGGGATGTTCGGCAGCGACGCTCTCGATTTCATTGGGGTAGACATTGAATCCCGAGACCAGAATCATGTCCTTCTTGCGGTCCTCGATGTAAACGAAGCCTTGGGCGTCCATGCGCCCGATGTCTCCGGTGCGCAACCAGTCGCCGAACATCACCTTCTCGGTTTCATCGGGGCGATTCCAATAGCCGCGCATCACCTGCGGTCCGAATACGCAGATTTCGCCGACCCCGTTTACCGGCAGCTCCTGGCCGGCGTCGTCTCGAATCGAGACGTCGGTCGAGGACACCGGTAATCCCACCGAACCGTTGAACGGCAAGCCGATGGGGTTGGCGGTGACCATCGGTGAGGTTTCGGTGAGCCCCCAGCCTTGGGCGACGGTGCAGCCCGTAACTTCTTTCCATCGCGCCGCGACCACCGGCTGCATGGCCATGCCGCCTGCGAAGGTGGCGCGCAGCGCGCTGAAGTCCACGCCTTCAAATCCCGGCGTGTGCAGCAGTGCATTGAACAGCGTATTGACGCCGCTGATGAAATTGAATTTGTACTTCTTCAATTCCGCCACGAATCCCGGGAAATCCCTCGGGTTCGTGATCAGTACATTGCGCGCGCCCAACGGCAGGAATGCGAGGCAATTACTGGTGAGGGCGAAGATGTGATACAGCGGCAGGGCGGTGATCACGACGCGCCCGCCGCCCGCTTGCAGCGCCGGCCTTATCCAGGCCAGGGATTGCAGCAGATTGGCCACCATGTTTCGATGCGTAAGAACCGCGGCCTTGGCCACGCCGGTCGTGCCGCCCGTGTATTGCAGAAAGGCGATGTCCTCGGGGCCCAAGCCAACCGGTTCCATTTTGAGTCCGAGACCGATACCGAGGACGTTCTTGAACGACAATGAGCCCGGCATTTTCCAGGGCGGGACCTGCTTGCGCACGTGACGCAGAACGAAATTGACGATCAGGCCTTTTGGAATTCCCAATAGATCGCCGACGCCGGTGACGAGCACGTTCTTCAAATCGGTACGCGGCAAGACTTGTTGCAGCACGTGCACGAAATTCTCGACAATGACGATGGCCTTTGCGCCGGAATCCTTCAATTGATGCTCGAGTTCCCGGGGTGTGTACAAAGGATTGGTGTTGACGACCACCATGCCGGCGCGCAGCGCGCCGAACAGTGCGATGGGATATTGCAATATGTTGGGCATCATCAATGCCACCCGGTCGCCGCGGACCAGCCCGGATTTACGCTGCAGCCAGGCGCCGAAGGCACGGCTGAGTTCGTCGAGCTGCGCGTAAGTCAGGGTCGCGCCCATGTTGGTGAATGCAGGCACCTGACGAAAGGTCGTGAAGGCCGCTTCGATCGCCTCTTTCAGCGATGGATACGCGTCGGGGTCGATGTCCGCGGGGACGCCGGGTGGGTATTGATTGAGCCAATTTCGATCCAAAAGGGCATGCCTCTCAATTTGTAACGCGTGTATAGCATCCGCTCATGAAGCCAGCAACGTTCACGCGCGCTGCAGCTACACTACACGTTCATGAATGACCGGGCGCGGATGCGGCTGCGCCCGCATCCACAATTTGGATATGCAGGGCGCTGCGATCGGCGCAGACTCGAAGCCACGGAGATTGGAATGATCAAACGATTGCGCCTCATGGTCGGCGCCGGTTTGTGTTTCGCGCTTTGCGGCTGCGTCATCGGCAGCGGTCCATGCTTGTGGCTGCAGGCAAGGCACGACTTTTCAGGGCGCCTGCACTTTCGTGAATTTCCGCACGCGGATGGCGTCGACACGGTGCCGATTCTCATACTGGACAAGACTCAATACATCTATGCTCCCCCGCAGAGTTTTCATTGTCTGCCGGCGAACGACGTGCAGCTCGTCGGCGTGAGCGAATTCCCCGACAGCCTTGGGGAAAATTCGCATGTGATGGTTCACGGCAAGGTTTTGGAAGGCGTAGCACGGGGTCAATACACCCACTTCGTGATTCAAGTGACCGGCATATTGCCGGTTCGGCCGGCGCCCTGAGCAGCGATACCATCCGCTAAAAATCGGATTACAATCCTGGCCGCGGACCGGAATAAACCAGGGAGTGAACCTTCATGAAAAATATAACTGTTGCCGCCCTCGTTGCGGCGCCTTTATTGATACTCGCATTGGCGGTGCCCAGTTTCGCGGCGGACCCGGCTCCAACGACGTGCAAGGATGGAACCACCACCACATCCACGGGCAAGGGCACTTGCAGCGGCCATGGCGGCGTACAAAAGGCAACCAAGGCCAAGCCCGCGACAGCATCGACGGCCGCACCAGCGAGCAGCGCCGCTCCGGCGCCCGCTGCCGGCGCGGCTCCTGCTGCGCCCGCGGCCACCGCTGCTCCTGCCGCACCGGCCGCTACCGCTGCGAAGTCATCGACAGCGACCAAGTCCGCGCCTACGGCCACCGCCGGCAATACCGATCCGACCGGCGCGACGGCCAAGTGCAAAGACGGCACTTACTCCAAGTCGGCGCACCGCAGCGGTACATGCTCGAGCCATGGCGGCGTGGCTGAGTGGTTGACGGCTGCCCAGTAGCCCGGACTCCAATCAGGGCCGGTCGGCGCGTTCGCGCGCAAGCGGGTCGCCGGGTGCCTGCGATGCGTGCGCTATTTACCTGCGACCGCGCGCGCTATTTATTTGGTAGGAGCTGCTTCAATGTCGGCCAGACATTCTCGAGCAGCACGGGTTGGCCGGCCGCATTAGGATGAATGTCATCGCCCTGGAGAAGTGTCGGAGACAGTGCGATATCGGTGAGCAGAAACGGCACCAAAGGCAACTTCCTGTCGCGGGCCAAATCGCTGAAAACCATGGCAAATTGTTCTGTGTATTCGGGCCCGTAATTGGGCGGCATCCGCATTCCCAGGAGCAAAGTTTTCGCCCCGGCCGCAGTCGCCAGCTCGACCATCTGGGTCAGATTGGCCCGCATCTGGGCGATGGGCAGCGCGCGCAGACCGTCATTGCCGCCCAATTCGAGGATGACGATCTTGGGGTGGTGAAGCTCGAGCGCGCGCGGCAGACGCGCCAATCCACCAGCGGTGGTCT
>Ga0209006_10005547_pt1 | contig 11455 bp, 15 predicted proteins | sample JacPin_JW_Ref_O2_FD_188567 | JGI IMG/M metagenome (GOLD analysis project Ga0209006, IMG submission 188567) | Forest soil microbial communities from Algoma, Ontario, Canada - Jack Pine, Ontario site 1_JW_Ref_O2 (SPAdes) (version 2) | ecosystem: Environmental > Terrestrial > Soil > Boreal... | reverse complement strand
TTGGATCTCGGACCGTGGTGCGGCGACGAACTGACCGGAAGCCTAAGCGAAAACAGCTTCCTCATGGATTCGCTGATTGCTTTCGCTCATGACCTCAATGGACAATCGAGGCCTGGCAACCGGCTCCAGACAACGAAGGTCGGCCGCAAGATATTTTGCGTACACAACGGCTTTCGAAACCGACTCCAGGTCGCGGCCGACCTCGTCACGGATGGCAAATTTGTCGCGTATGTCGAAATAAAATCGCATCTGGCGTCTCCTTCTTCCGCCAACCATATGACGGGCTCCGACCTTCGTGTTGATATTCATCAAGGTAGGCAATCGACAGAGAACCGGTCACATCTCGCAGCAAACTCGCGCTGTTTGATTTCGATCAAATCGCCGGCAGAGGAAACAGGGTTGATGGAGCAAGCGTCGCTCCGAAGAGAATCAACCCATGAACCAATCTCAATCCCCGAAATGGATGTCAAACGGCGAAGCCGGTTTAGCGGTGTTCTTCTCAGCGACAGCATTTCTTTGCCTGATCGCGGCGGGCAAGGCCTTGGATACGGCCTTCGCATTTCATGCCACTTTGGGTGCTGCCGCCAGCCTTTGGGCGGTTTTCGCCATCTTCAACCGCTATTACGATCGTCCATACGCGTTGCCACCCGAGGAAATCAACGGCAGACCCAACTATCATCTGGGTCCGATCAAATTCGCCGCGGCAATATCGGTATTCTGGGGCATCGCCGGATTCACCGTCGGACTCTTGATTGCGAGCCAATTGGCCTGGCCAGCGCTCAATTTCGACCTGCCGTGGACCAGTTTCGGCCGGCTGCGCCCGCTGCATACATCTGCGGTCGTGTTCGCGTTCGGCGGCAATGTGCTGATCGCGACGTCATTCTATGTCGTTCAAAAGACCTGCAGGGTCCGTCTCGCCGGCGATCTGGCGCCCTGGTTCGTGGTGCTCGGCTACAATTTTTTCATCTTGATTGCCGGCACCGGCTACCTGCTTGGGGTCACGCAATCGAAGGAATATGCCGAACCGGAGTGGTACGCCGACCTCTGGCTGACCATCGTCTGGGTTACTTATTTACTGGTGTTCCTGATGACGCTGATCAAGCGCAAGGAACCGCACATCTACGTCGCAAACTGGTTCTACCTCGCCTTCATTATTACGATCGCAGTGCTTCACCTCGGAAACAATCCGGCCATCCCGGTGTCGATGTTCGGATCGAAGTCCTACATCCTCTGGGGCGGCGTTCAGGATGCGATGTTCCAGTGGTGGTATGGACACAACGCGGTCGGGTTCTTCCTGACCGCCGGCTTCCTCGCCATCATGTATTACTTCATCCCAAAGCGCGCCGAGCGGCCGGTCTATTCCTATCGGCTTTCGATCATTCACTTCTGGGCGATCATCTTTCTCTATATCTGGGCCGGGCCGCACCATCTGCACTATACGGCGCTGCCGGACTGGGCGCAGACGCTGGGCATGACGTTCTCGATCATGCTGTGGATGCCGTCCTGGGGCGGAATGATCAACGGATTGATGACGCTGTCCGGCGCCTGGGACAAGCTGCGCACCGATCCAGTACTCCGAATGCTGGTCGTGTCGGTCGCGTTCTACGGCATGGCGACCTTCGAAGGCCCGCTGATGTCGATCAAAGTCGTGAATTCGCTCAGCCACTACACCGACTGGACCATCGGTCACGTTCATTCGGGCGCGTTGGGCTGGGTCGGATTTGTCTCCTTCGGCGCACTGTATTGTCTCGTGCCCTGGATCTGGAATCGTAAGGGGCTCTACAGCCTGAAGCTTGTGAACTGGCATTTCTGGATCGCGACGATCGGCATCGTCCTCTACATCTCGGCCATGTGGGTTTCCGGAATTCTGCAAGGCTTGATGTGGCGCGCCTACACGTCGCTCGGCTTTCTCGAATATTCCTTCATCGAATCCGTCGAGGCGATGCATCCATTCTATATCATCCGTGCCGCGGGCGGTTCCCTGTTCCTGATCGGCGCGCTGATCATGGCCTATAATCTTTGGATGACCGTCAGAGTAGGTGAGGCGGAGGAGATCGCGCCCATGTCTGGGTTATCGCCCGTCGCTCTTCAGCCGGCAGAGTGAGGAGCATCTGATGTCATTCTGGACCCGGCACCAAATCTTTGAAAAGAACTCGATTATCCTTGTCGTTGGAATACTCGCAGTGATCGCGATCGGCGGTCTCGTCGAGATCACGCCGCTGTTTTATCTGAAGAGCACGATCGAGGTGGTCGACGGCATGAGGCCCTACACGCCGCTTGAGCTGACCGGACGCAACATTTATGTCCGGGAAGGGTGCTATCTCTGCCACTCGCAGATGATCCGGCCGCTGCGTGATGAAGTTGAGCGTTATGGTCATTATTCGCTCGCTGCCGAAAGTATGTACGACCACCCGTTTCAGTGGGGTTCCAAGCGCACCGGACCCGATCTCGCCCGGGTCGGCGCCAAATATTCAGACGATTGGCATGTCACCCATCTGACGAATCCGCGCGCGATCGTTCCGCGGTCGGTGATGCCGGGATATCCGTTCCTGGCCGAGACGGAGGTCGACCCCACAACGATCGTCGATCATCTGCGAACCAGCCGCGCGGTGGGCGTGCCGTATTCGGACGATCAGATTGCCAGTGCTGTTGCCGATCTGAATGCCCAGGCCGACCCTGACAATGCTGGAGTGGATGCGTTTGCAAAACGCTATCCGAAAGCCGTCGTGCGAAATTTTGACGGCAAGACGGGCGTGCCCACCGAAATGGATGCACTGATCGCCTATCTGCAGATGCTCGGCACGCTGGTCGATTTCAAACTTTACAATGAAAAAGCAAATCTACGCTGAAGAGGCAAGACGATGAAAGCGATCCTGACGGTCCAGAATGTTGTATCGGATTTGGTTGTGACGGCATGGACGCCGATCTTCGTCGGAATATTTCTGGCGATCGTGGCTTACGCGCTCTGGCCTCGCAACCAGGCCGCGTTCGACGAGGCGTCGCGACTGCCGTTGCGGGAGGAATGACGAGATCATGACCGATCACAGCGATATCGACAAAGTCACGGGCACTGCGACGACCGGCCATGAGTGGGACGGCATCAAGGAGTTGAATACGCCGCTGCCGCGCTGGTGGATCATCACCTTCTACGCCTGCATTGTCTGGGCGGTCGGCTATTGGATCGTCTATCCGGCATGGCCGCTGGTTTCGGGGTACACAACCGGCGTGCTGCATTATTCTTCGCGCGCGGATGTCGCGGTCGAACTGGCCAATCTCGAAAAAATACGCGGTGAGAAGATGGTGACGCTCGGTGCGGCTTCCCTTGCGGATATCGAGAAGGATCCCGGGTTGCTGGCGCTGGCACGGGCGCGCGGCAAGGCCGTGTTTGGCGACAATTGCGCGCCATGCCATGGCAGTGGCGCTGCCGGCGCCAAGGGCTATCCCAATTTGAACGACGACGACTGGCTGTGGGGCGGTTCGCTCGACCAGATCAAGCAGACCATCGAATTCGGCGCGCGGTCGGGCCATGCCAAGGCGCATGAAGGCGCGATGCTTGCCTTCGGCAGGGACGGTATGCTGAAGAGCAATGAAATTGTTGCGGTTGCGAATTACGTCAGGTCGCTGTCCGGACTGCCGACTCGGCAAGGCTACGATCCCGTGGCCGCTCGCAAGATCTTCGCCGATAACTGCGTGTCCTGTCACGGTGACGCCGGCAAGGGCAACCAGGAGGTCGGTGCCCCAAACCTCACCGACAAGATCTGGCTCTACGGATCGGACGAAGCAACGATCATCGAGACCATTACCAATGGTCGGTCTGGTGTGATGCCGGCATGGACCGGTCGCCTCGACCCATCCACCATCAAGGCAATGGCGGTTTATATTCATTCGCTGGGCGGCGGCCAGTAGGTCGCGGCGAGCCAAACCACTCCGTGGTCCGGCGCCGATTTGAGGTGGATCAATTGCGCGTCCGGGATTGGGCCTACGCTCAATCAGAGGTGCGAGCTGCCCATGAACCAGACCATAAGCCCGACGGAGTTGGAACTGGACGATGGGCCGCTTTATGTCGCCCAGAAGAAAGTCTATCCGCAGAGCGTCTCCGGAACATTTCGCCGCATCAAATGGGGCCTGATGGTGTTCTGCCTCGGCGTCTACTACCTGCTGCCGTTCGTGCGATGGAACCGCGGTTTGGGAGCGCCGAGCCAGGCCGTCCTCGTCGACCTGCCCAATAGCCGGTTCTATTTCTTCTTCATCGAGCTGTGGCCGCAGGAGGTTTACTACTTCACGGGCCTCCTGATCCTTGCCGCCATTACGCTCTTCCTGATGAACTCGGTCGGAGGTCGTATCTGGTGCGGCTATCTGTGCCCGCAGACCGTATGGACCGATCTGTTCTACGCGGTCGAGCGTCTGGTCGAGGGCGATCGTCGGGAACGGATGAAGAAAGACGCAATGCGCGGCACGCTTAAGCTGCAGCGTTTCTCGGAGATCGTACTCAAGCATTCGATCTGGCTTCTGATCGCGTGGTGGACCGGCGGCGCCTGGGTTCTCTACTTCAACGATGCACCGACCCTGGTGAAACAGCTTGTGACCTTCCAGGCACCGATGCTCGCCTATATCTGGATCGGCATATTGACGGCCACGACCTATGTGCTCGCCGGCTTCATGCGCGAACAGGTTTGCGTCTACATGTGCCCATGGCCGCGCATCCAGGCCGCGCTTACCGACGAATGGGCGCTCAACGTCACCTATAAATACGACCGCGGGGAAAAGCGCACCTCGCTGAAGAAGGCGAACGAATTGCGCGCGCTCGGCGAAACCGCCGGCGATTGCATCGATTGCTATCAATGCGTTGCCGTATGTCCGACAGGCATAGATATACGCGATGGCGCACAGCTCGGCTGCATCCAGTGCGGCCTCTGCATCGACGCCTGCGATACGGTAATGAAGAAGATCGGCAGGGAAACCCGGCTGATCGGATATGACAACGATATCAATATTCACCGCAGGCAGGCCGGGAAACCGGAAATCTATCGCGTCGTGCGGCCGCGCACCATCGTCTATTGCGCCATGATCGCCGGTGTCGGCGCGCTGATGCTGTACGCTCTGCTGACGCGATCGCTGCTCGACGTCAACGTGCTGCATGACCGCAATCCAGTCGCGGTGAGGCTGAGCGACGGCTCAATTCGCAATGCCTATACGGTTCGCCTTCTGAACAAGCGAGGCTTCGATCGTGTCGTCGCGATCGATATCGAAGGACCGCCAAACGCGAGAGTACACGTCGTCGGAGGTGATTCCGTTACGCCCGACAAACCCATGATAATCATCGGACGGGATCAAACCACCGAATTGAGACTTCTGGTGACGGCTCCCTCCGACGACAATCTCGAGAAGTCGACCCCGGTTAAATTCAGGATAACCGATATCGGGCTCGGCGAAGTGGCGTCAACGATCGATAATTTTGTGACGCCGTAGAATTGCAGAGGAATTTGGAATGAGCAGACCGTTGACTTCGCCAAAGCCGTTGACCGGAAGCAAGGTGCTTTTCATGCTGCTCGCGTTTTTTGGTGTCGTGATCGGGGTCAATGCGATCATGGCGAAGCTCGCGATCCAAACGCTGCCCGGCACCGAGGTCGATAGCGCGTATAGCGCCAGTCTGGCCTACGAGAATGAGATCGCGGCCGCTCACGATCAGGCCGTGCGAAACTGGAAAGTCGATGCGCATATTCAGCGTGGGCCGGATGGCGGCGCCACACTACAGGTCGAGGCGCGCGACAGCAGCGGTCTGCCGATGACCGGTTTGAATTTTCAAGGCCGCTTCGAGCGACCCGCCGATAGGCGAGCCGATCAGGCGGTTGCGCTTGCTGAAGTGGCAAGCGGCGTCTATCGCGGGAGTGCGCCCCTGATCGGACCCGGACAATGGGATCTGGTGCTCGAAGGCGACGCCGCGGGGCAGCGGCTGTTCCTGTCGAAGAATCGCGTGCTGTTGAACTAGGAAGACCACATCATGCAGGCAGCACGCGACTTTTCACACTATGTGAGGGATCTGGGTTCGGGCCTCTCCCACATCGATCTTGCTGTGGAGGGCGTCAGTTGCGCCGGGTGCATGTCAAAGATCGAGCGCGGACTTTCGGCAATACCCGACGTCACGCTCGCACGCGTTAACCTGACCGACCGTCGCGTGGCGCTGGAATGGAAGCAGGGCGCACTCGACCCCGCCGGCTTCATCGATCGGCTCGCTGAACTCGGCTACAAGGCCTACCCGTTCGAAACCGCCCGTGCGGAAGCCGTGGAAGCGGATAACTCGCGCTTTCTGTTGCGTTGTCTTGGCGTCGCCGCCTTCGCCACCATGAATGTGATGATGCTGTCGATCCCGGTCTGGTTCGGCAATGCCGGCGACATGATCCCGGAGCAGCGCGACTTTTTCCACTGGCTGTCAGCGCTGATTGCGCTGCCGGCCGCCGCTTATGCCGGTCAGCCATTCTTCCGCTCCGCGTTCCGGGCGCTGCGCACGCGCAACGTCAATATGGACGTTCCGATCAGCATCGGCGTCACCCTCGCGCTGGCCATGTCGGTCGTCGAGACTTTGCGCCACGCCGAGCATGCCTATTTCGATGCCGCCATCATGCTGCTGACATTCCTGCTGGTGGGGCGCTATCTCGACCAAAGCATGCGCCTGAAAACGCGCGCATTTGCGGGAAATCTGGCAGCACTCAAGGCGGAGACGGCGACCAGGCTGGTCGGGGCCGGCGAAATTTCCGAGGTGCCGGTCGCCGCCATCCGGCCTGGTGATATCGTTCTGCTGCGGCCCGGCGAACGTTGCGCGGTCGATGGCACGGTGATCGAAGGGCGATCGGAGGTCGACCAAAGCCTGATCACAGGGGAGACCCTGTATGCGACCGCGGAGCATGGCACCGCTGTCTATGCCGGCTCGCTCAACATCTCCGGATCGCTGCGCATTCGGGTGTCGGCGGCGTCGGAAGGCACGTTGCTGGCAGAGATCACGCGATTGCTCGACAACGCGTTGCAGGCGCGCTCCCGTTATGTGCGCCTCGCAGATCGGGCATCGAGGCTCTACGCGCCGGTGGTGCACGCGACCGCGTTGCTGACGATATTCGGCTGGGTCCTGATGGGGGCGACCTGGCACGATGCCATCGTTACAGGAATCGCCGTTCTGATCATCACCTGTCCCTGCGCGCTGGGCCTTGCCATTCCCACGGTGCAGACCGTCGCGTCCGGTGCGATGTTCCGGGCCGGAGTCTTGCTTAACTCGGGCGATGCCATCGAGCGGCTCGCCGAGGTCGATCATATCGTCTTCGACAAGACCGGCACGCTGACACTGCCTGAACTCGATGTCGTGAATTCGGCCGGCGTCCCCAAAGAGGTGTTCGATCTCGCGGGACGGCTGGCGCTGGCCAGCCATCATCCGGTCGCGGCCGCGGTGGCACGCGCCTCGAACGCCAAATCGCCGCTTGCCGGAATTATCGAGCAGCCGGGGCAGGGCGTCCGCGGATTCGTCGACGGGGAAGAGGTACGGCTCGGCAGGCCGTCGTTCTGCGAAGCCGACGACTTGGCCAATGAGATTTTGAGTCTCGATCCGGAAGTGTCGGTCGTTGCCTTCAGGCGAGGCGGTGCGTGTTATGTGTTCGCGGTCCGGCAGCGCGTGCGTCCCGACGCGCAGGGCGTGGTTTCGGCGCTCCAGGCGCGTGGCATCGCGGTAGAGATCCTCTCGGGCGATCGGGAGCCGGCGGTTCTGGCGGCCGCGAGCGCGCTCGGGATCAGCCAGTGGCGCGCCGGCGTGACACCGGCCGACAAGATCGCGCGCATTGAAGGTCTGAAACGCCAGGGCTTCAAGGTGTTGATGGTCGGCGACGGGTTGAATGACGCGCCAGCGCTGGCGGCGGCGCATGTTTCGATGTCACCGATAAGTGCCGCGCATCTCAGTCAAGCCACGGCCGATCTGGTGTTCCTGGGCAAGCCGCTCGCCCCGGTGGCTGCGGCGCTCGATTTTTCGGGCAAGGCGCTGCATCTGATGCGGCAGAATTTGTGGCTTGCGGTCGGGTACAATCTGCTGGCGGTGCCGATCGCCATCAGCGGTGTCGTAACGCCTTTGATCGCGGCAGCGGCGATGTCTGGCTCTTCGCTGCTGGTGATGCTGAACGCGCTTCGCGCACGTCGCGTCGCGCCCGGGAGATCGTGATGGAAGTACTCGTCATTCTCGTGCCGTTGGCCCTTGGCCTCGGGCTTGTCGGCCTGCTCGGCTTTCTCTGGTCGCTCAAAAGCGGACAATACGACGATCTCGACGGCGCCGCATGGCGCGCCATCGCCGATGACGAACCCGTTCGGGAGGAACCGGCGCCCTGAACGTCAGTATTGATCGTGCGACCATATGTAGAGTCCGACCAGGACAATGCCGACCAGCGTCAGCAGCAAGGCTGCGAATTGCGCGCCGTCAACGCGCTTCGACCCTCGCCGAACGATCAGGCTGGTCAGCAGCAGTTTGAGTGCGAATTTTTGCATTATTATGCGCGACTTCGACGTGGCCGGCTCGCGCCGCCCCTGGACCTGTTGGGCATCATGCATCCGGAAACAGTCTTCGTCTTGATCTCGATCAAACCGAAACCCCGGCAGCGCGCGATTAACCATTCGGTAACCAAACCGATGCAGTCTTGATGTCAGAACCGCGACGGCACCGGAAATCGAGCCGGCAGTCGCAGGAAGAAGCCGACGGTGTAAAGCCCGGCGGCTTTTTCATAGGTGGGCCCGATGAATTATCAGGCGTTCACGAACGACAGTCTCACAATGATGTACGAGGGCATCCGCGGTGCCATGGCGGCCGATGATGCGCTCAAACGACAGGGCATGGAAATCCGATTCCGCGTTCGTGGAACATCCGAATGGAAGCTGCACGCCGCAGAACTTGAGACGGAAATGCTCAGGCGCGGAATGATGTTCGAGGTCATCGACTGGTCAGAGGATCAGGCGACGCTGCCCTTTGGGGAATGAGGCGTAGGTTCAGGTCCGCGCTACGGGGGCTTAACGACTGGCGATTATCCACGCCGCGCGGCACAGCCGGAAAAATGAGCACGTTTTGTGATAAAATCGTCACGAATCACTGTTGGCGAAATCGCGCCGTCAAGCAGCAGCAAAGGATTTGCTTCCATGGAACTTACCGTTGGAGATACCGTCAAACCTGATGCGCGCGAGGTCGGCCTCGATCGAGCCGAGACCGACGACGTGTCCCGCTGGATCCGGATGCTGGCCATCGGCATGATGGTGCTGGGCGTGGTCTTCGCCGTGCTCGATGGGTGCGAACTTCTTCCGCTTCCCGGACCGGTCGCAGTCGCAGATCCTGCTTGAGACGACTGGAGATCGCCGGCCGCTTGCGGCCGCGTTGCGCGGCCGCCAGGCCAGCATCGACGCGATCGACGACGGCGCTAAATATCTTCGTTCGTGAACTGCGTCACATCGGGTAATTGCACACCCGTCTATCATTCAGAAGAGGGACTGGTCCGATAGTCGGAGCGACAACCCATGCAGATCACCGTCGTGGCCGTGATGTGCCACACGATCGGAGCCGTCGCCCCGCAGTCGGTCGGCACATTGCCAGACCCTGTCTGTCGCGAGGTAATCGTCATCCAGAATGACATGCCGATGCAGGCCTGCATGCTTTCGCAGCCCGCGCTGGCCGACTGGAAAGAGCGGTCGATCTATCGCGGCGAACAATGGCGGGTCAGCCGCATCAAATGCGTGCCGGGCGATTACGTCCCCAAGCAGCACATCTAAGCGCACCGTCGCTGGCGCCGGCCTCCGTTGCGTCAAACGAGGTCCGAAAAAGCTAAGCCGTCGGGCTCGAAATGTCGTATCCCGGGCAATGAACCGTGCAGGTGCATGAACTAGAGGCTCTTCCGGGCCGTGAGCCATCGATTCGCAGGGGAAAAGCAGGGGAAAGAATGACGAAAGCCATCGAAGGAATTGTTGATGCTTATGTGAAGCTAGGCGACCGACGGGCTCTCGAGGATCTACGGATGCATCGGCGCAGATTGGCGATCGACCTCAACGGAAGGTCGGGGCCTTATGACTTCAGCCGACCGCTCGGTCAGATCAATGAGGAGATCGCTGCAATAGAAGCGGGTTTCGAGAAGCTCAACACCGCACTAAACGAAAAGCCCGGGAACAGCCCGGGCTGATCGCAAGCATGCCCGGCGGCTGTGGCGATGAGGGGTTCTTGACGGCTCCGGAAAGCCTTTTGCGGATCGCGGACGGTCCTGAAAGTCACAGCGCGATCTGAACTCTGGCCCGTCGTCTCGACCCGCGTCTCAACCCGGGGGTTTTTTTGTGCCTGTGAACGGTTGCGCAGCAAGCCCATGTAGACGCTCACGCATCCCGAGAATCGACCCTGTGGATACGCTGTGGATATGCTGCGGAAAACCAGCCTGAAACGCTGCCGGGCAAAGGCGCGGGCCATCGTGCGGTTATGGCTTTATCATGCCGGAGGTCGATAGTTCGAAACTGTTGCTGCCGCGCTATACCCATGTGGCCGCATTGTCGCCATGATTGGTTCCGGTCGGGATCGACCAGCGCCCCGGCGTGACTAGGCTCGGCACACCTTCGGCGGGGGCTGTGTGCCGAGCCCCCCGCTCGGTTTTCGGAAGTCGTCCCACTTCGCGCGCGCAAGGCGGTTGAAAAGATAGCGAAGCGGGGGCGCCGGGCTCAGGTCCGCGCCCCCAACCTTTGCCCGACCTCGGAACCGATCGACGCCGGCCGAGTTTGATTTCGGGGCAGATGAAGTGTGGAACAAAAATGACCTTTGGATATGTCCAGCCATTTTCATTCACGATCGCGCCGCCGCCGGCAATCCATGTCGCATCCGTTCGGCATGGCGTAACTGAGATCACCCTGAGCGATGGGCGGCTCGTCCGCGCCACGCTTCACGTCAAGGATGTGAAGATCAGCGCTCAAAAACCAGGGGGCGTCGACATCTCCTATAACGTTGTCGCCGAAGTCATGGCTATCCCTTCTGCACCGATCCTGGACGTGCACGAGACGATTCAGTAAAGGCCGCCGGCAGATTAGGCGCGATGCGGCGGGCGTTTACCGAGCCCCGCGCTTCGGCCGCCGGTCTGTCGGCAGAACGGCTATCGGGGTCTGTTGAGCGCTCGCGAAAGACTGCTGTAGGGCTTCAAGTTTACCGGACAGCGCGCTGACCTGGTCGGACAATTGCTTCGTTTCCGACTGATTGGAGGAGACTGTTTGCTGCAGGGCCTTCATTTGATCAACCGCTTGCTGCAGCGATGTTTGCAGATCCTGGATTGACTGAGCAGTCGGATCCGGCGGAGGCGTTTTCTGCTGCTTCGCGGGGATAGTTACGTAAACAGCCAACATGACCACGAAGACAAACGCCAACAACGAAAGTGCGATAACGGCCGGTGACCTTCCCTGCCGAATTCCAGCGTCTGAT
>Ga0209006_10005546_pt1 | contig 11455 bp, 10 predicted proteins | sample JacPin_JW_Ref_O2_FD_188567 | JGI IMG/M metagenome (GOLD analysis project Ga0209006, IMG submission 188567) | Forest soil microbial communities from Algoma, Ontario, Canada - Jack Pine, Ontario site 1_JW_Ref_O2 (SPAdes) (version 2) | ecosystem: Environmental > Terrestrial > Soil > Boreal... | reverse complement strand
GCCTTCACGATCTTCTTCTACGTCGTCGTGTACACGATATGGCTGAAGCGGCACACGCGGCAGAACATTGTCATCGGTGGTGCCGCCGGCGCGCTGCCACCCGTCATCGGCTGGACCGCGGCAACCGGAGACATCGGACTTGAGCCGTTCATTTTGTTTCTGATTGTGTTCCTGTGGACGCCGCCCCACTTCTGGTCGCTGTCGCTCAATCGTACTGAGGAATATGCCCGGGCAGGCGTTCCCATGTTGCCTGTTGTTGCTGGTAGGACCGCAACAACCCGGCAAATCCTGATCTATAGTTTTGTTCTGATGCCCCTTTCGATGCTGCCGTGGGCGCTCGGCTTAGCGGGCACAATCTATGGCGCGGCGGCGGCTGTCTGCGGCGGGATCCTCATTGTCCTGGCGGTGCAATTGGGCAGGAGCAGCGAGGTCGACAGGCGCGCCGCCCATCGCTTGTTCTCGTTTTCCGTTGTCTACCTCTTCGTGATCTTTGCAACGCTCCTCGCAAGCAACGGCGGCAGTCGGTGGTCACACCGGCTCTCCGTACAGGCTGCGCCGCCCAACGGCGGATCAATGGATGTCGAGTCGCGACCACGTCTCGTCCGGGCCGCGCGCAATACCACCGGTCTCAGAGCAGAGGAAGCTTGATATGCGGTACAGCGTACTGGGACTCCTTTTGACCAGCGCTGCGCTCGGTGGCTGCTCGGGAGGTGTCCTCGACCCGAAAGGACCCATCGCCTCCGCCGAACGTCTGGTTCTGATCAACTCGCTTGGGATCATGCTCGCGATCGTGATCCCGACGATTCTCGCCACGCTTGGCGTCGCCTTTTGGTTTCGCTCGTCCAACGAGCGTGCCCTTTACAGGCCGGATTTCACCTACTCCGGTCGTCTCGAGATGATCGTTTGGTCGATTCCCACGATGACGGTGCTGCTGGTTGGAGGGGTCGCCTGGGTCGGTGCACACGACCTCGATCCCCGTCGCCCGATCATCTCTGCAGTCAAGCCCGTCACCGTTCAGGTCGTTTCGCTCGATTGGAAATGGCTCTTCATCTATCCCGACCAGGGCATCGCGAGCGTCAATCGTCTGACAGTTCCGGCTGGCTCGCCGATCAGTCTTGAGCTGACCTCTTCGGGGGTCATGAACAGCTTCTTCGTACCGCAGCTCGGCAGTCAAATCTACACCATGTCGGGAATGGCCACGCATCTCCAGCTGCAGGCCGATCATCCTGGAGCGTATTCCGGACTGTCGGCCCAATTCAGCGGCGACGGCTTTGCCGACATGCGCTTTACCGTCGATGCGGTACCAGCCGAAGAGTTTGCGCGGTGGGTGACCACAACTCGCAGCACTGGTCCGACGCTTGACGCAGAAACTTATGCTGGTTTGGCCAAGGCGAGTGAAGCAGTTGCGCCGTACACGTATCGCGCCATCGCTCCCGATCTGTTCAATCGAATCGTGATGTCCGCATTCAGGTCGGACGAGATCTCTCAGTTCGTCTGTTCGCAGTCGCAGAGGGTGGACAAATGAATCTGCTTGGCAAGCTCGACTGGAGCGCGATCCCATTCAACCAGCCGATCGTCATGGGTGCATCGGGATTCATGATCATGGCCGTAGTGTACGTTCTGGCGCTGGTCACGTTCAAGGGATATTGGCCTTATCTGTGGCGCGAGTGGCTCACGTCGGTCGATCATAAGCGCATAGGCGTGATGTATTGCGTGCTGGCGCTGATCATGATGCTCCGGGGCTTCGCCGATGCCATTATGATGCGTTCGCAGCAAGCGATCGCGGCTGGCGGCGCGCAAGGATACCTGCCGCCGGAGCATTTCGATCAGATTTTTTCGGCGCACGGCACCATCATGATCTTCTTCATGGCGATGCCGTTCATGATTGGATTGATGAACTTTGCTGTGCCGCTGCAACTTGGAATCCGTGACGTCGCCTTCCCCACATTGAACTCGGTAAGCCTATGGCTGACCGCGTCAGGGATACTGTTGGTGAACATCTCGCTTGTTGTCGGCGAGTTCGCGAAAACTGGCTGGGTCGCATATCCACCGCTTAGCGAGCTGCAATTCTCGCCTGGAGTCGGTGTCGACTACTACCTTTGGGCCCTGCAAATCTCCGGGATCGGCACATTGATGACGGGAATCAATTTCGTCGCGACGATTCTGAAAATGCGGGCGCCCGGCATGGGCTACATGCGATGCCCGTATTCTGCTGGACGGCGCTCGCCACGAACCTGCTCATTGTCGCGGCCTTCCCTGTTCTTACCGCAACATTCGCGATGCTGCTGCTCGATCGCTATCTCGGCTTTCACTTCTTCACGCTCGCTGGCCAGGGCAACCAGATGATGTACGTGAATCTGTTCTGGGTGTGGGGTCACCCGGAGGTCTACATCTTGGTTCTACCGGCGTTTGGCATATTTTCGGAGATCATCTCTACCTTCTCCGGCAAGCCGCTGTTTGGCTATCGCTCGATGGTGGCAGCTACCATGGCAATCTGCGTTCTGTCGTTTCTTGTCTGGCTGCACCACTTCTTCACTATGGGTGCCGGTGCTGACGTCAATGGCTTCTTCGGCATCATGACAATGATCATCGCGGTTCCGACGGGCGTCAAGGTCTTCAACTGGCTGTTCACGATGTACGGCGGGCGCGTTCGATTCACCGTGCCGGTCCTATGGTCGCTCGGCTTCATGGTGACCTTTGTCATCGGCGGCATGACCGGGGTGCTAATGGCCGTTCCTCCTGCCGATTTCCAGCTGCACAACAGCCTATTCCTGGTCGCCCATTTCCACAACGTCATCATCGGCGGCACGCTATTCGGTGCGATGGCGGGTTACAATTATTGGTTCCCGAAAGCCTTTGGCTTCACGCTTGATGAACGTTGGGGTAGAGCCTCCTTCTGGTGCTGGCTGGTCGGCTTTTATGTCGCTTTCATGCCGCTGTACGTGCTCGGCCTGATGGGCATGACCCGGCGCATGCAGCATTATGATGATCTGAGTTGGCAACCATGGCTGCTGGCGGCCGCGGCCGGTGCCCTCGTCATTTTCGCTGGTATCGTCTGCCAGGTCATACAGCTTGTCGTTTCGATCCGCATCCGCGAGAAACATCGCGATGTGACCGGGGATCCATGGAACGGCCGTACGCTTGAATGGTCCACAGCGTCGCCGCCTCCGCCCTGGAATTTCGCGGTCCTACCGCATGTCGCGGAGCGAGACAGCTATTGGAGCCGTAAACAATCCACGAGCGCGAAAGGAAACCCGCCAGTGACGCCGCGGAAATACGAGCCCATCGAAATGCCGAGAAACAGCCCCACCGGCTTCATCAATGCATTCTTTGCGGTGGTCACCGGCTTCGCCCTGATCTGGCACATCTGGTGGATGGCGGCACTCGGAGTATTCGGCGCGTTCGTAACAATACTTTTTTTCACCTTTCGGGAGAAGGAGGAAGTCGAAATACCGGCTGAGCAGGCTGCCCAGTTTGATCGTGCTCACCAGACGGAGGTCGCCGTATGAACATCGCTGTTACCACTGATCATTTTGACGCCGAGTCCCTGCCCAGCGCAAGTGAGGCGGGTCCCGCTCCCAAGCGGGTCGTGGTTGCCTACGGCTTCTGGATCTTCCTTTTAAGTGACATCGTGATGTTCTCGGCGCTGTTTGCCGGCTACGCGGTGCTGATGCACGCCACCGCGGGCGGTCCGACGGGCGCCACGCTATTCGACCAGTCAAGCGTCGCGATTGAAACGGGTTGTCTTCTCGCCTCGAGCTACACGTGCGGACTGATGTCACTGGCAATCAATTCGCGCCGCCGTCATGCCACCTACTTGGGCGCCGTCCTCACCTTCGTGCTCGGGGCCGCGTTCCTCGCCCTCGAGATCCACGAGTTCGCCACTATGGTCGCTCTCGGTGCGGCCCCGGAGCGCAGCGCCTTTCTGTCCGCCTTCTTCACACTTGTCGGCTGCCACGGGCTGCACGTCGGCATCGGTCTGATTTGGCTGACCATAATGATGGCCCAACTCGCAATTCAGGGTTTTCGCCCAATCGTTGAACGGCGCCTACTGTGCTTTTCCCTGTTCTGGCACGCGCTCGACATTATCTGGGTTGGCCTCTTCACGGTCGTTTATCTGATGGGAGTGAGCTCATGACCGCAACACAGTATGATCGCGCACCCGGAGACCGTTCGAGACCTGCAGACTTGCAACGTGGAGCTCCGCAGGGCGTGCTTCTATACACGATCGGATTGGGTCTGGCGGTGATCCTGACGGCAACATCCTTCTGGGCCGCCAATACGTCGCTGCTCTGGCCACCCGGCGTACCCCTGGGACTCGCCGCTCTCGCGATCACTCAGATGGGAGTTCATCTGGTGTTCTTCCTACATATCACCTCGGGACCGGACAATACCAATAACGTGCTGGCGCTGGCATTTGGCGTGCTCATTGTCTTTTTGGTGATTACCGGCTCGCTCTGGATCATGACGAATTTAAACGAAAACATGATGCCGTCGTCCGAGCTGATGAGTTTGCACCCAACGACGACAAACCATCATTAGAGAGAAAAAAGGAGCTTGCAGATGAGCGATCTGCGTGTCCGACCAGTTGCGGGACGATACGGGCGGCGGGGATACCGCGGCCGGACAATGTCGGCACTACCTCGAGCCGGCACCCACCGTCCCGCCTATCCGGAGTGAAGCCAATGGCCGAGATATTGCATCGTGATCGCGATCAAATCGTAGGTCGGCCCAATCCGCGCTCCGAGACGGCGACGCTGCGCGCTGGCGAGACAGCCCTGCACCGCGTCGTCGTCGTCGGGGGCGGAGCAGCAGGCCTGGAACTCGTCACCCGCCTTGCCGATCGTGTGGGACGGCGCTTGCGGGCGTCGGTGACGTTGGTCGAGTGTGCGCGGACGCATCTGTGGAAGCCACGCTTGCACGCGGTGGCGGCGGGCAGTATCGATCCTGGCGAATGCGAGTTGAGCTACCTCGCTCAGGCGCATTGGCACGGCTTCCGCTATAACTTCGGCGAGATGATCGGGCTCGATCGTGCGAGCAAGGAAGTGCATCTCGCCGCCACTTTTGACAACGAGGGACGCCAGATCACGCCGCCGCGTTCCGTCGGGTACGACACGTTGGTGATCGCCATCGGCAGCGTGACCAACGATTTCGGAACACGCGGCGTCGCAAAATACGCCGTTCAGCTGGAAAACTCGGCGCAGGCCGAACGATTCAACCGGAGACTGGTCAACGCCTGCCTGCGCGCGCAGACGCAGCGAGGCCCGGCGCGCCCGGGCCAGCTTCACGTGGCGATCGTCGGCGCCGGTGCGACCGGCGCCGAATTGGCAGCCGAGCTTTATCGTACGACGCGTGAAATGATTGCGTACGGACTTGATCGCATCGATCCGGAGCGCGATATCCGCGTGGTGTTGATCGAGGCTGCTGACCGCATCCTGCCCGGTCTACCGGAGCGCATCTCCGAAAGGACGCAGCGCCTGCTTGACCAGATCGGCATCGAAGTCCGGACCAGCGCCAGGGTAAAGGAGGTGACGGCGCAGGGCCTCTTGCTCACCGACGGCTCCTTCGTCGCCTCGGAATTGGTGGTATGGGCGGCCGGCGTCAAAGCTCCGGAAGTTCTACAGCACCTCGACGGGCTGGAGACCAACCGCATCAATCAACTCGTCGTCGAGCCGACATTGCAGACGACTTCCGATCCCGCCGTTTTCGCGATCGGCGACTGCGCCGCCTGTCCACGCCCCGGCGCATCTACGCCGGTGCCGCCGCGAGCGCAGGCAGCGCATCAGGAAGCGGCGCATATGGCACGCCAGATTGACCACCGGCTGCATGGCCGGAAGCTGCAGCCCTATAAATATCGCGACTTCGGTTCGCTGGTTTCGCTCGGCAAATTGAGCACTGTCGGGAATCTGATGGGCTTTCCGTTCGTTCGCAACATCTTCGTCGAAGGTCTGTTTGCCCGGTTGATGTACCGTACGCTGCGCCTCATGCACGACCGTGCGATCGGCGGCACTTCGTACGCCGTGCTGCGCCTCCTCGCCCGTGCCCTAGCGCGTCGCACTGGGCCGCCAGTGAAGTTGCGCTGATGGCCCAGGAGTTGAGGCAATGGTCAACGGATGCTCATCGATGAACCACGGCGCTCGTCGCGCCCTCCACGACGATTCCGCGAAGGGTGGCGTGCCGCTACCGTCGGTCGACGGTTCACGTGCCGCAAAACTGCTCCCCTTTGTGCTGAGTGTCATCGCTGGCAATGTGGACATTATCGGCTTTCTAGGGCTGGGCGGCCTGTTTACCGCCCACGTCACCGGCAATCTCGTGGTTCTCGCCGCCAAAGTGGTGGCAGGCGACCAAGCATCCTTGGCACATTTGATCGCGGTACCCGTGTTTGTGGTCGCGCTTGCACTGACCCAACTACTGGCCGCTGTGCTGGAGCGGATCCGAATCAGTTCGCTAGTACCTTTGCTAGTCTTGCAGTTCCTTTTGCTCTTGGCCTTCTTCAGCGTTTGCGTCGGAGCCGGTCGGGTTATCGATCCCAACACGGCGCGCATGATCTTTGCTGGCATGCTCGGCGTCTACGCAATGGCCGTGCAGAATGCGCTTGTGCGAGTCTCGCTGAGGGGAGCGCCATCCACGGCGGTGATGACGACCAACATCACCCTCTTCACTATGGACATCGTAAAGATATTGCTCCAGGGCGATGCGAGTGGCGTTGCCGCGGCGCGCGACCGCGCTGGCAACACTTGGCCGGCGATCATCGGATTCCTGCTCGGCTGCGCCCTTGGTGCGGCATGCGAGACCGCCCTTGGCCTGCGGTCTCTTATGTTGCCGGCTACGCTTGCGCTTTTCGCCATAGCTTTGGGCTTATCCGCTGCGCTGCAAGGTGTTGGGGCGACCAATTCATGGAACAGAGAACAACATGACGAGCGTAAGGGCTGAATCCGACGGTATGGTCAAGTTGAGACTGCTGCCAACAAGTTGTGGGGGCGCAGCCTCAACGCCCACTGGAGCATTTTAGCGTCGCCTGTTTTTGACGAGGCGTAAGGGGCTTTAATCCGCGCCGGCGGAATCCGGCACTGCCAGGAGACGAAGTGTGCGGAAAGGGATGATCGAGCTGAGCTTGCCCCATCTGCGCGGACTGGCTTCGAGCTGGCACGCGGTTAGCGGTTGGAGGTCAACTTTGGCGAATGCTGCATGGGCCGCCGGCCCACCGCTGCTGTTCGGCCTGCGGCTGTGGGCCTCGGTCTGTCTGGCCCTCTACATCGCGTTCTGGCTTCAGCTCGACAATGCGTCTTGGGCGGGCACGTCCGCGGCGCTGGTGTGCCAGCCGCTTCTCGGCGCGTCACTGCGCAAGGGATGGTTTCGCATGATCGGCACCTTGGTGGGCGCGGCCGGAATCGTGATGCTGACGGCGTGTTTCCCCCAAAGCCGCGTGGGTTTTCTCGTCGGTCTAGCGCTCTGGGGCGCAGCATGCGCGCTTGTCGCCACGCTGCTGCGCAATTTTGCGAGCTACGCAGCAGCGCTGGCCGGCTACACGGCCGCGATCATCGCCAGCGATGAGCTCGGCGCTGTCGGGGGCGCCAACGGCGAAGCCTTCACACTCGCTATCACCCGCGTCAGCGAGATCTGGATCGGCATCGTGTGCGCCGGCATTGTCCTCGCCGGGACGGATTTCGGCGCTGCTCCACGGCGGCTTGCCGCGCTGCTCGCGGGTTTGTCAGCCGAAATCGCGAGCAGATTCGGCGCCGCATTGACGCTAGCCGAATCGGCGTTGTCGGACATGCAGCCGGTTCGACGTGAACTCGTCCGACAGGTCATCGCGCTCGACTCCGTGATCGACCAGGCGATCGGAGAATCCTCCAGGCTGCACTATCATTCGCAGGTGCTGCAGACGGCAATGGGCGGCCTGTTTGAAGCCCTGGCCGGTTGGTCCGCCGTGGTTTGGCGGCTCGCGCGCTTGCCGGATGACAAGGCTCGGCAGGAAGCCGATGCCGTGCTGAACAGCGTACCACTGGAGCTGCGCTCCGCGCCGCCGCAGGGCGGTGCGACATCCTGGGTCGCCGACCCGGTCGGGATGCGCCGTATGTGTGACGCGGCAGTGCTGCGGCTGATCGCCTCGCCGGCCGGAACGCCGTCACTGCGGCTGCTCACCGACCAGACCGCCCGATTGCTTACTGGCTTGTCCGATGTCTTTGACGGACTGGCGTTGCTGGTCGCCGACCCTGCTCGCCACCAAAATCTCCACCGCGCACGACTCCACGTGCCTGATTGGTTGCCGGCGCTCGTCAATGCCGGGCGCGCATTGGTGACCATCGTGGCGGTCGAGGTTTTCTGGATAATCACCGCATGGCCAAACGGCGCGTTGGCCATCACCTTTGCAGCGATTTCGGTCATCATCTTCGCGCCGAAAGCCGATGTGGCCTACGCAGCAGCGATGAGCTTCATGGTGGGGGTCGGCCTTGCTGCGGTTTGCGCCGCAATTGTTGCATTTGCGGGTTTGCCGAATGTAGAGACCTTCGCCGGCTTCAGCATTGTGATGGGACTCTTTCTGGTCCCGGCCGGCGCCCTGATGGCCCAACCATGGCAACCGACGATGTTTGCCGCGCTGGCTGGCAATTTCGTACCGCTGCTCGCGCCGGCCAACCAGACGAGCTACGACACCGTGCAATTCTACAACGCCGCGCTGGCGATCGTTCTGGGCTGCGGCGCCGCGGCCCTGTCGTTTCGCTTGCTGCCGCCGCTGTCGCCGGCCGAACAGAGCGAGCGACTGCTGGCACTGACCTTACGCGACCTGCGCCGCCTCGCGACAGCCGCCATTCACTGGCGACGGGACGATTGGGACAACCGCATGTACGGTCGCCTCGCAGCGTTGCCGGACCAAGCAGAGCCGCTGCAGCGGGCGCAGCTCTTGGCGGCGCTGTCAGTCGGGACCGAGATTATCCGTCTTCGTCATATGGCACCTCAACTCGGCCTAGACTGCGAGCTTGACTCCGTGCTCAAGGCCCTTGCGCAGGGGAACAGCGTTGCTGCAACAGCAGGGCTGACCGTACTCGATCAACGGCTTGCGTCACTCGGGCGGGGCAATCTACATACCTCGCGTGTGCAGCAAGAGCGCGGCCGGGTTCTCGCGATCTGCGACGCTTTGGCCCAGCATCGCTCTTATTTTGACGCAGGAGCATCAGTTTGAAGTTCGTCGAGGTCAATGTTCTCGGCGTCTACGTTGCGCCGATCTCAGTAATGATGGTGGCCGCATGGTTCGTTACCGTGGTCTTGCGCAGAATCGCAGGCCGATTTGGCTTGTTGGGCTACGTCTGGCATCCGGCGCTCCTCGTGTTTGCGGTGTACATCATCGTGCTGTCGTCAATTGTACTCGTCATCGCAGGCTGAGCTCTCATTATGTCTGACGCGAAAAACAAGCCGGAGGACAAGGGCGCCGATCTTCGCGTCGTCCGCTCCGCCCTGCCGTCAGAAAGCAACATGCCCAAGGCTCGGATCCGAATTATCCCGCTCTTGATCACGCTCGCCGCGACGGGGTGTGCCGTGGTGTTCGGGTGGGCGATGTGGAACGCGTATATGGGAGCTCCGTGGACACGTGACGGCACGGTGCGAACCTACGTCGTCACCATGGCGCCGGAGGTTGCAGGACGTATTGTCGAGCTACCGGTGGTAGACAATCAGTTCGTGCACAAGGGCGATTTGCTGCTAGCGATCGACCCGACCAACTACAAGATCGCCCTCCAACTGGCAGATGCGGCGGTCACGCAGGCGCAGGCCACTTCAGATAACGCGCAGCGCGAGGCTGAACGCCGGCGCAAACTCGACGACCTATCGATATCGGTGGAGCAGAAACAGGTCTTCGACGCGAACGCTGTCGTGGCCCAGGCGCAATATCAGCAGGCGGTCGCCAACCGTGATCAGGCCAAGGTTAACCTGGAGCGCACCCAGATCCGTTCTCCGGTGAACGGCTGGGTGACCAATCTCCTGACGCAGTTGGGTGACTATGCCATCGTTGGACGCAACGAGATCTCGATCGTCGACTCCGATTCCTTCTGGGTCGACGCATATTTTGAGGAAACGCAACTTGCCTCCATGCACGAGGGCGATCCTGTCGAGATCAAATTGATGAGCTACCGCCAGATCGTTCGCGGCAAGGTCGGCAGCGTCGCACGTGGCATCAACGTCTCAAACGCGCAACCAAACCAACAAGGGCTTGCCACGGTGAACCCGATCTTCACTTGGGTACGGCTTGCTCAACGTGTGCCGGTGCACATCGGGATTGATCAGGTACCTGCGGGCGTTCGCCTCGTCGGCGGCATGACGGCGACGGTCCAGGTCGACGCGCGACCTGAGCGCACGTCGAATTGAGCGACCGGTTGCCGATCCAGAGTTCAAGCTGGCGCGCTTGACGGGCCGCAGAATTAGTCGCGAAGTGCACAGTGCCACGAAAGCCCTTGCCGCGTACCTAGAAAGTGCAAGTTATCAATCAGTCTCCAAATTCATACCTGATTTTCTAAAATTTTGACCCCTCTGGCGCTCAGCATATGAGTGGACCAAACACGATATCGACGATGAGCATAACCAAACCGCTTGAGAACGATGCGTCACCGATACGCCCTCTCGGCAGCACGATCAACACAACCTTACAACGTTAAACTCGCTTACGTCGCAAGATTGCGCGACGTTCTCGGTCGAACTTGTTCAATGCCTGAGAGAGTAATTATGCGCGACACAGAGGGACATATCGAAGCGACAGAAAGCAGAGCGGCTTTCGGCACTCCACCCATACCGATACGACCCATTACTTGGAGCATGACGGCCAAGGCGAAACCGCACAGGCCTTTCGAGTTTGAGTCGGTATTACTTGCGATAGCAGGACATGATCTTCGGCAGCCACTTCAAGTCATCGAAGGCGCTCACGAATTTCTAGGTCGAGGCGTTCGAACAGCATCTGAGTTACGCCTACTCCAGCTCGCTCAAAGGGCGACCGATCGATTGAGGGACCAGCTTGATGAACTTGTCGCCGCCCTTCAGCTCCGCGAGCACGCCAAGGGCGTGAAGCTAACGCAGGTGAAGGTCGGCCCCTTGTTGGAGCGTGCTACTTACGAGAACGAAGTCGAGGCTCAAAAGAAGGGGCTTAGAGTTCGTACGGCCCCAACCAGCGCCACGATTGAGAGCGATGCGCTGCTTCTCGGTACCGTTCTGCGGAACTTGGTCAACAACGCCGTCAAGTACACACAGCCGGGTGGCCGCATTCTTCTAGGTTGCCGCCACACCGGCCAGAGCATCCGTATCGACGTATATGACACCGGAATCGGTATTGCCAGGGACCGGATACCGCGAATGTTCGAAGCCTTCACCCGGCTTGATCCTGCGTGGTGCGACGGTCTGGGTATCGGCCTCTTCATCGTACGACAGGCGATCGGAATTCTGGGACACCGCATTGACGTCGCTTCCACTCCCG
>Ga0209006_10005545_pt1 | contig 11455 bp, 10 predicted proteins | sample JacPin_JW_Ref_O2_FD_188567 | JGI IMG/M metagenome (GOLD analysis project Ga0209006, IMG submission 188567) | Forest soil microbial communities from Algoma, Ontario, Canada - Jack Pine, Ontario site 1_JW_Ref_O2 (SPAdes) (version 2) | ecosystem: Environmental > Terrestrial > Soil > Boreal... | reverse complement strand
CCTTAGCAAACTGTTTTTTGTTTGCCTCATTCTTCACTGCATCGGGAGACTGAGTATTGCCACCAGAAGGATCGGCCACACCAGAATTGAGGCGAGTCTCGATAGTCTTCAGCGAATCTTCAAGGGTAGATTCCCTCTCATGAGCCAGATTGACCATCTGCTTCATCTGCTCGGGGGTTAGGTTGACTCCACCCTTCCATCCGTCGAATACCATTTCACCCGTCTGAGGATCATCGTGGAATGACTTCGCGTAGGTAGTTTGCGCCCACGGTGCAGATGCCACAGCCTCGTTCCAGACGGCTTGGTTGATACGAGCGCCCTTCTGGGCACCCAAGGTCATACCAATATGGTTAGCGACGAGAGAGAGCATGGCTTGCTGGTCACCATTTAGCGCGCTCTTGAGGTTCTTCTCCATCGTGCTTACGCGCTCTTTGGCTCCATCTACTGCTGTTTGTGTATCGTCGTACTCCTTATTTTTCACGCCGAATAAAGGCTGCTCGATGCGCACATTCCCTGTACGCTTAGAACTCGGATTCTGCGCAGCCCAAGTAGCCTCAATCGAAGCAGGAGGTGTATGTTTAGCGCTCGGCTTTGGCTGAGATGTCGCTGGGTTCCTACTCTTCGCCTCCGTAAGCAAGTCCTTCGGAGATGCTGGTGGAGTAACGTTGGAATGTGAATTTCTACTTATCACCCCATCTCCGGGTTTCGGTGCTGGTGATGCTAAGAACCACAGCGGGTCTTTAAGTGTCTCAACTCCCTGCGGAGTTCTGTAATTCGTGGCAACCACAGGAACCTTTTGATGAAGATAATTTTCTTGATAAGATGTCGTTGTGGTCGAGGTCGGATATGCCTTGTCCATTGCCTGCTTACGAATCTCGTAGTTCATGGCAACATCGCGGTACTGGTCTGGTATCTCAGTCCACGATTTAAATCCATGAGACTTGGCGTAGTCCTCGCGGCCTTCATTCATCGGAGATGTGCTTGGAGCGCCAATACGTCTCTGCTCAGCTAGCCATTCAGGATAAGTGCCTTGATATCCACCATCTACTGCTTTGTTGTACTCGCCAATCTGCTCAGTAGACGCACTAGGTTTTGCGTCAGGAATAAACGTAGCCAGCATCTCAGGCGGAACAGACTCACCGTTCTGGAGTCGATATTTCCCAGTTTTCTTATCAAACTGAAGATTCGTAGGCTGACCGTTCATCTTGCCAGCAACGTTCGTCCAATTACCAACAACGTTCGTTCCTAAATGCTTCTGAATTAAATCCTGAAGTTGAGCCTGCTTCTCTTCTGGAGTCGCGTTAGGATTAAGTTCGCTGAACGATCTCATTCCTCCACGGATAGCGGCTAAAGCACCAGCATTCTGCGCGTTGGCACCTGTCACAGCCTGATCTTCTGCCGATGGAGGAGCACCAGAAGCCATCAAACCAGCCTGCTTCTGAGAATCCTGTAGCCGCTTTGCTCTTTCCTTAACTTGGCTAGGATACAGAGGTTTAGACGAGGACTCATCTGGCGTTGGTGTAGGACCAGCGGTGGCCGTATGTGCTGATGGAGTTGCGGCAAGTGTTACAGGAGACGATTGAGACGGTAGATTTATGTCCTGTGGCGTCGTAGTCGTTGAAGGCGCAGGTGTCTGTCCTTGAATTTGCCCAGCCCATGCCTTTACGACTTGCGGAGTCGGTTTTGCCCCGCGATTATGTAGAATTCCAGCGTAAGCATCAGCATTGTCAGGATTGTCGAATTTGCCAAGATTCTCGCCAGTCTTGAGGTAATGGTCCCATGCAGCCTTGAACATAGCTTTCTCTTCAGGACTGCCCTCTGCTGGCTTTTTTCCATCGGGCGTTAGGAACTTCCCGTTGACAACCGTAGGCACCAAAACTTCGCGGCCTTTGTCATCCTGAAACGAAGTTGAGTATTCGCTGCTATGCGAACCGTCCGCATTATGTACGGTGGGGCGCTTCCAAATGTCGATATTCCCCGGTTCTACAAGCCCCTTCACGTTAGGGAAAACCGTGTTTTGCTGACTCGCCTTGACGCCAGTAGGACCAGTGACAGTAACCGGAGCGGACGCAGGGAATGAAACACTTCCTGAACCAAGATCAACTGTTGAAGGTGCTACTCCCGGCGTCGTTTCTGACGAGATTCTTTGTGGTGCCGCTAAAGGATGAGGCTTACCTTCCATTCCGATCAGATGGCGAACCTTCTCAAACATCCCAGGGTTTTTCTCTGGATGAAGGAAGTCTTGGTACGCCTGAATGGACGAGGTGAGGTCTTTCAATCCTTGCGCGTGTTGGGCTGCGTAGTCTGGACTGCTCTTGTCGAGGTTCCACAGTTTTTGCTGTGTGTTCTTAATCGACTCACGTAGATCGTTGTGCTGATCTTCCCACTCCTCATTCTTGTGCGCACGCTTATCCGCGAGCTTCGCTTGACCGCGCTCTAAGTTAAGCTGAATTGGAACATCAAACCCTGAACCAGTCGTTGCCACTTAGGAACCTCCGCCCCCGCCACCCGGAACAGGTGCAAAGGATTCTGCGTAGTTGACAGTGCCAGAGATTCCCTTGCCGAGGATAGAATTCATCCAGTTAGCCATGCGCTGCTGAGATAGGTCCGCACTCGTGGTCGTAGCGGCAAGTCCTGTGTTGAGCAGACTACTTCCAGAACTCAACAAACTACTTGCTGCCCCGCCAGTTAGATTTCCGATGAGGTTTGTAATGTCGCTATGGACCTTATCGCCCGCACTCGCATTACGGGCGGCTGTACCGCCACTTCTACCGCCAAAAAGAGCGTTTGTTTTGGTGTCTTGAGCCGTTGATACTTTATCAGAAGAAATGGCAGGCGCTAAAGCCTGAGCAGTGCGGGTCGCATCCCCACTGAGGATAGCCTTGCTAAACGCATCGCCAGCGGTAATGTCGCCCTGGCCTTGACCTGTGGCCCAGCCACCTAGAGCCTGAGTGGACCCGATGGCGGTATTTAAGTTTGGTGAACTTCCACCAAAAACGGCGCTTAGAAAGCTCAAGTGTCCTCCTATCAATAACTTATAGAAAGTTATTGAGCTGAGTTGAGTGGCTCCCGGACCAGCGCAAATCAGTATATAATGGAGAGGTCAAGTGTTTGCGCACCGGACAAAGCCTCATCGTGAAAGGACACGACTTATGAACTCTCCATCATCGCCATTATACCCCGAACAAGACGACAATCAAGCGCAATACTTAAGGGCCTGTAAGACCTGCAGCCGCGAGTTGCCTATCGCTCAGTTCGGCCTAGCCAACGCTGGAACAGAGAACCAAAGAATGGCGAGAGGCTAACCCAGAAGAATGCAGACGGTTGGCGGTTGAACGTCGCTTTCGTCAATATGGCACTACTCCTGCGTGGTATGAAATAACCCTCGTTACCCAAGGCGGTGGATGTGCTATCTGCGGTTCTAAGGACCCGAAAGGAAGCACTGACACATTCCACGTCGATCACGATCACTCTTGCTGTTCTGAATCGTGCCGAGCCTGCGACAATTGCCGTCGTGGTCTGCTCTGTGGACCGTGCAATACGCGCCTTGGAATTTTAGAGAATGCCATTTGGAAGCGACAAGCAATGGTCTATCTCAACAAGTGGCGCAAGGACGGCAAGAAATATGACGAAGAGCAGGGAACCCTCTTCGATCTCTAGGTTGCTGGAGTAGAGGCAGTGAGCAGTCCATTAGTAAACGTCATTGATCCTTGCGTGCCTCCGCCAGTCAACGCCGCCGTGGTAATCGTGACAGACAGCCCCGCACTCGGCAACTGAGCCTCTGTAATCTGTCCAGTCAGCGCTGATAAGGCGGGGACTTGAGCCGCCGTGGCGGTGCCGCTGAGGTTCGCGAACGAAGGTTGTGCAGCGCTGAAGGTCGCAGAGGTCGCGTTATATCCGGTCAGGAACTCATTGGCTACGGAAGCGAAGGTGGTGGGTACAAGGGGCAATGCAGCAGCCCAGAAAGAAGTTCCATCGTAGCTGATGATTGCAAAGTATCCAGCAAGCAAAGACATCGATCCTGCTGCGCTCGTGGTGCCGTAGGAGATCGTCCCGCTTGCTGGAGTGAATGTTACGGTAGAACTTCCGAAGTTAATCGCTACACAATACCACGGCACTGTGATCGCTGTGCCTGTAGTGAGATTGACAGCGACGGCAGATGAGTCACCGAAGAGTACAAATGAAGCATAATCCGACTGCTGCGTAGCGTATGAAGTGATTCCAATTTGTGAACTTACGAATCCTACTGTATTTTGGGTGATTACCGTCGTATTTTCAGAAGTAGTATTTACGTTCTCCGTCGTTGCAGCAGCAGTGGTCGTGTTAGATTTCAGTTCGCTAATTTTCTGGGCATTGACTTTGTTGGCCGTGTACAAATCAGTCAAAGCGTTAAACGCCGAAGTCAAGACTTCCTGATGCTCATGTGGAAGATTGGCAATCTGAGACTGCCACGGGTATCGGAAGCTGGGTACGAGAGGGCTGGAGGACATTATTTTCCTACCTGTTTAGATTTCCATTGAGTACACTTCGCGCAGAGACCTTCTGGTAATTCTTTGACATGAACTACCCCGCATCGCGTGCATCGACGCGCCGTGATATTGATTTTTGCCATATCCCAAAACCCCCAATAAGAATGGCGACCCGAAAGTCGCCACTCCACCATACCGAACCAAGCCTGACCCAACCCAAACATGCCAGACCTTGCCCAACCTTACCTTAGCGGACCGAACCGGACCCCGCCGCACCCTACCATGGCTTGCCAAGCCTTGCCGTGCCAAATCACACCAAACCACAAACTACGTGAAAATTATGATAGCACACAATCCTCACCCAGCCATACCACACCCTGCCCTACCTGACCTGATCCTACCCCACCGAACCGGACCGCACCCGAAACTCAATCTTTTTGGATTTCAAATCCGACAATCTGAAAACGTCCGTATGTCGGTCTGAAATCCCCAACGCCGATCAGTCTTCCCGCCGCAGATATGACCTCGTTAAGGTCTGATGGATTGACATACTCTGGAAGGTTCACCAAGAGTGGAATCTCGACGCGCCATCCCTCTTTGAATGCTGGACGGCAGCGCGTAATGCCTGCACGCTGAATTTGCACCCGGCAACGATGTTCGTAATCCCAAACCTTCGGGAGTTCGCCAGCGACGTTCATCAGTGGCACAAGTGGCTTGAGGCTGACTAGCGCGGCCTTGTAAAGGTCCATCGCGCTCTTTCGAGGGCTGCGTGGGTCTTGGCGGAACTTCGCGGCGTTGACGATGCTCATGCGCAGGTACTCAGACGGAAGGCATATTACGCCGTCATCGTTGCGGCGAACATACGACTCAAGATTGTCCGACTTCTTTGTAGCAGAACCCTTCTTTGAGTCTGCTTTCTCTTGCACCGCTTCGCAATTCCATGCGTGCAGTAAGAGGTCCGCGTTTCCCATGATCTTGACGTGGGCGATATACGGCATCCCACTCTCGATAATCTCAGCCGCGCCATTGCTCGGCTCACCAACCATTGTTGCTTTTGTCATTTGCCTCACCCTATGGTTTGATTTTGTTTCGCTTGGCAAGTTCACGTACCGCAAGCTCAATAACCGCAGTTTGGTTAAGACCCAAAGCCTCAGATAGAGAGCAGATGAGTTCGAGAACTGTGGTTGTCAGTCGGTAGCTAGTTGCTTTGCGATCCATAGGTGAAGTGTACCGCTTATTGCGGTACTTGTCAACCCCCTCCGCCTTCTCCTGCAAACGGCTGCATCGGCTTGTAAGGACCACTCGATCCCCAGTCCTTAACGTAGCAAACAAATCCGTCTAGGTTGATAGTGAAAGGCTCCGTGCTGGAGAACATGAACCACGCGAGACGCCATTTGTTCGGCGCTGGGCCGCTATCGAGTTTTAGTTTCGTCAACGCCCCGCTTGTATTCGGAAGAGTCATCGGTGGCGGTCCATAGCTTCCGCTTCCTGAATCGGCAGGAAACAGCGTCAATGTAATAGTCGCAGTGCTTGAGTATTCGACAATCACCTGCCTCGCGTGTTGCCATCCTTTTCCGCCGATGGCAGGACTCATTATAATTGCCGTGCCTGTCTCTGTACCTTCGCTTGCCATCAAGCGAACAGTTCCATCTTCACATCCGACGATAGTTCCCTGCGTACTAACGCCATCGTTGGCTGCATGACAAGTTGCTGGAGGATCATACAAATCCCACACGAATCCAAGATTATCGATGTCGAATACCATCGTATGGGGGATATCGTCGGTTCCAACATAGTCGTAATAGAGGTATTGTCCAATTACCTTGAACTTCTGCAATTGTGGTTGTGTATCATCGGGTGGATATACTGTCACGCCCTCGCGAGTAACAGGTTGAGGCACGCTTGTTCCACCATCTTCGTTTTCATGGGGGAATAGAGGATATAGATCGTCATCGGTGATCGATTTAGATGCGCCTCCACCTGGAGACATGTGTATGCCATCGCTAACACGGAAAAATATCTTTCCGCTACCCTCTACAGATACACATCGAGGCATGAATAGGCCACGGGTAATCGCCGTCGCCTGCAATGTCCAAGTCGATCCTTCTACTCCAGTAGATGTGGCAGTCGCATTGTAAAAATTCGGCATAATAACCCATCCTCTAGTTATAGAGAAAAGGACGCCTCTACCCCCGCTCATGTCACCCCCCATAAGCGGTTCCGATGGTGAACAAACATCAAGTTGATTGGTATCGGGTGCCGCATCTAAATTACTGCCAGCGCACCAGTAAAGCGTTCCCGGCCTAAGTGGGTCTCCTAAACCAAACGTAAAATTGATGTTATCGGTTGGTCCGAACAAAATTGGCAGCGGCTGATTAGCCAAAATAGGCTGCGGGATTTCGTAAGCTAAGTTGGTCCCATCAGGAACGCCCGGAATTGTTACAGTAGTAGTCGAAGTTGGCCGCGCAATGAAGATGTAAGCAAGTGATGTCGGGCTACCAATCAGGATCGTAGTGCCAGCCAACCAACGAAGATTAAAGCCCGTCGCACTGCCTCCAATTGCGCCACCAGAAACCCATGTAATGACTCCGCCAGAGACGTTAACTACACCTTTCTGTGGCAGATCAATCGATGGGAACGGTTCAAAATTGGAAAAATCTAGTAGCTGAGTACCTAGCTCCGTATCTGTCAACGAATCCGTAATCGGTGTGTTGGTTCCCGGTACTGTACCAAGATCATCGTTCGGTCCTGTCGCGACATAGGTAAAGTCCGCAGTTACAGAATCAATACGGTAGTAGTCCACCACATCCACTTGTGGATCAGGAGACCATATCGATGTGATTGTATTGGCTGTTACAGGAATCGTTTCAGCAGCAGATTCAGGCGATGGATTCGATGTAGCACCCGTTGCCGAGGACCGATACACGTAGCGATACTGAACATCTTGTCTTACGTTTGAGGGAAGCGGAGGAATGATCGTCGCGCCTGCTCCCGGAGTTGGCGAAGCGTCCAAGAGTAAGATTCTTCCAGAGTGAAACCAGTAGTCGTAATCAATTTCAATAGGATAGATTCCTGCCGAAGGTACGGAAACTACCACTGTCGTTTGGGCGTAATCTCCGCCTTCTCCTGAAGAATAATTCTGTCTCGGAAGCAGAGGATACCCGTTGACTACCGTGATTGTCTGACCTGAACTTGAAAGTCCTACGGAACCGCTTTCGCCGCTTCCTGAAGGAGTTGCAGAAACCAGCGTCACTCCTCCACCGATTCCCCAAATAATGTCATCGTGGTTAGTTAGGACGAAAGTGTAATTTCCTGCCTGTGGAAAATAGATATTCCCAAAAACACAAAAGTTGAAGTTATCGTAATTTGTGTTATTTGGGTAGGTTGTTATGAGCGGCGACGGGAATACAGGAATCGACCCGGAGGCCACACTCTCTGGAGTCAGCGTAGTCCACTGCATTGCCTGATTTTCATTTCCAACACCCGGAAGGCCGGGAAGACCCGCAGTAAACGTCGCGTCAAACACAAAGGAATTATTGCTTACGCTTCCGTTTGCGTTGGAAATGCTCCGAACTGGTCCTGATCCGCTAGGGTCATCTGGATTCTTCCAGAGGTAAGAGGCTACTCCGCCGCTATTGGGAGAATCACCCCAGTAGTACAAAAGTAACAAACCAAGAATAGAAGTAACGGATGGGAGAGCATTAGTAGTCACAGTAACCGATAGTGCAAATGAACCAGAGTTTGCAGAATACGTGTTTCCCGTAGAGTTGATACCGATCTGAAATGCCACAGCCCCAAACGGAACCGTAATCGCATCAGACACTCCTATGACTGCACCTACATCAACTACCGAAGGAATGAATAACGGTGCTACGCCAGCAGGGATTACGTTCCCATTACCGTCCGTAAAGGCTCCTACAACCACCGTAGCCGTCGCTGGAGGCGTAGCACCAGTACCCTTGGTCATGATGTAGTGACCTGGGTTTGTAGCCGTAGATGGAGACGGTCCTAGCGAAGAAGGTGTTTTAGTTCCGCCATTGATTGTTGCGGAGCCTGTTAGCGATGTGATGGTGACAAACGAGGCATTCAAAACATCGACTGCAAACCATACAGTTCCATCAAATGGCGCAATACCTCCCGGCTGTCCGTTGTAGGCATCAGTCTGCCCAAAGTTATAATCAGAGTTGGCTCCGGTGTAATTGTTCCACGGTACGGCTGTAGCTTCTAGCGTTCCCGTTGATGTTACCGACGTATTCTGGGTGCTGACTACGGGCGCTAGTTGTGGTTCCTTCACTCCGCTTTTATATCCACGCCCATCACTTCTAATTTTGAGAAGTCCATTTGAAATGAAATCGACGGGTGCATTCGCGTGTGGTCCAGTCGTGACAAGATACTGTGTATCTATAGTCACGTTTCCTTGGGGTGCAGAGTCACCGATATATGCCCAAGGCTGGACCGACGTGTTAGGACGAAATGGGATAATCGATACTGGATTTCCACTGAGGCCAGTAGCTACTTCATCTTCACCAGCATAAATATTTTCACCAGCACCGACGATCAATGTATAGCCACTGGCAGGACCATTAGGTGTCGAATCATTTAGCCTGCGAATGCTGTGGATAGGTGAAGGCGCTACGAACGGAGCCGTATAGTAAATTGTTACCACGAGATTATTCAGCGAAATAGTAGAGGACAGCGCTCCGTTTGTAATGAACTGAAATGACCAACCAGCATTTAGAAACGCAGGTGTAATTGTCAGTCCCCAAAGGCTAGTTGCACCTCCAAGGGATAACGGTCCTGCCGCAGCAGGAATTAATCCACTAGCTTGTCCTGTGCTGCTTACTGAATTTACAGTTATCGAGCCAACAACAGTATTAGAAAAATTAGGAGAATTTAAGGCATCAAAGCTAAATCCGATTCCGTTGATGATCGCGCCAGACGGTATAGACAAACCGGAAATTGTTCCATTCAGGGTGCTGAAAGTTGCCGACGATGTGGTCGTAAAGAGAGTTGCAGAAGTCGCATTAGCAGGCGTGGTCCATCCCGGCGTTCCTGTACTGCTCATGGCCGGGGATGGAGATTCGATGAATGGATACGAGATTGGGTCTGTAAGAAGATTGCGGAACTGGACTCCGCCACCGCTGTAGGCGCGGACGTTCTGGCTGACCGCGCACTTCCCCGGCAACAATCTATTGATCGCGTTATATAGATCAAGCCCACGAAAATTTAGCGGCACGGGAGTCCTTGCGCAGGCTCCCGGACATGCGATGCTAGTATTCTAACGTACTTTTATTCGTCCCAATCGGGAATCTCAACCGTGGTTCCAGCCATTGAATGTGAGCAATCACCAAGAAACTGAATCTTTCCATCTGTCACAAACGAGTGACATGCAGGAGCAGTAGGATTCACCTCGCCTCGATTGACAAAGATAGACGGTGTGAACGTAGGGCTATCCATACTTCCGTTCCAACCCCATACAGGATGATCGCCATGCACACGTACCTGATGTCCGCATTCACAGGCTGGACAGTGGAAACACAAGTGATACTTGTCTATTCTGTGGATTTTGACCATACTCCCCTCTTAGCCAATTCGAAATCAATCTCGGCATCCGCATACGCTCTAAGCCTTGCGCGAGTCACAAATCCAAATCGCCGATGGCAGGTTATGCACTCGCCCCAGATACCAGTCTCATCGGATTCTGTGCGACAACGATGAATATGCCACGTCCACGGCTTGTACCAGATCATCCCTTGCTTCCTGTCCCGTTGCAGTCTGGACACTTTACCTTCTCGCCCATCTGACTTTTAGTGAGTGTGGTAATACCAATCGAGCGAGCCTTAAACACGAGAACGAAGTAACCTTCGCCTTTACAGCGCGGACAAGCTACCATATTGCCGCCGCCAATCTCGACTCTAAGTTGCGCCTATCGGAAACTCGGAACATTCCCAAACAGTCCGCATACAAGGGGGTATTCGTGCCTCTACCAGCATTGCGTGGATGTTCAATTCTCGGCACGGCGCATCAGGATACCTCTCACGATACCTTGACTTGAATATGTCGCCGTGCATAGGCATTGCCATCACAACAATCGCGTTTCCCTTGTGATCCTCATGGATCACCTCGATCAGTGCCTCTGTCTTGCCGATAGCGCGGTCACCGTGAACCACTTTCCCAGAGCGTAATGCGGCCTTCGCTTCATCCTTGTTGGTTACGAACATATCCCCTCCCTAACCTTTCTTGTCCTGCGCAGAATTATAACGCGCCTGATTCATGTCCTCAATCTCGCCTCGCTGAAGGAGGATGTCTGCGAAGGCCCCCGTAGATTTCAACCTGCTATTCTCACTGGCGGCAAATTGTATAGCTCTCTTCTCTAGTTCAAGCCCAGCCTGCCATTCCGCTCCACCCATCTTAAAGAGCGATGCTGCCTGACTGAGGTCCAGAACCGAATCCCAATTGGCCCTTGAGCATTGAATAAAGTCAGAATCTGCGCTTGGCACCGGGGCGCTTGCTAGCATCGTAATACCGCAGCTACTTCCCACCGGGCTTGCAAACGTGTCCATCCCAGCGGTAATGACGGCTGGTCCAAAACCCGTAGGGTTAGAGTCCCACTCGGGATCATAACGGTCCGTCGCTTCTAAAGCATCCACTGTGACCGCTGCCCCATTGACCTTTCCAAGCATGATCCATGGTGTCTTCTGCATTAGAATGAGACCATCCATGTATCGCTTCATACAGTAGTCGGCACGCTCTCTGTCCGTTGCTTCACTTTCTCGGCCTAGCAAATCTCCTAACGCGCCGAATTCGATAAAAATGGAAAAGTCGTCTGGAATACCAATCAACGTGGACGCTGGTGGCACAAACGGCAGTCCTGACTGAAGCACGATGCCTTCGTATGTTCCAGCGACATTAGGCGGTGGATAAACATCGAAGGAAAGCGGCGGCTCAGAGGACAGCGAGTAAGTCTGTGGGGTTTGCGGCGGAAG
>Ga0209006_10005544_pt1 | contig 11458 bp, 6 predicted proteins | sample JacPin_JW_Ref_O2_FD_188567 | JGI IMG/M metagenome (GOLD analysis project Ga0209006, IMG submission 188567) | Forest soil microbial communities from Algoma, Ontario, Canada - Jack Pine, Ontario site 1_JW_Ref_O2 (SPAdes) (version 2) | ecosystem: Environmental > Terrestrial > Soil > Boreal... | reverse complement strand
CAACCCCTCGATGCTCGATGAGGGCGTCCAGAATCAAATCCTACCCAGCGTCTCGATTTCGTTTCAGAGCTGGCATGCCGCCAATGTCATTGACGGCGTGGTGCTGACGGACGATCGAAGATCGGGCGAACACAGCTTTGTCATCGCGCAGCAGGGGCACTTCGTCGAGACGGCTGGAGATTATGTCCTGCTGCTCGACAACGGTGATTCCTTTACCTATTCGGGCACCGGGAGCGAGATGAAGCACCTCTTGTTCAACCAATTGGCGATCCCGCTCAGCCCTGATGCGGACAGCCTACCGGTACGATATCCCGGTTATTATGAAGCTGATATCGGCACCCTGCTGAACCCGTCTGAAGAAATCCGGCAAAATCGGTCTCTTTGGGCGGCGTCGGTAGCAGAGGGACACCACCGCATCATCAATCCGCTAAGGTGTATCGGCTGCGTCCTCCTGGTACTCGGCATCCTGGTGCCGGGCCAGCAGGGTTACGCCGAATTGATTGTCCGGCTGGTGCTGGCACTAAGTCTGACGTTTGCCGAGAACACGGCGTCTACCATAGCCTTCTCGGCGGCCCAGCGGGACGTCGGGGGTGGAGCTTTCCTCTACTTGCTACCGGGGGTTTCTGGCAGCCTCGGCGCGTTGCTCCTGTACCGAGGCGACATGCGTCTCCACCGCTGGTCGCGTTTGAGAAACCTGCTGTGGCCAGCGCGCAAGGAAGCGCGTGGAGAGCGAATGCGTAACGGCGTGGGACCGTCGCGCCCGATCACGGTAGCCGCCCGCTCGGCAGACGCACCCACCGCTTTCGATTTAGCGATCGCGTCGCGCGGATCAAGTCGCGGGACCATCGAGGAAGCCGCGGTGATTGGCGGCGCAATAGATTGACACGCTGGGTGGGGCCGGCGCGTCAATCGGCGACAGCCGGCGCGGTCGGACCACCCCGGATCCGTTGCTCGGCTTGCTGGCGCAACGCCTCTAGGAAGCGCTGCATCGGCCAGGCGCGCGGGTTGAGTCGCCCAATGCGCGATTTTGCCGGTCCCGCCCAATGCACCGCCAGGACATCGCCGGTCGCGGCCCGGTCGACGATCCGGCCCTCGGCGCAGAGGAGATTGGGATTGCGGACTGATGCCATGCCGGCGAGGCTCGGGTCCAGTTCGCTGACGTGCCGAACGCGCTTGCCGAGCCGGTGGAGCACAAAGTTCAGAACCGGCTGGTCGTAGACCTTGGCGCGGCGCAATGACCGGTACAGCGCCATGTTTTCCTCGATCGTCCCGATGATCGCTTCGATGCTGAGCGTCTTGCGGCTGGTCACAAAGGCGCCGGCCGAGAGCAGACGCATGTCCGGGAATAGCGCCTGGGCTTCATCGATCTTGTCCGCCCGGTAGACCCATTCCGGGCTGATCGAGAAATAGACCAGATCGACTCGTCCGGCCTCTATATGGCCGAACAGCCGTTTCGGCTCGACCAGCATCAACAGGTCGATGTCGAAATAGGCGACCTCGTCGACCGGAAGGGTGAGCGCCGCGTACTTGCGCAAATTCGCCCGATGCCGCGGATGACGAGGGAACAGCCGCTCGGCGAACGGATCGAGCCGATCGAGCCCCTCGGTCAGCACATCAAAGCCGAACGTGTCCCGCAACGCCAGCACGCCTTCCATCGGGCCGCCATGGGGAATGCAGTAGATCGGTAGCGCCGCGTCCTTCGAGCGGACGCTTTCGAGAAACGGCTTCGCCCAATCGAGGTATCGGTCGTTTGCCATAAAGGCGAGAGCCCGACTCGTCACCCGATCATCCTCGCGGGATCTTCGCCGTCACCATCGAGCCCCGCGGCTTTTTTGGGAGTACGCGAAAACGACGACCGACGCCCACGGGCACCGTCCAGTACGCCGCGCGCCGTCATTGCGCCGGCGTAGGCATGCATAGCCATCGTCCGCAGAACGGCGTTGACGACAGGCAGCAGGCCCTCGGTGGCTCGTCTCTGTCCGATGGAACGCAACAGCGTGCGACTCGCCACCGCCATGCCCAACGCACCGACGAGAGCCTCCAGCAAGCCGAGGCCCGCAATTGGCAGCACAATCGGGTAGGAGATGGTCCCGAGCCCGACATCGGTCACCCAGGCCGCGACAGTGACCGCGAGCAGCACCCCATAAGCGCACCCGCCCAGATGCAGAACCGCGACGCACCGGTCGCGCCAGGTCAGGTTGCCGTCGACCAAAATCCCGGGCAGCAGCTTTCGAGCAGTTTGGGCAAACCCCTTGTTCCAGCGCAGCTGCTGGCGCTGCCAAGTGGCGAGTGCGTCGGGAAGCTCACCCGGCACCGCAACCGAAACCAGATACATCGCGCGCCACCCCGCGAGTTGCGCGCGATAGCTGAGATCGAGGTCTTCGGTCAGGGTATCGCCCTGCCAGCCGCCCGCAGCTTCGATCGCCGCCCGCCGCCACACGCCACAAGTCCCGTTGAAGGGCAGGATGTCGCCCATCCAGCCGCGCGTCGGTTGCTCAACCGCGAAATGGCAGTCGAGGATGACCTCCTGCGCCCGCGTCACCCAGTTCTGCGCGGCATTGAGAAAATCGCAGCGCGCCTGAACGAAGGCGAGATCCGGATGCGCCAGTAGCGGCGCCAGACATTTCCGCAGGAAATCCGGTGCTGGCACGTAGTCGGCATCGAAGATCGCGACGTATGGCTGGTCGGTGCAGGCGAGGCCTATCTTGAGCGCGCCGGCCTTGAAGCCAGCCCTATCCACTCGCTGCAGCAAGGTCACGTCGTAGCCACGCGCCTGGTGTTCGGCGACGGCTTCGCCCGCTAACGCGGCACTGGCGTCGGCGCTGTCGTCGAGTACTTGCACCGCGAATCGATCGCTCGGCCAGTCGAGCGCGGTGACCGCATCGAGCACACGCCCAACCAGCGCCCCTTCATTGTAGGTCGGAATTTGTATCAGGACCGCGGGGAGCGCGCTGTCGTCCGGTAAGCGAAGGTCCAGCACCTCCCGTTCATAGCGCAACCCGACGCGCCGATGGCCCATGTGCTGCACCAACGTCCGCAGAAGGCGAAGACCGAGCAGACATTGCAGCAGCAGCGCCGACACCAGAATGATATCGGTGACACGGCCGATGGCAGTGAAAATGCTCATATTCTCCCCACGCGACCGATATTAGCGGCCGTCTCGGGTCCACGCCACCGTCCGCCGGAAACGCCACCCGGCAAGCTTTGTGCGCGAGGCGCTTCGCTTGCTGCTGGCATGCTGCGAGCGCCGTCGCCGTTCATTTCTGCCGGCGCAGGGCGAGCATTGGCGGCAACGTCATGCGCTGGCCACGCCACATCAGGCTGCGGGCGACAATCGCGCATAGCCACAAGGCCGGGATCAACGCCTCGCGTGCCAGCCAGGCGATCGGCGATAGCCATGACAAATGCCACCGCTGAGCCCGGACATAGACCGCTTCGATCACGAACCACGCCGCCAAATGAGCTGCTATCAGCGGCAGCACCGCCAGACCGCTCATCGGGCTCCACCACAAACCGCCGGCGACCGCCATGCTCAGCGGGCTGATCGCCGGCTCGAACACGAAGAGCGGCAACGCATGGTATTTGCGGCAGCACTGCCAGCGCAGATGACGTTGCCACAGGTCACGAAAGTGACGCCGACCGATGGGATGCAAACCAGGATCACGTGCCATCCGCACGGCAAGCCCGCTGCGCCAGATGGCGGCCGCCAGCGCGGCGTCTTCGCAGATGCCGGCGGTCATAGCCTCGAAACCGCCGGCCCGGCTGAAGTCATGCCGGCGCAGCAGCATGATCTGGCCGACGCCTATGCCGTATCCCAAATATCCGGCGGCGATCAGCCAGCGCGCCCCGCCGCTATTGAAAAAAGCGGTTTCAAGTTCGCCGCAAAAGCCCCGCGGCTCGGTCGCGATCGGCACAGCGGTCAGGAGCCCGACCTGCGGTGTCAGCTGCCCGGCCAGGCGGCGCAGTTCGTCGGGGCGGAAGCGGATATTGACGTCGCAGGTCACGATCAGCTCATGCCGGACCCAGCGCCAGGCGCGTCGCAGGTTATCGAGTTTGGGATTGCCCGAAGGTGGGAGCGGCTCGGTCGTCAGCCGCGCGGCTACATTTGGATGAGCATCCATCGCCCGCTCGATCAGCCGAACCGCCGGATCGTCCGGGTCCGCGACCGCGAAGACGATCTCGAAGTCCGGATAGTCTTGTCGAAAGAGTGCTTCGATATTGGCGGCTGCGGCCGCTTCGGCGCCCTTTACCGGAACTATGATCGATATTGACGGCCCGGCGTCGGTCGAAGCGCGGCGCCGGCGCGGCAACAAGCCCAGCGCGACGCTGGCCAGGTTGACGAGCACCGCCAGCAGCCACCACGCGCCGAACAATTTGGCCATCGCCGTTCAATCTCCTCGTCCCGCTCGCCGCGGATGTACCCGAGCTAGCCTAGCATCGACAGCCGCTGACGATGAGGCCGGGCCTTGCCCATGACTCTAGCCGATCGGCCCGTTCTCTTGCCGACCGGCGCCCGACGCATGGGCGGCGCTGTCGAAGCGGAAGCGCGACCCGTCATCGGCGTCCTGTCGCGTGGCGTTGCGGTAGAGCGCGAGCATCTCCGAGGTGGTGCCGCTGGCGCGGATGTGCCCGTTATCGACCCAAATGACCCGATCGCACATTGCGACGATCTGGTCGTCTTCATGCGAGACCACCAGCAAGGTGCCGGTACGGCGGAACGACTCCATGAAACGCAGGCATTTCTGGCGGAACACCGCGTCACCGACCGCAAGCGCCTCGTCGACGAGCAGCACATCGGCATCGGCATGGGCGCAGATCGCAAACGCCAGGCGAGAACGCATGCCGCTCGAATAGAGCCGGACCGGCTGATCGATGAATGGGCCGATCCCGGCGAAGCTGCCGATCGCCGGAATGCGCCGCACGAGTTCCGCCCGAGACAGGCCAAGCATGGCGCCCGCAATCAGCACATTCTCGCGGCCCGAGATGTCGCTCATAAAGCCGGAACCCAGTGCCAGGATCGGTGCAATCCGGCCATTCACCTTGAGCTCGCCGCAGGTCGGCTGAGTGATGCCGCAGAGAATTTGCAGCAGTGTGGTCTTGCCGGCTCCGTTGGGTCCGATAATGCCGACGCATTCGCCGCGCGCGATTTCGAAATCGATGTCACGCAACACCCAGTATTCCTGGTAGAAGCGGCGAAAGCCGCCAAACGCCACTTGCTTTAGCCGGTCGGTCCGCCGGGGGTAGAGCTGATAGGCCTTGCCCAGCCCCGTGCAGCGAATCGCGACGTCAGATGACATCGACGACGATCCCCTTGTACCGCTCGAACACGCTGTACCCGCCGCGGCACACCCCGACCGACCCGACGACGAACGCCAGATACAACCATCCCGGCGGCATTACCCCATCGATCAGGATGTTGCGCGCCATATCGATCGCGCTGGCGATCGGGTTCAGGTACTCGAGCCAGCGGAACGTCTCGGGGATATCCGACATCCGGTAGAAGACCGGCGTCGCGAACATCAGCAGCGGCACGATGCTGATCATCAGATAGGCGATGTCGCGGGTAAACGCGCCCAACGCCGCCAAACACCACGCCGCACCCAGCAGCAGCAACGCCAACGGCAGCACCAGAAGGGGCAGGAACAGGGCTGTCAGCGGCAGCGTACGGTTGATCGCCAGCGCAAACACCGCCAAAACGGCGACGCTGATCCCGGAATAAGTCAGACCGCGCAAGACGGCGACCCAAGCCAATATCTCGCTCGGAAAGATCGAGGTCTTGATGTACGAGACGTGCTCGTGCAGCAAAACCGGCGATCGATAACTCAGCTCCGCGCTCAAATTGAAGATGATCAGGCCGACAAAGGTCGACAGCGCGTAGTTCATCGCGCCGCCGTGCGCCGAGGCGACTGGCAAGCGCATCGCGCCGGTAAATGTCGCCGTATAGATCGCGAGCGTGATCAAGGGAGCCACGATCGCCCATGCCCAGCCGAAGAGCGAGCCGCGAAACCGATCGGCAAGCTCGCGCCGCAGCATCGCAACGATAAGTTCCCGGTAGCGCCAGGCAACCGTCAACGGCGCGGCAAACCACACGAGGCGCCGTGCCACCGCATGGCGAGCGTTCGCCAAATCACCCGCATGGCGAGAGTTCGTCAAATCACCGCCGCGCCGCCGAAACGGTGCCGCGCCGCTCGCCAGGCTTCGCTCCTTCAAACTCGTTTCGGCCATTGATTTTCAGACATCAAAGTATGGACGCGGTTCTTCTACCAGTCGGCAACTGGGCAGCGGCGAAATGATCCCATAGCGCTTTTGCAAAAGATAGATCGCCCAGACAGGGATCGCGGGTTCGCAGGTCGGTCATTCTTGGCTAGAGTTGTTCGTTAAGAACCGGTACACGGCCTCGGCGCGACCCTCTCGGGTTTGGCGACTGGCGGTCGGAAGGGCCGCCCAGGGGTGGGAATCACGCGGCGCGGGTGGGGGATATAGTCTGCATGCCGGGAGCGAGCACCGATTTGGGGAGCACCTTTCCCATCGCCGTGATTGGTGCGGCTTGCCGATTCCCCGGCGCCGGAAACCTCGCGGAATTCTGGTCGCTGCTGCGCGCCGGGGTCGACGCCGTCGGGCCTATACCCGAGGAACGGTGGGATGTCGCCGCAAGCTATCACCGCGACCCTGCAAAGCCCGGCAAGACCTACGCCCGTGACGGCGGGTTCATCGCCGACATCGACAAGTTCGATGCCGCCTTTTTCGGGATCTCGCCGCGCGAGGCGCGCCGCATCGACCCACAGCAGCGCATCCTTTTGGAGCTGACCTGGGAGGCGATGGAGGACGCCGGGATCGTTCCGGCGAGGCTGGCCGGGTCGCCGACCGGGGTCTTCGTCGGCGTCTCGTTTTCCGACTACGCCGCCTTGCAACGCGAGGACCCCGACCACGTCGACGCCTATGTGATGTCCGGCAGCGCGGTCAGCAACGCGGCGAACCGGATTTCCTATATCTTCGATCTGCACGGGCCGAGCTTTGCCGTCGATACCGCCTGCTCGTCGTCGCTGGTCGCGGTGCACGAAGCCTGCGTCAGCCTGTGGCGCGGCGAATCGAGCTTGGCCATCGCCGCCGGGGTCAATGCGCTGCTGTCGGAATCGGGTTTCATCGGCTTCTCCAAGGCGCATATGCTGTCGCCCGATGGCCGCTGCCGCGCATTCGACGCGGCGGGTAACGGCTACGTCCGCTCGGAGGGTGGCGCGGTCGTCGTGTTGCAACCGCTGACGCAGGCGCTCGCCGAGGGGAGCCCGATTTGGGCGGTCATCGCCGGCAGCGGCGTCAATTCGGATGGCCGCACTGCCGGCCTAGCGATGCCCAACGCGGCCGCGCAGGAGGCTTTGCTCCGCCGCGTCTATCGCGACGCCGGGATCGACCCCGCTGTCGTCTCCTATGTCGAGGCTCACGGCACCGGCACCAGCGTCGGTGACCCCGCCGAATGCACCGCGCTGGGCCGTGTCTTCGGCGCCGCCCGCGCGCCGGGCGAGCCTTGCCGTATCGGATCGGTCAAAACCAATATCGGCCATCTCGAGCCGGCTTCGGGCGTCGCCGGTTTGCTGAAGGTTCTGCTGGCGTTGCGCCACCGCTCGCTGCCGCGCTCGCTGCACCTTGTCACCCCCAACCCAATGATCCCGTTTGCCGATCTCAATCTCTCGGTCGTTACAGAACATGTCGAGTTGCCACCCGGCCCGCTGACGATGGCGGTCAATTCCTTTGGATTTGGCGGTACCAACGCGCATCTCGTGCTGTGTGAACCGGACGCCGTAACACAGCCGAGTGTCGAGACGCGCGGCTCCGACGTATCTCCCTTGCTGGTCTCGGCGCACGATCCCGCAGCCCTCGGCAGCCTAGCGCTGCGCTACGCTGAGCTGCTGCGGTCACCGACCGCGCCGTCGCTGGTGGCGGTGTGTCGAACCGCCGCCACAGGGCGAACTCATCACGCGAACCGACTCGCCGTTTGCGGCCGCAGCGCGGCGGAGATCGCCGAGCGGCTTGAAGCATTCGCGGCGGATGGCTCCGCTTCGCTCCTGGTCGAGGGGCAGGCCCCGGCAACGACGGCAAGGCTCGCCTTTGTCTTCTCGGGCAATGGATCGCAATGGCGCGGCATGGGGCGGGATTTGTTCGCCGACTCCATGCTGGCCGGCTGGATCGGACGCATCGACACGGCGCTGCAGCCCCATCTCGGCTGGTCGGTGTCCGAGGTGCTGCAGTCGCCCGAGCCAGACTACGACCGCACGGAGATCGCCCAGCCGGCGCTTTTTGCGGTGCAGGTGGCGATCCTGGAGTGGCTGCGGGCGCACGGCCTGAAGGCTGAGGCGATGGTTGGCCACAGCGTCGGCGAGGTCGCGGCGGCCTATGCCGCGGGCATCCTGTCTCTAGCCGACGCCTGCCGGGTCATCGCGGTGCGCAGCGAAGCGCAGGGACGCACGGCGGGGGCTGGGCGGATGGCCGCGCTCGGCATGTCGCCCGAGGCCGCCGCCGCTGCGATCCAGCCTTACGAGGAGCGGCTGACCATCGCCGGGATCAACAGCCCCAACTCGGTGACAGTCGCCGGCGACGCCGAAGCGATCGCGGCCTTGGGCAAGGAGCTGACGGGCAGCCGTACCTTCTTTCGCGAATTGGCTCTCGATTACGCCTTCCACAGCCGGGTAATGGACCCGGTTCGCGACGAACTGTTGGCAGGCCTCGACGGGCTGGCGCCGCAGACCGGGCACTGCCGGTTCGTCTCGAGCGTGACGGGCGACGAGATCGCACCGGAACGGCTCGGCGCCGCCTACTGGTGGGACAATATCCGCAAGCCCGTCCTCTTCGCCCAGGCGATCGACGCGCTGGCGGCGGACGGCTTCACCGTGTTCCTCGAGATCGGCCCGCATCCGATCCTCGACGGCTATTTGCGCGAGTGCCTGAGGTCGAATGGCGGCGGCGTCTCGCTAGCGACCTTGCGGCGCCAGGATTCGGAACGCGACGCGCTGTGGCTCGCGCTGGGGCGTTGCTATGTAGCCGGAACCACGATCGATTTCGATAGGCTCTACCCGCAGAAGACCGCGGTCGCGTCACTCCCGGCCTACCCTTGGCAGCGCGAGCGCTACTGGTTTTCCGAGACCGAGGCCGAGCTCGCCGAGCCGGCCTCTAAGCGAAAGCATCCGCTGCTCGGCAAGCGTCTGCCGACGGTCGAGGCGATCTGGAAAAACCGGCTCGACCCGCTGCTGATCTCCTGGTTGCCCGACCACGTCGTCCAGGGCAGCGTGGTGGTGCCTGGAGCCGCTTTTATCGAGATGGCCCTGGCGGCGGCCTCGTGGGCGCCCGGAACCGACGGCGTCGAGATTGAGCATTTCGAGATCTCACGGCCACTGGTTATCGCCGCCGGCGGGGAATTGGCGATCGAGGTCGGGTTGTCGACCCAGGACGGCGCCTTTCAGCTGCACTCCGGCGAAACCGCCGGCGGCGTACCGCCGGTAGTTGTCGCCCGCGCCATACCGCTGACGACCGGACGCGCGGCAGCACCGGTATCGCTCTCGGCAATCCGGAAGCGCATGGGGCAGCGTTTCGACGGTGCCGAGATCTATCGCCGCTTCGCCGCCCGCGGTCTCGCTTACGGACCCGCCTTCCAGGGGATCGCCGAGGCCTGGGGTGGCGTCGGCGAGGCCCTGGGCCGGATCGCAGTACCCGCGACGATCGAGCCGGAGCTGGACAGCTATTGCATTCACCCGGCGATCCTTGACGCCTGCCTGCAGGTGACGCTGGCGGCGATACCCGACGAGATCGACGACGGCCGAACGACGCTGGTCCCGAGCAAGGCGGACCGCATCCGCTTTTATGGCGGCGGCCAAGGGCGCGTCGCCTGGTGCCACATGCGGCTGACCCAGACGGGCGCGCGCTCGGTTGTCGGGTGTTTCGTGTTGCTCGACGAGAACCAGACGGTCATCGCCGAGATCGACGGCATGCGCTTGCGCCGGATCGAGCTTGGCGGAGCAAGCGAGATTCCGGCTTATCACTGGGCATATCAATTGCGGCCCACGGCCGACGCGGAGCCGAACGCCGGCGACCTGCCAGGCCCGCGGGCGCTGGTGCCGATGCTCGGCCTGGACGGCTCATCGGGACCGCGCGAAGACTATGGCAACGTTCGCGCGGCGCTCGACCATCTGGCCGCGAGCTATGCGAGGGCGGCGCTCGCCGAGATCATCGGGGCCGACGGCTCCTTTATCCCGCCCGCCCTAAAGACGAACGGCACCGCGCCACCGCCGAGAGCGCGGATCATCGCCAGGCTTCTTGCACTCCTCGAAAACAGGGGGATGGTGAAGCGGGACGGAGGTGCGTGGCGCCTCGCCGGAGGCGATGCGGAACAGACGCCGACAATGTTGTGGCGGGAGGCGCTGGAAAGTTATCCGGCGCACCTGCCGAGCCTCCAGCTTATCGCGCGCTGCGGCGACGCCTTTCCCGCGATCCTTCGCCACGCGGCAGAGCCGGAAGCGGGCGCCGCCTCCGAGCCGGCCGGCGACGCCCTCGACCAGCTCTACGACGCGGACCCGTTGTTCCGTAATGCTGGCGACACGGCGGCCACGATGCTGCGGGAATTGTGCCGTACCCTGCCGGACACCAGATTGCTGCGCGTCCTCGAAATCGCGGGGGGGAACGGTGGACTCACCGGCACGCTTTTGGCGGCGCTGCCGGCGGAGCGGACCGAATACGTCTTCACCGATCCAGGCGAGGACGCGGTCGCGCGCGCGGAGGCCCGGTTCGCCGGCCTGCCGTCGCTGCGCTGTGCGCCGCTAGACCTCACGCGGAGCCTCGACGAGCAGGGTTTCGTGCAGATCGTCGATCGCAAGAAGGACATGGTCAACCGCGGCGGCGAGAACGTCTATTGCGTCGAAGTCGAAAACGCCCTCGCCGCGCATCCCGCCGTGTTCGAAGTCGCGGTGATGGGCGTCCCCGACGAGATGATGGGCGAAAAGGTGGGCGCGGTGATCGTGCTCAAGCCGCAGAAAAAAGCCGAAGACCTCTGCGACCTGTGCGACTTCGCCCGCGAGCGTCTCGGCGATTTCAAAGTGCCGCAGTACGTCGTGATCCGCCCTGAGCCACTTCCGCGAAACCCCGGCGGCAAGATCTTGAAAAAGAGCCTTCGCGAACAGGTCGACTGGGGAACGGCTCTCCGCTAGCAGTCCGTTAAAGCATTCGCGTGTTAGGGAGGGCGAAGCTCCCGCCGAGCCGCATTTCGCCGCGGAAACGACGAAGACGGCTCAGCAGGAGCTTCGCCCTCCCATACTTCGGCCCACTAGACGATCCTGCGCGAATCGGCGGGAATTCGCGCAATAAGTGGGCCGGTCGTGTCGTCAATATCATGGACGGCGACACTTTGGCGATTCCGAAGGGCACCGGATGCACGACTGGCAGGAAGTGCGGCAGCAGTACGGCCGAGTGGTGTTCG
>Ga0209006_10005542_pt1 | contig 11458 bp, 5 predicted proteins | sample JacPin_JW_Ref_O2_FD_188567 | JGI IMG/M metagenome (GOLD analysis project Ga0209006, IMG submission 188567) | Forest soil microbial communities from Algoma, Ontario, Canada - Jack Pine, Ontario site 1_JW_Ref_O2 (SPAdes) (version 2) | ecosystem: Environmental > Terrestrial > Soil > Boreal... | reverse complement strand
CTGAGCAACTTATCGCTCTGCCACATCAGCCTGAACGACTTTCCCAAAGCGCTCGAACTCCATCGCGTCGCGCGGAAGCATTGCGAACAGAAGGGCATGCCGATTCTGGTCGCATACGCCGACTACAACATCGCCTACCTGTATTTTCTGCGCGGAGAATATGGACGCTCGATACAGATGCTGCGCGACGCTTCGCTGAGCGCGAAGAAAGCGAATGATCCTTATCAGCTCGCGCTCTGCAATCTTGATCTCTCCGAAATCTATCTGGAATTGAACCTCAGCGCCGAGGCCGGGGAACTGGGACGCGCCGCCAATGCCGGCTTCCTCGAACTCGGCTTCGGCTACGAGGCCGCCAAGGCTCTTGGTTTCGCCGCCATTGCTGCCAGCCGCCAGGGACAGGCCTTCGAAGGGGTCAAACTTTTTGCCCAGGCCAAAGAAATGTTTGTGCGCGACCAGAATCTGGTCTGGCCTTCGCTCATTGATCTCTACGAAGCCCTTGTCCTGTTTACTGAGGGGCGTTTGTTTGAGGCGCGGCGTCTTTCTATCGCGGCGCACGAATTTTTCCGGACTTCCTCGATGCGGAGCAAGGCGGTTCTCGCCGATCTCTTACTCGCGCGCATCGCCCTGCGCCTGGGCGACAACAAGCTCGCAAAAAGTCATTGCCAGATGGCACTGGCCGAACTCTCCCACCGTGACTCGCCGGGCACAGATCTGCGGGGGATAGATTCGCCGGGGATAGATTCGCCAACCCTGCTATATCAGGCCGAGTTTCTCATGGGTGAGATCGAGCGCGTCACCGGAAACGAAGATGCCGCATACGAGTCCTATTGCCGCGCCCGTTTGGCTGTCGAGCGATTGCGCAGCAGTCTGCGCGGCGAGGAACTGAAGATCGCCTTCTTCGAGAACAAGCTCGAAGTCTATGCAAGCCTGGTCGACATCTGTCTGCGGCGTCAGAACAGTTTTGAAGAAGCGTTTGCTTACATCGAACAAGCCAAATCCCGCACCCTGATGGACTTGTTGAACCAGCCCGTCCACGTGCCGACGGCGGTCGATGCTGGACAAAGCGAACTGGTGCGTTCGATCCGCAACCTTCGCGAGGAACTCAACTGGTATTACAACCTGATTGAACGCGAACAACTGCGTCCAGAGGAGCGTTCGCAGGAACGGGTGCAGCAACTGGAGCAGCAGGCGCGTTCGCGCGAGACCGACCTCATGCGGGCCGTGAAAGAAGCGACTGTTGCCGAGGCCAATGAAGCGGGGTTGCAGGTTTCAACCACCATTTCGTTGCAGCAGATTCGAGACGTACTGCCGGCTGACACCGCATTGGTGGAGTTTTTCTGCACTCACGACCGTACCATCGCTTGTGTCCTCACTCGCGAGCAACTTCATATCTCTCCGGTCACGGTGCAATCGCGAATTCAGAAGCTGCTGCACTTTCTCCAGTTTCAGATATCGAAGTTCCGGCTTGATCCGCAATATGTTGAAACCTTCAGCCAGCCGTTACTGGAATCGACGCAGGCGCACCTTAAAAGCTTGTATCAGGAATTGATCGCCCCCATCCGCCATCTGCTTAACGTGCGGCACCTAGTATTTGTGCAGCATGGATTGCTGCATTACGTTCCGTTTCACGCTCTACACGATGGCGAGTCCTATCTGATCGACCAGTTCTCCGTTTCCTATGCGCCGAGCGCGAGCATTTACGCGTACTGCCAGACGAAGCCGGTCAATACCGCCGGGGGCTCGCTGATCCTCGGAGTGCCGGATGAACGCACGCCGGCGATTCGTGCCGAGGTCACCGCGCTCGCGCAAATCCTGCCGAACGCCAGACTCTTCATGGGCGATGAGGCGACCGAGAGCGTATTGCAGACGCACGGGCCGCGCAGCCGAACCGTTCACATTGCCACTCACGGCTATTTCCGTCAGGACAATCCGATGTTCTCCTCCATCCGGCTGGGGACGTCTCATCTCAGCCTCTATGACATGGCCCACTTGCAGCTGCCGGTTGAACTGGTGGTACTGAGTGGTTGTGCCACGGGTATGAATGTCATTACACCCGGTGACGAGCTGATGGGATTGGTTCGCGGACTCTTGCAGGCGGGAGCGCAGTCCCTGGTTTTAAGCCTGTGGGACGTTCACGACGACAGCACGAAAGACTTTATGCTCGCGTTCTATACCCAGCTGCAGCAAGGGCGTTCCCGGGCCGAGGCCATGCAAACGGCCTGCATTCGCCTGCGCGAACGCCGTCCCCACCCCTATCACTGGGCCCCTTTCTTATTGATAGGAAAGGAGTAACAGCCCACCCACATTTCTTTGCGAAAGTTGTATTTTTTCACGCCCTGCCATCCCTTTTGTACTAGAGACAGAGTTCGGTTTCACGAACCTGAGACGAGGAAACAGAATGCAGCATTTTTCAGAACAACCTCTGGCCGATTTCGTCCGCGGAGTTAGCGCCCCACAGATCGGCAGAGATATCCGGGCCCACCTCACAGCCGGCTGTGCCAAATGCCAGACGGCGCTTGACTCGTGGAGCCGGGTTCGTCGCATGGCGACGGATGAAGCTACCTACACTCCACCTGAGAATCTGGTGCGTCTGGTAAAGCTCGGTTTTGCGGCGGAACAGGCCGCAAAGCCACAGCGAGCAACTTTGGCGAACATCATTTTTGACAGCTTTGCTCAGCCACTTTTGGCGGGTGTGCGCAGCAGCGGCACGCTCAACGTTTGGCAGGTGATCTGCGAAGCCGAAGGATTGACGGTGGATTTGCGGTTCGGTCGCCGAGCTCAATCGGAAGCTGTGCATCTCGTCGGTCAGGTGTTCGACAAGCAAGAGGCGCGGGCTCTACCCAATAACGCGACCGTCGAATTATCTACCGAGCAGAACCAGTTGGTTGCGAGCGCTGACGTCAGCCAGTTGGGAGAATTTCACATTGAGTTCGAAGCACAAGATCGGTTGTTTTTGTCGGTGAAGGCTTCGGGACGAAATACCGTCCGAATTCCGCTGACAAACCCGAGGTAAAGGTAACCAGACATGTCTTACCAAAGGAATCAAAACGAGTTACTTCTGAGAGGGTACGGCTGTAAGTGGAACGCACGAACGTTCTACTCTAAACTCGCACTTGGGTACAGGGTCAAAAAGGGGAAAACGATGTTTGACACTAAATCACATATGAGTTCGCGGCGCGTAGGCGTGGTAGCGAGCCTTCTTCTGTTGCTGGTTGTTGTTTGCGCTCCAGCCGCGCAAGCCCAGACTCGTCTCATAGTGCGCGATTCGCTGGGCCTGCCGGGGATCAACCTAACCTGTCTGTTGACAGGTTGCAAGGTGGTGACCGGCCTTGGGGATCCCAACGGACAGCTGTTCCTGGTGACCCTTCCTTCGATTCTCAATCCCATAACCGGCCTGCTTCGGCTCAACCTGCAAACCGGCATTCTCAGTGTGGAAGTGGATCAGACGGTGAACACGCAGCCCACTTACGCGGCCGCCGATCCTTCCTATCTCACCGACGAAACGCCGACGTCTTACTACGGGACGACGGTTTGGCATGGGTACCTGGCTCAGCCGGGCAATCAGTTAGTACGCACCGCCCAAACCCAGTCGACATTTAATGTAACTGGCGCGGGAGCCACGGTCGCCGTCATCGATACTGGCGTTGACCCGTCGAACCCTGTACTTAAGAATGTGCTGGTCAACGGATACGACTTCACGCGCAACATCAGCGGCGGGTCTGAAACCAACGATGTCAATGTCACTCCTAATCTGAATGCGGCCCAGACCGCGACGCTGAATCAGCGTACAGTTGCCGTGCTCGATCAGCGCACCGTGGCCGTCCTCGATGGTGGTCCTTACACCGACTTCGGACACGGAACCATGACGGCCGGCATCGTTCACCTGGTGGCGCCGCAAGCGAAGATCATGCCGCTCAAGGCGTTCTCGGCCAACGGCACGGGATACGACTCCGACATTCTGCGCGCCATTTACTACGCGGTGGGCCATGGCGCCAACGTCATGAACATGAGCTTCGATTACTCGAGCTATTCTCCGGAACTCGCGACCGCGATCAAGTATGCCAACAAAAACGGCGTGCTCTCGGTTGCGTCTGCCGGCAACGACGGCCAATACACGGTGGTTTACCCGGGCGGCCTGCCGGGCGTGATTGATGTTGCCTCCACTTCAGACAACGACGTCCAATCGTCATTTACCAATTATGGCGCGCCGCCGGTGTGGATCACTGCCCCTGGAGAGAGCATCGTCACCACTTATCCATGGGGAACTTATGCCGCGGGATGGGGCACATCGTTCAGCACGCCTTTCGTGGCGGGTACGGCAGCACTGATGCTTGGCAAGAATGGCAACTGCCCGAATTGGGTAGTTCCTATCGGTTTGGCCAATGCCCACTACCTCGGCAACCAGAATCTTGGGTTCGGACGACTGGATACGTTCCAGGCTGTTCAAACCTGCCAGCTCTTCTAGCCTTGCTCGACCCTGGAGCAGTGGAGATAGAAAGTCAGTAGACAGAAAGCGAGCACGAAACGATATGGCGGCAACCCCCAATCCAGTCCCTGACGTTGCGGGGCTGGTGCTGCGAATCAAAGAACTGGAAGAGCAGCATCTCGCTTTCCGCAATTCTCTGGTTTGCGCCTTCAACCAGATGCTCGACCTGAAGGACATTAATACCGGGGTGCACAGCACTCGCCTGGCGGAATGGGCGCTCCGCGTAGCTCGAAAGATGGAGATTCCTGAAGACCGCATGTATCAGGTGGAAGTCGCCGCGCTCCTGCACGACATTGGAAAGATCGGAGTGCCCGACTCCATTCTGAAAAAAGCCGGTCCGCTTACTTCTGAAGAGCGCGCCCTCATCAATCGTCATCCGGAATATAGCTGGTCGATCCTGCGTTTATTTCCCGGACTTGAAGAAGCCAGTCTCTACGCCTTGCATCATCACGAGAGCATCGATGGGGCGGGCTATCCCGCGGGCCTCAAAGGGAACGATATTCCGCTGGTCTCCAGAATCATCTCGGTAATAGACTCCTTCGATGCCATGGTCTCGAACCGCTGTTATCGCCAAGGGTTGCCCCATTCGGAAGCCATCGCACGCCTGACCAAAGCCAGCGGAACCCAGTTTGACCCCGCGGTTCTGCAGGTCTTCATTCCCATCGCCGAGCAGGAAGCGGCCGACGTTTTCGCGGCTGCCGGAACCAGCATGTCCGCCGTTCTGTAGCCTGGTCATAAGCAAGAACGCCGGTTCGTGTGCAGATACTTCGGGTGCTGATGACTCGTGTCACGATGATGCGTGGGGTGACGGGCTATGCCCCGTCCGGGGAAGGGCCAAGAACCTTTAAGCCGTCGATGCTTATCGGCCATGGAAATGCTGTTAACTCACTCTACTGCTCGCCCATGAGACGCTGGTTCCTCGTACATTTATAGTATGGGCGAAGCCCACACCGAATTAGGAAGGCTGCATGAACCTGAAAAGCTGCGCTCCGTTCCTGTTGGCTCTGGCGATCACTGCTCCATCCGTGCTGTACGCGCAGACGAATGTCGTCCACTACACTACGACCATCGACAGCGTGAAATATCTGTTCGCTACCGCCGAGCCCGTGGCGCGGCTGAAATCCGGCGACATCCTCGATACCAACACATTGGATTGTTTCGGGAACGCGCTCAAAAAACCGGGCGACACCCTCAGTATGTCGAAAGGTGATAATCCGCTAGCGGGGCCTTTCTTCGTCGAAGGCGCGGAACCCGGCGACACGCTCGCCGTCAAGATTATCGATCTGCAAGTGGATGGCGATACTGGAGTCGGTGCATTCGCTCCCGGATTCGGCGCCATCAACGAGACCAATTACACGCCCATGCTGCATCCGCCTCTTCCGGAGAGAGTCTGGTTCTACAAAATTGATCACCAGGCAAACACCGCATTGTTCAAGGCGCTCGACTCCGATTTTTCGGTCAAAATTCCGATGCGTCCCTTTTTCGGATGCATCGGAGTCGCGCCTGCAAACGGTGAAGCGCGCAGCTCAGTCGTCCCCGCCGAATTCGGCGGCAACATGGATTCGCCCGAGGCCAGCACAGGCAACACCGTCTATTTTCCGGTTAACGTCAAGGGGGGGTTGTTTTACATCGGCGATGGCCACGCCGCCATGGGCGATGGAGAAATTGCCGGCACTGCGATCGAGGTTCCGCTGAAAGCGCGGGTGCAGTTGAGCGTGATTAAAGGCCGCACGATTGCGTGGCCACAGTTCGAGAACGATCAAGCCATCATGACCGTGGGCGCCTATCGTCCTCTGGATGACGCGGTGCGTATTGCTTTCACCGAGCTCGTGCACTGGATCCACAAGGACTACGGTTTATCCGAACTGGACGCCTACGAGCTGCTCTCAAAAGTGGCGAAGATCCATCTCAATGAAATGGTCGATCCGAACTATGTAGTCGTCGCCTCGATCGAAAAGAAATATTTGCCTGCAAAAAAGAACTAATTGGCGACCCGGGCGGCGGCTTTCCCTCATACGTGTCACTGCATTTCGATCAGCGCCAGTCCGTGCGGAGGCAATTCCACGACGAGCGATCCGTTTTCGATGACGCGAACTTCGGGATTTGAAAGTTGGGCCGCATTTCTCAATTCACGAATTTGCGATTGGGTTGGACTACCCGGACTTCCGAGCTTCTGATATTCCGCATGCGGATCGCCGTGCCTGTCATCGACTCGCGAGATCACGGCACGTTGGGGATTGAAGTTTCTAAAGCGAACCGTCAGCGTGCGCGACGCGCCTTCTATCTCCGGAGCGGAATAGTTCCAAACCACCAGAGCCAGCGTGCCATCCTTTTTGCGCGTCAACAAAGCGGAATTCGAATCAACCTCCAACCGCTCATTCCCAATCTTGTGAAGAAGTTCGAACGCAGCGAACGCGGGCTTTGGAATACCGTCTTCCGCCAAAAGGCCGAATCCGCCATAGAACGGGGTTTTCGGAATTCCTTGTTCGTCGAAGACGTCGGAGAAAGACCAGTACGACATGACATCTACCAATCCATCGCACTGACGAATCGTATCGGCAAGCCACGGCCCCATGTATGCGGCATCCGTGACATCCGGTTCATTCTTATAGCTGGCGTTAAATTCACTCCAGATCAACGGCAGGCCGGGACTTGAGGAAGCGCGGATCTCGTCATGTACCTTTCGCACGGCGCGGCAGACCATTTGATCGCGTGAGATGATCTCATCGGTTCCAAAAACATCTTGCGCCCGATCATTTCCGTACACGTGAGTCGATACAAAATCCACGGGAACATGATTCTCATTGCAATGCTTCAAAAAAGCGGGAACCCACGCCGCCGCCGCCGTTGCCGGCCCTCCCACTCTCAACTTCGGATCAACCTTTTTTATCGCCCCGACTGCCGCATCGTAGAGTTGCCAGTAAGTCGCTTGTTTTGGCTCTCCGCGCCAAAAATCGATGTTCGGTTCGTTCCACACTTCGAAGTACCAGGTCTCTACCTCATCCGCGCCGTATCGCGCGATCAGATGTTTTGTAAACGCACCAACCAGATTTCCCCATCGCTCGTAGTCGGCAGGGGGAGCGACGTTTGGCTTGTACCAGAACGCGTGCAATATCGGCGTCGTGGAAAGCTTCTTGGGCATGAAACTCAGCTCGACGAATGGTTTGACTCCGTTGGCGAGCAGGCCGTCGTAGATTTGATCCGCATACAAAAAGTTGTAAACGGGATGACCCTGGCTATCCTCATCGTAGATCCCTATGTCATCGTCGAGAATGTCGTGAAAACGAATGTATGTGAAACCTGTAGCGTCTTTCACGCGGCGCAAATCCTGCCGGTAATCCTCGCGCAGACTGAGAATGGCGCGCCCGGAGCCAAACATTTCCTCCCAAAAGTGGGGGAAAAGATGTGACGGAGCCTTGGCATCAATCACTAGATCTTGCGAAGAGGTGGACGGCTGGCCGAGAGCAACAGCTCCGGAACTGAGAACGGCCAGAACAGCGATGAGCGCTAAGCGCATTGTCAAATGGGATCGCATAGTCGAGTTAACAGGCTAGAGCTCCTTACAATTTCTATCCGTCACGCTGCCGATTCACGAGCGGACAAGGCAGCGCGAGATCCGTGGCTGATCGGTTTCTCCTGCAAAAGAAGTTCCGTGGCCTGCACCCTGCCATCCTTATGGAACCAGCGTTGCACGACATTGTCACAAAGAAAATTCGCCAGGGCCAGCAAACTCATCCCCTGATGGTGCGCCATCCAGCAACGCACGAGTACAGGCTTACGATTCCAAATTTTGCTGCGCAGACTGCTTCGTTCCGAACGGTAATCCGCCGCCTCGAAATATCCGTACGCGCCGCGCCATCCCAGATCCGCCATGCGGCGTAGATTCGCGATACTTTCTCGAGGATCAATGTTCAGCGAAAGAAAAGTAGAGTACGGCGAGATTACCAGATGGTCGACATCGGGCTTTCGCAAAGCGAGATGCGGCAGACCAAACGCGTAATATTTATAATGACCGGCCTCATTCAGCTCAGAATAGGCAGATTCAGAAATACCCCAGGGAACCCCCAATGTGTTTCCATACGCTTGCTGCGATCGGACTGCTGCAGCCTGGGAGCGTTCGAGCAGCGTATTGGGATGCGAACGCATCCACAGTGTTGGCATCAGATACTCAAACATGGTTCCTGTCCAGGAGAGAAGAACGGGATGCCCCTGGTCCAGGGTATGAGCCCGGCCCAAAGAAAACCATGTCTCTTGCGGAATATCTTCCTTGGCGATCGCGACAAAAGCCCCGGTTCGCGATTCTGTGGCGAGAAGGTCGTAGCAGGCGTTACTACAACGCTCGCTCTCCAGATCGTACCCCACGCAAAGGAGTTTGCGATTCTGATCCAAGAGCATTCCGAAATCCATTCCGTCCGCGAACTCGCCCGCCAGCTTAGCGGCGGCGCCCAGTTCTTCCACCAATTTTTCAACATTTTTCCGCGCGACTGGAAGCGCTTGTGCCAAAGCCTCATATTGCGACTTACTCTGTGGAGAAGCCTGCTCCATCAAAGCCTGCAAGCGCAGGTGCAGCGCATCCATGAACTCCGGCAGTCGCTCCAGCGCCAGATTGTCCATTAAGCGCAGGTTCAGCGAGGGATCGTCGCTAAGGCTCGCGAGGACGGGTAAGTGCCACGGAGCATAGTCCCGCAAAATCGACATAATTCTCGCTTGACGATTCCGCGCTTGATTCACAAACCATGTCAATTCCGTATGAGACGCGGCGGTTATCCGCTGAGCATCGTCGAAAGCGCCTGTCGGGATTTCAGCGATTGCCTTGGGCCACCACCCTCTTTTCTGTTCACGCTCAAAGGTCGCGATCTGCTTTCGAAAACCAAAGCGTCGATCGGCGAACACGCGAAGATAGTCCAGCAGACCATCTGATAAAGAAGCTTGCACAACCGGCTGGCGCAGCCGATCGATGCATCCCTGTTGCAAAGTCCAGAGCGACGCCAAAAGATTGCCGCTATCCACGGAGGAAACAAAAAACGGAGCCAGGGGTTGCAGCGTGCGCGTGTCGTACCAATTCAAAAAGTGACCGTGATGTCTCTGCAACTCACGCATCGAAGCAAGAGTCTGGAGCGTCTTCTCGGCAAATTCGGGGACGGTTAGATAACCGAACTCAACTGCCGCCTGGCGGGCATTGAGCAGCAAGCCGAGGTTGGTCGGAGACAATCGCGCCGCGAGCGATGGAGGCTCTTCCTGAATGTTGTCCGGTATCAGCCAATGATGCTCCGGCGTGCTGAGTTCGTCGAAATAGCGCCAAGTCCGCAATGCGGCATGCCGCAGAAATCGCCGATCCTCTGTTGAGGCTTTCTCTCCCGGAGCAACCGAAGGTTGATTCAGCCACAAAGCCACCGGTTTACAACACGCCCATAGCGCCAGGATCGGCGCCGCCGACCAGAGAGCGTCAGGACGAACGAACCATAAAAGAACACCGAGGCCAACCGCCAATATCGGAACCCAATTTAAATACCGATCGACCGGCGTTGTTTTAGAAGTGCCTTGTTCAGCCTCCGCCGCTGTTTCCCATTCCAGCATTCCCTGACGCGTGATTGTTTTGCGAACGAACGCTCGCACCATTGCATCAAGCGAAAGCAGAGTTTGATGAGCGAGAAAAATCAACAACAGAAAAGTGTTTGCCACGGAGGCAAAGAGCGCTTCCGGCGCCTTGCGGGCCATTAACGAATCGCGCATGACCGCAGAGCGAATCAGGGTCACGACGAATTCAAAAGCGGAAGGCAGCAACAAAATGCAAATCGTGGCCAGTGTCCAGGCTACCGGCGAGCTACCCAGGAGCCATCCAAAAACAAGCAGAGAAAAAATTGCCGGCTCTACCAGGCTGCGACGCAGGTTATCGAGAATTTTCCAGCGCGAGATGAGGGAAATGGGATTCGGAACCTTTGCCCCGGATTCATCCGGCACGCGGGCAAAAAGCCAACCCGCGATCTGCCAATCTCCACGCAACCAGCGATGTTTGCGGCGATTGTATGCGCTGTAATGCGATGGATAATCTTCGATGATCTCAATATCACTGGCGAGCCCGGCGCGCGCGTAAGCTCCCTCGATCAAGTCATGGCTTAAAAGAGCATTTCGAGGAAAACGGCGCTCCAGCACCTGGTGCACGGTCGCCACCTCATAAATTCCTTTTCCGGTGAACGAACCCTGGCCGTAAAGATCTTGATAAGCGTCCGAAACCGCGCGGGTATAGATGTCGAGACCAGTCTCTCCGGCATAGAGGGCAGCCAGCCGCGAACGAGCTGTGCTCTGGACGCTGACGCCAAGCCGTGGCTGCAAAATTCCGTAGCCGGAAACAACAATGTTATGAGTTGGATCAACAATGGCCTGATTCAGGGGGTGTGCCATGGCGCCCACCATTCGACGGCCAGTCCCTCTTGGCAGCTCAGTGTCGGCGTCAAGCGTGATCACGTAACGAACTTGCGACAGTAATTCAAGATTGCCGACCTTCACGGGGAAGCTATCGTAATCTCCCCGCAGCAATCGATTCAGATCCATTAATTTGCCGCGCTTCCGCTCCCATCCCATCCATACTCTCTCTCGCGGGTTGTAAATGCGATGACGATGGAACAGAAAAAATGAGCCGGAGTGAGATGCGCGGTATTTCTCATTAAGCTCCTCGATGAGTTTGGAGCAAAGATCCGCCAGGTGATTGTCTTCGCGAGTCAGTTCGCGCGAGTCCGGCAAATCGCTGAGCAGGGCAAAATGCACGTTAGGATCATGATTGCCCAAATAGCGCACTTCAAGATCCTCTACCAGCGTGTGTACCTGCTTTTCACTCAGAAGAAGAGTTGGAACTGCAACTATAGTCACGCAATCGCTGGGGATTCCCTCCGAAAAATCGAGTTTTGGCAGGATTGACGCTTGCAGCACCGAGGTGATGACGTAGTTGACTAGTTGGACGGCGCTCTGAGAGCA
>Ga0209006_10005541_pt1 | contig 11459 bp, 8 predicted proteins | sample JacPin_JW_Ref_O2_FD_188567 | JGI IMG/M metagenome (GOLD analysis project Ga0209006, IMG submission 188567) | Forest soil microbial communities from Algoma, Ontario, Canada - Jack Pine, Ontario site 1_JW_Ref_O2 (SPAdes) (version 2) | ecosystem: Environmental > Terrestrial > Soil > Boreal... | reverse complement strand
GGCGGAGAAGCGCAAGCCGATCATCAACGGCAATCCGTCGGTGGAGCCGGGCTATCTGGACGACGAGACCAAGTTCACCACCATGCGCAGCGCGCTGGCGGTTCCGCTCATCGGCCTGAACGGCACAGTGAGTGTACTGACGCTGTATCAAACCGAGCGCGATGCGTTCACCAGCGATCATTTGCGCATTCTGCTGGCGATTGTTCCCAAGCTGGCGCTTTCCATCGAGAACGCACTGCGGTTCCAGCAAGCGGAAAGCTCGGCGTCCACCGATTATATGACCGGGCTGCCCAATGCACGCTCGCTGTTCCTGCACCTGGATGGGGAACTGGCGCGCTGCCGGCGCTTGAGTTCGCCGCTGGTGGTTCTGGTGTGCGACATGAACGGCTTCAAAAAGGTCAACGACAGGTACGGGCACCTGGAGGGCAACCGGCTGCTGCATTCGGTGGCGAAGAAGCTGAAGGAATGCTGCCGCGAGTACGACTACGTGGCGCGCATGGGTGGCGACGAGTTCGTGCTGGTGCTGCCGGGCCTGCAACCGGACCAGCTGGAGCAAAAGATCCAGCGATTGAAGGCCATCACGGAGGACGCCGGCCGCGAAATCTTCGCGCAAGAGACCATTTCTCTGAGCATCGGCCATTCCATGTTTCCCGAAGACGGCGCGGATGCCGACCGGCTGCTGAGCGAGGCAGACCGGCGCATGTATATCGCGAAACAAAAAGAGAAGCTGAGCGTGGTGGCGCCGCGCGGGTTCGTATTTGAGCCCACGGGCACCTGGTAGGCGGCGGATGGTGGTCTCCCTCTTACTGCGCCAGGCACGCCGAATCCTGCTGACGGTTTTGCTCGGCGGATTGCTGGGTGCGACGCTGGTGAGGTTGGGCCCGGGGTTTGGCGTGGATGAGCGCGAACTCGATAGCCGCTTGAACGCTGACAGCCAGCAGGCCATTCGAGCCGAGCGCGCTCGCGACAACAACATCGCTGCCTTTTATTTCCGCTATATAACTGGGTTGGTCCACGGCGATTTCGGATTTTCCCGATCGCTCAACCGGCCGGTGTCGGAGCTTTTGGCCGAGCGCCTGCCGCTTACCTTGGTATCGCTCGGATATGGCGTGCTGGGCGGCGTTTCCGCGGGCCTGGCCCTGGCTCTGCTCACTGTTTGGTGGCGCGCTCCGGGCGCGGATCTCGTGCCAGCGCTGCTGAGCGGATTGTGCCTGGCGGCGCCGGCGGCGGTGATCGCGCTGGTGTTTCTTTGGGTGGGTGCGCCTAGCCGCTGGGCCATCGCGCTGGTGGTGTTCCCGCACGTCTATCGCTACGCCAAGAATCAACTGGTTGCCACTTCGCAATCGCCCCACGTGGTGGCGGCCCAGGCCAAAGGATTGAGCGGCTGGCGCGTGCTGTGGGCCCACGTTTTCGCTCCGGCGGCGCCGCAACTGGCGGCTTTGGCCGGCATCTCAGTGAGTTTGGCCTTTGGCGCGTCCATCCCCATCGAAGTGATTTGCGATACGCCGGGAGTGGGGCAACTGGCGTGGCGCGCGGCCCTGGATCGCGACCTGCCGCTGCTGGTCACCATCACGGTACTGGTGGCGCTGATGACGCTGGTAGTGAACGGCCTGGCGGATCTGGCGCTGGCCACCTGGAATTCCACGACCCGGAGCGCGGCGTGACCGGCAAACAAAAGTTCGCGATGGTGATTTTGGGAGTGGCCGTAGTGGCGTCGCTCGGGGCGGCGTATATTTCGCGGTCTTCTTATTCGGAGCAATTTCGCGAGGCCATCAGCGCGCCGCCGTCCGCCCGGTTCTGGCTGGGCACCGATGAACTGGGTCGCGATCGTTTCGCGCGCCTGCTGTACGGCACGCGTGTTTCCTTGTTGCTCGCGCCGGCCGCGGCGCTGCTTTCTACTGTGATCGCCGGGCTGATTGGGGGCGCGGCGGGATACTTGGGCGGACGGTGGGAGCGAATCGTGACCGCGGGCGTCGATCTGTTTCTGTCGCTGCCCTGGCTGTTTCTGCTGCTGGCGGTGCGGGCCTTGCTACCGCTGAACACATCGCCCGTGATGTCGGTAATGATCACCTTTTTACTGCTCGGCTGTTTGGGCTGGGCCGCGCCTGCGCGCATCATCCGCGCCGGCACCAGGACGCAAGTGAACTCGGACTATCTGGTGCAGGCCGCGGCCAGCGGAGTCTCCCGATGGCGCTTGTTCTGGCGCCACCTGCTGCCGAATCTGCGGCCCATTCTGCTGGCGCAGTTCTGGATTTCGGTGCCGGTGTTCATCTTGAGCGAAGCCAATCTCGGCCTGCTGGGGCTGGGCGTATCGGAGCCGCTGCCCTCCTGGGGCGCGCTGTTGCGGGAACTGGAGAACTACTCGGCGGTGCTGCGAAATCCCTGGATGCTCGCGCCCGCTGTGTTGCTGGTAATCGTCGTCAGTTGTCTGCAGCTCTTGCTGCGGACCGAGGAAAGCGCACCATGTTAATACGTACCGTCATCGCACTCTGGCTGGGAGCCGCTTTGACAGCCAGCGCGGCCAACGAGCTGCGCTTCTGCCTGCGGGCCGATCCCAAAACCTTTAATCCGCTGCTGGTGGAGGACGAAAACTCAGCTACCGTGCGCTACTTGACCGGCGGCGTGCTGATCCGTTTGAATCGCTATACCCAGGAGCTGGAAGGCGAACTCGCCGCGAAGTGGAAGGTAGCGGAAAACGGCCAGCGCATCGATTTCGAGCTGCGGCGCGGAGTGCGCTTCTCCGATGGCACGCCATTCACCTGCCAGGACGTGGCCTACACCATGCATCAGGTGATGGATCCGGCACTGCATTCGCCCGTGGGCGATTCATTCCGCTCCGCGCCCGGCGATGTGGAGACCACTTGCGCCTCGCCGTCCACGGCCAGCGTGCGTTTTCCCGCGCCTGTAGCGAATCTGGCGGCGCAATTCGATCAAGTGGCTATTTTGTCCGTGGTTTCGCCTCGCAAAGAATCGGCGGTGCTGGGTCCGTTTGAATTGGGCGAGTACAAGCCAGGCACGTATGTCTTGCTGCAGCGCAATCCGAATTATTGGAAGCGCGATGCGAACGGACATGCGCTGCCGTATTTGGATTCCATCCGGCTTGAGATTCAGCAGAATCGCGAACTGGAATTGCTGCGCTTCCGGCGCGGCGAGCTCGACATCATTAACAAGTTGGACCCGGAGATGTATGACCGGTTGTCCGCGGAGATGCCACACGCGGTGGCGGATGCGGGGCCTTCGCTCGATTGGGAGACGGTATTTTTCAACCAAGTGGATAGCGCGCCGCTGCCGGAGTACAAGCGGCGCTGGTTCCGATCCTCCGATTTCCGGCGCGCCATTTCCGAAGGCATACGCCGCGACGATATCGTCCGCATCGTGTATCACGGGCACGCGCACGCGGCGGCGGGGCCGGTTTCGGTGGCGAATCGCTTTTGGCTGAATCCGGCGTTGAAGCCGGGCTCGGGCTCCGAAGCCGCCGCTCTGGCGCTTCTGGAGCGCGGGGGCTTCCGGCGTTCGGGCGGCACGCTGCTGGATAGCGCCGGCAACAAGGTGGAGTTTTCGATGATCACCAACGCGGGCAACAAGCTGCACGAGCGGATGCTGGCGTTGATCCAGCAGGATCTGGCCCGGTTGGGTATCCAGCTCAATGTGGTTGTCCTGGATTTTCCGTCGCTCATCGAACGCATCAGCCGCAGCTTCAACTATGAAGCGGTGCTGATGGCTATTACCAACGTGGATCTGGATCCGAGCGCGCAGATGAACGTCTGGTTGAGTTCGGCCGCCAATCACCAATGGAATCCCAATCAGAAAACGCCGGAGACCGGGTGGGAAGGCGAGATAGACAAATTAATGCAGGCGCAGAATGCGTCGCAAGATCCCAATAAGCGCAAAACCTATTTCGATAAAGTGCAGCAGATCGTGGCGGACCAGGCGCCCATCGTGTTCCTGGTGAATCCGAACGCGCTGTCGGCCGTATCGGCCAACTTGAGAAACGTGACGCCCGCCGTTCTGAGTCCGCAGATCTTTTGGAATGCCGACCGGTTGCAAGTGGGCGGGAGTTTAGTAAGCCAGCGATGAGCGACATCCTGGAAGCGCGCATCTCGGTGGACTATCCGAACAAACCGGGCGTGCTGCGCGACGTACACATTGAGGTAGGCGAAGGCGAGATTCTGGGCCTGGTGGGTGAGAGCGGATCGGGCAAGAGCACCATCGCGCTGGCGCTGCTGCGGCTGCTGGAACATAAAGGCGCGTCCATCGCGGGAGAAATCCACTTTGCCGGCCGGGATTTGCTGCGTTTGCGCGCGGGCGAAATGCGTCAGATTCGTGGGCGCGACATTGCTTTGGTGCTGCAAAGTCCGCTGGCGTCGCTCAACCCGGCGTTGCGCATCGGAACGCAAATGGCGGAAGCCTGGCGCGCCCATCGCAGTGAAACAAAACTCTGGAAGACCCGGGCGTTGGAACTCTTCGAAAGGGTCAGCCTGCCGGCGGAAGAATCGTTTCTAGAGCGCTATCCTCGGCAGTTGAGCGTGGGACAAGCGCAGCGCGTACTGATCGCCATGGCCGTGCTGCACAAACCGCGTCTGCTGATCGCCGATGAGCCCACTAGCGCGCTGGACGCGATCACGCAGAGTGAAATCCTGGATCTGTTCCGCAGCTTGAATCGCGAGCTGAACATGGCCATGCTGTTCGTCTCGCACGATCTTCTGGCGGTGGCCTCGCTCTGCTCGCGCATTGCGATTCTGCAGCGCGGCCAGATTGTGGAAAGCGGCAGCACGGAACAAATGTTTCGCGATCCCCGTACCGCTGACACACGCGCGCTGCTGCAAGCTGTACTACGGAACTCCAGCGCCGCGGCCGAATTCTCCGTCAGCGCCGAGGCTACTGTTCGCCGTTGAGTTTCACCGGCCGTGCGATCCTTACCGCTGAATTCTTCAGCAGCTCCGTCAATACGCTCTCGGGAATCGGCTGATCGGTCTGGATTACCGAGACGGCCTCGTTCCCATTGTCCTTGCGGCCCAGCGAAAAGGTGGCGATGTTGACGCCGTTCTTGCCGAATACGTCGCCGATATATCCGATGACGCCAGGCACATCCTCGCTGGTGACGAACGTGAGATTGCCTTCGAGCGTGGCTTCGCAGTGCGTGCCGTCGATCTGGATCAGACGAGGCTCTTCCATCACGACCGCGCCTTCCACGGAAGTAATGCCGGTGTCGGTCTCCAGATCCAGGCGAACCGAGTCGATGTGCGTGACGCGTTTCTCGTGGCGCTCGGCCACGGTGAGGCCGCGGTCGCCGGCGATTTGCATGGCATTGATCGAATTTGCCTTGCGGGCGAGCGAACGCTGCAGCACACCGGCCAGACCGGCGTTGCGGACCAGGTGGGTGTTGAACTCCGCGATCTTGCCGAAATACACCAGCCGCACGGCTTTCGGATTGCCGGTTGATATATAAGACGCGAAGCGGCCCAGGCGTTCGGCCAGCTTGCCATACGGCCCCAGCGTTTTGTACTGCTCGGGCGTAAGCGCGGGCAGATTCACGGCGTGCAGCGCTGCGCCGTTCTGCAGGTATTCCACAATCTGCTGCGCGATGCGCACGCCAACCGTCTCCTGCGCTTCTTCTGTTGAGCCGCCGATATGCGGCGTGGCCACCAACGTCTCAATGGCGAACAGCGGATCGCTGGGCGCGGGCGGTTCGCTTTCGAAAACATCCAGCGCCGCTCCGCCCAAATGGCCCGAAAGCAGGGCTTCGCGCAAGGCTTCCTGATCGATCAACTCGCCGCGCGCGCAGTTCACGATGCGCGCGCCCTTCTTCATTTTGGCGAAGGCGTCGCGCGAGAGCAGGCGAACCGATTCGGGCGTGAGCGCGGTGTGCAGCGTGATGTAGTCGCTTTCGGCGAAAAGCGTCGGCAGATCCACCAGCGCCACGCCGACATCCTTGGCGGTTTGCGAATGGACGTAAGGATCGTGCGCGATGATGTGCATCTCAAAAGCCGCGGCGCGTTTCACCACCTCGCGCCCGATGCTCCCCAGGCCGATAACGCCCAGCGTCTTGGCGCGCAGTTCATTCCCCATGAACTTACGCTTCTCCCACTTGCCCGATTTCACCGAAGCGCTGGCGTTGGGGATGGAGCGGGCCAGCGATAGCATCAGCGCCACGGTGTGCTCGGCCACCGACACCGCGTTGCCGCCGGGCGTATTCATCACCAGCACGCCGGCCGCCGTGGCTGAAGGCAGATCGACATTGTCGACGCCTACACCGGCGCGTCCGATCACGCGCAGGTTCGGCGCCGCGGCCAGCACGGTTTTATCCACCGTAACGGCGCTGCGCACGATGAGCGCGTCGGCGCCCGCCAGGTGCTGCGTATACTCTTTTGGAGTGGAAACAACGACTTCCCATCCCGGCTGTTGCTGCAGCAATTTCACCGCTGCGGGAGCCAGCGACTCGGCAATCAGGATTCGCATGTGTGTAAGTATTAAGCTGTACGATTAAGCATTCAGGATAACAAACGATGGCTCTACTCGACCAGATTCAGACCGACATGGTGGCTGCCATGCGCGCTAAAGATGAGATGAAGCTCAACGCGATCCGCATGATTAAAGCGGCGCTGAAGAAGCATGAAGTGGATTCCATGAAGCCTCTGGACGAAGCCACGGAGCTGCAAATATTGGGCACGCTGATCAAGCAGCGGCGCGAAGCCGCGGACATGTTTCGCAAGGGCGATCGGGCGGAGCTAGCCGATAAAGAAGAAACCGAGCTGAAGCTGATTGAGTCCTACATGCCCGCCGCTCCGAGCGACAAAGAGATCGATGACGCCATTGCAGCCGCGCTGGCGGAGAGCGGCGTGACTTCGGTAAAGCAAATGGGAACGGTGATGAAAGCTGCGCAGGCCAAGCTGGCCGGGAAGCGTGTGGATGGAAAAGCGTTGAGTGAAAAGGTGAGGGCCCGGCTGTCGTAAGTTAGCCGAGCCCTTCTGACTTCCGTATTCTGGCTTCTGAATTCTGGCTTCTGAATTCTTAGAAGATCACTTTAGCCGCGATTTGTAGATTGAATGGTTCGCCGGGTCCCAGTCCGGGAGCGCCGTTGAAATCGCCAATGGTATCGGACACGTAGCCGTTGGATCCAACCGAGTCGGGGCCGGACGCCAGATTAATCCGGTTAAACACGTTGAACATTTCCGCGCGCAGTTGTAAGTGCACGCGTTCCTTGATTGCGAAATTCTTGAACACCGAAAGATCCACGTCCGCGAAGCCGGGACCATAGAGCGCGTTGCGTCCCAGGTTGCCGGGGCCGCTGGTGAGCGGAACAAAAGCAGCCGGGTTCACCCACTCTTCGCCAACGCCCGGCACGAAATTGTGGCTTACGCCCGCGTAAGGATTCCCGATGACGTCCACGCCCGGCCGCTGAGCGCCTGACAGGTCCCACCCCGGAAAATTGAAGGGTTGACCGGAGTGGATGGAGATAAAGCCGTTCGCCTGCCAGCCGCTGGTGATGAGCTTCCAGCGATGTGCGCCCGGAATATCGTACGCCAGGAAGGCGGTGAAGTTGAGGCGGGTATCGTAATCGCTGCTGCCATATTCCTGCGCCAGATTGAAACTGTCCAGCGGGATCTCTCCGCGGTATTCGGTCATGTCGTCCAGGGCGTGCGCCCAGGTGAAGGAGAACTGCGAGGTGAATCCGTGGTAGGCTCGCACCCGCAGCGTGGTCTGCAGCGAGTTGTAGTTGGAGTTGCCGATGCTATTGAGCTGGATGATGGATCCGAAATTCGGATATTCGGCATTAAACGCCCCGTTTTGGTTGATGTTTTGCATCACGGTCAACCTGCGGGCGACGCCTCCGACATATCCGACTTCCAAAACCGCAGCTTGTCCCAGGCTTTTCTGGATGTTCAGGTTAAAGTTCTGGTTATAGGATGGGCGCAGATTGTGGTTCACGGAAAAAACGTTGTACGTTTGGCCGGCCAGGCAGTTTGGATCAGTGGCGGCGTTTCCCATACAGGTTGTGACGCCAGGGAAAATGGAAGCGCCACCGGCCTGCGCCGCCTGCCAGTTGTAGTTGTTCCGGCTGTAACTATCCACCGCATCCGGTCCGATAGGATTGTCTTCTAAGCCATCCGCCGCGGAGATGGGAGGCCGGAAATCCAAAAACGGATTCATGTTGATCTGATCGAAGTAAATGCCGTACCCGCCGCGCAGCACCAGACCCGCGCCGGCATTGTAGGCAAACCCGAAGCGCGGCGAAAAATTATGATAATCCGGCTTGAAAATCGAGTTCAGACCGGCTCCCTGGATCTCCAGGCCCTGGCCTTCCTCAAAGACACCGAGGTTATTACCGTTGCTACTGTGCAGGGGGCCGAAATATTCCCATCGCAATCCGTAGTTGATATTGAGTTTGGGAGTGACCTGCCAGTTGTCTTGCGCGAAGAAATCGAATGCATTCACCACCACCTTGCGTTCCGCATCGCCAACGGCAATCGACGACGTGCTGACGTCGCCCGCCAGGAAATCGGCCAGCGCGAGAGTGTCGGCGCAGGTTGTGGTGGGGGCTGACCCGCAAGTGCCCGCCCACGGGCCTTGGGTTCCATCGAAATTAAATTGGCCCGTGGAGCGGCGGTAGTAAAACTCATCCACATGTCCCTGCCGGACTTCGCCGCCGAATTTCATCTCGTGCCGTCCCTGGATATAAGAAAGGGTGTCCGTCAAATGGCCCGTTGCATCGGTGCGGCCTTCCGGCGGCGTAATGCCCACTTGATCGAAGCCGCTGATTACGATGTTGGAAGCTCCCATAACCGGCGCGCCGCCCACCAGGGCGCCCGGACTGAGGTTGAGCCCCAGAGCCGCCATATTAAAGCTGTTGTTGGAATCATGAAAGATCTGATTGAAATAGCTCACGCCGAACAGCAACTGATTGGTCAACTTGTTGCTGAACACAGAGCTCAACACGGCAGAGTAGTTCTGCACGTGGATGGGCGCCACTTCAAAGTAATATCCCAGGTTGGAACTCGCGGTGGCCAGCGCCAAACTCGCGCCGGGCGGTTGTGTCTGGTCGCCTTGTCCGCCAAACCAGTGGATGGACAACCGCTCCTTGTCGGTAAAGTTGATGTCTACTTTCGCCACGCCGTTGTAGCTGTAGCCCGTGCCTGGCACGGTGGCGAAGTAGTTACTCGTGGTAGCGGGAAGATTCAAGATCGAACTGGGGTAGAGGGTGGAAAGCAGCCTCGCCGACAAGGGGCTTTCGGGCACTCCGGCGGTATTTAGCAGGTTCAATGCTTGACTCACCCAAGCGGTGGAAGGTTCCGTCGATAATCCGGTCAACCCAAAAATGTAGTTCTGCTTTTCAAAACCCATAAAGAAGAACACTCTGTTTTTTACGATGGGTCCGCCCACGGTTCCTCCCCAATTCTGGTTGCGGAGCTCCGGCGCCTTCGGAAAATCGGGAGTCGGCACGAAGAAGGGCGAAGTCGCCGCATAGAACTCGTTGCGGTTATAGTAGTACCCGCTGCCGTGTACTTCGTTGCTGCCGGTCCTGATGGTGAGGTTCACCGTGCCACCGGAATTGCGGCCGGTCTCGGCGTTGGATTGTGTCTGCGCGGAAAATTCGTCAATGGCGTCGATGGGCATCACCACGCCCGCGATGCCCGACACGCCGCCCTGGTTGACGGCCGGAATATTGTGCCACATATCGTTGTTATCGGTGCCATCAATCTGCCAATTCATCTGGTTGGGCCGCGTTCCGTTCAGCGATCCGAAGCCGCCCACCGCGTAGCCGCCATAGCCGGGCTTAACCGCGATCAATTGCGTAAAATCGCGCCCATTTAGGGGGATATCCTGCAATGCGGCGCTGGGAATGGTATCGCTTTCGATGGATGTGGTAGTGTCGATCGAAACCGCCACGGCGGATACTTCCACCGCGGTCGCCTGCTGCCCAACCGTCAACTGTACCGGCACGGTGAAAACGCTGCCCGCGGATACAACCACGTTCGTAACGGTAGTTTTTTGGAATCCGCTGGCTGTCACCGCCACGGTATAAGTGCCGAGCGGCAGGTCTTGAAATGAAAATTCGCCGCTGGTGGTGGCGACTGTATTGTGGGCGATATTGGTAGCGATGTCTGTTGCGACAACTGTCGCACTGGACACAGCCGCACCCGACGGGTCGGTAACTGTGCCGTTAATGGCCCCACGGAAGGTCTGTCCGTAGGCGCCCCAAGCTATCAGTACAAACAAAAGAAAAAGCTGGCCAAATACACGTCGCATATTCCTCCAAAATGATAATCGGCGTTGTCAGTTGTGTTCGAAGGGCACAGCGGCTACGGGGCGTAAGCCAAGCCCTTCAACCGATGATCGGCATGGATCGGTTTCGAGTGCGAATGACTGGAGACTAAACTGGGGCTATTATGGCTCTGTTACAGGAGCGTGTCAAGATGAAGATGGCATAAAAAAGATGGGGTACAACCACGGAGAAGAATGAAGGAGAACGAGCGTGCTTATTACGAACACCGTGCGCCCGAGTACGACGATTGGTACCTCGGCACTGGTTTGTTCGCGCAGCGAGTGCGTCCCGGTTGGCCAGAAGAGCTTGCTGCGCTGAAAGCCGTTCTGGCCTCGCTTCGTTTTGACTCCTTCCTGGATGTCGCCTGCGGCACTGGTTACCTCACCGAGTGCTTGAGCGGAAGCGTCATTGGATTGGATCAAAGCGCGTCCATGCTGGCGGTTGCACGCCGCAGATTACCGCGCGCGGCCTTTATTCGCGGCGACGCGCTGCAAATTCCATTCCGGTCGCAGGAATTCGATTGTCTGGTGGCCGCCCACTTCTATGGGCATCTGGACCAGCAGGCTCGCCGGATGTTTCTGGATGAGGCGCGCCGCGTTTCAAGATCGATGCTGGTGATCGATGCGGCCCAGCGCGACGATGTCCCGCCGGAAGAATATCAAGAACGCGTGTTGAGCGATGGATCGCGGCACGTGGTGTATAAGCGCTATTTCACCCCGGAAGGCCTGATCGCCGAGACCGGTGCGAACCGAACGTTGCACGCCGGCCGCTGGTTTGTTGCGGTGTCGGTTTAACTTACCGTCACGCTTGGTAGTTCATGAAGCCGGCGCGTTTTAGGCCGCGCTGCGCCTCGGGATTTTTCATGAAGGTATCCCACACAAATCCGGTGCGCAGATTCTCCGCCATCAGCATGGTGATGCCGGTGTCGATTCCGATCACGTCGCTGTCGTACCAGTTTTTCAACGGATTAAACGCATTGACGAATCCATAGCGGCTCCAGGCATGAGCGCCGTAACGCGCACGGATGTTCCTGAGCACGCGCAGCGTGGCTTCCGGCAGAAACGGCAGCGAGCCGCCGGCCGCGCTGGGAACCACGGTACCGTCAATGGGGCCGATCTCGGGCGGACCACCCCAGATCACATAGCCGTTCTGGGAATCGGACGCCGTAATGCCCCACAGATCGTCGTTATAATCC
>Ga0209006_10005540_pt1 | contig 11461 bp, 10 predicted proteins | sample JacPin_JW_Ref_O2_FD_188567 | JGI IMG/M metagenome (GOLD analysis project Ga0209006, IMG submission 188567) | Forest soil microbial communities from Algoma, Ontario, Canada - Jack Pine, Ontario site 1_JW_Ref_O2 (SPAdes) (version 2) | ecosystem: Environmental > Terrestrial > Soil > Boreal... | reverse complement strand
GACGACCAGACGATCATTAGACTCGTCGGAGTGGAATGTTCCGCTGGTGCCATCGGCGCAAGAACTGGCGATGGTGTTCGGTTGATTGGGTTCGGCTCCGCCTGACATGTGATCGCGACCGAGTAATAGCGACGGGCCGGAATCACAGGAACTGCCGACGGTGGAGCACTCAGGGGCCTTCAGCGTGGAACTGTAGACCGCGGTTTGCGCTCCCGACGACGAATTCACCGTCAAGGCGATGGTTGCGCTGTGGGTAATGGAGCCGGAGGTTCCGGTCACGGTGACAGTGGCGGATCCGGTGGTTGCGGTAGCGGAGGCGGTGAGCGTCAGCACAGAGGTTGCGCTTCCATTCGCCGGCGGAGTTACCGGGTTGGTTGAAAATGCCGCCGTCACGCCGCTGGGCAAGCCGGTGGCGGTAAGTGTGGTTGCGGAGCTGAAACTGTTCTGGCTGGTGATGGTTATGGTGCTGGTTCCGTTAGCGCCCTGAAGAATTGTCAAAGTTGCGGGTGAGGCGCTAATGGTGAAGTTTGCGGCCGCCGCGGCGTTGACTGTGAGGGCAAGTGTTGTGCTTGCGGTGAGGCTGCCGGAAGTTCCGGTGATGGTTACGGTGGACGTACCGGTGGTGGCAGTGGCGCTGGCAGTTAGCGTCAGAGTGCTGGCGCCGGTTGTGGGATTGGTACCGAACACGGCAGTGACTCCGCTGGGCAGACCCGACGCAGCGAGGCTTACGCTGCCGGTGAATCCTCCGAGATCGGTAACGGTGATGGTGGTGTTACCGCCAGCGCCGCCCTGGGTGATACTCAAACTGCTGGGCGAATCGGAGAGCGTGAAGCTCGGCGAAGTTGCGCCAGCGAGGGTGTTGATCAGGTTTTGTCCGTTAGGACTTCCCCATCCGGTGACCATGTCGTATCCGGTGACGGCGTTGTAGGACTTCCCTTTGCCGTTGTTGTTGTTGCCGCTGGTGATGTCGTGGAAATCGGTGGTGTAGCTGGCGCCTTTGCCAATGGCATAGATGGCCGGGTTGACGAAGCCCAGCGTCGAGCCACCGTTGGCGACAACCTGCTGATTGATGAGGGCGAGGAATCCGGCCCAGCGCGGTGCGGCGAAACTGGTGCCGCCCCAATCGCCCATGCAAGATCCGTCGTCGCAGAGATAGTTGTCGAAGTTGCCTTCGGCGGCGACGTCGGGAATATCGCGGATGGTGGACGAGGCTCCGTTGGAAGAATTGGCGATGCCCGATTGCCAGCTCGGAATGGCAAAGCCGTTGTCGCTCGGTCCGCCGCTGCTGTCGGCCCAAGCGGTTTCTGATTCCCAGGGACCGCCGGCACCGTTGGTGGTTAGGTCGGTGCCTCCTACAGCGACTACATACACGGATTCCGCGGGATAGCTCTGATCGGTGGCATTCGATCCGGTGTAGGCTCCGGCGTCGCCTGAGGCTACAAAGAGGTTCTGACCTTGCGCCGCGAACTCCTGGAAGATGGGATCGTCCTGCGCGATGTCGTCGGGATTCCAGCCCCAGGAGCAACTGATTTGTTTGGTTATATTCTCGGTGGCCATTTTGTTGAACATGTCGGTGTCGCCGACGCCGATGGAAGTGGTGCCGGGCGCGATGTAGACACGAATCTGCGACATGCCGGGAGCCATGGCGGCAGCCTGCACGATGTCGAGGACTTGTTCTCCATCGTCACCGTCTGAGCCGCCGCTGGCACCATCGATCAGCACGTTATTAATGGGCACACTGTTCGCGTGTCCGTCGAAGGTAGAGGTTACGTCGCTCAGGTTGTAGCCGTCGAATTCCACCAATCCAACTGCCTGGCCCGAGCCGGTGAGAGCGCTGCCTCCGTAATAGGCCGCGCGCATATCGGTGCCCAGATAGGCGCCGCCGGGACCGGATCCTGTGACATTACCGTGGATTGCCTGGCCCATCGGAGCCCTTTTCAGCTGGGGACGGGGGATGGAGAAGTTGTTCAGTCCAGCGATGTGCGAGACGCTGACGCTAAGATCCAGGGATGGTTCGCGATCCGGAGAATAAAAGGTTCGGTTCTCGGTGGGATGCTGATAGACAGTCATCTTCACGTGGAAAGCTTTGTTGATGGCCGCCACGGAACCGCTGATATCGACGAGCAGACGATTTGCAGGGGTATCGGTAACGGTGAAGCCGTTAGCCTTAGCGAAACTGACGACCGCGTTGTAGTCATCAATAGAAGGTCCATAGGCTTCGGTGAATTGGTCCACGCTTAGGAATTGGTGGAACTCAGCGCTGGTTGGATCGTAGAGCCGTTCCAGGAAGCTGTTGAGTTCGGTTTGATTGCGCAAGGGCAAGGTGATAGCCAGGTTCAGCTTCTGGTTGGTTGGGACCAGAGCCAGAGGAACCGCTTCTCCGCGGGTGATGGCCGGGCGGACGTGATTATGTAAGACCTGTAGTGACTGCTGAGCATGCAATGAGAGGTTGAACGACAAGACCGCAGCCGCGCAGGCAAACGCAGCCAGTCTTGGGAGGAGGCGATTATTCTTTCTTATTCTCATGTTCTTATCCTGTAAGTACTCGAGATTTCACAACTGGGGAAGTTGGAACCCCACCCCTACACGACTCGCAGTCACAGATACTAACGCATATCAGGTGTCTTGTTTAGGTATTTTGGGCGCAAAGGGGCGAAAGGGCCGTTGAGGGTGACCGTTTTGGTAAGGCGGGATAAGTTTTGGTAAGGCGGGATAAGAAGTTAGAGAAAAGTGGCTGCCTAGCGGGGCCAAAGGGGACTCGCTGTCACAAATGTTAAACTTGTTTGTGGCCGCCGATTCTTCCCTCCGTCTGATTGCCATCGACATTGACGGGACGTTACTGAACCCCGAGTTCAAAATTTCCGAGACCGATCTGGGAACATTGCGACGTGCGCATTCCGATGGCATTGAAGTAATTTTGGCCACCGGGCGCCGGCACACTTTCGCGCTTCCGATTGCCGAGCAGTTGGGATTCGATCACTGGCTGATCAGCTCGAACGGCGCCATTACCCGCTCGCTAGGGGGTGAGACCTTTCATCGCGACATGCTGCCCGCGGCAATCTGTGCCGATGTGGTCCACGCGATGCAAGAATTCCGCGGCCAGACGGTAATAACGTTTGACAGCACAGGTGCGGGAACGATTGTGATCGAGCGTCTGGACCAACTGGAAGGCAGCATCAAGCGCTGGCTGGAGAAGAATATGCAATACATCCAGTTCGTGGTTCCGATCGAAAATGCGCTGACGAGCGATCCGGTGCAGGCGATGTTCTGCGGGCCCGTTGCGGATATGCAGAGGGCGCTGCGGGTGCTGGAAAACTCTAGCTTGCCAGTGACGATTTTGCGCACCGAATATCCGGGACGTGACCTGTCGATCGTCGATGTGCTCAATGCCGGGTGTTCTAAGGGGCACGCGCTGAAGCGTTGGGCCAATTTCCGCCGTATTACCCGCGAACAGGTCATGGCCATCGGTGACAACTACAATGATATTGAAATGCTTGCCTTTGCCGGGCACCCTTTTATCATGGGGAATGCGTCAGAAGAGTTGCGCTCCCGAGGCTGGAAGCAGACGCGCGCGAATTCCGAGAGTGGAGTTTCAGGTGCGGTGGAATATGTTCGGTATGGGAAAACGATTGAATCGGTGGTGGATCAGCAAGCTGCCGGCACTACGGTTTTGAGCGCCTTGTAATGATGCTGAGAAGCTCATCAATAGTTTTGATCGAGCACTTCGCGAACCAGTTCGCGAAGTATCTCGGGAAGGCGGCGATGGCCGCATCGTGCGCCTTAGGTGTGGTTGTGTTGACGAGTCCCGGGTACGCTGCCGAACTGGCGATTTTGCGCAACGGCTTCAGCATTCGCCACGAGCACCGTTTGGTAATGGGCGCAACCACTCGCTTGTACAACAGCGTCGACGATTCCAGTTTCACCGATGTGCCGAGCGAAGAGATCACGGGCTACGAGCAGGATTTGTCGATTCCCCTAACTGCGCCTGTGTCGATATCCGTACTGTCGCAGGCGCCGGCATCTTCGGTAGCGGCGAGTGTGGTGAGGAAACGTTCTGTTCCTCCCCTGAACCAGGCTTTGAACCAGGTTGTGGACTCGGCCAGTGCGACTTATCATCTGGATCCCGACCTCGTGAACAGCGTGATTCACGCGGAGAGCGGATTCAATTCTCATGCCGTTTCTCCGAAGGGTGCGCGCGGACTCATGCAACTCATGCCGGGTACTGCGACGCAGTTGGGCGTGAACGATGCGTTCGACCCGCAAGACAATGTGACGGGCGGAAGCCGCTACCTGCGTGAACTGCTGGAGCGTTACAACTTTGACCTGGTAAAAGCGCTGGCGGCGTACAACGCCGGACCCGGGCGGGTTGAGCAATATCGGGGCGTCCCCCCGTTTCGCGAGACTCGCGCTTATGTTGCACGCATCGTGCACGAATACAACGCGAAGAAGATTGCGCAGGAAAAGGCTGAGAAACTAGCGTTGGCCAAAGCGCGAATCCACGCCGTACCGACGGTTCATCGCGATTTGAAACTGGCAGCCAGTACGGTCGCGGCCGCGCACTGACGTTCGCCCTGAACATTGGCTTCCCACGTTGACCCTGCCTCGCATCTCGGGTACCTTCATTCGGGGGCCTGCTCGCTGCATGCTGCGGCATTGCTCTGCTCCAAGCCACACGGCAATCGCTGACCGTAAAGCGAAAGCCAGCGACTGAACATCTTCTGAACGTCTGAACGTCGAAGGATCGAATCAGCAAAACCGATATCCCAAGCTCAATGAAAAACAAGAAATACGTGGCCTACACAGTCGTGTTCCTGGTGTTGGCGGTGCTGATCTACCTCCAGTTCCGGACATACAAGAATTTCGACTGGGCCAAATTATTCCAGTACGGCTTGACTTGGCGCCACATTCTCCACGGGGTATTGCTCATCTACTTTGCGTATATTCTGCGCGCCGTGCGTTGGAAGATTTTTCTCCGGCCAGTAAAAAAGGATGCTTCGATCCTCGGGTTAATCCCGCCGACCATGATTGGATTTACGGCGCTCGCGCTGCTTGGGCGTGCCGGGGAAATGATCCGCCCATATTTGATCGCCCGCCGGCACAACTTGCCTTTCGCCTCGCAAGTGGCAGTCTGGGCGGTTGAGCGAATATTTGACGTAGGCGGCTTCACTGTCCTGATGGTGGCCGCGATTTTCCTGCCCTCGAAACTGCGCGCCTTCACCGACGCTGCTCCGCCCGATGTCCGACACTGGATCCATCTCACCGGATACGCTCTGATTGCGCTCGTGTTCGGCTTGCTCACCGGAGCTGTACTGGTTGCCTATCGCGGAAACCGCATTGCCAATTGGGTCGAAACCCGCTTTTCTCACCTGGCAGAAAACCTCGGCCATCGCATCGCGCTGAAGGTTCGCGAGTTCACTTTGGGCCTCAAAACCATCCACGGACCCTGGGCATTTATCCAGCTGTCTGCCGTGTCCATCCTGATGTGGTGGGTGATCGCGCTGGCTTACAAAGAAGTGACCCATGCCTACGGCATGCCCATGGACGCCATGAGTACAACCAAAGTTCTTCTTCTCATGGGCTCCAGCATGATCGGATCGATGGTGCAGTTGCCCGGCGTGGGCGGAGGCTCTCAACTGGCAACTATTAGCGCCCTCGACCACGTATTCAAGATTGTCCCCAAGGAACTGACCGTGAGTTGCGGCATCATGCTATGGCTCGTGACCTTCGCCGCCGTAGTCCCCATCGGATTGTTGCTCTCCCATCATGAACGCCTGTCACTACGCAAGCTTTCGGAGGAGACGGCGGGAGCGGATGAAGGAGTGACGGTGGAGAACGCTTCTTGACGTCTTAACCTCTTTGCCTTATTCGCGGCGACTTCTAAGCGACATATTTAAAAGGCCGAATTCCTGTGCTTTTCCAGAAATAGACGAGGATGATGATGCTTGCCACTGCCGCGTAAGCACACCACAGTGAAGTAAAGGCGTAACGTTTGACGGCCATCACGGCCAGCAGGATCACGACGTTCGCTATCCCGAAGATGACCATGTCTTTTACCTTGGAGAAAAGAAGCGATCCGCAGGTCGAGATTACGTAGAGAACGGCCACATAAGTATTATTCGTCGCCTGATTGATGTAGACGATGCTGTTGCCAATCACGGAAATCTCGGTTGGAAACGCTGTGAGTGCCCACAGGATGTATAGGGTAGTGAGTGTACCGATGATCAAAAACGGCAACATGCGTCTTCGACTCGCGGCGGTTGGCTCAAAAAGATAAACACTCAGCGGAAGCAAGAATGGAAGCAGGCCTTGAGCGTAGAGCATAAATGCGGCCCCCATGTCGTGCGTAACCTGCGGTGAAAGAACTCCATCGAGACCGAGCCAGACGAAACCCTCGATGAACTGGTGAACGGCAAACAGAATAGGAAGCGACGCGAATAGAATTTCGCGGCGGTGCTTCACGCGGGTCAGGGTCACGACACCGATACCAGCCAAGACGCCACTGCCTGCAAAATTCGCTACCGCTGAGAAACACATGTCGAGACCGCCTCCATTCCAAACTGCGGATAAAAATCGATCCGAATCAGGGTTATCTGAAATACCATAAATCGAAGACCCTTTCAATAGAATCGCTCGTGCGACTTTGGTCGCGAGTGCGTGCCGCCGACCGTTGCCTGCTACAATCAGGTTGAATTTCCGAGTACATTCAAGCGCATGAAATGCCCCTTTTGCGGGTTTGAAAATGACAAAGTCGTGGATTCGCGCGAGAGCAAGGAAGCAGATTCCATCCGCCGCCGCCGCGAATGCCTGAAGTGCGAGAAGCGCTTCACCACTTACGAGCGCATCGACGAAATTCCCTACATGGTGGTAAAAAAAGACGGCCGCCGGGAGCGATTCGACCGGCAAAAGGTGCTCAACGGCCTCATGCGAGCCTGTGAGAAGCGTCCGGTGCCGATCAGCAGATTGGAGCAGATTGTGAACGAGGCGGAGACCTTCGTCATCGAATCCGCTGAGCGCGAACGTAAAACGAGCGAAATCGGCGAACTGATAATGAACCGGCTTCGTCGGCACGATAAAGTGGCGTATGTAAGATTCGCTTCCGTCTACCTTGATTTCAAAGACGTGCAGGAGTTCATGGCCGAGCTTAAGGACTTGCTCAAGGCTAAAGACGTTTCAGAAACGAAGGGCAAGGCAGGAAAGAACTTGATTTAGTCATTGAGTGATTGAGACATTGAATCATTAAGATTAAGAACAGAACGATTCAATACCCGGATGGTTTAATGTCTCAATGACTAACTCGCTGGAAAAGGCGACCGAACTGAAGCGGCAAACGAAGAGTTTCGCAGTTCGAATCGTGAACCTTTTTCGCTCTCTGCAACGGTCTCCCGACGCGCAAACTCTGGGAAAACAGCTGCTGCGCTCTGGAACCTCCGTGGGCGCAAACTATCGTGCCGTCTGTCGTGCTCGTTCCCAGGCCGAGTTCATCGCAAGAATGGGTATTGTCGTCGAGGAAGCAGACGAAGCCGTATTCTGGCTAGAACTTCTGAGCGAGACAGTAGTAGTAAGTCCCGAGCGACCGAAAGATTTGCTGAAAGAAGCCAACGAGCTAGTAAGAATCTTCGGAGCATCTTTGCGAACATCCAAAAGCGGTGTTAAATGACTCAATGTTTAAATGATTCCATGGTTCAAACATTCCGATGATTCCTCATAAAATAACTCTTATTCCCGGCGATGGAATTGGCCCCGAAGTTGTGCAGGCTACGGTTCGCATGCTTGAAGCCACCGGCGTCAAATTTGAGTGGGAAAGCTTCGCTGCCGGTGCCGAGGCGTTCGAAAAATACAAAGAATATATTCCGAAGGAACTGTCGGAATCCATCGAGCGCACCCGCGTCGGGCTGAAGGGTCCCGTGACCACGCCAATAGGCGGCGGATTTTCGAGTATCAACGTTGAACTGCGCAAGCGTTTTGAGCTCTTCGCCAACTTCCGGCCCATCCGCAACCTGCCGCATATTTCTAATCGCTACCCTGGCGTGGACCTGATCGTGGTCCGGGAGAACACGGAAGGACTTTACTCCGGCATTGAACACGAGGTAGTTCCGGGGGTGGTGGAGAGCATCAAGGTCATCACGGAGAAAGCGTCCACGCGAATCTCGCGTTTTGCTTTCGAGTACGCCCGAGCCAACCAGCGCAAGAAGGTTCATTCCGTTCACAAAGCCAACATCATGAAGATGTCGGACGGATTATTTCTGCGTTGCTCGCGCAATGTTTCGAAGGACTATCCCGAGATCACATACGGCGAACACATCGTCGATAACACGTGCATGCAACTGGTGATGAATCCGTACCAGTACGACATTCTGCTGATGGAAAATCTTTACGGCGATATCGTTTCGGATCTGTGCGCAGGATTGGTAGGTGGTCTTGGTTTGGTCCCGGGCGCAAATTTCGGGCATGAGTGCGCCATATTTGAAGCCGTACATGGCTCCGCGCCTGATATAGCGGGTAAGAATATTGCGAATCCTACAGCGGTTCTTCGTTCAGCCCTGCTGATGCTTCGCCACCTGGGTGAGCATGATGCGGCCCTCAAGATCCGTAACGCGATCGATGAGGTCTACCGAGACAGCGGCAAGCTGACACGGGATGTAGGCGGTACGGCTGGCACGTCGGAATTCGCCGACGCGATTATTCAAGCCATGGAAGGGCAGAATTCGACCGCGACGGCCCGGCAGCACCTATAGTCTCGTAGTGACACAGGATGTGGGCGCACATATCCTGTGTTAATGAATGTCACGTTGTCCATCGACGAACAGACCGTGGAACGTGCCCGGAAGCGGGCAGAAGCGCTGGGCAAGAGCCTCAACCAGTTGATCCGCGATTACCTGCAAAAACTAGCCGGCGGAGACAACGCCGAGCGCAGCATTGAGGAGTTCGAGCGCCTATCGGGTACGGGCAAATCGCACGGCCATCGGTTCAATCGTGACGAGCCTCATGAGCGCTCGAAGTTTTTTCGACACTAACGTCCTGCTTTATGCGGACGATGAATCTGCACCGGCTAAGCAGCGGCGATCGCGTGATCTCGTGGCCGAACACAGGCGCGCTGGAACTGGCGTTGTTTCGCTGCAGGTGCTCCAGGAGCACTTCGTAAATGTTACTCGAAAGCTAGGTGTCGATCCTCGAATCGCTCGCCGTAAGTTGGAACTGCTGGCTGAACTAGATGTAGCGGTCCCGCAAGTTCCCGATGTGCTGGCTGCCATTGATATGCATCGACTGCACGGCTTTTCTTTTTGGGATGCCCTAATTCTCCGATCGGCACAACAGGCTGGGTGCAGGTTCTTCTGTCAGAGGCTTTCCAGGATCACCGCAAGATCGACGGTATTACGATCGTAAACCCGTTTGCTGCCGCATCAATTTGACCTCTTCGCCCTTTATACCCTGTCCCAATCCAAAGCGTGCAAACACGACATATCTCAGTGTTAAACTAGCGTATCTCGGAGGACGCCTGGCAGACATTACATTGGCGGTTTTCCCTGGGGGCTGTTCTGAAACGCATAGATATTCCGTACCACCGCGGATTACACCAGTTCGCAATCTTCACCGCGACGGCTACTCTTTTACTGATCGTCGCGGGAGCGTTAGTTACCAGCAACGATGCCGGGTTATCGGTTCCGGACTGGCCCACCTCCTTCGGTTCTTACTACAAAATTCCGCGGATGGTCGGTGGTGTGGAATACGAACATAGTCACCGGATGTTTGCGGAGTTTGTTGGATTGCTCACCATAATTCTGTCAGCGTGGACGTGGCGAGTTGAAAAACGCCAATGGCTGCGCTGGCTCGGTCTGGCGGCCCTGTCAACTGTGATCATGCAAGGGATTCTGGGTGGGTTGACGGTTTTATATTTCCTGCCGGCGCCGATTTCCAGCGCCCACGCCGCCGTAGCGCAAACCTTCTTTTGCATTGCCGTCGCCATCGCTGTTTTTACGGGACGACGCTGGGTGCAGGAAGAACCACGCGCGGAATTTGATCATCGCCGTCCTGCATTATTCACTCTTACGCTGTTATCGATTTTTGTTCTGTATGTGCAACTGCTGCTAGGCGCGATGTTTCGTCATCATGGGATGAGTTGGTGGCCCCATGTTGTCAATGCCGGCGTGGTGGCCGGGGTTCTGTCATGGACAGCCGTCCGCGCCATCTCGGTTTATCCGAATGTGAGTGCGGTGCGAACTCCCGCCATCATGATGCTCGGTTTGATGGTCGCGCAACTTTGCCTGGGCTTTCTGGCATTCATAACCCGGGCGATGTGGGGGAGAGACGCGGTGCAGCCGGAGTTGCCCATGGTGGTTTCCACCGTCGTCCACGTTGCGGTTGGAGCGCTGCTGCTGGCTACGACGGTTGTGCTTGCAATTGAGGTTTGGCGCCACGTTCCTGTGGCTTTTGAGGAACGGATTCCGGGCGCGGAACAGGACGCGGTCGCCGCATAACACCTGTACGAGACGGCTGTATTGCTCCCGTTCTTGAAAGGTTCCTACATGGCAGTGCGAAGTCTCACGATCACAACTTTGTTCTTGCTGGCCACGTTTGCGGTGATCGCGCAAACAAGTCCTGGGGTATCCACAAAAGAAAATGCCGACGATAAGGCCTACCTGGAAAAGGCGGAGGCGGACTGGGCCGAGTCGGTCGTCTCGAACGATGCACGCGTTCTCGAGCGACTTTTGGCGGAGGACTTCGTCGGGATAGATATCGACGGCACCCGCTATTCGAAGGCCAGTGCTATTAAGGATTGCAGCAAACCCTCCGAATACGTCTCCAACAAGCTGGACGAAATGACCATTCGCATTTACGGCGATGCTGCGGTCGCGCAGGGCACTGAAAGCTGGAAGAAGAAGGATGGAACGGACGGTAAGTTTATTTGGACCGACACATGGATCAAACGAGGCGGCAAGTGGCAAGCGGTGGCCGGGGAAGACCTCATACCGCCCAAGGCGTGATCGGCTCGGGCTAGACTGTCGTTAGCCTCAGGCAGTCGTTAGCCCTGAGACGGTCAGTAACGTCGTAGAATATTCTGTGATCCCGAACTCCTCTGCCCTCGACTTCGCACCAGCGGTTCAGCCAGCCGGTGGCGAAGGCCAGTCCAACGCAATTATTTCCGTTCGCGACGTGGTCCACCGCTATCAGGTTCAACATAATAAAGACCGCACCGCGCTTAACGGAGTTTCATTCGAGGTTCGCCCCGCCGAGCTCTTTGGATTGCTGGGTCCGAACGGCAGCGGCAAAACCACCTTATTCCGAATTCTTTCCACACTTATGGTTCCGACGTCGGGCACCGCGACCATCGCGGGTTTCGATGCCGTCCGTCAAGCGGGCGCCTTGCGCCGCCATATTGGCGTGGTTTTTCAATCCCAGAGTGTGGATATCAAACTTACGGCTTACGAAAATCTTTGGCACCAGGGACATCTCTATGGACTGC